>WNEZ01003330.1_pt1 | contig 13860 bp, 12 predicted proteins | sample 5400521 | NCBI WGS metagenome assembly WNEZ01 (sample SAMN13153339, study PRJNA577476) | soil metagenome | isolation source: 120 cm saprolite under Douglas fir tree site 2 hole 1 replicate 1 | place: USA:California | collected 2015-04-18 | reverse complement strand
ACAGGTCGGTGTCGCCCGCGAAGTACACGCGCGAGCTCCCGGCGATCCGGTACCCCAGCGCCTCGGCGGCTGGGCCGAACGGACCTCGTCGCCCGTCGTGTTCGGCGCGTATCGCGTGGACCACGACGCTGCCGATGTCGAACCGCTCGCCGGCCGTGACCTCCACGACGTCATGTCCGGTCCGGCTCACGAACTGCCCAAGTCCTCTTGGCACGACGACCCGCGGGCGGCCGCGGAGCCGGCGCAGGGAGGGCAGGTGCAGGTGATCGTGATGCGCATGGGAGATGAGGACGACGTCCACAGCGATGTCCTCGATGAGCTGGGCCACCTTGGCCGTGTGGCGGTGGAGGAGGCCCAGCCGATCGACGAGCAGAGGGTCGGTGAGAATGCTGACGCCGTCGATCTCGATGAGGACGGTCGAGTGTCCGAGGTAGCGAACATGCGAGAGCACAGACCGAGCCTAATGCTCGAGTGATCGGCTTCTACGCGACCCAGCTCCGTCTCCTTTCGAGATGGACGGGTGGCCAACGGGGCATCGCGCGCCGGGGTGTGGCGACGTTCGTCATCGCCACGCTCGCGCTCGTCGTCACAGCGTGGCTCCTACCCGGCATCACGCTCCGGGACCTCCCATCCGGTGTCCTCGCCGCGTTCGGTCTCGCCGCGATGAGGACGCTCCTACGCCCGGCGCTCGTCGCTTTCGTCTCGCAAGTCTCTATCGCCGTCGCGAGCATCGTCACGGTCCTCGCGCAGGCGCTCGCGTTCTGGCTCATCGCACAGCTCGGATGGATCGCAGTCGACACACCCCTCGACGCGCTCGTCGGCTCGGTGATCTTTTCGGTGGTGAACGCGCTCGTGAACGCCGTGTTGTGGACCGGCGACGACCAGTCGTTCTTCGGCACCCTCGTGCGCCAGCTCGAGGCACGACGCCGCAAGAGCGACCGCACCGACGAGCCCGGCGTCATGTTCATCCAGATCGATGGACTCGCGCATCCAATCCTCGAGGACCACCTGCGGGCCGGACGCACGCCGAATCTCGCGCGGTGGCTCAGCTCGGGCGCAATGACCCTCGATCCCTGGCAGCCGCTGCTGCCGACACAGACGTCAGCGAGCCAGGCGGGCATCCTCCACGGCAACAACGACGGCATCCCGGGGTTTCGGTGGTGGGACAAGAAGACGGGGCGGCTCATGGTCTCGAACCATCCCAAAGACGCCCGCGAGATCATGCGGCGAGTCTCGAACGGCGACGGACTCCTTGCGAAGGGCGGCGCGTCGATCGGGAATCTCGTCTCCGGCGATGCGACGCGAAGCTTCCTCACCGCCGCGACCCTCGACGATCCGGCGCGGGAGATCGGCCGCAGCCACGTCCTCGATTGGTTCTTCATCAGCCCGTACAGCTACGTCCGATGGACGCTGCTGTCGATCGGCGAGATCGTCAAAGAGCTCCTGCAGGCGCGCGCCGCGGCGCGGACCCAGCCGGGTGGGCCGCGGGGTTTTCCCTATCCGCTCGCGCGTGCGGCGACGAACGTACTCCTGCGCCATCTCAGCACCTCGCTCGTGATCGAGGAGATGTGGCGCGGCGCCTCTCCGATCTATGCGGATTTCGTCGATTACGACGAGATCGCGCACCACGCCGGACCCGATCGCGTGGAAGCGCACGACGCCGTCACGGGGCTCGACAAGATCGTCGGCATCATCGAGAAAGCGGCCGCGGACGCACCGCGGCCTTATCGCTTCGTCGTGCTCTCCGACCACGGGCAGAGCCCTGGCGCGATGTTCGCGCAGCGGTATCGCAAGCCACTCGAAGGACTCATTCGGGAGCTGGTGGGCGAGCACGTAGACGTGCAGGGCGCGACCGCGCCTGTCGAACACTGGGGCGCGATCAGCCCGCTCCTCTCCGCGGCGTCTGGGATCAGCGGGATGACGCGGATGGTCACGAGCGCGCCGTTCCGGCGCCACGCCGGCGCTCTGGATGACGCGGAGAAGCCCTCGGACATCGTCGTCGCCGCGTCGGGGAATCTCGCTCTGGTCTCGTTCCCGGCCATGCCGGGGCGGGCTACGCGGGAGACGATCGACACGACCTACCCAGGGCTGGTGGATGGCCTCGTGCGGCATCCGGGGATCGGACTCGTCATGGTCCGCACCGAGCGCCGCGGATCCGTCGTCCTCGGAGCCGGCGGCACGATGGACCTGGCGAGCGAACACGCTGACGCGATCGATCCGCTCGCGCGATTTGGGGCCACCGCCGCGCAGGGCCTCCGCCGGGTCGACGCGATGGCGGAGTGCGGCGACCTCGTCATCGTGAGCACCTTCGATCCCGAGACCGGCGAAGTGGCCTCCTTCGAGGAGCAGATCGGCTCCCACGGAGGACTCGGGGGCCGGCAGAGTACCGCGTTCATCCTCCACCCGAGGGAGTGGGCGATCGCGGCGCCGCCGGTGGGTGCGGTCGCACTGCACCGGCAGATCCGCAGGTGGCTTCGGCCCGAGGCTGATCTTCAGTCGGGAGTTAGAGGTGACTCCAGGCGGCCGGAATGAACAGGCTGGTGAAGGTGTCGAGGGCGTAGGTGTCCGTCATCCCGGCGATGTAATCAGCGACGGCCCGCTTGGTGTTCTCATGGGCCGCGATCCGTTGGTGCTCCGCCGGCATCCGCTCCGGGTGTGCCTCGAAGTACTGCAGCAGCTCCCAAAGGACGCCCTGCGCCTTCTCATCCTCGGTCTTGGCCGGCCCGGAGAGGTAGACGTTGTCGAACATGTACTTGCGCAGCGCGTTCGTCGCGTCGAGCACCTCGGGGCTCATGGTCACCTCGGGCTTGCCGTACGACGTGACGATGACGTCGTAGATCATCGTGTCCAGGCGCTCCGCGCGGTCACTCCCGAGCGCGGTCCGTAGGTCCGGCGGCAGGTCTGCCTCGGTGATGATCCCCGCCCGCATCGCGTCGTCGATGTCGTGGTGCAGGTACGCGATCTTGTCGGCGTAGCGGACGACCCAGCCCTCAGGTGTCTCCGGCTCGCCCCAGGCCGCCGTCTCGAGCCCGCCTTCCGTCGGCGAGCTGTGCTTCAGGATGCCGTCAAGCGTCTGCGTCGTGAGCCTTAGGCCCGCGCCATTGTTCTCGAGCTTCTCGGCGATGCGGACGCTCTGCTGGTTGTGCCGGAAGCCCTCGGGCAGAAAACGCGCGAGCAGCTCTTCGCCGATGTGGCCGAATGGCGTGTGGCCGATGTCGTGGCCGAGCGCCATCGCCTCGACCAGATCCTCGTTGACCCGGAGCGAGCGCGCGATCGCGCGGCCGATCTGGTTCACCTCGAGGATGTGCGTCAGGCGCGTGCGGTAGTGATCGCCGACCGGCGCGAGGAAGACTTGCGTCTTGTGCTTCGTGCGCCGGAAGGCCTTGCTGTGGATGATGCGGTCGCGGTCGACCGCGAACGGCATCCGCGTCGGCGACGGCTCGTCCGGCTTGTCGCGTCGGCCGTCCGCGCTCTTCGTGGCATAGGGCGCGAGCGTCGTGCCCTCGAGGTCCTCGGAACCCTCGCGAATGCGCAGCGAGGCGACGCTGCGATCGCGCGAGAGCTTCGCCGCGCGCTCAACTTTGGTGGCCACTGCGGATACAGCCTAGCCGAGCGTTACTACACTCGACGCGTTGAGCGCTCGGGTAGCGTGCACGGTCGTCACCGCCTTCGCGGTCGCGATCGTCATCGGTGGGTGCGGCCAACGGGTCGTCCCTACGAGCCGCGGTCCATCACCCACCGTGACGACGGGGCCCGGCTCGGTCGTTCTCGTCGCAGAGCTCTACCCGGAGACGCTGCTGCCGGGAGGGCCCGCCGCAGATGCCGAGCGCGCATGCTCTGGAGTGGCGACCGTCACGATCGACCCCACGCCGCACGGGACGTTCAGCACCGCCGTCGCGCGATTCGAGATCTCACTCGTCGGTTGTCCCCCGGGGATCGTGCTGACGAACATCTTCCTCAGTCGCACGGACGCTGGCGAGAACGAGCACTTCGATGACATGTGGATCGGCTCCGATCTCGGCGAGACGCTGGTCGCGAGCGGCGGCGGCGTGTTCCGCTCGATCAACGCGGGCGTGCCCCAGAGCCGCGCGGAGGCAGTCATCGCGAAACCGACCGACTTCGGGGTCCGCGCGATGTCGACCAACAATCCCTTCGGTTTCTTGAAGGGCCAACTGCGCCTGCGCTGACGACCAGCGGGATCGTCGCCAGCCGAAAACTAGCGGTCCTTCTCTCCGGCTCCGGCGATCGCCGCCTGCGCCGCCGCGAGACGCGCAACCGGCACGCGGTACGTCGACGGCGACACGTACGTCAGGCCGACCTCGTGGCAGAACGCGATCGACGATGGATCGCCGCCGTGCTCGCCACAGATGCCGATCTTGAGGCCCGGCCGCGTCTTGCGCCCGCGCTCGATGGCGATGCGCATCATCGCGCCGACGCCGTCGCGGTCGAGCACCTGGAACGGGTCCGCCGGGATGATCTTTTGCTCGACGTACTTCGTGAGGAAGCTCTTCTGCGCGTCGTCACGCGAGATGCCGAGGATCGTCTGCGTCAGGTCGTTCGTCCCGAAAGAGAAGAACTCGGCCTTGGTCGCGATCTCGTCGGCGATGAGACACGCGCGTGGGATCTCGATCATCGTCCCGAACTTGTACGGCACCTTCTTGCCGCGCTCCTTGAAGATCGCCTCGGCGACCGCGACGACCTGTTCCTGTAGCCGATCCAGCTCCCCCATCACGCCGACGAGCGGCATCATGATCTCGGGCTTCGCCTTGATCCCCTTCTCGGAGGCGTCGATCGCGGCGCCGAGGATCGCCCGGATCTGCATTTCGAGGATCTCGGGGTACACCAGCAGCAGGCGGCAGCCGCGCAGTCCGAGCATCGGGTTGTCCTCGTGGAGCTGCTGGAGGCGCCGCTCGATCTTCTCCTTGCGCTCGAGCTCCGCGCCGTCTTTGCCGGTCGCGCGCATCACCGCGATGTCCACGTCCACGTCCGCGTACTCGCGGAGGAACTCGTGAAGGGGCGGGTCGATGAGCCGGATGACGACGGAGAGGCCGTCCATCGCCTTGTACATCTCGAAGAAGTCGCCCTGCTGGAACGGGAGCAGCTTCGCGAGCGCCCTCTTCCGGCCCTCGACCTCATCGGCCATGATCATGTCCTGCACGATCGGCAGGCGCTCGGCCTGCCGGAACATGTGCTCCGTTCGCGCGAGGCCGACGCCCTCGGCGCCCAGCTCGCGCGCGAGGCGGCACTCCTCCGGCGTGTCCGCGTTCACCCAGACGCCGAGCGTCCGGCGTTGGTCCGCCCACACGAGGAGCTCGATGAGCTCCTTCTCCTCGCGGAAGTTCGGCTGGATCGTGGGAAGCTCGCCGAGGAAGACCTCGCCGGTCGTTCCGTCGATCGAGATCGCTTCGCCCTCGCGAACGAGCTTGTCGCCGACGCGCATCTGCCGTTTCGCCAGATCGATGTCGAGCGCCGCGACGCCGGCGACGCACGGCAGACCGAGACCGCGCGCGACGACGGCCGCGTGACTGGTCGACCCACCGCGGGCGGTCAAGATGCCGGTCGCGGCGATCATGCCGTGGAAGTCGTCGGGGCTCGTCTCCGGACGCACGAGCACGACGAGCTGTTTCGATCCCTTGAGTTCCACGGCGCGGTCCGCGTCGAACACGGCGCGGCCCGTTGCGGCACCGGGCGAGGCGTTCAGACCCTTCGCGAGGAAGCGGCCGGCCTTACGCGCCTTCTCGACCTCGGCCTCGTCGAAGCGCGGGAGGAGCAGCTGCTCGACGTGCATCGGATCGACGCGCTGAAGCGCCTCGTCCTTGTTGATGAGCTTCTCGCGCACCATGTCGGTCGCGATCTTCACCGCGGCGCGCGCGGTGCGCTTCGCGCTCCGCGTCTGGAGCATGTACAGCTTCGCGCGCTCGATCGTGAACTCGAGGTCCTGCACGTCGCGGTAGTGCTTCTCGAGGCGCTGCGCGATCCTCTCGAACTGCGCGTAGACCTTCGGCATCTCTTGCTTCATCTGCGCGATCTTCGACGGCGTGCGGATGCCGGCCACGACATCCTCGCCCTGCGCATTCACGAGGTATTCGCCGTAGAGCTCCTTGGCGCCGGTGTTCGGATTACGCGTGAAGGCGACTCCGGTGCCCGAATCGTCGCCCATGTTGCCGAAGACCATCGACTGGACATTCACGGCGGTGCCGAGGTCATGGGGGATCTTGAAGGCGTTCCGGTAGTCGACCGCGCGGCGGCCGAACCACGAACCGAAGACAGCCTCGATCGCTAGGCGCAGCTGTTCGAGCGGCTCGGTCGGGAACGGCTTCTTCGTTTCGCGGCGGACGATCTCCTTGAACTCGGTCACGAGCTCCTGCAGCGCCTTCGGCGTGAGGTCGGTGTCGCTCTTCGCGCCGGTCGCCGTCTTCTTCGCCTCGAGGGCGCGGTCGAACTTCTCCGCCGGAATGTCCTGCACGATGCGACCGAACATCGAGATGAAGCGACGGTAGGCATCCCAAGCGAAGCGAGGGTTCTTCGTCAGCTTTTCGAGCGCCGCACGGCTCTCGTCGTTCAGACCGAGGTTGAGCACGGTGTCCATCATCCCGGGCATCGACATCGCCGCGCCGGAGCGGACCGACACGAGGAGCGGGTTCTTCGTATCGCCCAGCTTCTTACCGGTGGACTTCTCGACGCGCGCGAGCGCCTGCTCCACCTGATCCCACAGGCGTGGCGGGAACTTCTTGCCGGACGCGAAGTACGCGTTGCAGGCCTCGGTCGTGATCGTGAAGCCCGGCGGGACCGGGAGCCCCGCGTTCGTCATTTCGGCGATGCCTGCGCCTTTGCCACCGAGGAGCGCGCGCATCTTGGCACTGCCCTCGGCTTTGCCGTCGACGAACAGGTAGACCCACTTCTTCGCCTTCGCGGTCGTCTTCTTTCTCGTCGCGCTGCGGCGTGCGGGCATCACGTACCTCCTCGGCGGATGTGCCGATTCTCGCAGAACGGCGGAACCCCCTACGCGCGGAGTTGTAGATGTGGCGTGCGGCCACTGGCGCTGCTCACGGCGCTCCTCGTCGCGTGCGTCAGTCCGACGGCGGCCTCGCCTGCGACGCCGGCGCCGACTCGGGCGCCGACGCCGACGCGAGCTCCGGCCGCGGCGTGCGAGCCGACCCGGAGCCATGACGCGGCAGGCGTCATCACGCTCGACGGCCGACTCGGCATCGTGGGCGACACGTCGACCTTCGGCGGCGACATGAACGGCGGGTTCTGGCTGGTCCGCAGCGGAGCGGTCGTCGGCGACCGCGTCGCGCTCGCCTTCGAGCAGATCGGTTCCACCGCACCGGCGACGTCGGTCCACTACGGCGTCACCGCGTCGTCGCGAAAGACGCCGTGGGGCGATGCTGCGTTCAGTGTCGGCTGGAAGCCGGTCTCGTTCTCGGACAGCTGCTGGAGCCTCGTGGTGGACGGGGTGACGACCGGGATCGTGCTGGGCGTCGGCCACTAGCCGACCCACGCTGGCAGACTTCGTGCTCGCCCGGACCCCCGCGATGCGCGTGCCTGCGGTACAGTCGCCCTCCTTGTACGAACGACCTGGTTATCGCACGCTCCTCGGCCGGATCCGCAACAACGTCCGCCTGTACATCCGAAAACAGCTCGAGCTGCCCCGCCAGGAGATCGCCGAGATCGTGCAGGCGAATCTCCGCGCGGCGATGTGGTTCGGCGTCGCGCTCGCGTTCGTCATGGGTACGCTCGTCGCGCTGACGGTCTTCGTCATCGCGCTCGTCGCCCTCGTGCTGCCGCTCTGGGCGGCCGCGCTCGTCGTGCTGCTGCTGTTCGTGGCGCTGGCTGCGCTCTGCGGCTACGTCGGATACCGGAAGCTGGAGCTTCGCGGTCCCACGCGGACCATAAATTCCCTGAAGGAGACGATGCGTTGGGCGAAAAGCCGTCTGCTCGGACGGAGCGCGAGCTAGCCGACCTGCGCGCGAGCATCGACGTCGACCTGCAAGAGTTGCGGACGCGACTCCGCGAGGACGTCGATCCGCGCCAACTCGCGCGCCGTCAGCCCGTCGCCGTCTTCGGGACGCTCGGATCGATGGTCGCGCTCGGCGCCGTCACGGTCGCCCGCGGAATGCGGGAGCGCCGGCTCCGGCGCTCCGATACCGATCTCGACGCGGTCATCGCGCGGCTCGGCGGTCGCGTCGACAAGCTGAAGGGCGGTGCGCGCAAGCGGCTGCGAGAGACGCTGCGCAAGGAGATCGGTGAGGTCGAGCAGGGACCGAGAGCGCGGCAGGCCATGTGGACCTCGGTCAGCGCCGCGTTGACCGCGGCGCTGACCCTCGTGGCCCGCCGGTTCGCCTCACGCCTCGTCGGCGACGAGGAGCTCGCTAAGGACTAGTCCTGTTCGCCCTCATCGCCTGGGACCAGCGGAGCGCCTGGGTGGGGCACGGTGAAGACGCTGACCTTGTGGAGACCGGCGGCGCCCTCGAACAGCGCGAGGTTCGCGACGAAGACCTCGCGGCCGAAGAACACCGGGCTCGCGGGGTTGCTGAAGGCGTTGTCGCCCGTCCCACGGTACTCGGCGACCACGCTCCCGCGTGGCGACAGCACGGCCACTTCGTCTGACTGGTTCGAGCAGACGTACAGGTTGCCCTTCACGTCGAAGGCGATCCCGTCGGCACCGTCGAGCGCGCCGCCGGGAGTCCCGGTCGCGAAGAGCTCGATCGCGCCGAGCGCCCCATCCTCGTGTCTGATGCGCAGGATCTGGTCGCGCGAGGTCATGGCGACGTAGAGGAACTCTTCATCGCGGTCGAAGGCGATGCCGTTCGCCCCGAACGGTGGGAACTCGCCGGCCGACGGCTTCAGCTCCGCGGGATACGCGAAGGTCGTCGTCGCGCCGCTCGGCGCGACCTTGGTGATCGCACCGGTGAACGAGTCCGACACCCAGAGGTTCCCATCCTCATCCTTGGCCAGCGCGTTGGGCGCCTTGAATCCGGTCGCGACGAGCGCCACGGCGTGCGTTGTGACATTCACCCGCACCACGCGGCCGCCGCCACCGCCACCGGCGAAGTCCGCGACGTACAAGCCTTCGCCCGTTACGAACAGCATCCCCAGCAGGTTCGCGACACCGGCCGGGCCGGCGGCGACCGAGATCAGGTCGACGAGGTTCCCAGCGCGGTCGAGCACGCAAATGTTCGCGGGCCCACTCGAGGCGGCGAGGTTCGCCGATGAGGCGTAGATGCGGCCGCTCGCGTCGACGGCGATGCCCTCCGGAAACACGCACTTCGACTTGAGATCGGGTCCGAAATTCTGGACCTGACCGACCGGCGATGCGGCCGCGGCGGGCTGCGCGAGCAGCAGCGAGGCACACGCGAAAAGGATGACGAGCTTTCTCATCGCTTTCTCCCCAACAGAGATCGGCTCGAGTCTAGACAGATGGGCGCCGCGAGGCGCGAGCTGACGCGTCAGATCAGCAGGAATCCGACGAACATCACGCTGACGCCGATGAGGTTGGTCAGCTCGAGGATCCCGGAGGCGCCGGTGAACGCGACGGTGCCACCGGCCGCGACGATGAAGACGCCGACGGCGATGATCGCGTTCGCGAGCGCGCGGCGCCCCTGGTTCCGCCGGCGGAAGAAGACCCACGCGGACCACAGCGCGCCGCCGATGAGCACGAGACTTCCGACGCCGCTCCCGATCGCCGCCAGGATGCGGGGCAGCGATCCGTCCGGATATCCCCTACCCGTGTCGACGGCGGCCGCGATGTCGACCGGAGCTGCGAACACCGCGTAGAGCGCGACCGCGGAAAGTGCGACCACCACGGCGAGGGCCGCACGACCGAATCGCGGCGCGACGATATACACCGTGCCGAGCGCGAGCCAGGCGACGTTGGTGATCGCGCCGAAGAGATAGAAGAACCGGTACTCGACGTCGGTCGCGCCGCCGCTGCGCGCGAGGAAACCCATGAACGCGGCGACGGTGAACAACAGCAGACCGATGGCCCAGGCGAGCTGCGAAGGCCGTCGCTTGCGCAGGTACTGGAGCGCCACCGCGACCGCGAACGCGCCGGACACGAGCGCGGTGACAAGTGGAAGCACGACGCCGAGACTAGCGTCGGCGAATGATGAGCGCCCCCGCGACGATACCCAGGATTGCGGCACTTACGATCGGCACCGCCGCCGCCTCCGATCCCGCGGTCGACCACGCAAGCGCCGCGGCGATGATCGGATCGCGCGTGCCCGCCGCGGCGAGCGCGGACCACGGGTCGCGCCGCAGAGCGAGGGCGACCGCGCCGGCGATGCCCAGCACGATCAGCACGGCCGCGAACGCGACGACGATCGTGCCGACGTGGATCGTTGGAGCGCTCGCGATCGCGAGGCCGATCACGGCGGCGATGGCGAGATAGCCGGCCCACCCCAGCGGCGCCAGCAGCCTGTCGCGGACGGTCGGCATCGCGCCGGCGAGGAGCGATGCGATGGCGAAGGCCTGCGCGCCCGTGAGGGCGAGTGGGCTCTCTTCCGGGCGCGTGACGACGAGGACGAATGAGACGACCAGCGTGCCGAGCAGGAGCGCGCCGGCCATGTCGGCGCGCCGCCCGCCGGCCGCGCTGACGACAGCGGGCGCGAGGAGCGCGCCGGGCGCGAGCGCGAGCGCGACGAGCCCCGCACCCGTCGCCGGGTCGAGCCGTTCACCTGCGGCGAACGCGAGGGGCACGCTCACCGCGTACGGCCCGACGACGAGCACCAGGTTCCGGAGCCGTTTGAGCCCGAGGAGCGCGAGGAACGGCGTGCGCGCGCCGTGTGCGGCGAGATAGAGGAGCGCGGCGACCGCGGCGGCGCTAGGCGCCGAGCCGCTCCTGCAGCGCCGGCACGAGCTCGGCGATCGGCACACGCACTTGCGCCATGCTGTCGCGGTCGCGGATCGTGACCGCGCGATCTTCCAGGGAATCGAAGTCCACCGTGACGCAGAGTGGCGTCCCGATCTCGTCCTGCCGGCGATAGCGGCGACCGATGGCCTGCGTCTCGTCGTACGTGCTCATGACGTGCGGCCTGACCGCGGCCCACACCTCGCGCGCGAGCGGCGTGAGCTTCTCGTTCTTCGAGAGCGGCAGCACCGCGACCTTGTACGGCGCGAGAGCGCGGTGCAGGCGGAGCACGACGCGCACGCCCTCCTTATCGGGCTCCTCGTCGTACGCGGCGCAGAGGAACGCGTACGTCGCGCGGTCCGCGCCGACCGAGGTCTCCACGACGTACGGCAGGAACTTCTCGTTCGTCACGTCATCGCGGTAGCTCAGGTCCTTGCCTGAGAACTCGGAGTGGCGGCGCAGGTCGTAGTCCGTGCGGTTGTGGACGCCCTCCATCTCCTGCCAGCCGAAGGGGAACTCGAACTGGATGTCCGTCGCCGCGGCGGCGTAGTGCGCGCGCTCGTCGGCCGAGTGATCGCGGAACCGAAGTCGCTCGTGGGGGATGCCCAGGCTCTCGTGCCACTCGCGGCGGCGGACTTTCCATTCCTCGAAGAGGCGCGGCGCGTCCTCCGGGCGCGTGAAGTACTGCATCTCCATCTGCTCGAACTCGCGCGAGCGGAAGATGAAGTTGCCGGGCGTGATCTCGTTCCGGAACGCCTTGCCGATCTGCGCGATACCGAACGGGAGCCGCCTGCGCGACGCCTGCTGGACGTTTTCGAAGTCGACGAAGATGCTCTGCGCGGTCTCCGGTCGCAGCCACGCGACCGAGGCCGTGTCCTCGACCGGACCGACGAACGTCTTGAACATCAGGTTGAAGCGCCGCGGATCGGAGAGCTTCTTCTGGCCGCAGTTCGGGCACCCGGTGCTCGAGAGGTCGAGCGTCTTCGCGCGCCAGGCCTCCGTCAGGCGATCGCCGTCGGGAAGCTCGTCGAGGCGATAGCGCTTTCGACAGTTGCCGCACTCCACCAGGGGATCGGTGAAGTTCTCGACGTGACCCGACGCCTCCCACACCCGCGGGTGCATGAGGATCGCGCCGTCAAGGCCGACGATGTCCTCGCGAAGCTGCACCATCGCGCGCCACCACGCGCGCTTCACGTTGTTCTTGAGCTCGACGCCGAGCGGCCCGTAGTCCCACGTCGCGCCAGCGCCGCCATAGATCTCGCTCGACGGGAATACGAACCCCCGCCGTTTCGCGAGGGATGTGAGCTTCTCCGCTACATCCGGCGCGGTCACGAGGCCGCGGGGCTCGGGAGCGAAGGCAGCGCGCGGATCTCGTCGAGAAGGCGCGCGGCCATGATCTCGCGGTCGATGACGTGCTGCACGAAGAAGCGCATGTGGTGCTCGAGCTCGCTCGCGAGCGATCCGTCGACACGCAGCTGGGCGGCGCCCGCGAAGTCGCTCACGAGCAGATAGCGCAGTGACTTCAGGGCGCGCACCGTGAGACCGAGGCCGCTGCTCAGCTGCGCGGCGCACGAGGCGCAGAGCGCGCCCCCGGCGGCCGCGCTCCAGGCGTTCTGCCGCTCCTGCAGCGCCTCGCGGCACGAGACGCACTCGTACAGCTCGGGGCGGAAGCCCGCGCGATCGAGCAGGTGAAGGTCGAACCAGCGGCATACGAGGCCGGGCGCGTGCCCCGCGTCGAGGTGACGTAGGGCCGTCTCGAGCAGATCGAAGAGCGGCGCCGATGGCTCGTGCTCGAGCGTGAAGCGGTCGGTGAGCTCGGCCACGTACCAGCCCGCGGCGATGCGCAGCAGGTCGTCGCGGATGCTCGGATAGACCGCGCGCGTCTCGGCGCCGGTGAGCACGTCGAGCTCGCGACCCCGCGCGAGCTGATAGGTGGCATGCGTCAGCGGCTCCGCGTGCCCCGCCATGCGGCTCGTCGCACGCCTGATGCCCTTGGCAACGACGTGGAGCTTCCCAAAGTGGCGGCTGAAGAGCACGAGGATGCGATCGGCCTCTCCGAAGTCGACCGTCCGAAGGACGATCGCCTCGGCGCGGTACGTGCGCGACGCCATCAAGAACGCATGCTAATCGCTCATGACGCCGCGTGAACGTCCGCGCCACGTATCATCGAACACGGTGGGCACGCAGGTTTCGCAGGCGCTTCTCGAGGCACGCGTCGCCTCGATCGACGAGGAGATCCGCTCGCTGCTGACGCAGCCCGAGCCGGCGCTGCAGCCGTTCTACGGGATGATGCTGTACCACCTCGGCCTCGACGCGGGCCGGCCGCGGGGCGGTAAGCGGCTTCGTCCCCTGCTCTGCATGCTGGTGTTCGAGGCCCTCGCGGGCGCACATCCGGCGCAGCGCGTGTTGCCCGCGGCCGCGGCGATCGAGCTGCTGCACAACTTCACGCTGATCCACGACGACATCGAAGACCAGGATCCGGCCCGTCACCACCGGCCCACCGTGTGGTCGGTGTGGGGTGTGCCCCAGGCGATCAACGCCGGAGACGGCATGTACGCGGTTTCGCGCCTGGCCGTCCAGCGCCTGCGAAAGCTGGGCTTCCCGGCCGAGCGGATCCTGGATTTCGCGAGCCTCATGGACCAGACCTGTGTCCGTGTCTGCGAAGGTCAGTTCCTGGACATCAGCTTCGAGTCCCGCACCGACGTCACCGCGGACCGGTACCGCGTCATGGCCGCGCGCAAGACCGGCGCGCTGTTCGCCGCGTCCGCGCACAGCGCCGCGATGCTCGCGAGCGACGATCCGTCAGTGCGTGAGCAGCTCGCGCGCTTCGGCGAGGAGTTCGGGCAGGCGTTCCAGGCGCACGACGACCTCCTCGGCATCTGGGCCACGACCGAGCGGACGGGCAAGATCGAGATGAACGACCTCGTGAAGCGCAAGAAGACGCTGCCGGTCGTGCTCGCCTTCGAGCGCGCGTCGCCGCGCGTGCGCGCGCAGCTCGACGAGCTCTTCGC
>WNEZ01003329.1_pt1 | contig 13860 bp, 12 predicted proteins | sample 5400521 | NCBI WGS metagenome assembly WNEZ01 (sample SAMN13153339, study PRJNA577476) | soil metagenome | isolation source: 120 cm saprolite under Douglas fir tree site 2 hole 1 replicate 1 | place: USA:California | collected 2015-04-18 | reverse complement strand
TGCTCCCCGCCGGAGAGACTGCCCGCGGCCTGGCGCCGTCGCTCGCGAAGCCGCGGGAACTGCTCGTAGACGGCGTCGAGGGCCCGGCCGACCTCGTGGCGTGACGGCAGTCCGTACCCGCCGAGCAGGAGGTTCTCGTGCACCGTCATGTCCGCGAAGAGGCCGCCCGCCTGGGCCACGAAGCCGGTGCCGAGCCGCAAGATCTGGTCGGGGCGCAGCCCGATCAGGCTCTGATCCTCGAGGGTGATCCGGCCGCCGAACGGGGAGAGATAGCCGAAGAGCGTCTTGAGGAGGGTCGACTTGCCCGCCCCGTTGGGCCCGATCACGCCGACGATGGTCCCGGGCGCGACCTGGAGGCTCACGCCCTGGAGGATCTCGAGCCGGCCGTAGCCCGAGCGGAGCTCCCCGACCTCGAGCATCAGGCGAGCGCGGGATCGCGCCGCCGGCCCAGGAGCGCGTCGATCACCGCCGGGTCGCGCCGGATCGCCTCCGGCGCGCCCTCGGCGATCTTGAGCCCGTGATCCATGACCACGAGCTTGTCGCAGAGCTCCATCACGAACGCCATGTCGTGCTCGATGATGAGGAAGGTGCGGCCTTCCCGGCGGAGGGCGCGGATGGTCTCGGCGATGCGCTGCCGCACCACGGGATGCACGCCGGCCAGCGGCTCGTCGAGCATCAGGAAGGGCGGATCGACGACGAGGTTCATGGCCAGCTCCAGGAGCCGCTGCTGGCCCACGGAGAGGCTCTCCCCCGGGTCCTCGCGGAGATGATCGAGACCCAGCCGCTCCAGCCAGGCGGTGGCCGTCGGCTCCCACCCGACGCGCTCGCGGCCCATGGCCGCGATGGACAGATTGTCCCAGACGCTCAGCTCACGGAAGATCTTCACCGATTGGAACGTGCGCCCGATCCCCCGCCGCGCGATCTCGTAGGTCTTGAGCCCGTCGATCCGCGCCCCGTGGAAATACACGGCCCCCGCATCGGGCCGCAGCAGATTGGTGATCAGGTTGAAGACGGTGGTCTTGCCCGAGCCGTTGGGGCCGATGAGGCCGACGATGGTCGCGGGGGCGATCTCGAACGAGCACTCGCTGACGGCGCGGAGCCCCCCGAAGAGCTTGCTCAGCCCGGTCACCGCCAGCGCGGGCGTCGCGTCAGGCGGCGGCGGCGCGGCCGGGCTCATGCGCCCGGGTGGCGCGTCACTTCTTCTCCCAGGCGTACGGGGGCACCGTCACGTACTTGCCGTCCGTCTTGGCGGCGACGGCGGCGGGATAGATCGGCACCTTCTTGCCCCCCTGGATCTGGACCACCACCGTCTGGATGGGCATCCGGTGGCCCTCGGCGAGCGGCGTGAACTTGCGCGTGCCCCACGCGGTGGCGAAGGTGTTGCTCTCGATGCTGAGGCGGACCTTGTCCGGATCGAGGCTGCCCGCCTTCGCGATCGCCTCCAGGGCGACGAGGGCGGAGTCGTGCCCCTGCACGGCGAAGTTGGTGACGTCGGTGCCCGTCTTCTTCTTGTAGGCGGCCATCATCGGCTCCGAGACATCGGAGTAGCGCGCCGGCCACCAGCGGTTGTTGATGATGGCGCCCTCCATGGCCTTGGCGTGCTGGTCGATGAAGGTCTGGGCCGCCACCGTCGCCCCCATGTGGGCGAGAAGGGCCGGCACCTTCAGCTCGTACCACTGGTTGAAGAGCACCGGTCCGCTCGACCCGTAGATCTCGCCGATGATGACCTGGGCGCCCACGCGCTTGATCTTGGCGAGCTGCGGCGTCAGATCGGTCACCCCGCGATCGACGAAGTCCTCGGCCACGATCTCCACGTCCTTGGCGTTCTGCTGGAACCATTCGCGCGAGATGCGGGAGAAGTCGCGCCCCGCGTCGGTGTTCTCGTTCAGCAGCGCGACCTTCCTGGGCTTCGCGTGCTCGGCCACCGCGGCCACGAGCGAGCGCACGATGTCGTTGGCGGTGGGGCTGAGCTGGAACACGTAGCCCATCTTGTTGGCGGCGATCCGCTCGCCGATCTTCAGCGAGGCGGAGCAGCAGGTGATCACGGGGATGGAGGCCTTCTGGAACTCGTCCATGACCCGGAGGAAGACGTCGCTCGAGAGGACTCCCACGGCGACGTGGATCTTGTCCACGGTGAGCGCGCGGGTGACCGCGTTCAGCCCCACGTCGGCCTTGCCCTCGTCGTCGTACCAGATCACGCGAACGCGATGGGGCTTGCCCCCGAGGCTGATCCCCTGCGCCTGCACCCGCTCCACCGCGACCTCGGTGCCTGCCTTGATCTGAGCGCCCACGTCGGCGCTGATGCCGGAGATCGGCATGAACGCGCCGATCCTGATCTCCGGAGTCTCCTGGGCGGCGAGGGCGGCGATGCCAATCGCGAGCGCCACCACGGCCCCGAGCATGCCCACGATCCGTGCAGCGACTCGCTTCATGGCTGCTGCCTCCCTTTGCCTGCTCAGGTTCCGCGCTTTCGGCGAAGTTCTCGATCGTGACGTGGGTCCGCGGTGGCCCCGGTGATAGCACACGGCGCCGGGGGCGTCAACGACGGCCCGGATCAGATCAGGAAGGCGAGGTTCGGCAGGGGCTCGGCGGCGTTGATGAGCACGACCTTCTTTGAGCGCATACGGAGCTCGCCGTCGACACGGCGGAGCCGGTGCGTGGCGCGCCCGACCCACCAGTGCGTCTCATGCTTCGCCTGGATCGACAGCTCTGCGAGAAGGAAGTTGGACCCGGCCACGAGCTCGCCATCCTCGGCCCTGGCGATCTCGATGTTGGAGACGAGCCGGCGCATGAGCGACGCGGGCTCCTGGCTGTAGCGATGGCCGGTCTGCAATAGCTTCACGCGCGTCTCGAGTCGCGCGCGGTTGTCGTAGACGTGCGAGAGGTGCTTCTCGGGGTCGGACTCGGGATCGGTGGTGGCGGGCACCCAGTACACGGCATCGTCCGTCCAGAGCGCGAGCCACTCGGCGTAGCGCGCCTCATCGGCCAGGCGAGCCTCCATGTAGAGAAACTCCGTCACCGCGCTGCGCTCGGCGTCGGAGATGGCGGCGGGTCCCACCGGCGACTACGCCTCGACCATGACCTGGCGGTAGTGCCTCCAGAGCGCGCGGTTCGTCGTCTCGTCGGTGACGTGGGAGACGCCCCGCCCCTCGGCGTCGACGTACTCGCGATTGAGCCCGCGGCTCAGCTCGATCCACTCCGCGAGGGAGGCCTGGAGCCCCGCCTGGTTCCGTCTGGCCACGATGAGGTCGTCGGGCATGAGAAACGATGCCGGCCCCATCCCCGCCTCGCTCATCCGGAGCAGCCGCGAGTTGAACTGGGGCGCGCCTTTGAGAAAGATCGGGGTGTGCCAGTGCACGCACTCCTCGACGCTCACGGGCTGCACGATGGCCACGTTCGTCTCTCCCAGGAAGAGGTTGGGAAAGATGAGGGCATGGGCCGGACCCTCGACCATGCGGCGCCGGGCCGTCTCCGCCCCATCCCGGCGCTCGAGCGCCGCCACGTAGGCGTCCACCGCTGATCCAGACGCGCCCCCCAGCCATTCGAACGGTCCCTCGTAGCCGGGGGACCAGTCGATCTCGATGTGCCCGTGGCCCCAGTCACGCACCACCGCCTGGATGGTCTTCTCGTCGCCCACGACCCGGCGGTACTGGGACTGGACCGTCTTGAAGAGCGCGAGGTGCACGAATCCCAGGTGGTACCCATCGCTGTCGTTCTCGCGCAGCATCTTCCAGTTCGCGGCGCACTGGTGCTTGACCCATCCCGCGCTGATCTCGATCTCGCCCTCGGGCGAGAGATCACACGACCGATCGATCAGCCGGGTGGCCGCCCCGAGGTGCTCGGCGAGGGAAGGACCGGTCGGGCACAGGCTCGCGAACACGAACCCCCGGTAGCTCGACAGGCGGGGGACGCGCGGCAGGCCGTGCGCGCTCTTGTCGAACGACGCGTAGCCCCCGGGGTACGGGACGCCCAGGAGCTCGCCGCGCAAGCCGTAGGTCCAGCCGTGGTACGGACAAGCAAAGGTCCGCGCGTTGCCGTGCGAGGCCGGGCACACCATCGTCCCGCGGTGCGCGCAGCGGTTCAGAAAGACCGAGACGCCGCCCTCGCTCCCTCGGACCATGAGCACAGGCTGGGCGCCGAGAGTGCGGGTGACGAAGTCGCCGGTCCGGGGGATCTCGCTCTCGTGGCCCACGAAGACCCAGCCGCGATGAAAGATCCGCTCCATCTCGTCGGCGAAGATCCGCGGATCGGTGTAGAGCGACACGTGAACGCGATCGTCCTGGATGAGCGTCTCGTAGTCGATCAGCGGGTCGCCCCTTTCGCGAGAAGACCCCGTCGCGCGAGATTGGCCATCAAGGCGCCGGTGCCGAAGCTCCAGGGCTCAGCCTCGTCGCAGGCGACCACCTCGTTCGCCAGGGTGCCGAGCTCGGGCGCGCCGATGCTCACCACGTCCCCCGTCTTGTGGGTGAACCCGCTCCCGGGGGCGCCGCGATCGTCCACGGGGGCGAACATGGTGCCGATGAACAGGATCATGCCGTCGGGATACTGGTGATAGCGGCTGAGGGCCTGCGCGGCGAGGTCGGCGAGGTCGCGGCTGATCTCGGCCACGTGGGTCGTGTGCTTCACGCGGAAGCCGTCGAGGCCCTCCACGATCGTCTCGAAGCTCAGGCGGCGCGCGGAATCGAGAGTGAAGGTCTCGTCCAGCACCCGGACGAAGGGGCCGACGGCGCACGAGGCGTTGTTGTCCTTGGCGCGGCCGAGGAGGAGGGCGCTCCGCCCTTCCACGTCGCGCAGGTTGACGTCGTTGCCGAGGGTCACGCCCACGATGACGCCCGCGCGGTTGATCACGAGCACCAGCTCGGGCTCGGGGTTGCTCCAGACCGACGCGGGGTGGATTCCCACGCGGGCGCCCAGCCCCACCGCGGCCATGGGCGGGCACTTGGCGAAAAGCTCGGCGTCGGGCCCGATCCCGACCTCGAGATATTGCGACCACATGCCGCGGGCGACCAGCACGTCCTTGATGCGGCCCGCTTCCGGCGATCCCGGCCTGACGCCGCGCAGATCGGGCCCGATGATGGCCTGGATCTCGCGCCGGACTCCGTCGGCGAGCGCGGGGTTGCCCCGCGCGCGCTCCTCGATGACGCGCTCGAGCAGGCTCGCCACGAAGGTCACCCCGCTCGCCTTGACCGCCTGCAGGTCGCACGGGGCGAGCAGCCAGGGGCGCGAGGAATCGCGCTGGCCTTCCCGGCTGTTGGCCACGATGTCGCCGAGTCGCCCGGCGGCGGGCGCGACCTTGATGGCCGCCCGCACCTCGTCGGGCGCGGCCACGTTCAGGAGCTGGCTGACCGTCGGATACGACGGCGTCAGGTCCACCACGTCGTCCCCGCGCACCGCCACCACGCTGGGCCCCTGCTCGGCCGGGACCCACACGCGCCCGATGAGCAGGGCCCGGGCATCGCGGGGCACGCACTCGTCGGCGGACAGCTTCGCTCTCGACGTCATCGTCCTCTCCTTGCCCTCACCGATCCAGCCAGGCGCTCAGCAGGCGGCCGCCGTAATCGTAGCCGAGGTTGGGGCCATAGTTCTTCAGCGCGCCGTCCCACACGAAGAGGGTCACGGGCGAGTAGATCTCGATGATGTACTGCTGGACGGCGACCAGCCGCTGGATCTCGTGGATGAGGCGCCGGCGCGCCGCCACCTCATGGGTCCGCCGCTGGCGAACCAGAAGATCGGTGAGGGCGGGGTCGTTGACCTTGGCGACGTTGCGAGGGTGTCCAGGATAGTAGTTGGTGAAGAGGTAGTTGTCGGGGTCCACGAAGGGGGTGGCCCCATAGTACATGGCCTCGTAGTTGCCGGTGGCGGTGGCCGTGATGTAGGCGCCGTACTCCTTCTGGTTCAGCTTCGTGTCGATCCCTACCGCCTTCAGGTCCTTGAGGATGAGCTGGATGGCGTCGTCCATGAAGGTGGAGCCGTAGTTGTTGAAGTCCATCACCGTGGCGAACCCGCGCGGGTACCCCGCCTCGGCGAGCAGGCGCTTCGCCGCCGCGGGATCATGGCGGTAGTAGCGCGCGCCGTCTCCCAGCTGATCCACGGGTAGCGCCCACTCCTGGAGCCCCGCGGGCACCGCCGCATTCAATCGGCCGACCCCGTCGGCCACGGCGGCGATCAGCTCCTGCCGGTTCATGGCGTGGGAGATGGCCCGGCGTACCCGCACATCGGAGAAAGGCGCCTTGTCGGTGCGCATGAACACTCTGTACCCGACATTGCTCGGCAGCTCCGCCGTCTTGAGATTCGGCCGGTGGCGCTTGAGCTGGTCCTTGATCGTGTTCCAGTCGGTGCGGTTGATGGCCCCCGTGTTCTCCCAGCCGAGGTCGTACTTGCCCGCGAGGAAGGCCGCCATGCGCGAGGCATTGTCGTCGTCGATGGTGACCTCGATCCGGTCGATATAGGGCAATCCCGCGAGGAAGTAGGCGGGGTGACGGACGAGGGCGTAGGACACGTTCGGCCGGTAGCTCTCCAGCATCCACGGCCCCGTGCCCACGGTAGCTTCCGCCCTCTTCAGGTCGCCGAACTTCTCCACGCACTCGCGGGCGATGATGGCCAGGGTCATGGGGTTGGCGAGCATGTCGAGGAACCAGGCGAAGGGCTCCTTCACGGTGAACTTCACCGTGTAGCGGTCGAGGGCCTCCACCTTGTCCACGGCGGCCAGCATGTACGACTGCGGGTTGCCCGTCACCGTGCGGAAGCGGTCCATCGAGTAGACGACGTCCTCGGCGGTGAGCTCTCGTCCGTTCACGGGAGGCTTCGGGTGGAATCTCACGCCCCTTCTCAGCTTGAAGACGTACGTGGTCTCGTCGGGCTGGGTCCACGACTCGGCGAGATCGCCCTCGAAGGGAAAGGTGCCCGGCCGGATCGAAGGCCCCGCCTTGTGCTTGAGCAACCGGCTGTGCGTGAGGGTGTAGGGCACCTGCGTCCTGAAGGCGAGCGTGAGGTACGGATCCCAGTGCGGCGGGTCCCAGAGCCGGAGCGAGAGCGTGCCGCCGCGCTTCGGGGCCTGGGCCGCGACGGGGGACGCGACGAGGGCGGTCCAGCCGGCCAGCGCTCCCACGGCGGCCGCCGAGGCGCCCTGCGCGAACAGCTCGCGGCGGGTGACGGCCGCCGTCACGGGCTACAGTCCGTAGAGCGCGGCGGCGTTGTCGCGGGTGAGCTGCTTGCGCACCTCGGGCGAGAGGTCGCCCATCTGCTTCTCGATCACCTGCCGGGAGTTCGGCCACGTGCTGTCGGGATGCGGGTAGTCGGACGCCCAGAGCAGATGCCCCTCGCCGTAGAACTTCAGGAGCGACATGGCGACGTGGTCTTCCTGGAAAGACACCCAGACCTGGCGACGGAAGAGCTCGCTGGGCTTCATGAAGAGGTCGATGCCACCGCGCTGGTCCCAGTATTCCCTCGCCTCGTAGAGCCGCCAGAAGCGATAGTCCAGCTCCTGGACGATCCAGGGCAGCCAGCCCACGCCGCTCTCCGCCATGACCAGCCTGAGCTTCGGATGCCGCTCCAGGATGCCCCAGCCGAACAGATCGACGAAGGGATCGAGGAACTGACTCATGAAAAGCTTGGTGGTGTTGAAGACGCTGGCCGTCTTGTCCTGATCGACGGCCATCGGACCCATCAGGCTGCCCCCGACGCCGAAGACGACGACATGGAAGGACAGGATGAGGCCCGTCTCCTCGAAGGCCGTCCACAGCGGCTCCCAGGCGGGATCGCTGATGCGCGGTGTCGCCCGCGCGATCTGGAGGTTGGCCTGACGGAGCCCTCCCTTCTTCGCGAGCCGGTACACCTCGTCGCGGGCGGCGGTCGGATCCTCCGGCGGCAGGATCGCCGCGCCGAGAAGCCGGCGCGGCGCGGACGAGCAGAACTCGATCAGCCAGTCGTTGTAGGCCTGGAGACAGGCCGTGCGGAGCGCCGGGTCCTCGACGCTCATGGAGCTGACCGGCCCGTACATCACCTGCGCCTCGACGCCGTCGCGGTCCATGTCGGCCAGGCGCAGCGTCGCGTTCGCCGGCCTCAGCTCGGTCTCGTCGACCCCGCCCCGGTCGAACGCGTTGAACGCCGACTTGGGCCCGGTCGCCCGTCGCCCTCCCGCCCACCGTCCCCAGAACCCGCCGTCGCAGAGCCACACGGAGCCGGCGTCGCGATCCTCGACGCGCGGCGCCCGGTCGCGTAGCGTCCTCGGGAGGCGCGTCGTCCACAGATCGCGCGGCAGGTACTGGAGATCGAGATGGTCGTCGGCCGAGATGAGCTTGTAGTCCACGTGATCCTCCGGTGGGCGGTGCGCCCGCACCGCCGCGCGATCGAGTCTAAGCGTGCGGGCAGCCATGATCAAGGGCGCGGGGCACTGGGGCAATTTGCTTCGCCATACTTCGTTCTCGGTCGCCTGCAACGCTCAACGTACATACAGGTACGCCTCGCGTTGCAGGCTCCCTCGGGCGTGGCAGTTCGAGCTGAGGGCGCAGCCCGAGGCGAGGGCTGAGTGGATCTGGCTCGCAACTTGCCCCAGTGCCAGCGCCCAACTGACCTCACCGGGCGCCCGCCGTGGCGTGGGTATCGATCAGCCGGTACACTGTGTCCGGCTCCCGCATCCCGCGCGGTGAAAGGGGAACCCCATTGGCCACGTCCAAGACGACGCCGTTCACCATCGCTGTCCCGCAGGCCGTGCTCGACGACCTCCGCGAGCGTCTGGCCCGCACGCGCTTCCCCGATCAGCCGCCCGGCGCTCCGTGGGCCTATGGCACGGACCTCGGCTACCTGCGCGAGCTCGTCACGCACTGGCAGACCCGCTACGACTGGCGCAAGCACGAGGCCGAGCTCAACGGCTTCCGCCAGTTCACGGCCCCCGTGGCCGGGATCACCGTGCACTTCATCCACGAGGAGGGCCGCGGGCCCGCGCCCCTGCCCCTCATCCTCTCCCACGGCTGGCCCGGCTCGGTGTGGGAGTTTCACAAGATCGTCCCCATGCTGACCGATCCCGCGCGCTTCGGCGGCGACGCGCGCGATGCCTTCACGGTGGTGGCGCCGTCGTTGCCCGGCTACGGCTTCTCCTTCGCGCCCGGGCAGGCCCGCTTCGGCATCACCGAGATCGCGGATGCCTGGGCCCAGCTCATGACCGACGTGCTCGGCTATCGTCGCTTCGCGGCCCAGGGCGGCGACTGGGGCGGCTTCATCACCTCGCGGCTGGGCGCGGCCTATCCCGAGCGCCTGGCCGGCATTCACGTGAACCTTTTGTCGCTTCGACGAGATCTCCCGCGTCCCGACACGCCGACGCCGGAGGAGCGCGCGTACCTGGACGATCTCGGAAAATGGCTGCGCGAGGAGACGGGCTACCAGTGGATCCAGGGCACCAAGCCCCAGACCCTCGCCTATGGCCTCACCGACTCGCCCGCGGGGCTGGCCGCGTGGATCGTCGAGAAGTTCAGGACGTGGAGCGACTGCGGCGGCGACGTCGAGCGCAGCTTCTCCAAGGACGAGCTGCTCACGAACGTGATGCTGTACTGGGTCACGGGGGCGATCGGCTCGTCCTTCTGGCCCTACTATGCCCGCTACCACGCGCCCTGGCCCATCGCCGACGGCCAGCGCATCGAGGTGCCCACGGCCTACGCCGACTTCCCGAAAGAGATCATCCGCCCACCGCGCTCGTGGGCCGAGCGCGTCTACAACATCAAGCGCTGGACGGTGATGCCATCGGGCGGCCACTTCGCCGCCCTCGAGGAGCCCAGGCTCCTCGCCGAGGACATCCGCGCTTTCTTCCGCGACCTGAGATGAAAGAGGGGATTCCGTCATGAAGCTTGGCTTCTCGCTTCCCATGGCCGGTCCGTGGGCGACGCCGCAAAACCAGATCCTCGTCGCCCAGCGCGCGGAGGCGCTCGGCTATCACTCCCTCTGGGTCTTCCAGCGCATGCTCTATCCCATCAAGCCCCAGAACGACTACCCGCCCTTGCCCGGCCAGCCCTGGCCCAAGTCCTTCGAGCGCGTGATGGATCCGCTCGTCTCGCTCGCCTTCGTGGCCGCCGTCACCTCGCGCATCAGGCTGGGCACGAGCGTGCTGATCGTGCCGTACTACACGCCGATCATGCTCGCCAAGCAGCTCGCCACCCTCGACATCGTCTCGGGCGGGCGGCTGGACGTGGGCCTCGGGCTCGGCTGGTCCAAGGACGAGTTCGACGCCGTCGGCGTGCCGCACCAGGGTCGCGGCAAGCGGGCCGACGAGTTCCTGCGCTGCCTCAAGGCCATCTGGACCGAGGACCCCGTGGAGTTCAAGGGCGAGTTCTACTCGGTCCCGCGCGCCCGGGTGGAGCCTCGGCCCGTCCAGCGCCCGCATCCGCCCATCACCATCGGCGGCTACGGTCCCACCGTGATCCGTCGCGCCGTCACCTATGACGGCTTCAACGGCGGCAATGTCCCGCTGGGTCAGGTCGCGCCGCTCGTCAAGGAGATCAAGGCGGCGGCCGAGGCGGCGGGACGAGATCCCGCAACGCTCCAGATCGTCTCGCGCGGCAGCTTCCAGCTCCACGCGACGCCCAAGGGCCCCGACCGTCGCCCGCTCTGGGGCTCCCTCGCCGAGATTCGCCAGGACGTGGAGCGCTACGCGGAAGCCGGACTCACCGAGCTGTTCCTGGAGGCCAACTTCGATCCCCGGGGCGTCACCCTGGAGGGCGCGCTCGAGGTGCTGGAAGCCCTCGCCCCGGGGTCAGGTCTTGCAATATGACACTCCGACATGCGGGCGTGATCGTATGGGCTCAACGCGTGACACGTAAGTCGAGCGCGTGGGTGCAATCGGCTTCTCCCGCGCACGGGGCGAAGCCCAGGGCTTCGTAGAGGCGCGCGGCCTCGGGGTTCGCCGTCCGCAGCCGCAAGCGGTCGAACGAGCCGCGCGCCGCCGCGATGGCTTCCGCCACGAGCCGCCGGCCGATCCCGTGGCGCCGATACGCCTCCATGACGTAGAGGTGGCGCACCCGGCCCACCCGGCCCTCCGCGGTGTACGGGTCGACATTGAGCCCGCACGCGCCGACGACCTCGCCGTTGACGCGCGCGGCGTATAGCGCCTCGCCGGGCTGGTCAAAGCGGTTGGTACCACTGGCCCACTCGGCGATCAGCCGGCGGACGAATCGGAGGCCAGACCGCTCGCTCTCAGCGACCAGCGTCGTGAACGAGGTCGCCGAAAGCTCGCGCACTCGCTCGATGGTCGAATCGCTCACGCGGCCCCCGCCCGCCCGGCCCAAGATGACATGGTCAGACCTGATCTTCGCTTAAGATACGAGTGATCATGAGCGTGCCCACGTCGATGATCCGCTGTCCCGTGTGCGTGGACTCCGCGACCTCGCGCTGGGGCTCCCGAGAGGGCCACGCCATCTTCGAGTGTGGCGCGTGCGGGCTGAGCTTCTTCGACCTCTCGAGCTTCACGGCCCACGACTATCGAGATTACTACCGCTATACGGAAGCCTGGAGCGAGACCGACATCGTGTACGAGGTCGAGGTGCGTCGACGGCGGACCGTCCGACAGCTCCGACGCCTCGCCTCCATGATCCCCGGCCGCCGCCTGCTCGACATCGGGGCAGGGCCCGGATACTTCTGTCGCATCGCCCTCGACGAGGGCTGGAACGCCGCGGGCGTGGAGATCTCGGCGCGGGCCGTGGAGATCGGCCGGGACCGGCTCGGCGTGAGCTACATCGATCTCGAGGCGGTGCCCGCGGCCAGCGTGGACGTCGTCTGCTGCCGCCACGTGGTCGAGCACGTGGCGGATCCGCTCGGCCTTCTCCAGGCGCTTCGGCGAGTGCTCAGGCCCGGCGGCGTGCTCGTCGTGCACGCCCCCCATCAGGAGCCGTTGAGCTTTCTCCTGCGAAATCGGCTCCTCCGCGGGCCGGACACGCTGTGCGCCCTCTACCTGCCGGACCACGTGCTGGGCTTCACCGGCTCATCGCTGTCGCGGGTGGCGAAGCGAGCGGGCTTCGACACGCTCTCCGTGGAGACCACCGGCAAATGGAGCGCCTATTCCGATCCCTTCTTCCTCCGCCATCACATCCGCCAGCGGACCTTCCTGACCCTGTCCCGTCACGTCACACGCCAGCTCGTCGACAGCATGGGCGCCCGCTTCGGTCGCGGCGACTGGGTCGTCGGCCACTTCCGCAAGAGCCCCGACTAGACGGGCGTCCGATTCCGTCGCCTGCACGGCCCCAGGCTCTTGTTGAAGCCGGTCCCTTGCCAGAACTCTGGAGGCGGCGACAGTTCAGGCTTCCCGATCCAGCCCGTACGAACCTCGAGAAAGTACCTGGCACCATCGGGATCTGTACAGTACTCCACCGCGTCGAGCACTATCTGATCCCACTCGCCCAGGAAGCGAAGATCGTGGAGGGTCTTGGGATAGCGTCCGTAGCGAACTTTGTGGAGCTCGACCAGAGCGACGGCGGTCTTCAGATGCTGGTCGCCAAACATGTTGTCGAATGGCCGAGTGACGCCGGACTTGACGAGGAAGTAGGCGCCGATTCCTACGCCCGTTCCGACGACCACGACGAGTGCAGTGAAGACAATCCACAGGATCTTGATGTTGCGCGTCATTTGCGACCCTGCCCCGACGCCTAGCGCCCAGCGCCCCGCACGGTCGAGAGAAAGGAGGCCTTATCCGCCACCCGTTAGCGGAACAGCGACTTCAGGAGCAGGGAGGCGATACCCGGCTCGCGGAGGAGGGCCACGATGAGGTCGCGGTGGCGATTGAAGCGGGCGGTGCGGCGGATGACGTCCTGGACGGAGTCGGAGCCGAGGGCGCGCACGAGCTCGTCGATCTCGCGGTCGCGGCAGCGGACGAGGAACTGGCGGAGCCAGCCCGACATGCGCAGCTCCGGCCCGAGCTGCGTCTCCCAGCGATCTTCGTAGCGCTTGAGAAAGCCCTCGTCGAGCCGCCCGGCCTGGAAGCCCTCGATCAAGGTGTCGGCGGCAAGCGAGGCCGTGAGCAGGCTGTAGAAGATGCCGCCGCCCGTGGTCGGCTTCGTGAAGCCGCCTGCGTCACCCACGAGGAGGAGCCGATCGGCCACCGTCTGCGGCGCGGGCTGCAGGGGCAGGAGACGCCGCACCGGGCGGCCGGGCTCGCCACGCAGCCGCGCCCGCACCTCGGGCCGGGCGAGAAACCGCGCGAGCCCGGCGCCCGCGTCACCGCGCGAGAGCACGCCAAGCTTGAGGGCGGCGCCCTCGCCGCGCCGCACGGGCACCGCCCAGAGAAAGCCATCGGGCGCGATCTCGCGACCGAAGTGGATCTCGACGACGTCGGCGGGATCGCTCTCCACTTCGACCTGCGCCGTGTGCAGCATGTGGGCGGGCAGCCCCAGGCCAAGCTGGCGATGGAGGCGATAGGAGACGCCGCAGGCGAGGACGCAAGCCCGGGCGTGGATGGCTCGCCCGCCCGCGAGGAGCGTGACACCGTCGGCGTCCGACGCGATCTCGTCCACCCGCGCGCCCGTGCGCACGGTCGCCCCGGCGCGCTGCGCCTGCTCGGCCAGGCTCCGGTCGAACTGGGCTCGGTCCACGGCCAGGATCTCCTCGGTGCCCGACCCCGTCCACGGCACGTGGCAGGAGCCTCCGCCGGGGGCGATGAGGCGGGCGCGCCGCAGGCGGTTGAGCACGACGTCCTCGGAGATCTTGGTCAGCGTGGCCGTCTCGAGGGAGATGATGCCCGTGCAGTGGACGGGCTCCCCGACGTGCTCGTGCTCTTCGAGGACGGTGACGTCGAGGCCCGCCTCGGCGCAGCGGCGGGCGGTCAGGAGGCCGGCCGGGCCGCCCCCCACGACCGCGACATCGTGCATGCGGCCATGATAGCGG
>WNEZ01010620.1_pt1 | contig 13862 bp, 10 predicted proteins | sample 5400521 | NCBI WGS metagenome assembly WNEZ01 (sample SAMN13153339, study PRJNA577476) | soil metagenome | isolation source: 120 cm saprolite under Douglas fir tree site 2 hole 1 replicate 1 | place: USA:California | collected 2015-04-18 | reverse complement strand
TACTGACCTCCCCAGGCCACCGACCAGGTCTCCATTCTCGGTGCTGCTACCTCTTTGACGTCCACCGAGGTGGCGTTTGTTCCGCCTATACCGATTCGACTCGACGAATCGGAACCACAAGGACCGACGTAGCAAGCGTCGTACCGGTTGTCGGAGAACGCGCCAATAAAAAGCCCCGGCAGTCCAGGGGAGCAGGAACTGCCGGGGCTTAGAGGCGGACTGGCCAGCGGGCGGGCCGGCCAGAGCCTGGCTTAGGGAGTTAGCTGCACCCGGTCGTCTCTCCGCAGTTCTCGCACTTGTGGCAGGTGCCGTTGCGAACGGTCAGCCAGCCACAGCGCGGGCACGGCGGCGCGTCGGGTGTCGAGTTCATCCGTCGCGGCGTCGCGGACGGCTGGATGGTCGACACCATCACGGGCGCGGGTTCGATGGTCTGCGTGACGTAGGGCTTGATGAGCTCGAGCTGCGGCGCGGGATCGACGATCTCGCTGTGACGGACGAGCCCGAGCATCTCCTTGTCGCTGGCCGAGAGGAAGCGGTACCCGAGCCAGCGGAACACGTAGTCGACGATCGACTTGGCCATCCCGATCTCGGGATTGCCGGTCCAGCCTGAGGGCTCGAAGCGCATGTGGCCGAACTTCTCGACCAGGTGCGGCAGCGGGACGCCGTGCTGGAACAGAAGCGACACGCTGGTGGCGAAGGCGTCCATCATCCCCGAGAGCGTCGAGCCTTCCTTGGCCATGGTGACGAACAGCTCGCCGGGCGTGCCGTCCTCGAAGAGGCCGACGGTGATGTAGCCCTCGTGCCCTTCGATCGAGAACTTGTGTGTCAGGCTCGCGCGCGTGTCAGGGAGGCGGCGGCGCTCCGGCCGGTTCACCTCGACGATCCGCTCCACGACGTCCGCGGCCTTCTTGCTGTTCGACGCATCCTTATTCGTGGAGAGCGGCTGGACCTTCTTGCTGCCGTCGCGGTAGATCGCGATGGCCTTCGTCCCGTACTTCCACGCCTCGATGTACGCCTCCATGACGTCCTCGACGGTCGCGGTCTCGGGCAGGTTGACGGTCTTGCTGATCGCGCCGGAGATGAACGGCTGTACCGCGCCCATCATCTTGATGTGGCCCATGTGCGGATGTCCGGCTCAACGCCGGTGGTGTCGCAATCCATCATGAAGCTGATCGTCCCGGTGGGGGCGAGCACCGAGGCCTGCGCGTTGCGGTAGCCATTGACCTTCCCAAGCGCGAGCGCGTCGTCCCAGGCCTGCCGCGCCGCTGACAGGAGCGTCGGCGGCACGAGGTCGTCGACGATCTTGTAGGCCGCGGCACGGTGCTTCTCGATCACGCGGTCGTGGCCGGTCTTGTTCTTGGGGTATGCCTCGTATGGGCCGACGACGGCGGCCATGCGCGCCGACTGCGCGTATGACTCGCCGGTCATCAGCGCCGTGATCGCCGCCGAGTACGCGCGGCCCTCGTTGCTGTCGTACGCGAGCCCGCGGTGCATCAAGAGCGCACCGAGGTTCGCGTAGCCGATGCCCAGCTGGCGGTGCGACCGGGCGTTACGCGTGATCGCCGCCGTCGGGTAGTCGGAGAAGCCCACGAGGATCTCCTGCGCGGTGAAGACGACGTCGACAGCACGCGCGAAGCGCTGCACGTCGAACTCGCCGTCGGAGTGCACGAAGCGCATGAGGTTGAGCGACGCGAGGTTGCAGGCCGAGTCGTCGATCGACATATATTCCGAGCAGTTCGCGACGACGAACCCGTCGACGATGTACGAGTGGTGGATAGGCTCGTTGAGGTTGTAGACGACGGCCTGTCCGTCGGCCTCACGAGCTGCCAGACGTGTCCCAGTCTTCGTCGCGTAGCGCGTCGCCTCACTGAGCAGGCGCGACAACGCACACTGCTTGCGCGTCGAGGTGAATCCGATCGCTCGTGCGAAGCGCTCGAGGTCAGTACCCGTGATCCGCAGGTCGAACATCGGCCGCGACTCGTAGTCGACCAGAGTGCCATCGACCCGGCGGTATGGAAGCACGCGCGCGAGGTCCTTCCGCGTCGTGTATTTGCGAGCACGGACGCCGAACGTCGAGAGGAGCCGTTGAACGTCCCTGAGCAGGCGTTCGCTGCTGCTTCCGAGGCCCACGTAGCCACTCGCCTTTCCGTCCTCCTCTACGCGGCTCACGCAACCATCGGCGCCGAAGAGACCTCGCAGGTAAGCGGCCTGGATCTCGACGGGCGCGGCGAAGATCGCTGCCGGGACATGTTTCGTGGCGGCGCGATCGGTCGTCACGCCGAGAGCGCTGAGGAACTCGCGGACCGCTGAGCTCCCGACGCGTAGCTGCGCGGTTCCGTTCGCCTGGGGGCTGCGCGAGGCGCCCGCGAAGACTTCACCAAGCAGGACCTGGTGGTAATCGATCAAGCCGTCGGTGATGTCGTCCCCGCCGTAGACCCAGATCGTCGAGTCCTCGGTCATGCAGCCGTCCCCCGTGAGGTGACCCATGAGTTCCGCGAGCGGGTCGGTCCAGCGGCTGGGCAGATCGCGGGTGACGAGCGTGCCGCCGCGTGGGCGCGCGGCCGCCTTGGCCGCTACCGCGACGGGAAGCTCCCAAGATGCGTGCGTCGCGGGCGTCGCCGCGTCGTTGAGCATGACTTCGTCGTCCTGCGTGAGCTCCTCCGCGGCCACGTAGCCACGGTTCACCGTCCAGATGCGGTGGTTCGGCGTGCAGCGCAGCTCGGCGCCGTTCCCGAAGCGCAGGCGCACGACCGGTGAGGTGCCGTTCCTCATGACCGCCAGGGGGAGCGACGCCAGGACGCCGGATGACGGCCGCTCGGCCGTCGCGCGGTGCGTGTAGACCTCGACGTCTTCGCCCGCCTTCGTGCGCTCGAAGAGCTCGGCGATCGGCAGCAGGCCCTTCGTCGTGTGGACGCGGGCATCGCCTGGGAAGCATGGGTTCGATCCGTTGATACGACCCGACACTGGCGTCGTGTGCCAGTCGTTGATGGTCGTGTCGAACTGCATACCCGGGTCACCGCACTGCCATGCGGCCTCGGAGAGCTCGAGGAGCAGCGCCTGCGCCGAGAGCGTCTCGACCGAGGAGCCGTCGACGCGCGCCCGCAGATCCCAGGCGCCGCCGGCGGTCGCCTTCTGCATGAACTCGTCGGTCGCGCGCACGGAGTTGTTGGCGTTCTGGAACTGGATGCTCTGCCAGGCGTCGCCGTTGAGGCTCATGTCGTAGCCGGCCTCGCCGAGCGCCCAGGCCTTCTTCTCTTCCTTGGCCTTGCACCAGATGAACTCGCGGAGGTCGGGGTGGTCGGCGTCCAGCACGACCATCTTCGCCGCGCGCCGCGTGGTGCCGCCGGACTTGATCGAGCCCGCCACTGAGTCGGCGCCACGCATGAAGGACACCGGACCGGAGGCGTATCCGCCGCCGGAGAGCTGCTCCTTGCTCGAGCGGATGCGCGACACGTTGATGCCGGAGCCGGAGCCGCCCTTGAAGATCATCCCCTCGTTCGTGAACCAGTCGAGGATGCTGTGCATGTCGTCGTCGACCGAGAGGATGAAGCAGGCACTGGCCTGCTGAGGCACGCCCTCGACGCCGATGTTGAACCACACCGGCGAGTTGAACGAAGCGTGCTGGTGGACCATCAGGTACTTGAGCTCGTGGTTGAAGGTCTCGACATCGCGGTCCGACAGGAAATAGCCCCCCTCGACACCCCAGGCGGTGATCCGATCGACGACCCGGTCGACCATCTGCTTGACGCTCCACTCGCGATCGGGGGACGTGAGCTTGCCGCGGAAGTACTTGGACGCGACCACGTTCGTCGCGGTCATCGACCAGAACTTCGGGACCTCGACGCCCTTCTGTTCGAAGACCGTCCCGCCTTCGCCGCCACCGATCTTGGCATCACGGCGCTCCCACTCGACCTCGTCGTAGGGGTGCACACCTTCGGTGGTGAAGAAGCGCTCGACTTGCAGGCCCTTGCGTGGTCCCTCGCTGGGGACGGACTGACGCGGTAGCTCGGCGATCGTCATCTCTGGACCCCCCTAGTACGCGCGAGTGATGGAGTGGAGCTGGCGCTGTTCGCGAAGAAGAAGGAGTTCCCGCAGGTGTTCGACGTGCGCCGCGGAAGCGGACGGCCGAAAGGTCATCCCAGACCCCTCCTTCTCAAACTACTGTCCCTTGTCACTAGATGTCGCCCCCGCCGCCCCGGCCGGCACAACATCTGGTACCAGAGGCAGACCGCGAACTTTACGCCGACAGGCTTCGCTGTCAAGAGCAAGGCGTCATCAGCCTGGGCGTGGGCTCGAGCGGGCAGGCCGCCGCGACCGAGGTTGGTCGCGAGACCGATTTTTTCAGCGCGGCTACGGGACGATGAGGTGCACGGGGTTGCCGCGGATGGTCACGGCCCAGGTCGCGGTGTCGTTGCCCGCGCCGGTGACGTGATACGGGACCTTCCACCACCCTGGCCCGGGCTCGCCCGGCGGGGCCGGCGCGTTGTAGGTCGAGGGAAGCGGAATGAGGATCGTGACGATCTGGTTGTCGAAGAGGCTCGAACCGCCGGAAGCCAGCTGTAGCTGGGTCACGTTGTTGCCGCTCGTGCCGTTGGTCGCAGACCAGGAGAAGGTCGCGTCAATGTAGCCACCGGCGGTGGGCTGCTCGAACTTCAGGTAGGCGCTGCCGCCCACGTCACCGGGGTCGTGCACGGTGATCTGCAGCGTCTTGCCGGCGTGCACCGCGGCGAGTTACGCCGGGGTTGCGATAGCGGCGGCTTTGGCCGATTCGACCAGCGCGCGGACGCCGGCGCGCAGGTCCGCCTCGCTGATGTTGAGCGGCGGGATGAAGCGCACGGCCTGGTCGTGGAAGCCGCAGGTGATCAGGAGGACGTCGCGCTCGAGCGCGCCCTTGATCGCGGCCTTGCTGTGGGCCGAATCGTCGAACTCGACCGCGACCATCGCGCCAGAGCGTCGGATCTCCCGCACGTGCTCGTTCGTCCGTAGCGGCGCGAGCTCTTTGATCATGAGATCGCCCAGACGCTCGGCCCGGGCCACGAGGCCCTCGTCGCGGATGACCTCGAGGGTCGCGAGGCCCGAGGCGCACGACACGGGATTGCCGCCGAAGGTCGAGCCGTGCGTGCCCTGCAGCCACTTGTCCTGCAGCGCGCGCGACGAGACGATCGCGCCGAGCGGCAGCCCGCCGCCGAGCGCCTTCGCGAGAGCGAGCACATCGGGGGTCACGCCGACCTTCTGCGCCGCGAACCACGCACCGGTCCGTCCGAAGCCGGTCTGCACCTCGTCGAAGATCAGCAGCGCGCCGATGCGCGTCGCGAGCTCGCGCAGCGCGACGAGGAACGAGGTCGGCGGCGCGATGTAGCCGCCCTCACCCAGCACCGGCTCGATGAGGATGGCGGCGACGTGCTCCGACGGGACGTGATGCTCGAGCAGGACGTCGAGCTCCGCGAGGCAATGCGCGGCGCACGCCTCGGCGTCGTGCGCGGGCGTGATGGGGCACGCGAGCGGATACGGGAATGGCGCCATATACACATCCGGAAGCAATGCGCCGTAGCCGCGGCGGTATGCGGCCTTCGAGGTCGTCACGGCCATCGCGCCGGTCGACCGTCCGTGGAAGCCGCCGCGGAACACGATGATCGCGTTGCGGCGGGTCACCTGGCGTGCGAGCTTGAGCGAGCCTTCGATCGCCTCCGCGCCGCTGTTGCCGAAGAACACGGTGTCGAGGCCCTGCGGCGTCACTTTCACGAGCTCCTCGGCCAGCGCGACGTTCGGCTCGTAGAGCGCGACGCCGGCGCAGATGTGCGAGAGCTTCTCGGCCTGCGCGCGGATCGCGGCGACCACCTTTGGATGGGCGTGACCGACTGGCGTCACCGCGATTCCACACGTAAGGTCCAACACGCGGCGCCCGCTGTCGGTGATGAGCCAGCTGCCCTCGCCCCGCGCCACGGGCAGCCAGGTGTAGTGCCCGAGCACCGGTGAGAGGACGCGCTTGGCGCGCGCTTCGAGGTCGGCCATCGGCAAAAAGGATATGCCGTATGCATCGCGCGCGCGGCCTATGCGTTCAACCGGGCCGGCGCTCGTCGTTCTCCGATGACACGAGGATCTGCAGCGTGCTGCGGTCCTCGCCGATCACCCGCACGCGGTAGCCGGGGACGCCCGCGCGCAGCGCCTGCGCGAGCCGCTCCGGTCCTTCGTAGGAGACGCGCACCTTCAGGACGCCGTGCCGGTAGTACTCGGTGCGTACCTGACCCACCCCCCGCACCTTGCGCAGCGCGAGCTCGAAGCGATGCCAATCGTCGAGCGTGGGGAGCGGCGTGATCACGAGATCCGTCTCGCCGGGACCGGGCGGCGTGCGCGGTGATGGGATCGCGCTGCTCTTCTCCTCGTCGGGCTCGCTTGGCGCGATGGGCACGGGTGGCGGCGCCGACTCGTCGCCGCCGATCGTCACCGGTCGCTGCTCACGGGGCTCGACGACGCGGCGGGGTGGGAGCGGTCCGTCGTATCGCGGCGGTAGCGGCGCGTCACCTGGCGGCGCGGGCGGCGGTTGCGGCGCGGGCGCGTCGGGCATGCGGCCGCCGATGCGCGACGCCAGATCGACGGGCGCCTCGTCGTCCGACCCCTTCTTGTCGTTGCCCTTTTTCGCCACCCTTGGAGGTTAGCCCGACGACCAAATCACGACGACCCCCGAACGGAAAGCGTTCTACCTGTCGTTGTCAGGATTGTGTACATTTCCCGCACACGCGGGGAGTTGGGGTGAGGAAGAAAGGCGGTCCGGCTTGGCCGAAGGCCGACTGAACGCTTCCGACGACATCATCGCCACGCTCTCCGGTCGTGTCAGCGAATTGTCCAAGCGGGTCGCCCTGCTCCAGGCCGAGCTCGAGTCGTCGACCAAACGGCTCGCGATCTACGAGGAGCACGACAGCACGATCCAGGACGCGCTCTCAGGCGCGCTTCGCGCTGCCTACCAGATCCGCGAGCGCGCGGAGACGACAGCGGGCCAGATCCTCGAGCAGGCGCGCGAGGAGCGCCGCATGCTGCTGAACGAGATCGCACGGCTTCGCGACGAGCGCGATCAGCTCCAGGACGAGATCGCCACCCAGCGACGCAGCAGCATCTCCGCCGTCGCGCCGCGCCCGCTCTCAAGCGATGCCGCGACGCAGGAGCTGCGCGCGGTCGCGAGCGAGGCGCTGAAGGGACTCTTCCAGGAGATCGTCGACGACATGCGCAGCGCGCCGCGTCCCGCCGCGCCGCGCGCAGCCGAGCCGGTGCAGCGGGAAGAGCCGCGTCCCGCGGAGCCACGTCCCGCACCCGCGCCGCAGCGCGTGACCGAGACCGCGGCGCCGCCTGCCGCGCGCGTGGAGCCCGCGCCGCGACCGACGTACGAGGCGATGGCGCGCGTGAAGCGCGCGAGCCTCACCGAAGAAGACGAGGTCGCCGCGCCGCTCGCGGCCGCACCGACCCCCGCGCCGGCTCCGCCCGCGCCCCAAGCGATGCCCGAACCGGAGCCCCAGATGGAGCAGATCGAGCCCTTCGAACCGGCCGCGACCGCTCCGGCGCCCGCGCCGGAGCCCGTGCACGAGGCGGCACCCGAGCCGCTGCGCACGGTCGCGGAGACGCATCCCCCATTGGAAGTAGTTCGCGCGCCGATCGAGATCGACGAAATCGCTCCCCCGAGGGTGGAGGCGGCGTCGCCCACGAGCGACATTCAGCTCGTGCTTTCGCCCATCGGGTCGTTCCCCCGCCTCGTCGAGATCGAGCGCCACATCCAGGCGCTGTCGGTGGTCCGCACGCTCTACGTGCGCGACTTCCGCGGCGGCGTCGCCACACTGGCGATCGCGCTGCGTTCCTCCATGACGCCGGAGGAATTCGCCGGGATGCTCGCGAGCCTTCAGCAGCCGCGCATGCGGCTGGTGGCGGGCTCGCGGAACAGGCTCGAGCTGAGGATCGAAGGCGAAGCATCCATCGCGTAAGGGCGGAAGGACAGGGTGAGCACACGGCTCGAAGCTGACGGCTGGTCAGCGCGTCTCTCTCACCTTGCCGCGCTGGCGCACGTCGACGCGCTCGCCATCGTCCTGCCCGGTCAGGCCGCGCCGACCACGTACGCCGCGCACAACCTGCCGGCGGTGTCCTGGTCCGCGACGCCCGCCGCGAAGACCATCGCGACCGTCCTGCAGACGCGCGCTCCCGGACAGCTCAGCGCCGCGGGGATCCCGCTGGCCGACGGCCGCAATGCCGAGTCGCTCGCCGCGGCGCCGATCGTCTGGAAGGACCAGCTCGTCGGCGCGCTTGTCGCGGCCGCGACGCGTCCGCTCACACCCGACGACCTGCCGAATCTCGCGCGTGCCGCGGACATCGTCGCGCTCGACCTCGCCGACGCGAACGTCACGTGGCGGGCGCAGCGCCAGACGCAGGACATGGAGGGCCGGCTGCGCGCGTCGCGCGAGCTGAGCCGGTCGTTGCGCATGCGCGACACCGGCGCGCTGCTGGATCGCGCGGTGAACCAGGTCGCCGAGCTGTACGGCGCCGACGGCGCGTCGATCATGATCCTCGGCGAGGACGGCTACCTCACGGTGGCCGCATCGCGTGGTCTCTCGGATGAAGCGAAGCGCGCGCGCCGCGCGGTCGGCGATGGCATCGCCGGCACCGTGGCGCGCAGCGGTCAGCCCACCATCCTCTCGGGACCGGTCGCGGGCGGCAGCGATGACAGCGTTTCCGAGTCGATGATCGCGCCGCTGCGCGTCGGCGATCGCACGATCGGCGTCGTCAACGTGAAGCACCGCTCGCCGCAGCCCAAGTACGCGCAGGCACAGCTGGAGTCAGTGGCCCTGGTGGCGCAGGACATCGCGAGCGCGTACGCGACGGCCGACGAGCTGCTGCACGCCGAGGACGACCGCCAGCAGGCCATCGTGCTGTACGAGCTCTCGCGCTTCGCCACCTTGGGGTCGGATCCGGCGAACGACCTCGGTTCGGCCGCCGCGATGCTCGCAGGCACGATGCGCCACGACGCGGTCGGCGTGTGGCAGCTCGACAACGATCGCCTGCGTCTGCGCGCGGCCACGGGCTACGAGGCCGAGCCCGGCGCGGAGATGGTCCTCGACGAGCGGGACACGATCCTCGCGACGGTGCTGCGCGAGAAGAAGCGCGCGCGCCAGCAGCTCGGGCTGTCGGAGGACCGGCCGGAGTGGGCCGCACCGGGCTGCACGCAGTTCCTCCTCACGCCGATGCGTCGCATCGCGCAGGAGATCCACGATGGGCTCGCGCAGGAGCTCACCGGCGTCGTGCTCGCGCTCGAAGGTTGCCAGCGCGCGTTCGAGAAGGACCCGAGCCTCCTGGGTCCGCAGCTTTCCAAGGCGTCCCGGGACGCGCGAGCCACCCTCGCCGACGTGCGTCAATACATGGCCGCGCTGCGGCAGAGCGAGACGGGCGCCCTCAACCTCCCGGTCACGCTGGGACGTCTGGTGGACGACCTCCGCCGCCAGACCGGTCTCACCGTCGAGATGGAGGAGTCCGGCCCGCAGCGCGAGCTCGAGCCGATCGTTGAACGTGCTGTGATCCGCATCGTCGGCGAGGCGCTCCGCAACGTCGCGCAGCACGCCGGCGCGAAGCAGGCGAAGGTCGCGCTGCTGTACGGACCCGAGGGCGTCGTCGTCACGATCGAGGACGACGGCAAGGGCTTCGATGTTGAGCAGACCTTTACGAGCGCCGAAGGGCGCGGCCACTTCGGCGTCGTCGGCATGCGCGAACGCGCCGAGGCCGCGGGCGGGCAATTGGTCGTGCGCAGCGAGACGGGGCACGGCACCATCGTTCGGGCGAGCATCCCCTACACGAACCTCGCGGCCGTCCCCGGGGCGACCAGCGGTCCCATCGAGGACGTCGAGCAGCAGCCCGGCGTGGAGGATCAGGACACGAGCGACAAGGGCTTCTTCACGAAGCTGTTCGGCCGATGAAGTCGATGACCGAGAAGCACACGGTCCGCGTCCTCATCGCGGACGACCACGCCGTCGTGCGCAGCGGTCTGCGCTCGATCCTCGAGAGCGAGGACGACATCGAGGTCGTGGGCGAGGCCGCCGACGGGCATCAGGCGCTCGAGATGGCGCAGGAGCTCCTGCCCGACGTGATCCTCATGGACATCAACATGGGCGACTGGGACGGCGTGACCGCGACGCGGCGCGTGCGCAACTCTGTCCCCTCGTGCCGCGTGATCGTGCTCACGAATTACGACGAGGACAACCTGGTGTTCTCCTCGATCCGCGCCGGCGCATCGGGCTACCTCCTGAAGGAGGTGAGCGGATCGCAGCTCACGAACGCGATCCGCACGGTCGCCGACGGGTTCTCGCTGATCTACCCTTCGGTCGCGCGACGCGTGCTCGACGAGTTCGGCCGTCTGCGCGTGGGTGGTGCGCAGCCCGATGACGACCAGGGGTACAGCGACCTGACGCCGCGGGAGCGCGAGGTCCTGAAGCTCATCGCCAGCGGGCGCGCGAACAAGGAGATCGGCACCGAGCTCGGCATCAGCGAGCGCACGGTGAAAACGCACATCTCGAACATCTTCAGCAAGCTGCAGCTCACCGACCGCACCCAGGCCGCGCTGTACGTGCACAACCGCGGCCTCCTCGAGAAGGCCTGAGCCGCTGGAGCGGCCCGTCCCTCGGAGAACGCTTTTGACGCTGGTGTTACCAGCGGTCATACTCAGGCCGTGACGAAGAAGACCGCGATCAGCCTTCCAGACGACCTCTTCCGAGACATCGAGCGCGCGCGAAAGCGGTCGAAGAAGGATCGCAGCACCTGGCTCCAGGAGGCTGCGAGCGACTACCTGAACAAGCGCACGAAGGAAGAAGAGATCGAGGCGTGGCTGTCGGCGGAAGAGCGCGCGCCGCTCACCGCGGACGAACTGTCACTCCTGCGCTGGAACGCCGAGCACTTCGGCGAGATCGTCGACGGGTCACGATCTGCCTCGCGGCGGAGGCGACGCTAGATGGCCCGCGCGACCGAGCACGGCGAGATCTGGGAGGCCCGCATGGACAAGCTCCGCCCCGTGGTCGTCGTCTCGCGGGACGACGTGGCGGGCCGGAGGCAGAAAGTGACCGTCGCAAGTGTCACCACGACCGTCCACGACCTGGCAAGCGAAGTCGTCGTCGACCATCGCGACGGTCTGAAGGTGCCAAGCGCTGTCAATTGCGACGAGCTGGCGACGATCACGAAAGACCGGCTCACCCGCCGGATCGGACGACTCTCCGAGACGAGGATCGAGGCGATCCACGATGCCCTTCGCTTCGCGCTGCAGCTCCGGTAGGCGGCGAGCCACCGGATCGTTCAGCCGGGTGGCGGGGCGTCGAAGGCCGCCTCGATCACGATCTCCGGCGACCCGGCGCAGAAGACCGAGGTGACACCAAGGCCGAAGCTCACCGACGGCGCGAGCACCAGAACGCTGCGCACGGCCACCGGCGCGAGGACCGCCGAGGGCGAGATGCGCGCCCCCGCGTCTGGCCGAAGCCGAAGCCACGTCCCGCTGATGCCCGCCGGGATCTCGTGCCCGGCAAGGTCGCAGGGCACGTGAAGCGGCTGCGCGAGCAGTGAACGCGCGGACCGCGTCGCGGCGTCGAGTGCCGCGGTGTCGTCGCTCGTGACGATCGGCGCACCGCGCAGATCCCGCGGCGCGGCGCCGAGGGTGTAGGTGTGGGGCGCGATCACGCCGTTCCACGGGAAGTAGCGCGCGAGCCAGATCGGATCGACCGTCGGGTCCCAGCTGAAGAGCACGCGGTATGGCTGCGTCGCGACGTTGCGCATCAGGTGATCGCTCTGGTTCTCGAGGGTGAGCATGAGCATCCGGCGCCGGCTGTAGTACGCGAGGTCCGGGTCGTACGCGCGCCCAACGACCAGGATCAGGTCGCTCGGACGGCTCTGTGCGGCGAGCTCGCGCGCGCGCGGCAGCACCGTCTCGAAGTCGTTGAGCGGCGGATACGCCAGCCCGATGTAGTCGCGCGCGGATGAGTAGGTGAGCGCCGCGGCGACGACGAGCGCGGCGCCGACAGCAGCGCGACGCGTGATCGTGCGGGCGCGTGACACGAGCCACGCCACACCGAGGCCGACGATCGCCGCGACCTCGGGTGTGACGGCGGCCCAGTAGTAGTCGTGCCTGTAGTACCCGCCATAGAAGATCGCGAAGGGCACGAGCGCCGCGAGCAACATCCCGCCCCAGAAGGCCGGCCGCGATGAGCGCCACGCGGCCCACAGGCCGACCGCGAAGATCGGCAGGATGCCAGTGCCCACGACGTAGGAGGAAAGCCAGAACAACGTGCGCTTCCAGATCACCGGATCGATGCGCTCCGCTACCGACGCGTAATAGAAACTGCGGAGCGCGCCGGAGGTAAGGAAGGCGGCGGCCTCCTCCGCGGCTTTGATGCTGTCGGCCCAGATCGTCCACGCGAACGTGATGGCGGTCGGCACGACGCAGAGGACGACGAGCGCGGGATCAAGGCGCGCGCGGATCCAGCCCGCGAGTCCCGCCGGCTCGCCCGGTACCCGCCAGAACAGGAGCGGGAGCGTCCAGAAGATCGGTGTCGTCGGTTTGATGAGGATGCCAACAGTCCCCGCGGCGAGCGCGATCGCGAGCATCCCCCACCGCGGCCTCTCGCGCCACGCGATGCCGGCCCACAAGAAGCCAAGCGCACCCGCGGTCGCTCCGTACTCCACCAGCGATGCACGGCTCCAAAGGATGTTCGTCGGCAGAAAGAGGAAGACGACCGCGGCGGCGAACGCGGCCACCGGGCCAGCGACCCGGCGCACGAGACCGTACAGAAGCGCGGCGCTCAGGAAGAACGCCGCGAGATTCGTGAGCCGCGCCGCAAGGTCCGGTTCAACTCCCACATTCATGACGAGCGCCGCGACGGCCTGCTGCGCCGGGAACTCCATCGGGAGTTCGTAGGGCGGACCGAAGATCGGTAGCTGCGGATGAAGGAGGTCGATGCCGCTCTCGTGGAAGATCAATGCCGTGTAGGCGGTCATCGTCTGCCGCCAGCCGTGCCATTCGATCAGCGGTAGGCCGAGCGTCGGGACGCGGATCGCGAGCCCGACGAGGAACGCGACGGCGACGAGCGCGCGCTCGACGAGCAGTGCTCGCCCGCTCACCAGGTCCACGGCGGCCGCACCAGCCTGCGCCTGAACACGACAAGCCCGATCGTCGTGAGGAGACCGAGCGCGACGAGCGGCGTCTTCAGCGGCGTTGACAGGTACTGCGCGGTAATGAAGTGCTGGCCGGGCGGCACCTCAAAGCCGATGAACCCGGGGGAAACCATGAACGTGTCGACCGGCTTGTCGTCCACGGTCACATGCCAGTTCGGATGGTAGGTCACCTTGAGGACCAGCAGCGAGATCCCGCCGTCGCAGCCCAGCAGGCCGTCGTAGCGGTCCGTCTGCATGCGCTCGTACGCGACGCGCCGGCCGGCGTAGCACGCTGGGATCTTGTTCTGACTCTCGGCCGTCGTCTCCGCCGCGGGGTACGTGTACTTCGTGAAGAAGTGGCCCGCTGTCCGCTCCGGCGCGATCGTCTCGAGCAGCGCGGAGAAGAGGTCGCGGTCGGTGGCGGCGCTCCTCGTCACGTAGCTCTGGGCGAACGTCGTCCAGCCCGAGGTCGGCGCGGTGTAGATCGTGTACTTGCCGATCGTGCGTAGCGGGACGAGGAACTGCGGCACAGCTTGGTCTGCCCGTGCGATGGCGTAACGGACGTTGAAGAGGTCCCACATGCCGCGGTCGTTCGGGTCGAAGCTGAACGCGAGGTCGGCGTCGAGGGAAAGCGACGCGTACGGCTTAGCCATCCGCTGGATCCCGTTGAAGTTCAGGACGTCCGGGAACCGCACGCTGTTGAA
>WNEZ01003328.1_pt1 | contig 13863 bp, 9 predicted proteins | sample 5400521 | NCBI WGS metagenome assembly WNEZ01 (sample SAMN13153339, study PRJNA577476) | soil metagenome | isolation source: 120 cm saprolite under Douglas fir tree site 2 hole 1 replicate 1 | place: USA:California | collected 2015-04-18 | reverse complement strand
CGAGCTAAGGTCGACGGCGCGCAGGTCCACCAGGTGATCATGGGCACGGTCCTGACCGCCGGCATGGGCCAGATCCCCGCCCGCCAGGCGGCCCTGAAGGCTGGCTTGCCGACCAGCGTCCCCGCCCTGACCGTAAACAAGGTGTGCGCATCTTCACTCAAAGCCGTCAACCTGGCAGCGCTGCTCATCCGCGCCGGAGAGGCAACCGTCGTGGTGGCCGGTGGCATGGAGAGCATGAGTCGCGCCCCGTATCTGCTGGACCAGGCGCGCTTCGGCTACCGGATGGGCGACGCGACTCTGATCGACAGCATGGTCCACGACGGGCTGACCGACCCGGCCAACGGCTGCCACATGATCGTCGAGGCCTCGAACGTGGCGAAGGAGTTCGAGGTCTCTCGCGAGCGCCAGGACGAATATGCCCTGAGGAGCCAGCAACGCTATGCCGCCGCGCTCAAGGCTGGCAAGTTCGCGAATGAAGTGATCCCGGTGACGGTCGCCCAGCCGAAGGGCGCGACACTGACCATCACCGCCGACGAGCAACCACGGTCCGATACCACCCTGGAAGCCCTGGCCAGGCTCAAGCCGGCCATGCAACCGGATGGGACGGTGACGGCCGGGAATGCACCAAGCGTCAATGACGGCGCCTCGGCGGTGCTGCTGATGAGCCGAAAGGAAGCCGAAAAGCGCAAGCTGCCGGTGCTCGCCGAGTGGCTGGCCTACGGAGAATCGGCCGCCGACACGCCGTACCTGGCGACCGTGCCGGCCTCGGCGGTCCAGGCGGCGCTGCGCAAGCTCGGCCTGCGGGTCGCCGACATGGAACTGTTCGAGATCAACGAGGCCTTCTCTGCCGTAGCCTGCACGGCCATGGACCTGCTGGGGGTCGACGAGGATCGGGTCAACGTCGACGGCGGCGCCGTCGCCATCGGCCACCCCATCGGGGCCTCGGGGGCGCGCATCCTCATGCACCTGGTCTACGAGCTGCGCCGCCGGGGCGGCGGCTACGGGGCGGCCGGCATCTGTTCCGGCATGGCCCAGGGAGAAGCGACCATCGTGCGCGTCGACGGTCGCGCCGCGTGAACCTGACGCTGAGTCCCGAGCACGAGGAGATCCGCCGGCTGGTGCGCAACTTCGCGGAGCGTGAGATCAAGCCCCGCGCCGCGGAGATCGACCAACGCAGGGAATTCCCCAGAGACCTGGTCGACCGCGCCGCCGAACTGGGCTTGATGGGGATCCTGATCCCCGAGGCCTACGGCGGGGCCGGGCTCGATCATCTGGCCTTCGCCATTTTCATCGAGGAGGTGGCCAGGCAGTGCGCCAGCACGGCGATCATCCTCGACGTGCATGCGTCGGTGGGCAGCGAGCCCATCACGCTCTTCGGCAGCGAGGCGCAGAAGCGGCGCTGGCTGCCGGGCATGGCAGCCGGCAAGCTGCTGGGGGCGTTCGCTCTGACCGAACCCGAGGCCGGGTCAGACGCCGCCCACCTGCAGACCTCGGCCCGCCGCCGAAATGGTGGGTACGTCCTCAACGGCACCAAGATCTTCATCACCAACGCCGGGCAGGCCGGTCTGTACGTCGCCATGGCCGCCACCGAGCCCGGTCGTGGCGCCGCCGGCATCACCGCCTTTGTGGTCGGCGGCGACAACCCCGGCCTCAAGGTCGGTCCGCCCTTTACCAAGATGGGCCTCAACGGGTCGCCGATCGCGGAGATCGTGCTGCAGGATTGCCAGGTCGGCGAGGACGACCGGCTGGGGGCGGAAGGCGATGGCTTCCGGATCGCGATGCGGGCTCTCGACACCGGCCGGATAGGGATCAGCGCCCAGGCGGTGGGCCTGGCCCAGGGCGCCCTCGACGACGCGGTGGCCTACGCCAAGGAGCGGCGCCAGTTCGGCCGGCCGATCGCCGAGCAGCAGGCCATCCAGTTCAAGCTGGCCGACATCCAGACCGGTGTGTCGGCCGCGCGCTGGCTGACCTGGAAGGCGGCCGCCCGCTGCGACGCTGGACAGCCGTTCACCCGGGACGCGTCCATGGCCAAGCTCTTCGCCACCGACATGGCCATGAGCGCGACCCTGGAGGCGCTCCAGGTCTTTGGGGGCTACGGGTACTTGGAGGAGTTCCCCATGGCGCGCCGGGTTCGGGATGCCAAGGCTTGCCAGATCTACGAGGGCACCAACCAGATCCAGCGGATCGTGATCGCGCGAGAGCTGGCGGCGGCTGGATGAACTTCGAGCTGAGCGACGAGCAACGCGCCATCCAGCAGCTGGTGCACGACCTGTGCATCGAGTCCGTCGAGCCGCGCGCCGCGGAGATTGACGCTAAGGGAGAGTTTCCCTGGGATATCAAAGACCTGTTCGCCCGGCACGACATCCTGGGCATCCCTTTCCCGCCTGAGTACGGCGGGGTCAGCGGCAGCGCGCTCGCGGTGGTGCTGGCCATAGAAGAGATCAGCAAGGTGTGCGCCAACTCCTCCCTGATCCTGTCGGTGCAATCGCTGGGCAGCCTGCCCATCCTGCTGGGCGGCACGGACGAGCAGAAGCGCCGGTTCCTGCCGCCACTCGCCAGCGGCGAGCAGCTGGCTGCCTACGCCCTCACCGAGCCGGGCTCCGGGTCCGATGCCGGCGGGATGCGGACCGGCGCCGTTCGGCACGGCGACACCTATGTCCTCAACGGGTCCAAGACCTTCATCACTGGCGGCAGCGTGGCGGACACCATTGTCGTCTTCGCCCGGACCGATCGGGATGGCCAGGGGGAGGCCCGCGACATCTCGGCCTTCTTGGTGGAGAAGAGCATGCCCGGCTTTCGGGTGGGGAAGCTGGAGAAGAAGCTCGGCATCCGCGGCTCCCCCACGGCCCAGCTCTTCTTCGAAGACGTGGCGATCCCGGCCGCCAACCTGCTGGGGCCGGAGGGTGAGGGCTTCAAGCTGGCCATGCGCGTGTTGGACCATTCGCGACCGGGGATCGCCGCCCAGGCCCTCGGCATCGCGGAGGGCGCCTTCGCGGTGGCCCGCCGCTATGCAGCAGAGCGCAAGCAATTCGGGAAGCCGATCAACGAGTTCCAGGGCCTCCAGTTCATGCTGGCGGACATGGCCACCGCCATCGAGGCGGCCCGGATGCTCACCTACGCCGCCGGCGACGCCCTCGACCGGCGGCTGAAGACCATCACCATCACGTCTTCGATGGCCAAGGTCTTTGCTTCCGACGTGGCGATGCGGGTGACCACCGATGCGGTCCAGGTGCTGGGCGGCTATGGGTACTTGCGGGATTTCCCGGTGGAGCGGATGATGCGCGATGCCAAGATCACGCAGATTTATGAGGGGACCAACGAGATCCAGCGGCTCGTGATCGCGCGAGAACTCTTGAAGGAGGCGGGATGACCCAGCTCTTTGTGGCCGGTGCGGGATTGATGGGCGCCGGAATCGCGCAGACGGCGATCGTCAACGGCGTTGACGTGACCCTGCGAGAGGTCGACGAGGCGCTAGTCAACCGGGGGGTCGACAATATCCGCAAGCGCCTGGACAGCCAGGCGGCCAAAGGCCGGATGGACGCCGCGGCCCGGGACGCCGCCCTGGCGCGGCTGCACCCCACCACCTCGCTGGAAGCGGCCGGCCGGGCCGACTTCGTGATCGAGGCTATCACCGAGAATGTCGATCTGAAGCGCGAGCTGTTCAAGCGCCTGGACAGCATCTGCCGGCCGGAGACCATCCTGGCCAGCAACACGTCCTCGATTCCCATCACCCGGCTCGCCGCCGCTACCCGGCGACCCGACAGGGTGATCGGCATGCATTTCTTCAGCCCGGTCCCGGTGATGGAACTGCTGGAGATCATTCGCGGTCGGGAAACCTCCGATGCGACACTGACCGCCGCCCTGGAGCTCGGACGCAAGCTCCAGAAGAAGCCGATCACCTCGCTTGACTACCCAGGGTTCATCGTCAATCGGATGCTGGTGCCGTTCGTGAATGAGGCCATCTGGGCGTTGATGCAGGGAATCGGCAGCCGGGAAGACATCGATACCGGGGCGCGGCTGGGCCTGCGCCATCCCATGGGGCCCTTGGAGCTGGGCGATTTCGTAGGTCTCGATGTCCACCTCTACATCTGCGATGTCCTGTACGAGGGACTGAACGACCCCAAGTTTGCCGCGCCGCCCCTCTTGCGGCAGATGGTCGAGGCCGGCCACTTGGGGCGGAAATCGGGCCGCGGATTCTACCGGTACGGCTCCGACGGAACTCGCGTCCCGGACTAAAGACCTTTCTCGATCTGACGAGACCCCCTCCCCCACCCTCCCCGCAAGGGGGAGGGAGAATAAACCCGCGCGCAAGATACGAGTTCATTGGGTGGATTCGGACCATAGGCTCCACATATGCTGGGGGGCATGAGTCGCCTTCGGCTCTGGGTGAGAACGATACTGGCCTACGTCCTGTCCGCCATCGCGGTCGTGGTGCTGACCGGTGTCCTGGTGCTTCTCGGCAGCGCGGTGGGGGTCCAGGTCTATGCGCTGGTGTACGTGCTGCTGGTCGGCCTGCTGGCCTGGCGCTACGGTCGTGGTCCGGCCCTGCTCGCGGCGATCCTGGCGGTCGTCCTCGCGGGACTCGCCTTCGTCTCGCCGCCCTTCAATCTCGGCAACGCCCGGGATGGTGTCCAGCTGGTGCTGCTCCTGGTTGCCTCGCTGGCCGTCATCCAGGTAATCCACCTGGAGCGCGCGAGCCGCACCGTGCTCGAGGCTCGCGAGGCCTCGCTTGGCACCCGGCTGCGGCTGCTGGAGGAGGTGTCCCGTCGCATCGTCCAGAACCTGAACGCCGACGAGATCGTGCGCACCGTGGCCGAGCAAACCCCGCGCGTCATCGACTACAGCCACTTTCGGTTCTATCGGTATGACGAGGTGGCCGATCAGCTGGTGCTGGCCAAGACGGTCGCCCGCAGCGCGCCCTACAACAAGTTCAACTGGGAAAACCTGGCCATCCCGATGGGGACCGGGATTACGGGGATCGCGGCCAAAACCCGCACCCCGATCCTGGTCCCGGACGCGAACCGTGATCCCCGCATGTTCTATCCGCCTGGCGCGGAGCGCCTGGTGGAAAGCGTGATGGCGGTGCCCATCGTGGCTGGCGAGCGTCTGTATGGCGTCCTGTCACTGGCCCGCTTGGGCGCTGGATCCCTAACCGCGGAGGACCGGTCGCTGGTGGAGACCATCAGCGCCCAGACCGCGCTGGCGCTGGCCAACGCTGAGCAATACACGGCAGCCGAGGACACCATCGCCGCGCTCTCCGCCATCGAAGCCCTGGAGACGCCCGCCGGTGACGGCGCCGGCCGAGATCTCCATCAGCGCATTGTCACCACCCTGATCGGCCTGGCCCGGGCCGACGCGGGCGGTCTCCGGTTGCACGATGGACGGGATCATCGATACCACATGGTTGGAGCCGGGCCGGCCGCATCGGGCGTGGAGCCGCCTCGCGATGAGCCCCTCGACGAGAGTGAGGCGCGCTGGCTGTCAGAGAGCCGGGCCCCCTATCACGTCCTCAACCCGCAGACCGACCCACGGCTGCCGCGCTGGGCTCGCGAAGGAGCCGTGGCGGCCGGCGTACAGACCAGCGTGTTCCTGCCGCTGCGGTCGCAGAACGACCTCTTGGGCTGGGTCGTGCTGCACTGGAAACGCCAGGTGCGCCCGGAGCCGGAGGCCCTCCGACGACTGAAGCTGGTCGCGGCCCAGGCCGCCATCACCATGCAGAGCCAGCAGACCATCCAGGAAGAGCGGTCTCGTGCCGGCGCGCTGGCCCAGCTGGAGCGCATGCGCCGCGAGTTCATGCATATCGCCTCCCACGAGCTGCGCACTCCGCTGTCGGTCATTCGCGGCTATGCCTCGCTCCTCAACGATGGCTCGCTGGGGCCGGTCACGACCCAGGCGGAACGAGCGCTCGGCATCCTCAGCGAGAAAGCGACCGAGATGGGCGCCCAGGTGGAACGCATGCTGTTTCTGGCCCGCCTGGAAGACAGCCAAGCGAGCTACGCCATCGACGAACTCGACCTGGTCGCTCTGGTCGAGGATGGTATCGCTCGCGTCCGGCCACAGGTCGAGCTGCGCGCCGGCACCATCGAGGCAGCCCTACCGGCCGGTCGGGTGCCGATCCGGGGCGACGCGGAGCGGCTGGGGATGGCGCTGGACAACCTGCTGGAGAACGCGGCCAAGTTCAGCATCGATCCGCCGCACATCGAGGTGCGGCTCACGACATCCGATGGAGATGCCGAGATCGTGGTCCAGGACAACGGCATTGGGATCCCGGAGCAGGCCATCCCGCACCTGTTCGAGAAGTTCTACCGGGTCGACGACCCGCAGCTACGCGTCGGCGGCACCGGCATCGGGCTGTACCTGGTGCGCCAGGTCATCGACGCCCACCGCGGCCGGATCTCGGTGGAGAGCCAGCCCAACCGGGGCACGGCCTTTCGCATCACGCTGCCGCTCCCCGGCCGGAGTCAAACGACGGGTGGCGAGCTCAGGTCGGAGGAAGTTAACCAGCAGGGTGCGCGCCCTGCCTCAACAAGCGAAGCGGCACACTAAAGCGCGCGAATTTGACGAACTATTCGCTGGCGGAGAGGCTCTCCTCCAGGATATCGAGGCCGCGTCGCAGCTCGTCGTCACTGATGGTGAGCGGGGGCAGCAGCCGGATCACGTTGTCGTAGAGACCGGCCTTCAGGATGGCCAGGCCGCGATCATGGCAGCGATGCAGGATGGTGGTGGTCAATTGCGCGTCGGGCTCGCGGCTGGCGCGGTCCTTCACCAGCTCCATTGCCACCATGGCGCCCAGGCCGCGCACCTCGCCGATGGCAGGGACGCGCTCCGCCCAGCTGCGCATCCGCTCGATGGCCATGCCCCCGATCGTTTCCGCCCGCTCGGGCAACTTCGCTTGCAGGAGAACGTCGATGATCGCCAGCGCGCCCGCGCAGGCCACCGGGTTGCCGCCGAAGGTTCCGCCCAGGCCGCCCGGCGCCGTCGCGTCCATCAACTCAGCGCGGCCCACCACCGCGGCCAGCGGCAGTCCGCCCCCGAGCGTCTTGGCCACCACCACCAGGTCGGGCTCGATCCCGCTGTGCTCGATCGCGAACATGCGGCCCGTGCGACCGAAGCCGGACTGGACCTCGTCCACGATCAAAGGCACGTTCGTTTCGCGGCACAGCCGGGCCAGGGCGGGCAGGAAATCGGGGGGCGGCACCACAAACCCGCCTTCGCCCTGCACCGGCTCGACCAGGACCCCCGCCACCCGCTCGGCGGGGACCGTTGTCCGGAACAGGTCGCGCACGGCCGCCACCGCCGTGCCGCCCAGGCTCTCCGCGCTCATTCCAGCCGGCCTCCGGTACTCGTACGGGTAGGGCACCTGGTAGACCTCCGGCGCGTAGGGACCGAAGTTCTGCTTGTAGGGGGACACCTTGCCGGTGAGCGTCATGCTGAGCAGCGTGCGCCCGTGGAACGAGTTGTGGAAGCTGATGATGGCCGGCCGCCCGGTCGCCTGGCGCACGATCTTGACCGCGTTTTCAATCGCCTCGGCGCCGCTGTTGAGGAGCAACGCCTTCTTGGCGAAGGCTCCAGGGGTGATCTCGCACAGACGGCGCGCCAACCGCACGTAGACCTCCGGCATCATCACCGGGGCGCCCGAGTGGACCAGGGTCTCGAGCTGCTGGCGCATGGCGGCCAGCACCTTCGGGTGGTTGTGTCCGAGGTTGAGGACACTGATCCCGGTCGCGAAGTCGATGTAGGCGCGGCCGTCGACGTCGGTGAGGGTGGCACCCTGGCCGGCGGCGGCGAAGCCGGGCATGGTCGACGCCATGCCGCGGGGGACGTAGCGCTCGCGCTCCCGCTGGAGGGACTGGGAGCGAGGTCCGGGGTTCATGACGTAGCCACCCCCAACCCTACCCTCCCCCTGAGGGGGAGGGGATTTGCTGGAGGGACTGGGAGCGAGGTCCGGGGTTCACGATGCTGCCACCGCCTGAAGCGCCGGCTCGGTCTCGGCTTGCTCCGCCGCTCGCACGGGCTGTTCCTGAGTGAGGCGCTGGGCGATGTACACCGGGATGAAGCTCGCCAGGATGACCACGCTGGCCACCACATTCACCACCGGCCGCTGGTTTGGCAAACGGAGATTATTGAAGATCCACTTGGGGAGGGTGATCTCGGCTCCGGATGTGAAGTTGGTGACGATGATCTCGTCAAAGGACAGCGCGAAGGCCAGCAGCCCGCCGGCCAGCAGGGCGGTGGAGATATTGGGCAGGATCACGAATCGGAAGGTCTGCCAGCCGTCGGCCCCCAGGTCCATCGACGCTTCCACCAGAGAGCCCGAGGTCCGCCGAAGCCGAGCAATCACGTTGTTGTAGACCACCACCACGCAGAAGGTGGCATGGCCGATGATGATCGTCCACAGACTGAATGACAGGCCGATCACCTGGCCGCCGATGTTGATCGCCGAGTTGAGGGCCATGCCGGTCACGATGCCGGGCAGGGCCAACGGCAGGATGAGGAAGAACGAGATCGCCTCGCGGCCGAAGAAGCGGAACCGATGGATGGCGAAAGCCGCCAGCGACCCGAGCAGCAACGCGATGGACGTTGCCCCCAGGCCGGCCTTCAGGGACGTGACCAGCGCGCTGCGCACCTCGAGGTTGTTCCATGTGGCGACGAACCAGCGGGTGGAGAGGCCGGGCAGCGGCCAGGCCTGCGACCGCTCGGGGTTGAAGGCGTACACAAAGATGACGAGGAGGGGGACGTAGAGGAACAGGAGGACGAGGACGGTGACGACGCGCATCCCGAGCTGAACGGACCGCGGTTCGATGACGCGCTGCCGGACGCTCACAGGGCCTCGAACGCCTTCAGCTGGCGAGCGACCAATAGATAGATGGCGACGATCACGGCAGGGACGATGGCGTAGGCCGCCGCGAACGGAATGTTGTTGGCAATCCCCACACTCTGGTAGATGACGTTGCCGATGAACTCCGTATCGCCCACCAGGTTGGGGGCGATGTAGTCGCCCAGTGTCAGCGAGAAGGCGAAGATCGACCCGGCCACGATTCCCGGCAGCGCGACCGGGAGGATCACCCGGCGCAGGGTGGTGAACCAGCGGGCGCCCAGGTCGGTGGAGGCCTCGATCAGGGAGTTGGGAATGCGCTGTAGCGCGGCGAAGATGGGTAGCAGGACGTACGGCAGCCACAGGTAGCAGAACACGATCCACAGGCTCCAGTTGGAGAAGCCCAGGTTCAGGGAGCCGAGATGGACCTTGTGCAGCGACCAGTTGAGGAGGCCATCGCTGGAGAGGATGACCCGCCAGGCGTACACCCGAACCAGGTAGCTCGACCACAGCGGCAGCACCATCGAAAGGAGCAAGAAGGTGCGCAGCCGCGGGCTGGCGATGCGGGCCGCGTAGTAGGCGATCGGGATGGCCAGGATGACGTCGGTGGCGGTGACCGCCAGCGCCATCCCGGCCGTGCGCAGCGCGATGGTCCGGTAGACGTCCACGGCCCACAGGGCCTGGAAGTTCTGGAACCCCCAGGCCTGGATGATGGCCGAGGTCACCGGGTCCTGCCGCCAGAAGGCGGTCAGGAAGAGAAAGGCGAGGGCCAACAGGTAGACCACGACCATCCAGACCAGCGGCGGCGCCAGCAGCAGGGCGAGCCGCAGGCCGGGGAACCGGTAGAGGAAAACGCCCGCTCGCCGGAATTCGGTACTCATGCCGTGAGAGTTCGAATGCCTTCCCGGCCCGGGGAGGTGCGCCGGCCTTGGTGCGGCCGGCTCACCTCGAGGGCCTCGCTCGGGCCAACACAGACACGCGCCGCCCAGTCCTCGTACTCCGTTCGAGCGAGGAGGGCGCGGACCGGTCGAACCGACGCATCGGTCCCGAGCTCGGAGCCGGCGGTTTGACTACCGCCGGCTGACTGCGGCTCACTACGCGCCACGGACCTCCTGCCAGCGCTGGGCCCACACCGAATAGTCGGTGCAGGTGTTGCCGCGGCTGTCGCCGCACGCCTGCAGGGGCGTCTTCCAGAGGGCGATGTTCTTCAGGAAGGCGTCATCGCCGCAGTGGTAGTCGGCGTCGGCCGAGGCGCCGATGTGCTGCCGGAGCAGGTCGCAGGCCTTGGTGTTGCTGGGCGTCGCGCCGTAGAACTCGGCGACCTGGTCCTGGATATCCGGCCGCTCGGTCCACTTCATCCACAGATACATGCAGTTCGGGTGCTGGGCGTGAGACGACATCATCCAGGTATCGGCCCAGCCGGTTGCGCCTTCGGTCGGCACGATGGCGGCCACTGGCTTGTTCTCGCCCTTTAGGAAGCTGACCTGGTAGGGCCAGGCCGTTCCCACTACCATGTCGCCGCTGCTGAAGGGGTCGGTCTCGTCGGTGGTGGCGGCCCAGTATTTCTTGATCATGGGTTTCTGCTGCTTGAGCAGGTTGATCGCGGCATCGAGCTGGGCGGGGGTGAGCTCGTACACGTCGGTGATCTTGAGATCCGGCTTGTGGGCCTTGAGGTACAGGGCGGCGTCGGCGATGAAGATGGGACTGTCGTAGGCCGCAATCTTCCCCTTGTAGGGCGAGCTGGTCTCCCAGGTGATGTCCCAGCTGGTGGGCGCCGGCGTCACCTTCTGGGTGTTGTACATCAGGACGTTGGCCCCGTACATGTACGGCACCCCGAAGTGGTGGCCGTTGATCGTGTTGTGTTTGGGTGCCTTCAGCGACGTGATCACGTCCTTGAAATCAGGGATCAGGTTGACGTTCACCTCCGCCACGTCCCCGTGGGCGATCAGCCGGTTGGTGGCGTCACCCGACGCCGAGACGCCGTCCCAGACGGTGCCGCCGCCCTGTCGCATCAGGGTGACCATCTCGTCCGAGGTGTCGGCGAACTTCACATTGATCGTGCAGCCGGTCTGGTTCTGGAAGGGCGTGACCCAGTCCACCTTGGGGTCAGATTTGCCACTTTCGACATACCCGGTCCAGGCAATGAGGTTGAGCTTGCTCTCGGCGGGCCCGATGCTCTGCGGCAGGTTGCTCGTCGGCGCGACGCTGGCCGTGCCGCCGCAGGCGGCCAGGATCACCATCAGTCCGGCGAAAACGGGTAGTCCGAAAGGTCGCTTCATCGTTCTTCCTCCCTCTGTTCTTGAACGCTTCCCCCGATCGCGCGATTATGTTGCCGGTCCCAGATCAGCCGGACCCGCTGGCCGCGGGCCTGCAGCACCTCCATTGACGACATGGTGAGATTCTGTTGCATCACCACCAGCTCGCCCCCGCCTTCGAGGTCCACGGTGTAGCGGGTGAAGGCGCCCACGTAGACGACCTCGCGGACCACGCCGGCGGCGGTCGACTCGCCCACCGTGGGCGTCTCGTCCAGCGGCGCCAGCCGGATCTTCTCCGGCCGGATGGTGAAGGCTGCCGCGCTGCCGGTGACGGCGCGGGCCGCCTCCCCGGCCAGGACGTTCGAGGCGCCCACGAACCCGGCAACGAACCCGGTAGCCGGGTTCTCGTAGACCTCGGCCGGGGTGCCCACCTGCTCGACGCGGCCCTGGTTCATGACCGCCAGGCGATCGCTCATGGTCAGGGCTTCTTCCTGGTCATGGGTCACGTAGAGAAAGGTCATCGAGAGCCGCTCCTGGAGCGTCTTCAACTCGATCTGCATGGTCTGGCGAAGCTTGAGATCGAGCGCGCCCAGTGGCTCGTCGAGCAGCAGGACCCGCGGCTGATTGATGAGCGCCCGCGCCAGCGCCACCCGCTGGCGCTGGCCACCGGACAGCTCGCCCGGCTTGCGCCGCTCCAGCCGATCCAGCCGCATCATGGCCAGCGCGTCGGCCACCCGGCGTCGCCGCTCGCTGGCGCCGATCCCCTTGACCTTGAGCCCGTACTCGACGTTGTCGTACACCGTCATGTGCGGGAAGAGGGCGTAGTCCTGGAAGACCGTGTTCACATCCCGCTCGTAGGCCGGGAGGCGGGAGACATCCTGCCCCTGTAGCAGGATGCGGCCGGCGGACGGCTCCTCGAAGCCGGCGATCATCCGCAGGCAGGTAGTCTTGCCGCAGCCGGACGGGCCCAGCAGCGAGAAGAATTCGCCCTGGCGGATCTCCAGGTCGACACCCGCCACAGCCACCACCTCGCCAAAGGTCTTGCGCACGTGCTCCAGCCGGACCGCGGCCTGAACGGGGGCGGACGCGGGTTGATCTCCCCGGCGCAGAGGCTGGGCAGGCGGATACGTGGTCGGTTGCAGCGCGCTCGAGATCGTCCCTCCTCTTCCGCTGGACTGAGCGGTCTGGCAAAGCTAAGCCAAGATTTGGGCCTTTGTCAATTCGCGGTCAGGTGAATCAGCGGGTAGTGTGGCCGACGGCCGGCAGACAGGACAGGCGGCAGCCCTGGCCGCCGCCCGTCCCACAGGGGCTAGCAGGAGGTGTTCGCGTTCAGGCTGGAGGGGTACCAGTAGTTAGGCGCGAAGCTGTTGCCGCACACGGTGTTGTGCGAGCCGGCGGCGAGGGATTTGACGCCCAGGCTCCGGTAGGTCGACAGGAAGTTGAAGGGGTTGTTCGACTGGAGGGAGCCGTTGAAGAAGAATCCCTCGTTGGCCTTCGTGAGCAGCGTCCCGTCGTCGAGCACCAGGTCCGGACCTGTATTACCAAAGTTCCCATTGTTGCCGATGAACGTGTTGTGGTCGGATCCCCATCCGACGTAGGCGCCGGCGATGAAGTACGGCACCACATGGGCGTTCCATTCGTTCCCAATGGGCCCGTTCGCCGAATACGTGTTGTTGGTGAACGTGTTGTTGTTGCTGGCTCGGACGAGCAGCCCATCGAAGTCGGCCGTTTGCAGGGAGACGGTGTCCAGGGTGTTGCCATCGGAAGACTCGACGATCCCTCCGAAGTAGTCGGGGTACCGAACATTGACCCGCTGGACGGTGTTCCCGCTGGTGTTGACGAGCACGAAGCCCGCGTAGGCGTCTTCATTGAACAGATCGTCTGAGACGGTGTTGCCTGAACCGCCCTTGATCAACAGGCCTCCGGTTGCGTTGCCCGAAACACCGGCGATCCACGGGTTGCTCGGATCGCTGAATGAGATAGAGGCCGAGCCCACGGAGTCAGGGTTCGAGAGGCCGTTGTGGTTAAGGTTCATGAACGTGATCACGTTGTGGGAGGAGTTTTCGAGCCGCACGCCCCAGCCGCCGTTGGTGTTGATCGAATCGCCGGTGACGGTCACGCGTGACGTGTTGATCAGCTCGATCCCATTGTTCACGGCTGCGACCGCGAGGCTGCCCGGCGTGTCGACGTTGGCATGGTTGATCCAGGCCGGGCCCGTGACGCCGCTCAACAGGATGCCGTCCGCCAGCCCATTGGTGTGGACGGTGGGGTGGTTAAGCACGAAGCTTTTGCTCGTGCCCATGATCGAGATGCCCGGCGTCGTGTCGGACTGGATAGTGAGGTTGCCGATCATGTAAGGGTCGCTCGCCGTTCCGGTTCCGCTCGACACGCAGCCGCACGTTCCAAACCCGCTGTCGCCGTTGATGACGATGACGCCGCTGCTCGAGGCGAACGCCTGGACGCTGAACGGGATGGCAAGGGCGATAGTCGCCAGGAGACTCGATGTACGCTTCACTTCTCCCTCCTCATGTTCTGATCCCCCGAAGCGGGCGTAGTTAAGGTTCAGAAAAGCGCGTCGAGAAAACCGTTAGGTGGCGCGAACGGGGGTGCCCAAACCTATACCATGTCCGGCATGCCTTGACAAGAGGGGCCTTAAGCCGTATTAATCCCTGTACAGCTGGACTTAAGTCGGTGCGAATACGAGGAAGGGAGTTGGCGGCACCGGAGGTCATTGACGTCGAGCTACAGCGGGTATCGAAACGTTACGGCGCCGTCCGCGCCGTCGACGGGATC
>WNEZ01005000.1_pt1 | contig 13868 bp, 18 predicted proteins | sample 5400521 | NCBI WGS metagenome assembly WNEZ01 (sample SAMN13153339, study PRJNA577476) | soil metagenome | isolation source: 120 cm saprolite under Douglas fir tree site 2 hole 1 replicate 1 | place: USA:California | collected 2015-04-18 | reverse complement strand
GGAAGGAGAAGTTCAAGGACAATATCGTAGACATGGGCGGGAAACTCAAGGCCGGAGGCAAGGTCGTGACGGAGTCCGGCGCGACTGACGGGCCCTTTGTCGAGTCGAAAGAGGTGGTGGGAGGCTACATGCTTGTTTCGGCAGAGAGTATCCAACAGGCGATTGAGGTCGCGAGTGGATGCCCAGGGGTGATTTCACCCGGATCGAGCGTCGAGATACGGGAGATACAGGAGATGCCTGGTTCTTGAACGGCGGCCCCGTACAGGGAAGTTTGGCCCGCACGTCGGCAGCGCCGGGCTTGGTCGACCATTTCTTTCGGCGAGAGTACGGCCGGCTGGTCGCCCTGCTTACGCGCAAGATCGGCGTACGGCACATCGAGGTTGTGGAGGACGCTGTGCAGAGCGCGCTGCTGGCCGCGCTCACCACTTGGACCACTCGCGGCTTTCCCGATGATCCCGGCGCCTGGCTGTATCGTGTGGCGCACAACAACCTCATCGGGGAGTTCCGGCGGAAAGCCGGGCACCGCAGGATTCTGGAGCAAGCGCTCGTTGATGTTGTTGAAAGCGTTGACCAGCCGGAGCCGCCGGGTTTCGCAGCCGAGGTGCGCGACGATTTGCTGCGCATGCTTTTCGTTTGCTGCGATGACGCCATTCCCAGGGAGTCTCAGTTGGTCTTCGCGCTGAAGACCCTGTGCGGCTTCAGCACCGGGGAGATCGTACTGCGGCTGTTCACGACCGAGGCAAACGTCTACAAGCGCCTGGCGCGCGCCCGCGACCGTCTCCGCAAAGCCGACGCCGGCCTCCAGACGCCGCCGCTCGACGCTCTGAAATCCCGGCTGCCCAGCGTGCACAGGGTGCTCTATCTACTTTTCAACGAGGGATATCTTTCTGCGAATGCGGACCTGGCGATACGCCGCGAGTTGTGCGACGAGGCCATCCGCTTAGCCACCCTCTTAGCCGAGCACCCCGTGGGCATGGTCCCCGAGACCTTCGCGCTAGTGGCGCTCATGCACCTGCATTCAGCGAGGCTCTCGGCCCGCACCGACGGAGCGGGAGGCCTCCTGCTGCTTGAAGAGCAGGATCGCTCGCTTTGGGATCGCGAAAGTATGGGGCTAGGGGCGGAATGGCTCAAGCAGTCAGCCAGTGGCGAGGTGTTCTCGCGATTCCACGCGGAGGCAGGCATTGCTGCGGCGCACTGCTTCGCTCCATCCTTCAAAGAGACTCGTTGGGCCGAGATATCCGATCTCTACGCGATGCTGGAGCGCGTCGCCCCGTCACCCGTAAACATCATGAACCAGGCCGTAGCGGTCGCCGAGTGGCAAGGGCCGGAGGCCGGACTTGCGTTACTTCAAGCCCTTGCGCCACCCAGTTGGTTGTCCGGTTCGTACCTTTGGGACGCCGTGATGAGTGATCTGCACCGGCGCGCGGGCAAGCGAGACATCGCGCGCCAGCACATGGACCGCGCATTAGCCTCCGCTCCGACGGAGGCCGTACGGGCCCTCCTCCGACGCAGGCTGACAACACCAGCCGAGTAGCGGGCGGCGGAAGTCTGAAACCCAAAATCGTTTTTCAGCCTTCTTGGTGGCGCGACAGGCACTGCGAGCCGCCTAGCCTCCACCTGAAGCATTGAATAATGGTGCGGTGTCAGGGATGTCCAACACGTGGAGGCCGCTGGCATAACTTTGAGGAGGCTAACACCCGGTCAAACAAGGGTCACGATACTGTTAACCTCCAGTATTCATGCGGCCCCGTGGGTTGTCATCTGCGCCACAAAGTAGTTGAATTTGCAGTTTCCCACGAGACTCATAAACCAAGAATCCGGTGATTTTGCGTTCGATCGTACAACATCATTCACACCAACACCCTCACAGAGAATCTCGCCGACATTCAAGATAAGGACCGCGTCGATGTGGTGATGGCGAATCCCCCGTTTGGCGGGAAGGAACGTAAGGAGGTGCAGCAAAACTTTTCCATCCGCACGGGCGAGACGGCGTTCCTGTTCCTCCAGCACTTCGTCAAGATGCTTAAGGGCGGGGGGCGTGGTGGCGTGGTCATCAAAAACACCTTCCTGTCGAACACCGACAATTGGGCGCCTCGATGCCATGCAGGATCATGTTCATGATGGCGATGACGTAGGCGAGGGACTTCTTTTCCTTGCCGTAGAAGGTGCGCTCCTGAAGTGTCTTTACGTCTTTCGTCGTAAGACCCGGCTTTGCACTGAGGTACTCAAATGCCTCGCAAAGGAATCCCGCCGAGCCGACCGCGCCATCGTAGATTTTGTCGCCAATCTTGGGCTTCACAACCTGGACAATGGCGCGGATGAGCGGACGCGGAGTGTAATACTCGCCGCCGTTCCGCCCGGCATTGCCCATGTTCTTGATCTTGGCCTCATACAGATGCGAGAGTTCATGCTTCTCGGTCTGTGAGCGGAAGCGCAGTTCGTCAATGTGGTCGATTATCTCGCGCAGGTTGTAGCCGCTTTGGATCTTGTTCTTGATCTCGCCGAATATTTCCCCGATCTTGTATTCGATGGTGTTCGGGCCGCTCGCCTTTTGCTTGAACTTGTGCAGAAAGGGAAAGAGCTTCCCGTTCACGAAGTCGCGGAGGTCGTCCCCGGTCAGGGCCTTATTGTGGTCGAGTTTGCCGTCCTTGGCTTTCGGTGCTGCCCAATTTTCCCATCGATAGGGCGCATCGAGAATGTGGGTGTATTTCTTGCCTTCGAGCGCAGCCTCGGTGCTCTTGTCCTGCTCCAGATCGTCGAGGTATTTCAAGAACAGCAGCCAGGACGACTGCTCGGTGTAGTCGAGTTCGCTGGAGCAACCCGCCTCTTTCCAAAGGACATCGTCGATATTTTTGAAAGCCTGTTCAAACATTTTGTTTTTCGGAAGTACCGGAGCAATACCCTCTTTCATATTGTGTCGATGTACCTGATTTCCGAGCTTGTGGAAATCTGGGACGCCGTGGTCTCTTTAGGGAAGAACCGATGATAATACCGCAGAAGCGCGGGCTGGGGAGTAACCTCTTCATCCTACCCCGTCCGCGCGAATCCGGCAAAACTCATACCAGGCGATATTTTGTCTTTTCCTTAACTTTTCTTTATCTTCTCTTGATCTCAAGGGGGCATCAAAAATGCATGAATCCGCTCAACGTGGCTGCCATGTGCCGATCAGCAAGAATCACTGCCACAGCACCATGTTTTGTGGTATATAAAAGGCCTTCCCCGAATCATCGTCCCAGTGACGTACGTCCTTGACTCACCATACTTAACTGGTACGGTGAAAGGATCGAATTACCAAGCTGTGTATCGAGCGGACCGCCACTGTTAGCCACAAATCGAACTGATCACCTTCCCGCACGACCACCGATAGCGGTTGACACCCGCTAGACACCAAGAGCCACGGTCGATACGACCGTGGCTCTTTTGCTGGGTGGCTCATCACGACGACTATCGAGTAGCGTTGTGTATTTTGATGATCTGATCCATACGATGACGCATGTTCTCGCGCAAGTCACTGTCTTGGCCGCGGCGAAGCTCCTTGATCCAGTCCGCGACAGCCGCCTTAAGCGCTTCATGGAACATCGTTCGGTTTATCCTGTAGCCGCCGTGCTTGCTCTGGTCGATGATGGAGTATCTTGGAATTGACTTCTCTACGCGCCAACCTTTTCTCGTCTCGGCGTCGTGCATTAAACCATTTCGCACAAATTCGCGAAAATCATCACATTGTTTGTCGGTCCATCCGAACCTCGAACCTTTGAGGATATTGCGATACACATCGCGCTCCTGTCCTTTAGGGAGGCTCTTTCCGTTCATGAATCCCCACAACGACTCAAGTACGATGCAGTCAAGCGCAAGGACTGCAAAGCCCGAAAAACGAAAAGGGGCTATTTCATCCACCCATCGCAGCCATCGCCCTTCGATCCGGTCTTCAACGATCGCAATGGCTTTATCCCAATCCGGTCCTTTTTGAAAGGCGATCTCCCAATCATTGTCGGTGTACTGTGGGGATATGTTCACGTGATGGTCTCACAGGTTACTTTGCAGGCTTTGCAAACTCTTGGAGCTTGAAATCGACGCGGTACAGATATACTTCAACGTCCTTCACTTTCTTCAGCGCATAGTGCAGCCGGTTGTCGTACTGGGCGGCAATGATGATCCCTTTCGTCAGATTGCCGTTCGTCTTGTGTTCCTCGAGCCAACCCATGTACCGCGTCAACTGGCCTACCGTGTCATCGCTGGTTTGGTTCTTTTTCAATTCAATGACCACGAGCTGTCCGGATTTCTTACTCGGCCCGACGTTCCGCTTGGCACACTGAGCCTTAATAAGGAGGATATGCTGCTGGGTGATACGCCCGGGCGGGATCTCGCCGAGCCAGCGAATCACCCAACCCATCGCATCCTCGTACTTCTCAAGCGTTCCGGAGGCCCAGCGGAACTCGACCTTTCCATAGCCGAGAAAATACGGCATGAGCTCGCGGATCGTCGCCTGGCGCTCCGATTCTGAGGCCAGCGGAAGCGCCAAGGGTGCCATCCCGACCGGCACGATCGCACTGGCAGAACTATTAAGAAACATAAAACGGCCACTCCAAAAAGAAGTGACCGTTGTATGCTTGTCGTTGCCCTGAAATAGAACCTGGTTACGTTCCAGGAACGGATCGATCTTTAGCATCCTTCGATCAACACGAACGGCTGATAGCCGATTCTTGCGGTATAGCTGCGAAAGAGTTCGAGGTTCGACCCCCGCACACTCTCCCGATTCCATACCTCAATGCACGACGTCCGTAATGACACTCAGAATTTGACACGGGTGCTGTTTCGTGTGGTGGCTTGTTTAGAACAAAATGTCGATGAAAGAAACACATCCGTGGCTCTTTCTGGACTTTTTACTCATATCCGCATAAGAATGCGGAAAAACCATCACTAAAACGTCCGAAATCAAACTCTAAAAAGAAATGATCCATCGACCTCATCGTCCCACGGTGAGGCGTGACCAAGTATTGGGGATTTTTGAAGAGTTGAGAACGGCTAGACGATCAAGCATATTGTTTTGGGGCACGGCCGGCTTTTTCCAGAATTGCCGGATAGTTCCTTTTCTTGTCCTCTACGCCCCAGGCCTTGAATAGGACAGTGAAGCGCCAATCATCGCCATAGTCGAAGAGCATGACCATGCGGTCGCCCGGTATTTGCCAGACCTCGGAGACCATCGTCTTTTTGACGCTTCCCGCGCCCGTCGGCTCGATATCTTGGCCCTGTTCGATCATATCCGTGAACAAGTCATACTTCCTTTCAGCCGCAAAGATATGGCCAGATCCCTGGTCAGAGTCGAAAAAGCCGAATGCGTGATCGAAGTCAAACCCGAATGCGCCAATCACGGCCTCTGCCAGGCTATAGAGACTGAACGCTTCGGGGATCTCGATGGTCCGCGAAACATTCCCGTGTCCGAGTAGTTGGACTTCAAAGATAAGGGTTTTCATAGACGGCGATGCTCTGCTGTTTTCGGAAGTCTTGTACGGTCCCCTTATTGAGCTATAGTGCATTCATCGGACGGATGGATGCACTGTGCCTTTTCGAGCTCCGCTAAATACGACTTGAGTTGGCGGTCGGACCAATCATACGCTGCGCGCCGACTGTACTCAGCGGCTTCCTGGCAGCTCACATAACCGCGGGGCCGAAAATTCATCGACATCAGCCAAAGGAGAAGCCCTGCTGGCGCAGAGATCTGGTCAGCGATTTCGGCCCAACGTCTCCGGCCCATGCCGGGATCAAACGTGTAGAGATTTGAGCTGTGTTTTGGCATCTTGGCTTTTGCCATACCACTTTCAGCTTACGAATTAGTCGCCACTGGTCAAGTGTGTCCCACTGATATGCCAGCCGACAAACGAAAACATTCAGCTAGCCCTGCTTCACCCGTATTCGGCGAATTCTTGACCAAACAGCCTAAAGCCATTACAGTGAATGGAGTTAGTCTTAATTATCCCTAAAAAGAGCACATAGCTCCCGTCCTACAAGCAGTTCTTGGGCGATCACAGAACATCCGCCCATCATCGCAGGACATCCCACAATACGCACGATATATCCGCCCATAGCTCAGGTGGAAATGTACACCGCATCCGTCAATGGGTGTCATTGTCCGGCGTCGTTACGCGGATTATCGTCGTTACGCGGTTTTGTTCTCCAACCGTGTGTAGATGGGAGGATGACGTCTTGTGATTCACCAATCGCTTTGGTCGCGCTTTATTCTTCTCTTTTCGGGACACGTACGATGTCAAACCACCTTGTGGTTTCCGCAAATGCAGAGATGTCTTCATCTTCCTCTGCAGTGCCGGGATCTGGAATAACTCCGCCATCGCATTTGGATGGTGAACAGGCGCGCACCATTCGTGAATTGCTTCCCTACTATATTGCGGTCGCCTCGCATGAATGGGGATTCTCGCCGAAGACCGTAACGACATATGTCGAAGGAATCAAGCGCGTACTCAAGGTTGTGGGTGATATTACGCCGGAGCAGATTGACCTGCAACGTATTGTTACCATTAAAGGGGACCTTGCTGCAAATCATGCGGGGGAATATCACGTCAGGCACATCGTAAATTCTGTCAGAAGTTTTCTGCGGTTCTCCCGCCTCGTCCTGGGACTGAACGTCATGGAACCTAAAGCGATCACCATGCCCAGTATCCCCAGAAGGGAGGTCATTTTCCTGAAACCTATCGAAATTGAGCAGTTTGTTTCGGCTATCCCCGCATACGACGAAAAAACCAAACGCATGGATGGGCGCTGGCTCGCGTTCCGCTGTCTGGTCGAAGTGCTCGTTGCCACCGGCATGCGCATCACGGAGGCGCTGTCGGTCAAGGTGGCGGACGTGAAGCTTGATACCGGGGAAGCTCAAATCGTCGGGAAGGGCAATAAGCAGCGGACGGTCTTCTTTACGCCTCGCGCTCTCGGCTGGGTCCGGGAATTCGTAAATCGTCGCACTGACCGCTCAGAATGGCTGTTCGTATGCCCGAATGGTGCGCCATTTACCGTCAATACCGTGCAGAAGAATTTCAGATTCATTCGCACCAGGTCTGGACTGTCCAAACGCGTGTCACCGCACATCTTACGGCACACGTGTGCCACGACGCTTCTCTTCAACGGTTGCCCGATCGGGTTCATAAAAGAAGTTCTCGGTCATGATCGACTTGAAACGACGTGTCGGTATTACCTCGGTGTCGATAAGAAGGCGGCCAAGGAAGCCCATCAGAAATATCTTAATTTTTAGTCAGCCATCTGTCCGTTTCGTCTGAAAAGCGGCCCTACCGTTGTCGGGGGCCGCTTTTTCGACCGCGTTCTAGGGTGATGTCGGGGGATGCGCAGGGTTGTCTGCCATCCCGGAGCCACCCTGAACATCGATCTGGGAAAATCGAGCATGGGCACGCTTGGTCTCGACCTTATCCAAGATACCCAGATAATATCGACAGGTCGTCATAAGGTTTTCGTGCCCGAGAACTTCTTTTATGAACCCGATCGGACAGCCGTTCCGCAACAGATTAGTCGCCGCAGTATGGCGCAGCATGTGTGGCGTAACGGCTTTATCCAGCCCCGCCCAGCCCCTGATCCGACGGAACATGGGTTCAACCGTATCGATGGTCAGCCTGGTATTTTTAAGCGATACAAAAAGAGCGGGCTCGGCGTCCGTACGGAGCGCCAGGTAGCGATCAACCCACTCGAGAGCCCTCTCCGTGAAGAATACCGTCCGCTGCTTATTTCCCTTGCCAATAATTACCGCTTCTTGGCGGACACGATCTATTGACTCCCGGTCCAGGTTCAGCGCTTCCGTAATTCGCATACCTGTCGCTAGCAGAGTCTCGACCAGGGCTCTAAAGCAATATCCTGAGCGACGGGGCTTGCCGCTCCAGGCACGTAACGGGATGGCTTCAGTGAACAACCGAACCTCGTCAGGAGCCAAATATGCGACCTGTCGACGCGGCACTCTCGGAGCTTTGATGGAAGTAATATCGAGAACAGAGAGTTGGTGTATATCCCGGGCAAACACGAGAAAACATTTCACCGCATTGAGGACGCTCGCAATCCGGGATTCCCAGCAGCGTGCCAGCCTAGGGTTCCGAGGTAGTACACGGGTGTTTGAAAATGTCCAAACGTATCCGCGCGGTACCGTCGTCCCAGGTACTTCTCTGACAGCAGCCACGCCAGCTCTTTATTAGTCGAGCGCGTGGCCAGGGTCAAAACACGCTCAATTTGCGCCCGGGTTAAGAACAAACAGTGGTCTCGGAGTATGCGAAAAAGCAAAATATGTCGCGTTTGCAACTGCCTCATATAAAGGGGGTATTCACCGGTGGGGTTAAGGGGAGTTTTAAGGGGAGTTTTTGGGCGACCCTGGCCCGATAAATCGGGGTGAAATATCCAGAAAATTGATTCGAGCCGCGTAGCAGAGCCACTTTGGGGGCTCTATTTGCACCCTGGCCCAACCGCGTGTTCCATCCACGTACGCCGTTTTATTCTGGTGAGGGCGCGTCCGTCGGCTTGGTGTAGAGATGTCGGTAGCTCTGGAGCAGAGCCAGCACTCCTATGGCGAATGCTTCATACTCCCCGTTCTTGCCCTCGAGCCGATGCTGATGGAGAGAGCGGGCAAGGAAGGCATAGGCAAAATGCAATGCCTCTTCGGTAATGTCTTCAAGCGTACTGCCGCGGATGATAATGACGTAGTTTTCAGGCATGCACCGGAAGGATTAAATAAAAAAGTGAACGGGTGTGTTTTAGAAAAAAGCCGCTGGTGCGTTGACCAAGCGGCTAAGGTACTACTTTTCAAGCGTAGCGACCGGCTACGAGACTGATTAAGTCTCGGCAACCAGGTCGCGTTCCCAGTCACGAGTATGGCCCGGCAAAGTTGACTCCAAGGCCTGCTTGGCTGTCTCGACTCCGGGATCGACCCGCAGAAAATACTCCTTCTGCGACGACGGGCAGATGACTTTGAGAAAGGCAAGAGACAGAGGTGCCTGTTCCCATCCGCCATTCCTCCAGCGGCCCCGTTTCTCCGCTGTATCCACCTTGAGTAAAGCGCTGTCGCGAAACGTGTCTACGGGTTTCAACTCGGCTTCGCGAATGAATTGCTCCGTGCCCATCCGTTGCAGCAGGACTTCACGATTGGTTTGGTTAGCCATGGCGAGAATCCGATCAACGGTGGGGCTTTCCATCACCGCTTGTTCCGACACCTGCCAGCCGCGCCAGAAGTAGAGTTCGCGATCTGCAACGAGCACCGCCGGGCCATCCGCGCGGTGCACCCGCCAGCGTCCTGCGGTACGCTCTGCCCAAACATCGGCCACAAGAAAGACGAAGCCGTGGATCAGGCAGAAATCGGCCGCGAGCGGAAGGTGAGGCTGCAGGCGCTTCCGGGCATCCTTGGAGATGTAGCTTAGCCAACGCGAGGAAGGCTGACGCTGCAACTCCCAAGGAACCGGGCGCAGGAGATGCTCCCGGATGGTTCGAGCTCGGTTATCCGATTCGGTTGCGGCAGGCAGGACGATGGTCCTGCAGCCATTCCGGTGCTCGGTGAGTTCTTTGACGGATGACACCACCGAGAAACGCCAGCCTTCCTGGGCAAGGGCCTGGCGCACGGCTCTGCGGTTCTTCGAGATGGCTTTCATGGGATCAGTCGAGGACCGTCCGCCAGCGGAGGCCGTCGAACTCCTGCTGGTTGACCACGGCATAGACGCCCACGGGCAGTTGGATCGTTCCATGTTCCTCGTGCACGATGGTGGCGCCCGCCTCCGGTGACCGGAGATACATGGACCGGGCGAGCAGTACCAGTGCAGCGCCGCCCGAAAGGGACGAGGGTGCGACGCGGTGCATGTGCCCGGTTTGCTCGCCGCGGGCGATGACGCCGGTCTTGATCGGTTTGGCATCTTCGAGGGTGGGCTCACTTTCGAGCTTCACGAAGAAGATGTCGCCTTGTCTCCAGAAGGGACGTGCGGTTTGGTTTGCGTTCAAGTCATTACTCCTTTCGTTTGGTGAGATTGCGTTGGGTTGCGTTCCACTGACGCGTTGCGCAGTGCAAGGCATCGTGAAACCGTTCGACACTTATTGGCGTCCGCAGGCGGCCGTATCCGGCCACGGCAAACAGTTCCCACGCGAGCGTCTTTGCGGCGGCCTGCAGGATCGTGTCCCGGTCTTGTTTGCGCATGGCTGAGTTTCCTTTCCGATGGATCTTTTGGAATGGCTGCGGGCACGGAGATGGTGAAGGCTAAACCGAAGGGGCCGGGAGGAGGCGCGCGGGCGCATCTCCCTCGGACATGCCGAAGTATCTTCCGAGTTCCTGAATGGCAGGCACACGCGTCGTGATGGGCATTTCTTTTGCGACCGCCGTGAAGGCGTTATGCAGGCTCCAAGCGTTCCGGGGACGAAACTCGTCCACGAACGGCTCGAAGTAGAGGTTCGATGCATTCGGTAGGAGGCGTATGGGCAGGATGCCTTGGGTGAAAACATCATGCATCATGGCTTTCGCTTCCGTGTCCGAGAGCGACCGCTCCTTTAAGGTTTCGATCTCTCCGGTGAGCCTGCCGAAATGGTCCTGAAACCGCAGTACCGCATGATTGATTTCCGTTCTCAAGTGGAGGCCGGCAGTGTGTTTGCGGTTGAGCGCTATCAAGTCCCCGCGGAAGACCATGTTGTCGCAGACAAAAACTGTGAGCCCCGCGCAGAGTTGGATGGACATGGTGCGATTGTTGGACGTGCGCAAACCCAACGCGGCCATGCCATCCGGCGTATCCTGATATGCAAGGTACAGCACGCCGAAGAGGGTGGCGCCATCCCGCCGGAGTGCGAACTGTTCCTTTCGGATGGTGATCTGGTTCAGCTTCAGAACGTGCTCCAACGTATTGATGAGCTCGATGTGCGGGACGGGTTTGAAGGAGCGGGTCGCATCCGGCGTTTGGACTAACGCCAATTGCTCCCGGGTGACCAGATCCGTATCGACGTGCGACAGCAGTGTTCCTGATTCCATGCGCTTCTCCTTTTTTCTGTATGGTGAATCGTTCTCTGAGGGGGGGTGGAACAACAGGCGGGAATGACGGTTATGATGAAACTGTAAAGGTGCAACGAACGAAAGTACGAACCAGAAAGAACAAACTCTGTTAAAGCAGCCAGCTAAGCCGTGGAGTGACCCGCTGGAGCATCTCTCCCCTGCCCTCCGTGGATATGCAGCAAAACTCTAGTGTTAGGCCAGTTTCGAATTCTGCACGCCAGGAGAGAGATGCTTCAGAGAATCAATTAGGCGATTTCGGATTGGCCTGGATCGTCCCCATCTGGTTCCATCTCACCCCATTGGGTGTCGGCGTCGCCGGAAAGCTGCTCCGGGTGTCTGGCAAGGATATTGAGCGTCTCCCGTGCGAATTGATCGAAATCGGATTCGTCTTCGTCGTCCGCCGTCATCAATGCCTGTTCGAGGAGATCGTGGGCGACGGCTTCCCGGATGTTGTTGGTCGCCACCGATACCACGTATTCTTTTGGAGTGGAGGGTGAGGTCATAGCTGCTGAGTGTGCCCGTACCTTAGCACCGTCAGTATCCAGCTACTAGACGTGCAAATGTTACTCTGGAGTAACATTTCCTTCGAATATCGGCTTGGTTGAGCCAAAAAGCATACGAGTTTATTTTTTCTTTATCTTTTCCTTATTTTTATTTCATCTCTTTCGACATAAGCTGGATTTATGGCGCTTTCCGCGTCTGTATCACGGCGATCAGAAAACCCGTCATATGCCAGGTACACCCCTTCAAAACTATTTACGCACATGCCGAAAGAAAGCCGCCCTTAGCCAGGAAGAGGCCTCACGCTTGGTGGGCCTAAAGAACCGACTCCAATTTGCTCGGTATGAACGGCATCAATCCGAACCCCCGCTGGGAGTGGCATTAGCGTGCGAGCAGATTTGCGGCGTCCCCACTGACCAACTATTCGCCGGGGTGAGTACCACCGTGGCAAAACGAACGCGAACACGCGTTCGCGCATTCGAACGAAGGCTCACTCGGGGCTCCACTGCGATTGCCCCGCGCTGGCATCACGTCAAGCTGCAATGGACCGCTGAATGCCTGGCGAGACTGATGCGGCACATCTATGGGAAATAGGATCCAGAAAACTCACCATACTGAACCGACGCGAATTTTGGCGCTGGATATCCATCCCCGCACCTTTGGCTATGCTGTAATGGAAAGTCCGGCCAAGCTCCTCGATTGGGGTGTACGGCGGAGTTACCAGAAAACAAAAAGGCACCCGGAGGTGCTCGTTGGCGGAAGATTGCGCCCCCTCCTCAAGATCTGGAGACCGGGTGCAGTCGTCATTCGAATCGGGGATCGGAGAAACAAGGACGTTCAGTCACTGCTTAAACACATGAGGAAGGAAGCTGGAGCAACGTTGTTCCTACCTCTCACAAACGCGCGAGACTACTACTTGGGCCGAGGCAAGTACCAGCGTGCTGTACAGATGGCGTCACGATTTCCCGAGATCGGCTGGAAATTGCCCCCGAAACGCAAGCTCGGAGACAGTGAACATTATTCGATGAGCATATTTGAGGCGCTAGCGATTGCTGTGCAATACGAGGCGACTGCCATTCGGTAGGAACACGAGCTCGCCGGTGAGCGCGCACGGATATCTGCGGTGGGTGTTTCCCACCTTGCTTCTTCAGTTTTTTCGTCGATAGACCGCCTGAAGCGGATATAACTCGAAATAGTCGCGCTCGTCGAACCAACCACACTTGAAGAATTTGAGTGGAAGGGCAGTTCGTCGTGCCAAGGCAAGCGCGTAGATAGTGAGTTGCACGTGGGCGTGAGTTTCCTTTTTCGCTTCCGGCTTGTAGTCGAGGATGTGGATGTGACCGTTGCGGATCTGCAGGAAATCGATATGGCCGGTAATGCTGTCGCTTTCGAAATCGAGATTGAAACCGCGCTCCCGGTAGTAGCGAAGATCCTCTCGGGTGAGGAACACCGGAACTTCCACTGCGATGGTGACAGAATCATTTACCAGCATGAAGCGCTGAAGTGTCTCGTGTCGCTTCCTGTTGTTCGGTGCGGCTGGCACAGCGAGAGCTGCGGTGCGCGTGGCATGGTTCTCTTTGCGTGCGATCGGCGGACAAAGCTCTGCCGGGAACTTCGACGATCGATGCTGAGCTGTCTGGAAGAGGTGGTTCGGGAAGTTCGTTTTGAGACCTTCGAGATATTTGGTCAGCGGTGCGAAAGCGCTGTGCAAGGGAGATTCGAGAAGAATCTTGAGCTTCGCCCGGTGGATCTGATGGCGATAGACCTGCTGGTGATCGAAGTTGATGGTCCGGATGATCGTCTCCGGAGCAAAGAGTTTCTTCCCATAGGTTCGCAGGCGTGAATAAGTTGAGAGCGGCCGATGTTCTGTCAGCCAGGAACTGATCGTGCGCTCGGGGATGTTCCGGTGGAAACGTGTGTGCAGCCGTCGCTGGGTTTCTGTGAGCGAGTAGCCGAGGTTGAATGTTGAGACAGTCTCGAGGATAAGCCTGAGTGGGTACGTCTTGTTTTTCGCTGGGGCGCCAGTGAAACGGTGCAGGCATTCGGTGCACTTGAAAACTTGATGGATTTGCAGACGGTTGCGGCGCTTGCCTTTTTTGACGGTGTCTTTGCAGCCGCACTCTGGGCACACCGGGTTCTGCTGTGTGACGATGGTTGACATTTCGGAGGAAAGTTAGCGGGAGAAGTGATGACTACGTTGTGATTTCAGTGAACAGGATGTGATGTGGTGTGTCAAACGCGGGTCGCGGATTTTGCGTGGTTGGGGTCTCGGATTTCTCAGGAGGATTGGGCCACGGATTTTGCGTGGTTTTGAGAGGGAAAAACCGCGCGGGAGCGCGGCGTTTTTGGCGTA
>WNEZ01015051.1_pt1 | contig 13871 bp, 15 predicted proteins | sample 5400521 | NCBI WGS metagenome assembly WNEZ01 (sample SAMN13153339, study PRJNA577476) | soil metagenome | isolation source: 120 cm saprolite under Douglas fir tree site 2 hole 1 replicate 1 | place: USA:California | collected 2015-04-18 | reverse complement strand
GTGGGGACCGACGTTTCCTGAGTTGGTCGACGCTCTGCCGGAGGTGCAAATCGTCGACCGTTCCTCTGTCAACGCTTTCGATGATCCGCGGGTCGCCCGCGCCATCGACGCGACCGGCAGAAGGAAGTTGATTTTTGCGGGTCTCTCGCTGGAGGTTTGCGCTGCATTTCCTGCCATTACTGCCGTCGGCAAGGGCCTCGATGCGTACGTCGCCGTGGATGCTTGCGGGACGTTCAGTGAGACCAAACGTCAGACGGGGCTGCTACGGATGATGCAAGCCGGCGTTATTCTCTCGGACTACGCGACTCTCATGATCGAGGTCCTCAAAGACAACGCTCGGCCCGAGGCTGGCTCGGTCTATGGAGCAATCGAGATGGATTGGGCCAAGCTGGTGGGCCAGATTGCACAAGCCAAAGCCAAGTAAACGGCGCGCCGATCGGCCCCAGCCACGAGATTGCCCGTGTCTCCCGAATGTCCGCAACTGACACGAGCGGTCATTCGCCTGTGTGGGGCGAAGCGGACGTTCGGCCAGCCTGCCGATGTTGGGATCGATGCTGATGGTGGGCGCTGTAGGGATTGAACCTACGACCTCTCCCGTGTGAAGGGAACGCTCTCCCGCTGAGCTAAGCGCCCGTTTAGCGCATGTTCCGGCGAAAGCCGGCCCCCGGACTTGATCCGGGGGTGGTCACCGGTTCGCCGAAAAGAACATGCGCCACTCTCAAGAGGCGGGATTAAAGACGCGCGCCTGCGACTGTCAAGCGACGCGATGGGCCGTGCTGCGGTGAGCGCGCTTTCAGCGCGGCATCGGCCATGGCGGGCTCGAGCTCGCGGCGGGTTGCGGGGCCGGCGCGGGCGGCGCGGCGCTCGGTCCGGCCGCCGTGGTCGGCACGCGGTTCGCGGCGGTCGGCGCGGGCCGGCGCGGCGGCGGCTTCTTCTTCACCGCCGGCGCGGGCGTCGGGGCCCGCTCGAGCTCGACATAGATTGGATTAGGATCGACGCGCGACGTGATGCCCGCCTCTCCGGTTTCTTCCGAGCCAAGCCGCGGATCCTGCGGCTGCATCAGGCGCACCGGAACCGACTGCGGCACGTAGCCGTTGAGCGCAACCGTGACCGTGAAGGGCCCGTCGGCCGCCACGTTGAGACGGCACGGCGTACGGCAGGCCGCGCCGCCGGTCGAGGCGCGCGCTTCGGCGCCCGGCGGATCGGATTCGACCGCGACCGTAACGGGTCCGGATCCTCCCGAGGATCCGAAACTCCAGCTCGGCATGCTTGGCAGCTCGAAACTCGGCATCCACGACGATGAACACGCCGCGAGACTTAAGCCACATGCCACAACGGCGATGACTCGGCTCATGATCTTGACCCCATGACGCGGCCCCACCGGCCGCCTGATCCCGCGCGGGACCATACGGATGACATTGCAAGGGGGCAACCAAAGGCCACCCTTAGCTTTAACGTGCTGCGGCACTTCATATGACCGCCGTCCCCAACCGGCCCCCCGACCAGAGCGCGACAAAGTCCCCCTGACCCGCCATCTCCCCCTGATGTGTTTGGCCAAAATGCGGTCGAAAGTGCCCACATCAAGGTAAAATTCGAATTAACCGCGGCAAGGTGGATGCGCGGGGGGAGCGTAAAAAGGGCATTCAAACAAGGGCTTGGGCGGCGCTGCGACTCAGACCAAACCCGGGAAAAGCTCCCCCACCGCCGCCGGCAGGGCATCGAAATGGCCGATGATCCGGTCGGGCTTGAGCTCGGCCACCGGCACCTCGGTGTAGCCGAAGTCGACCGCGATCACCGGAATGCCGGCGGCGCGCGCGGTCATCACGTCGGTTGCCGAATCGCCCACCATGATGGCGGCCCCCAGTTCGCCGCCCGCGGCGCGCACCGTCCGATGCAAGACCTCGGGATCCGGCTTTTGCATTCCGAAGGTGTCCCGCCCGCAGATCACCGCGAAGCGCGACGACAGCTCGAGCGCTTTCATGAGACGGACCGAGAGAAATTCCAGCTTGTTGGTGCAGATGGCGAAGCGATGGCGGGCGAGGCGCTCGAGTGCGGTCAGCAGCCCGGGAAACGGCCGCGACCGGTCGGCGATGTGCTCGGCGTAATAGGCGACGTAGTCGTTGAACAGCCGATCCCTTCCCGCGCGAACAGGACGTTGAGGGAGTCGATGAGATCGGGGGCGGTGTCGACGAGGGTGCCGTCGAGGTCGAAGACGATCGTCAGCGTGGCCATGCGCGCCGTGGCTATCGGGACGCGCTTGGCATGGCAAGCGCGGCTGGATCCGCCTCAGGTTGGATGAGGGAAACAATCCTATTCAACGTCAACTTCATGACACAATTTTCAACTCAATTGAGGAGAATTCGCGGGTGTTCACAAAGGGTTGCGTAAGTAATCCTCTACCGCGGGGGACAGTCATGCCGGATGCGTATTATTTTCGGCAACAGGCGCACACGTGCGCCCGCCTCGCGCTCGCGACCCGGGACGAAGGGGTCGCCGAGCGCTTCGTGCGCATGGCGCACGAGTACCTCGCCAAGGCGGCGGAGGCCGAGCAGGGCAGCGAGACGGCGCCGCCGATGGTGCCGGAAGACGGCCTGTGCAATGGCAAGTAGCGTGTAGTTCCAACTTCGCCAATTCGCTGCTCGCCCAGGGCTACTCGCCATTCGAGCGGAACAAGGCTAGACAGGCGAAATCCAGTTTCGCCCGATCCCAGCTGCCCTTGACCGCGACCGACATCGAAAAGCTCAAGCATGCCGCGGCCGCGCGCGCGGTCGAATTCGTGCGTCCCGGCATGCGGCTCGGGCTCGGCACCGGTTCGACCGCCAAGCATTTCGTCGCGCTGCTGGCCGAGCGCGTGCGCGGCGGCCTCGACGTCATCGGGGTGCCGACTTCGGAAGCAACACGCGCCGATGCCGAGCGGCTCGGCGTGCCGCTCACCACGCTCGACGAGACGCCGGCGCTCGACCTCACCGTCGACGGCGCCGACGAGATCGCCCCCGATCTCAGCCTGATCAAGGGCGGCGGCGGCGCGCTCCTGCGCGAGAAGATCGTGGCTGCGGCTTCGGCGCGCATGATCGTCATCGCCGACGAAAGCAAATATGTCGCTCGGCCGTTTCCCGCTGCCGATCGAGGTGGTGCCGTTCGGCCTTGCGGTGACACAGCGCGCGATCGAGGCGGCGGCGCGGGCGCTGGGTTGTCCCGGTCCCATCACGCAGCGGCGCACCAAGGAGGGCCACGCTTTTGTCACGGATGGCGGGCACTTCATCCTCGATGCCGCGCTCGCGCGCATCGGCGACCCGCAGGCGCTCTCCGGGCGCCTTGCGGCAATTCCAGGCGTGGTCGAGCACGGCCTGTTCATCGGACTGGCGCAGACGGCGATCATTGCGGGAGCGGACGGCGTCCGCACCGTCGAAAGATCCTGAAATTCCCGATATCAAAGGAGTGACCATCATGAGATTCCACCTGATGCCGGCCCGGACGCTGAGGGCCGCGCTGTTCGCACTTCTCGTCTGCGGCGGCGCGCACGCGCAGAGCCCTGCGTCGCTTGCGGCGGCCAAAGAGCTGGTCTCGCTCAAGGGCGGCGCCACCATGTTCGAACCGCTCATCCCGGGCGTGATCGAGAGCGCGAAGAACTCCTTCGTGCCGACCAATCCGCAGCTCGCCAGGCCGCTCAACGAGGTCGCCGCGCAGCTGCGCAAGGAATACGAGGCGAGGAACGCCGAGATCCTCAATGAGGTCTCGAAGATCTATGCCCAGCACTTCACCGAGCAGGAGCTCAAGGAGATCGTCGCGTTCTACAGGACGCCGGTCGGCAAGAAGATGATCACCCAGGAGCCGATCGCGCTCGACCAGAGCCTGAAGGCCGCGCAAGCCTGGGCCAACAGGTTTTCCGAGGAAGTGCTCGGGCGCTTCCGCGCCGAAATGAAGAAGAAGGGCTACAATCTGTGACCGCCGAGGTCGATCTCTTCGTCATCGGCGCCGGCTCCGGCGGCGTGCGCGCCGCCCGCATCGCGGCCGGTCATGGCGCGAAGGTCATGATCGCGGAGGAATACCGCGTCGGCGGCACCTGCGTGATCCGCGGCTGCGTGCCGAAGAAGCTCCTGGTCTACGCGTCCCGCTTCTCCCATGAGTTCGAGGACGCGGCCGGCTTCGGCTGGACGGTGCATCATCCGGTGTTCGACTGGACGACGCTGATCGCCAACAAGGACAAGGAGATCGCGCGCCTCGAGGCGGCCTATATCGCGACGCTCGATAAGGCGGGCGTCACCATCCTGAAGAGCCGCGCCGTGCTGGAAGGCGCGCACGACGTCCGCGTCGGCGATGCTCGCATCCGCGCCGCTCACATCCTGATCGCGACCGGCGCCGCGCCGAGCTATGGCGAGGCGATCCCGGGCATCGAGCATGCGATCTCGTCGAACGAGGCGTTTCATCTTCCCGAACTGCCCCGGCGCGTGCTGGTGCAGGGCGGCGGCTACATCGCGATCGAGTTCGCCTGCATCTTCGCCGGCCTCGGTTCGCGCGCGACGCTGGTCTATCGCGGCGAGAACATTTTGCGCGGTTTCGACGACGACGTGCGGCGGCACCTGCGCATCGAATTGGAGAAGCGCGGCATCAAGGTCGTCACCGGCTGCACCGTGTCGGCGATCGAGAAGCGCGCGGCCGATTACTGCGTTCATCTGACCGGCGTGTCGCGCGGCGACGTTGAGACCGTCGACCGCGTGATGTTCGCCACGGGACGCAAGCCCAACGTGACCGGCCTCGGCCTTGGCGCCGCCGGCGTGCAGGTCGGCCAGACCGGCGGCATTGCGGTCGACGAGTATTCGCGCACCCGCGTGCCGCACATCTACGCGATCGGCGACGTCACCAACCGGATCAATCTGACGCCGGTCGCGATCCGCGAAGGTCACGCCTTCGCCGACACGGTGTTTGGCAACAAGCCGACGCGGGTCGATCACACCAACGTGCCGACCGCGGTGTTTTCCGAGCCCGAGGTCGGGGTGGTCGGGCTGACCGAAGCGCAGGCGCGCGAGCGCTTCGCGCGCGTCGATATCTACCGCACCATGTTCCGCCCGCTGAAGGCGACGCTCTCCGGCCGCGACACCACCATCCTGTTGAAACTGGTGGTCGACGGCGCGAGTGACCGCGTGCTCGGCTGCCACATCGTGGGCGAGGCCGCCGCCGAGATGGTCCAGCTCGCCGCCGTCGCGATCAAGATGGGCGCCAGCAAGGCCGACTTCGATGCGACGCTCGCGCTTCATCCGACCGCGGCCGAGGAGCTGGTGACCATGCGCACGCCGACGGCGCGCTATGGCCTCGAGGCCGCGGAGTAGGCCTTGTAGGTTGGGTCGAGCGTCAGCGAGACCCAACAGGGTTGGCAGTGCTCGCGGTGTTGGGTCTCGCAAGAGCTCGACCCAACCTACGCTCCCCATTCGCCATCTTTCGTTGTATAAACCCGCCACGAGACACGAGGATGAAAATGGCCGAGCGTTGGACGCCGGACGGCTGGCGCAAGAAGCCGATCCTGCAGGTGCCGGATTATCCGGACCGTGCCGCATTGGCGGAAGTCGAGAAGCAGCTCGCCACCTTCCCGCCGCTGGTGTTCGCCGGCGAGGCGCGCAATCTCAAGAAGGGGCTCGCGCGCGTCGCCAAGGGCGAGGCGTTCCTGCTCCAGGGCGGCGACTGCGCCGAGAGCTTTGCCGAGCACGGCGCCAACAACATCCGCGATTTCTTCCGCGTCTTCCTGCAGATGGCCGTCGTGCTCACCTTCGCGGGCGCTTCGCCGGTCGTGAAGCTCGGCCGCATCGCGGGCCAGTTCGCCAAGCCGCGCTCCTCGCCCACCGAAAAGCGCGGCAACGTCGAGCTGCCGAGCTATCGCGGCGACATCATCAACGGCAACGACTTCACCGAGGGCGCGCGCCGCCCCGACCCGCGCCGCCAGATCGAGGCCTACCGGCAGTCGGCCGCGACGCTCAACCTGCTGCGCGCCTTCGCCTATGGCGGCTACGCCAATCTCGGCAGCGTGCACCAGTGGATGCTCGGCTTCGTGAAAGACTCGCCCCAGTCGCGCCGCTACAACGAGCTCGCCGACCGCATTTCCGAGGCGCTCGGTTTCATGCGCGCCTGCGGACTCGACCTCGAGAGCCATCCGGAGCTGCGCACGACCGAGGTCTACACCAGCCACGAAGCCTTGCTGCTCGGCTTCGAGGAGGCGATGACGCGCATCGATTCCACCACCGGAGACTGGTACTGCACCTCCGGCCATCTCGTGTGGATCGGCGATCGCACGCGCCAGTTCGACCACGCGCATGTCGAGTATTGCCGCGGCATCAAGAACCCGCTCGGCCTCAAATGCGGGCCATCGCTCAAGGCGGATGACCTGCTTCGCCTGATCGACATCCTCAATCCGGAGAACGAGCCCGGGCGGCTCACGCTGATCTGCCGCGAAGGATCGGACAAAGCCGGCGATCTGCTGCCGCCGCTCATTCGCGCGGTGAAGCGCGAGGGCAGGGCGGTGGTGTGGTCGTGCGATCCGATGCACGGCAACACGATCACGTCGGCCTCGGGCTACAAGACGCGGCCGTTCGATCGCATCCTGCAGGAGGTGAAGACCTTCTTCTCGATCCACGCGGCCGAAGGCACCAATGCGGGGGGCGTGCATCTCGAGATGACGGGCCAGAACGTCACCGAGTGCACCGGCGGCGCGCGCGCCATCACCGACGAGGACTTGAACGACCGCTACCACACGTTCTGCGATCCGCGGCTCAACGCGGAGCAGTCGATCGATCTCGCCTTCCTGCTCGCCGAGCTGTTGAAGCAGGAACGGCAGACGCGGGCGAAGCCGCTGCCCGCCGCGGCGGGATTGTAGCTTGTAACTGGTAATCGCGCATCGCGGGCGGTACACATGGCGGCATGAACACCCGGCCGCCCGACCGTCTGGCGATCGCCCTCGCGCAGCTCAATCCTATTGTCGGCGACGTCGCCGGCAACGCCGCGAAGGCGCGGCGCGCGCGCGCAGCCGCGGCCGCCGACGGCGCCGATCTCGTGCTGTTTTCCGAACTGTTCATCGCCGGCTATCCGCCCGAGGATCTGGTGCTCAAGCCCGCCTTCCAGGCGGCCTGCCGTGCCGCTGTCGAGGCGCTCGCGCGCGAGACCGCCGACGGTGGTCCGGCGACGCTGATCGGCACGCCATGGGTCGAGGACGACAAGCTCTACAACGCGGCGGCGCTCGCCGATGGCGGACGCATCGTCGCGCTGCGCTACAAGGTCGACCTGCCGAACTACGGCGTGTTCGACGAGAAGCGGTTGTTCGTGCCGGGCCCGCTGCCGGGTCCCGTCAACTTCCGGGGCGTGCGGCTCGGCGTGCCGATCTGCGAGGACATCTGGGGACCCGAGCCGGTCGAATGCATCCTGGAGACCGGCGGAGAAATCCTGCTGGTGCCGAACGGCTCGCCCTATCGGCGCAGCGTGATCGACGAGCGCCTCAATATCGCGGTGGCGCGCGTGACCGAGGCGGGCCTGCCGCTCGTCTACCTCAACCAGGTCGGCGGCCAGGACGAGCTCGTGTTCGAGGGCGCCTCCTTCGTGCTCAACGCCGACCGCTCGATGCCGGTACAGCTCCCGGCGTTCCGCGAGGCGGTGGTGACGACGCGCTGGCAGCGCGCGGGTCACGCGTGGGTCTGCGCGCCGAGGCCGGCGGCGACGCTCGACGAGGGCGAGAAGGCCGATTACGCCGCCTGCGTGCTCGGCCTGCGCGACTACGTCGACAAGAACGGCTTTGCCGGCGTCGTGCTCGGGCTGTCGGGCGGAATCGATTCCGCGCTGTGCGCCGCGATGGCGGTCGACGCGCTCGGCAGCAAGCGCGTGCGCTGCGTGATGCTGCCCTATCGCTACACCGCGCAGGAATCGCTCGATGATGCGGCGCAGGTCGCGAAAGCGCTCGGCGTGGAATACGACGTGGTGCCGATCGCGCCCGCGGTCGAGGGGCTGGAGAAGACGCTCGCGCCGCTCTTCGCCGGCCTGCCGCGCGACGTGACGGAGGAGAACCTGCAGTCGCGCGCGCGCGGCACCATCCTGATGGCGATCTCCAACAAGCTCGGCCTCATGGTGGTGACGACCGGCAACAAGTCGGAGATGTCCGCCGGCTACGCGACGCTCTACGGCGACATGAACGGCGGCTTCAATCCGATCAAGGATCTCTACAAGACCGAAGTGTATCGCCTCGCGCGCCTGCGCAATTCCTGGAAGCCGGAGGGCGCGCTCGGGCCTCCCGGGATCGTCATTCCGGAGAACATCCTGGTGCGTCCGCCGACCGCCGAGCTGCGCGAGAACCAGAAGGACCAGGACACGCTGCCGCCCTACGAGGCGCTCGATGCGATTCTGGAGCGGCTGGTGGAACGCGAGGAGCCGATCGCCGAGATCGTGGCGGAAGGGTTCGACCGCGATCTCGTGCTGCGCGTCGACCGCATGCTCAACCTCGCGGAATACAAGCGCCGCCAGGCGGCGCCGGGCGTGAAGATCACGCTGAAGAATTTCGGCCGCGACCGGCGCTATCCGATCGTCAACCGCTTCCGCGATCCCGGCACGCCGCTCCCGCAGCCCGACAAGTCCGTGCTCGCCGCCTCAGCCGCCGCGAAGAGCGAAGCGTTCGATTTTTGAGACGTGGTCGATTGCGACTGCCGCTCGGCAAATTCGCTTGCGCGGCCTTCGACCCGCCCTCATCCTGAGGAGCTCGCCTCGCAAAGCGAGGCGAGCGTCTCGAAGGACGAGGGCGGCCATGTTCGAAGGCGCGTGGCTTTATATGCTGCGATGCGCCGATGGCAGCTACTATGTCGGCACGGCACGCGTTTCACTTGAGCAGAAAGTCGCCGAACATAACGCCGGTCATTACAGCGGCTATACCGCGAAGCGGCGCCCCGTCACCCTCATTTTTTCGCAATGGTTCGAGCGGATTACCGATGCAATCGCAGCGGAACGTCAGGTCAAAGGCTGGTCGCGTGCAAAGAAGGAGGCTCTGATACGCGGTGACTTCGAAGCGTTGAGGATACTGTCAAAGCGTGGCGCCTCGCACCCTTCGAAAGGTGAGCCGTCGGGATGAACGTGTCACGGCCGGGGCCGCCCTCGTCCTTCGAGACGCCTGTCCTCGCTACGCGAGGACAGGCTCCTCAGGATGAGGGCGGAGCGGGCGCTGTGCGAGTGAAGCCGGCAGCAGGATTACCGCGACGCCGGCACGAACGGCGGGCCGACGGTGCGCACGGTGCGCTTGGCGGGATCGGGCGCGGGCTCCGCGGGGGCGGCGCTGTCCGCGGCCGGCGCGGCTGACTGCGGATCCGGCTTCTTCGGGTCCTGCCGGATCGGGCGGCCTTGCGCGTCGCGCGGCTGCGAGAGCGCTTTCGCGCGTTCCGGGGTGACGATGATGTCGCCCTGCTCGATCGTGGTGTCCTTGACCTGGCCGAGGGCTTCCGCCCAGCTCTGGCCCTGCCGGCGGCAGCCGCACGAGGGATTGAACGCGGTGCGGTACTTGAACGCGTTCGGCAGCGCCGAGTACGTGCTGCCGCTCTGCGACACCGCCTGGTTGATGTCCTCGCCCGGATTGCGATGCGACATCAGCACGACCTCGGCGGCCGGGCAGGTCTGAACGCAGGTCTGCGCGTCCTCGGCGAACCTCGCCGGCGTGGTCGCGTACGAGATCGGATAGTAATAGCCGTCGCAGGTGCGCACGCACACGGTGCGATAGGTGCCGGACAGGCTGTCGGGCGAGAAGAAGCCGCCGCCTCCCGCCGGTCCGCTCGGATTGTTTCCGCCGAACAGGGTCTCGAAGAAGCCGCGCTGCTGGTTCGCGGCCGTGCGATATTGCGGCCCGCAGTTGTTTTGCGCGAGCGCGCCGATCACCGAGGCGCGCTGCGCTTCTCTGTTCGGCGCGCGCGGGGTCGCTCGAGCCGCGGTCGATGGTGGCGAGCTGTGTTTCGAGCCGCGCGCAAACCGGGTTCTGCGCGGTCGGCGCCGGCGCCTGCGCGGCCGCGCCGCTCGCGCCGACAAGGCCTGCGAGCACGATGAATGCCGATGCGCGACAGCTTGAGCTCATCCCCCGGTTCCCGCCCGTCGTTGTCTCTGTTTGTCGTACCTTGTTGCCGCCGGTTCGCGCCTGCCGAATATGGCGGCGGAAAAGCGTCGGAATAGTGGCTGGGACCGGCGTCAGGCGGCGCGCGCCGCCACCGGTGCCCGCCGGATCGCCTCGGCCCGCAGATTCCACAACACCCCGGAGATGATCAACCCCGCTCCGGCAAACACGTAAATATCAAGCGATTCGCCGTAAAGCGACCAGCCGACCAGCGCGATCAGCGGAATGCGCAGGAAATCGAGCGGTACCACGAGGCTCGCGTCGCCCGCCCGGAAGGCGTTGGACAGGCAGTAATGCGAGGAGAGGCCCGCCACTCCGAGCGCGATCAGCGGAACGAGGTCCGCGGTGCCGATCTTGAGCACGAAGAACGGGTCGCTGCCGGCAAGGTTCATCGGCAGCTGCATGATGTTCATCCATACGACGATGCCGAAGGTCGTGTCCGTCGCGGTCAGCCGTTTGGTGGTGGTCAGCGTGATCGCGTAGCCGAATGCGGCGAGCAGCACCAGGAATGCGGCGGGCCGAAAACTCTCGAGCCCCGGCCGGATGATCACCAGCACGCCGATGAACCCGAGGATGACGGCGCCGATGCGGCTCGGCGTCATGCGCTCGCCCAGGAAGAACACGGCGAGCAGCGTGGTCCACGCCGGCATCGTGAACTCGAGCGCGAACACCGTCGCGAGCGGCAGCAGGGTCAGGCCGGTCGCCCACAGGTATTGCGAGACGTAATGCACGCTGTTGCGCATCAGGTGCAGCCAGAAATGCCTGGTGCTGACCGTGCGCAGCAGAGCCGGGCGCGCGAGCCCGATCGCGAGCAGGATGACGATGCCGGCCGCATTGCGCACCGCAAGGATCTCGAAAATGGCCAGCGTGCGCCACAGCTCGCGGATCGAGACGGCCATCGCCGAGAACGAGAGCAGGGCGCCGGTCATCCACAGCACGACCGGAACGAGGCGGGGAGGGGTCATTCGCTTTTCGTTGTGATTGTTGCCGTAGCCCGCATGGAGCGAAGCGGAATGCGGGGAAAGCGCCGCCCCGGATTTCGCTTCGCTCCATCCGGGCTACGATTATTCCGCGTCCGGCTGGTTCTCCGGCCGCGCCTTGTCGAAGGCCGGAAGCTTCATGCACGCCGCATCGACGGCGACGATCTTCGGGAAGCGGTCGAGCGGAACGTTGAAGCGCCGCGCGTTGTAGACCTGCGGCACGAGGCAGACGTCGGCGAGGGTCACGCGCGCGCCGCAGGCGTACGGGCCGGGCGTCAGCAGCGCCTCGACCGCCTCGAAGCCGACGGTCACCCAGTGCGCGTACCACGCGTTGATCGTGTCCTGCTCCTGCTTGAGCCGGTTCTTCAGATAGAACAGCGGGCTCGTGTTGTTGAGCGGGTGGATGTCGCAGGCGATCGCCTGCGCGATCGCGCGCACCTTGGCGCGCTCGACCGGGTCGGCCGGCAAGAGCGGCGGCTCGGGATGCGTCTCGTCGAGATATTCGATGATGGCGAGCGACTGGATCAGCACGTCGCCACCGTCGAGCTTGAGTGCGGGCACGCGCATTTGCGGATTGATCGCGCGGAATTCGGGCAAGTGCTGGCGTCCGCCGCCCTTGGTGAGGTGGATCGACTCCATCTCATAGGACAGGCCTTTGAGATTGAGCGCGATCCGCGTGCGGTAGGCGGCGGAGGAGCGGAAATAGGAATAGAGCTTCACGGGGTCCTCCAGTATTTCGACGTGAGCGTGGGCAAAATCGCCCGCACGACCTTTCGCGTGGGCACGGCGCCTCGGCGATTTTTGCCACGCGGAAATGCGGAGCAACGCGCCTTTGCCCACCCTACGACTTTTTCTCTGTCAGCGCGCGCGAGCGTTCGGTCAGGCGCTGCATGGCGCGCTCGAAGGCCGGGCGGTCGGCGGCGTCGACCACGTCGATGAGCCGGCGCGCGAACTCGAGCGCGCCCGGCGCGAGATCCTCGTAGATCGTGCGTCCGGCGGGGGTGAGCGAAAGAAAGGTCTCGCGCAGATCGGCGCGGTTGGCGCGCCGGGTGAGGAGCTTGCGCTTCTCCAGCTCCGCCACCGCGCGCGACACCTTGGTCTTGTGCATATGACTGTGCGCGCCCACCGCCTTGCCGGTCATCACGCCGAACTCGCCGAGCGTGACGAGGACGCGCCACTCCGGCACGCCGAGCCCGTAGCGCTCGACATAGATGCGCGAGAGCGCCTGCGACACCAGGCTGGCCAGCACATTGAGACGGTAGGGGAGGAATTCCTCGAGCTTGAGCGGGGCGGCATCCGGCCCGGGCAAGGCATCTCGTTCGGCTGCGGCTTCGCCCACCACGGTCTCCGCGGCTTGATTGGAACAATTCCAAGCAGAAGATGACGGAACTTGGCGGCCCGCGCAACGGGCGGAAAACCGGGCTTGCGCCCCGCGGCGAATAGCGAATAGGGAGTAGCGAATAGTTGCGGCGACCATTCGCAATTCGCTACCCGCTATTCGCCGTTCGTGGATGGGCACATGACCAAAGGCTTCGCGTCGACCGGCGACATGGCCGCAAAGACGGTCTCGTTCGACGAGGTCGGGCCCGGCCTTTATGCCTATACCGCGGAGGGCGATCCCAACTCCGGCGTCATCGTCGGCGACGACGCCGTGATGGTGGTCGATGCGCAGGCGACCCCGGTGATGGCGCAGGACGTGATCGCGCGCGTGCGCGCCATCACCGACAAGCCGATCAAATACGTGCTGCTCACGCATTATCACGCGGTGCGCGTGCTCGGCGCCTCCGCCTATAAGGGCGCCGAGATCGTCGCGTCCGACACTGCGCGCAACATGATCGTCGAGCGCGGCCAGCAGGACATGGATTCCGAGATGGGCCGTTTTCCGCGCCTCTTTCGCGCCGCCGAGTCGATCCCCGGGCTGACCTGGCCGACCATCACCTTCGCGCAGCGCCTCACGGTGTGGCTCGGCAAGCGCGAGGTGCGCATCATGCATCTCGGCCGCGCCCATACGGCGGGCGACGTCGTCGCCTTCGTGCCGGACGCCAAGGTGGTGTTTTCGGGCGATCTCGTCGAATACCGATCCGCCTGCTACTGCGGCGACGCGCATTTCAAGGACTGGCCGGCGACGCTCGACCGCCTGAGCGAGCTCAACGCGCGCGCGCTGGTGCCCGGGCGCGGCGCCGCGCTCGGCTCGCCGGAGCTCGCGGCCGAAGGCATCGCGATGACGCGCGATTTTCTGTCCACCCTCTATGGTTCGGTATCGAAGAGCGCCGAGGCCGGGCGCTCGCTCAAGCAGGCCTTCGATGCGGCGCGCGAGGTGATGGATCCGAAATTCTCCTCCTTCGCGATCTACGAGCATTGCCTGCCGTTCAATGTGTCGCGCGCCTACGACGAAGCCAAAGGCATCGACGTCCCGGTGATCTGGACCGCCGAGCGCGACCGCGAGATGTGGGCCGCGCTGCAGGGGTGAGCGCGGATGAATCGTAGGGTGGGCACGTCGGGACGCACGATGTACTACTCGCCGGCGGCTCGGCCGCCTTTGCCCACCCTACGGTCGTGGTAATCTCGGGACACCAAGCTATGGGAGAACGCCGATGTCAGACGACACGCCGCGTCTTTTCATTCCGGCGCTTGCGCCGATCTATCAGAAGCTCGACCCCTACGCGCTGCCGCTGCTGCGCTTCGCCATCGGGGTGATCCTCATTCCGCATGGCTGTCAGAAGCTGTTCGCCTGGTTCGGCGGCCGCGGCCTCGAGGCCTTCGCGAAGACGTTCGGC
>WNEZ01009475.1_pt1 | contig 13880 bp, 12 predicted proteins | sample 5400521 | NCBI WGS metagenome assembly WNEZ01 (sample SAMN13153339, study PRJNA577476) | soil metagenome | isolation source: 120 cm saprolite under Douglas fir tree site 2 hole 1 replicate 1 | place: USA:California | collected 2015-04-18 | reverse complement strand
CGGGAAGTAGGTGCGGTAGCGAGCCGCGTCCCGGGTGAGCAGGCTCATCCCGCTCACCGCCGCGTGGGCACCTATGTAGAAGTCCGGCAGCGGGGCACGCTTGCGGCCCCCGCGCCGGCGATACTGCACGAAGGACTTGCCGGCCAGGAAGGCCGCCTCCCAGGGCAGCGCCAGCCGGTGCAGGATCGGCGGCAGCGCCTCCTCCAGCTCCTCGATCCGAGCGAAGCGAACCGAGACCTCCGCATACACGATCGGGTTGATGACCAGTAGCGACTCGTCCGCCGCACGGGCCAGCGCGCCTGCCGACCACGGGAACCAGCGCGTATCCTCGGTCATCACGTCGAGGAGCACATTGCTGTCGACGAGGATGCCGCTCACGCCTCAGCCCCGCGTGAGCGCCATGATCTCGTCGGTCGTCATGCGGACACTCCCTCGCCCGCGCAGCCGCTCGACGAGCGCCCGGCCGCGGTTCTGTCGCCCTTGCGCCCTCGTGATCCGGACCCCGTGCCCGACCACCTGGAACTCGACCTCCGTTGCGGGGAGAAGACCGAGCTTCTCCCGGATCTCGATCGGGATGGTCACCTGCCCCTTCGAGGTGATGCGCATGCATCCTCCGGTAAGAGTCTTACCGTTCTTACTCTGGCACGGCGCCACGGACGACGCAACGCCAGGCGTGGATCGCATGTTCGGCCGGCACGGTCCCCGGCTTGACGTGACGAACGTTCGTTCGTTAGACCCTCCGCATGCCGACCTCGGCCGCGAAGCGGAGGACGCGTCACGGCGGCGCCGCCGTCCCCACGCGCGAGGTCATCCTGGACACCGCCGAGCGCCTGTTCGCGGCGCGTGGGGTCGAGGGCGTGGCGGTGCGCGACCTCGCGCGCGAGATGGGGATCACCGCCTCGAGCCTCTACAACCACTTTGCCGGCAAGCAGGCGCTCTACGACGCGGTCCTCGAGCGCGGGCTCGGGCCGATCGTCGAGGCGGTCGCGCTCGCCTGGCAGGGCGGGCTCCGTCCCGAGCGCGTGCACGCGACGCTCGACCGGCTGATCGCGCACCTGGCCCGTCACCCGCACCTCGCCCGCCTCCTCCAGCGCGCGCTGCTCGAGGAGTCGGAGGCGGTGCAGGCGCTCGTCGAGCCCTGGGTCGGCTCGCTCTACCGCGAGGGCATCGCGGTGGTGCGCCGGGCGGCCGAGGACGCCGGCTGGGAGGCCGAGCAGGTCCCCCACCTGGGCGTCGCCCTCTTCGGCATGATCTTCGCGTACTTCACCAACGCGAGCGCGCTCCGCCGGCTGGCCGGCTGGGGCGACGACCTCTTCTCGGCGCGCGCGCTGGCCGCCCAGCGGCGCTTCCTCGAGCAGGCGATCATCCGCCTCCTCGGCCCGCGGCCGCGCGCCGTCCCCACGCCACGTCCACGGAGGCTCCATGGCTGAGACGGAACACGGCCGCATCACCGACGAGGGCATCGCCAGGCTGCGCGCGCGCATCGGGCAAGGCTTCCCGGGACGCCGCCCGTGGCGCACGGAGGTGACGCGCGACGCGATCTACCACCTGGCGCTCGCCATCGGCGATCTCTCCCCCCTCTACCTGGACGAGGACTACGCGCGGAAGACGCGCTGGGGCACGCTCGTCGCGCCACCCATCATCGTGCAGAGCATGGACACCCTGCGCGCCGTGGGCCACAGCGGGCTTCCCGAGGGCCTGCCCGGCGTGCACTCCATCTGGACCGGCTCGCTCTACGAATGGGAGCGCCCGGTCAAGCTGGGCGACCGCCTGCGCGCGGAGTGCTACCTCAAGTCGATCACCGAGAAGGAGAGCGCCTTCGGCGGCGGACGGGCCCTCTACCAGACCTACGAGGCGGTCTACCACGACCAGGACGGGCGGCGGGTCGGGCTGCGCAACGACACCTGGATCCGCATCGAGCGCACGAAGACGCGCGAGAAGAAGAAGTACGGCGAGATCACCCTCGCCACGTGGAAGCCCGAGGACATCGCCCGCTTCCAGGACGAGTACCGCCGCCAGACGCGCACCAGCGAGCGCTGGTGGGACGACGTCACGGTCGGCGACCCGCTCGGCCCGCTGCTCAAGGGCCCACTCACCCCCACGGCCGAGATCGCCTTCGAGTCGTTCTTCGGCATCTACCTGGTCGGGAACATCGTGGCGGCGCGTCTCTACGACAAGCACCCCGCTCTGATGATCCCGAACGAGCAGGGCGTCCCCGAGCCGCCGCAGCGCGTGCACTGGGACAACGCCTTCACCCAGCGGCTGCTCGGCCTTCCCGGTGCCTACGACCTCGGGCCCGAGCGCTGCGCCTGGCTCTGCCAGTGCGTGACCGACTGGATGGGCGACGAGGGGCAGCTGACGCGCATCGAGGCCCGCTACCACAAGTTCAACTACATGGGCGACGTCACCCGGGTGAAGGGTCAGGTGAGCGACAAGTTCGAGCGCGACGGGAAGGCCTACGTCCGCTGCGAGATCCAGTGCGTGAACCACCGTGACGAGGTGACCGCGACCGCGACCGCCGAGGCCGAGCTGCCGCATCGATGAAACGGCTGCAAGCGCTGGCGCGACGGGTCTCCAACTGGGGCCGCTGGGGCCCCGACGACGAGCGCGGCACGGTCAACTTCATCACCCCCGAGGTGGTACGGCGCGGCGCCGCCTGCGTGAAGCGCGGCGAGGTCTTCAGCCTGGGCCTCTCCTTCGGCGCCGCCGGGCCGCAGATCGGTCAGGGTGGACGCACGAACCCCGTGCACACCGTGACCGCAACCGACGGCCGCCTGGGCGCCGACCCCGAGGGGCCGCGCTACGCCGACGACGCCATCGCGATGCCGCTCCAGTGCGCGACGCAGTGGGACAGCCTGGCGCACGTCTATTACGACGGACGGCTCTACAACGGAGCGCCCGCGACGACGCTCGGCGCCGCCGGGGCCGAGCGCAACGCGATCGACAAGATCGGGTGCGGCATCGTGTCGCGCGGCGTGCTCCTCGATCTGGCGCGTGCGCGCGGCGTGGAGCGGCTCCGCCCCGGCGAGGTGATCGGTCCCGACGCGCTGGAGGCCGCCGAGCGCGCGGAGGGCGTGCGCGCCGGGAGCGGCGACGTCCTCCTCGTCCGCACCGGGCACCTCGCCGTCTTCACCCGTGACGGCGACCGCGAGGGCTACATGCGGCAGATGCCCGGTCTCGGCATCGCGTGCGTGGAGTGGTTGCATGCGCGGGAGGTCGCGGCGGTCGCCAGCGACACCAGCGCGGTCGAGGTCATCCCCTTCGAGGACCCCGCCCTCCCCCTGCCCGTCCATGCCCTCTGCATCCGCGACATGGGACTCACGCTGGGCGAGATGTTCGCCCTCGACGAGCTGGCCGCCGACTGCGCCCGCGACGGGGTCTGGGAGGTCCTGTTCAGCGCCCCGCCGCTCAAGGTGACGGGGGGGATCGGGTCTCCCCTCAACCCCCTGGCCGTCAAGTGAGATAGGGATATATCGTCCCGAACTGACGGGAGACTGGCACGTGGCCGGGCGGGTGTCGCCTTTTTCGGTTGACCCCGGAGGTTGGATCGCCGTATGGAAAACGTCGTGGCCACCCGCCCTGTACGCGCGGCCCAGCCCGTGTTGCCCCGCGACGTCGCGCTCGCGTGTGCGACCGGAGTCGGGCTGGGCGGATTCGGGCTGGGCGCGGCCTTCGCGCTCCACGCGCGGGCGGAAGGACCGACCTGGATGGCGGTCAGCCTGCTCCCGCTCTCCATGCTGCTCGTCGGCGTGCTCTACCTCTTCCTCGTCCGGCACCGGCACGGACGCGCGAGCGACTGGCTCGCGCTCGGCTACACCGCGGCGGTCGTGGTCGCCACCCTGCTGCTCACGCTGCTGGAAGCGGGCCGCGAGCTCTACGCCGAGATGAACGTCGGCGTCTGGTGAGACGCCGCTCAGGCGGCGTGGCGCGCGCGCCGCGCGCGGCGGAAGCTCCGCTCCACCTGATTCCGTAGCCGCCGGACCAGCGCGTCCCGGTCGGCCCTCATGCCGCCGGCCACCCAGTCGGCGAGCAGCACCTGGTCGAGCGCGGAGAAGAGCCGCGCCAGGAAGGCCGGGTCCTCGTCGACGAACACGCCGGCCGCGGCGCCGCGCCGGAAGATGTCCGCCTGGAGCGCGTGGATGTCGCGCCAGTGCCCGACCTGCGCCTCGGTGCCGCTCGGCGCGATGGCCCACGAGGTCCCGGCGCGGAGATGCATGCGCAGGAAGGCCGGGTGCGACACGAAGTAGTCGATGTAGAGCGCGCTGAGCGCGTCGAGCGCCTCCGCGGGCGGCGCCTTCCGCCCCGCCACCTGGCGCGCCAGCCCGAGCAACTCCCGCCCGCGCTCCTCGAGAATGGCGCGGTGGAGCGCCGTCTTGCTCGGGAAGATGGCATAGATGGTGCCCATCGAGAGCCCGGCCAGGCGCGAGATCTCCTGCAGCTTGGCCGGCGCGAAGCCGCGCTCGGCGAAGACCTGCTCGGCCGCCTCGACGATGTGCTGGCGGTAGACGTCGGTGCGGGCCCGGCGGGCCTCGTCCCGGGGCTTCCGGCGCGCGGCCATGCCCGACCTCTACCACCGGCCGATGCGATTGACAAGTCGAATTTCCGAATGGTAGTTCGGAGCAACGAATAGCCCAACCAGGGAGGGCCGGCCATGGAGTTCGGGATCTTCTCGCAGATGCACGTGCCGCCGTGGGACGACGAGCACTCGCGCTACCTCCGCGAGCTCGAGGTGTCGCTCGCGGTCGAGGCCGCCGGCTTCAAGTACGATTGGTCGCCCGAGCACCACTTCCTGAAGAACTACTCCCATCAGCCCGCGCCCGAGGTCTACCTCTCCTGGGTCGCGGCGCGGACCAAGCGCATCCACGTCGGCACGGCGATCACCAACATCACCGCGCCCGTGAACCATCCGGCGCGCGTCGCCGAGCGCATCGCGGTCATGGATCACCTGTCCGAGGGCCGGGTCGAGTTCGGCACGGGGCGCGGCTCCTCCTCGGCCGAGTGGGCGGGCTTCGCCATCTCCGCGGCGGCGGAGACCAAGCCCATGTGGCGCGAGTCGCTGGAGCAGATCCCGCGCATGTGGCGCGACGAGCCCTACGCCTTCGAGGGCAAGTACTTCCGCATGCCGGAGCGGAACGTACTCCCCAAGCCGTACGCCAAGCCGCATCCGCCGCTCTGGGTCGCCTGCTCGAGCCCGCCCACCTTCATCGAGGCGGGCGAGCTCGGCCTGGGCTCGCTCTGCTTCACCTTCGGCACGCCGGCCGAGATCGCGGAGCACGTGCGCAACTACAAGGAGGCGATCAAGCGCTGCAGGAAGCCGGTGGGCGAGTACGTGAACGACAACATCGCGGTCACCACCAACATGCTCTGCCTGGAGGACGGCGACCGGGCGCGGCACCTCTACGCCGGGGCGCGCGTCGAGGCGTTCACCGAGTTCTTCTTCGGCTGGCTCGACTCGATCCCGCGCCCGAAGGGCTTTCCGCCTACCGGCCCGATCAAGGTGCCGCCGATCACGCCCGAGCAGCTGCAGGCGGGGCTCGCCGGCGGCGGCCGCCAGATCGGCGCGCCCGAGGAGATCATCCGCGTGATCGAGATGTACGAGGCGCTGGGCGTCGATCAGCTCATCTACGCGCCCTTGACCCTCACCCTGGATCAGAAGTACGTGCTCGAGTCGATCGAGACCTTCGGCAAGCACGTGCTCCCGAAGTTCGACAGGGACCCGGTGCACCGCACCACGCGCCAGCGCCAGGCGGCGCTCGAGACGCAGGCGGCATGACCGTCCCGGTCTGCGACCACGTCCTGATCGGCGGCGAGTGGGTGCGCGCCGCGGGCGGGACCTACCCGGTCGTCGACCCGGCGACGGAGGAGCCCGCGGGCCGCGCGCCCGAATGCTCGGCCGAGCAGGTGCGCGCCGCGGCGGGCGCCGCGCGGGACGCCTTCGAGCGCGGCCCGTGGCGCGCGATGAGCGGCGCCGAGCGCGCCGCCTGCCTCGCCGACGCCGCCGAGCGCTTCCGGCGCGAGGCGTCCGGACTCGTCGACCTGACCATCGCCGAGACGGGCGCCGTGCGTGCCGTCGCCGAGACGCAGCAGGTGGGCGCGGTCGCGCTCCGCCTGGCGCGCGCGGCCGAGCTCGCCGCGGTCGCGCCGGACGAGCCGCTCCCGGCGCGCGGCGAGGCCCGCGGCCTGGTGGTGCGCGAGCCGGTCGGCGTGGTCGCCTGCATCACTCCCTTCAATTTCCCGATGACCAACTGCGCCGGGAAGATGGGCGCCGCGCTGGCGTGCGGCAACGCCGTGGTGGTGAAGCCGGCGCCCGCCGACCCGCTCGGCGTGGCGGCGCTCTGCCGCATCGTGGCCGCGGCGCTGCCGCCGGGCGTCCTCAACTTCGTGTGCGGGCAGGGGCCCGAGATCGGCGAGGCCCTCGTGCTCGCGCCCGAGGTCGACATGATCTCGTTCACCGGCAGCTCGGCGGTGGGCGCGCGCATCCAGGAGGCGGTCGCGCCGCGCATGAAGCGCGTGCTCCTCGAGCTGGGCGGCAAGTCGGCGAACATCGTCTTCGCGGACGCCGACCCGGCGAAGGCCCTCGCCGGCGCGATGCAGCCGTGGACCTTCCACACCGGCCAGGCGTGCATCGCCGGCACGCGGCTCCTGATCGAGCGCTCGATCTACGACGACTTCACGCGGCGCCTGGTCGAGGCGGGGCGCGGGCTCCGCATCGGGGACCCGCGCGACCCGGGCACCGTCGTCGGCCCGCTCGTCTCCGCCGCGCAGCGCGCGCGCGTCGAGCGCTACATCGCCCAGGGCGTCGGCGAGGGCGCGACGCTCGCCTGCGGCGGGCGGCGCCCGGCGCATCTCGCGCGCGGCTACTACCTCGAGCCCACGCTCTTCACCGGCGTGCGCAGCGACATGGTCATCGCGCGCGAGGAGATCTTCGGCCCGGTGATCAGCGCCATCCCGTTTCGCGACGAGGCCGAGGCCGTCGCGCTGGGCAACGACTCCGACTACGGGCTCTACGGCTACGTGTGGACGCGCGACCACGCGCGCGCCCTGCGGGTGGCGCGCGCGTTGCGCACCGGGACCGTGCAGGTGAACGGCAGCCCGCTCAACCCCGACGCGCCCTTCGGCGGTTACAAGCGCTCGGGCATCGGCCGCGACGGCGGGCGCTGGGCGCTCGGGGCGTACAGCGAGCTCAAGTACATCGGCTGGACGGCGTGAGGGGACCCCCATGAGCTTCGACCTGATCATCAAGGGCGGCACCGTGGTGGACGGCTCCGGGCTGCCGCGGCGCCGCGCGGACGTCGGCATCAAGCTCGGCCTGGTGACCGACGTCGGGCGCCTCTCGGGCGCGCAGCGGACCATCGACGCCGACGGGCTCGTGGTGATGCCCGGCATCATCGACGTGCACACGCACTACGACCCGCAGCTCACCTTCGACCCCTATGCCACCTCGTCGTGCTTCCACGGCGTCACCTCGGTGGTGGCCGGCAACTGCGGCTACTCGATCGCGCCCTGCGCGCGCCAGGACCACGAGTGGCTGACGGCGCTCTTCGCCAGGGTCGAGGGCATGTCGCCGGCGGTGCTGCGCGAGGGCGTGCCCTGGGGCTGGGAGACCTTCCCGTCCTTCCTCGGCTTCCTCGAGGGCCGGCTCGGCATCAACGCCGCCGTCTACGTCGGCCACTCGGCGCTCCGCCGCTCCGTCATGGGGGAGGGAGCCTCGGAGCGCACCGCCACCGCGGACGAGATCGAGCACATGTGCGGCCTCGTGCGCGAGGCGATGGCGGCGGGCGCCGCCGGTTTCTCCTCCTCGCAGGCGCCGACGCACGTGGACCACCATGGGCGTCCCGTGCCGTCGCGGCACGCCCCCTTCGAGGAGGTGGCGGCGCTCGCGGAGGCCGCCGGCGAGGGCGGTGCCGGCTCGATCGCCTACCTCGCCGAGAGCGCCGTGCAGGGCTACGACGCGATCGATCGCGAGCGCCTGGTGACGCTCGCCCACCGCTCCGGACTCCCCGTCGTCGTCCAGGGCATGGGCTTCCGGCCGGGCGCGCGCGAGCGCTGGGACGACCAGACGCGCTTCCTCGCCGAGGCGCGGGCGCGCGGCGCCGCCATCTACTCCATGCTGCGCACGCAGCCCTTCATGCGCCCGTTCAACTGGCGGCGCGGCACCTCGCTCTTCGACGGCGTCTTCCACTGGCGCGACCTCTCCGATCTCCCCGAGGCCGAGCGGCTCGCCCGCCTGCGCGACGCGGGCTTCCGCGAGAACCTCCGCTCGGGGCTGGACCATCCCAACACCGACAGCGCGCAGGGCTCGACGCTGCCCCCGCCCGCCATGAGTCGCGTCTTCGTCGATCGCTGCGCGGCCGACCCGGGCGCGGTCGGCAAGACGCACGCACCTGCCCGCGATGATCACCGGCATCAAGGGGCGCGGGCTGATCGCGCGCGGCTATTTCGCGGACGTCCTGATGTTCGATCCCGCGCGCCTCGCGCTCGGCAAGAAGGCGCTCGTGCGCGACGTGCCCGGCGGCGAGGAGCGCTGGCAGGTGCGGCCGGAGGGCGTGCTGCGCGTCCTGGTGAACGGCGAGACGATCGTCGAGGACGGCCGCTTGAGCGGTGCGAAGCCGGGACGCGTGCTCCACATCGGGAACCGGCCCGCATGAGAGCCGCCGTCCTGCGCGCGCCGGGCGCGCCGGTGACCATCGAGGAGGTCCGGGTGAGGGACCCCGGCCCGGGCGAGGTGCGCGTCGCGCTCCGCGCCGCCGGCCTCTGCCACTCGGACCTGAGCGTCATCGACGGGTCGATCCCCTACCCCACCCCGGTCGTCCTCGGCCACGAGGGGGCGGGCGTGGTCGAGGCCGTCGGCGCGCGCGTCACCGCCGTCAAGGAGGGCGACGCCGTCGTCCTCTCGACGCTCGCCCACTGCGGCCGCTGCGTCGCCTGCGAGGTCGGCCGCCCGACCGAGTGCCGGAACGCGCCCAATCCCAAGGAGACGCGGCCCTTCACGCTGGAAGGCGGCGGAGACGGGTACCAGTTCGCCAACGCCTCGGCCTTCGCCGAGCGCACCGTGGTACGCGAGCAGTGCGCGATCGCGATCGACGCGCGCGTCCCGTTCGATCGCGCGGCGCTCATCGGCTGCGGCGTCATGACCGGCGTCGGCGCGGTGCTGAACCGCGCGCGCGTCGAGACCGGCGCCAGCATGGCGGTCTTCGGCCTGGGCGGCATCGGCCTCTCCTGCGTGCAGGGCGGCGTGCTCGCGGGAGCGGCCCGCATCATCGCGGTCGACGTCGTGCCCGCGAAGCTCGAGCTGGCGCGCCGCCTGGGCGCAACGCACGCGATCGACGCGTCGAAGGAAGACCCGGTCGCGGCCATCCGCGACCTCACCCCTGGCGGCGCGGACTACACCTTCGAGGCGGTCGGCAACCTGGCGGTCATCCGCCAGGCGCTCGACGCGCTCGGCGCCGGCGGCTCGCTCACCATCGTCGGCGTGCCCAAGATCGGCTCGCGCTTCGACTTCGTGGTGCACGCGCTCTACCAGAACAAGGCGATCCTCGGCTGCCGCTACGGCACCGCGCGGCCGCGCCGCGACTTCCCGATGCTCGCCGACCTCTATCTCGGCGGGCGGCTCAAGATCGACGAGCTCATCACCCGCCGCTACGCGCTCGACGATTTCGCCACCGCGCTCGACGATCTCCGCGCCGGGACTCTCGCGCGCGGCGTGTTCTCGCTGGGAGGCTCCCATGGGTAGGTTCGGCCACTTCGTGATCGACGCCGACGGCCACGGCGGCGACCCCGCCGACTGGCAGGAGCGCCTGCCGCGCGAGTTCCAGCCCCACATGGCGGCGCGGCGCGAGCGCATCAAGCAGCAGTTCGCGAACCTGCCCGGCGTGGGCGTGAAGGAGACCAGGGGGACGGCGCGCGTCGACAGCCTCTCCCGCCCGGGCATGACCGACCCGAAGAGCCGCCTCGCCGACATGGACCTTGAAGGGATCGACGTGACGGTCATGTTCCCGGGCGGCGCGGGCGAGGAGTGGGCCGGGCTCGACCGCGGCTTCGCGATCGCCCTCTGCCGCACGCTGAACGACGCGCGCGCAGAGTTCTGCCGCCACGAGCCCCGGCGGCTCAAGTCGGTCGCCAAGCTCCCCATGATCGACCCGGCGGCGGCGGCCGCCGAGCTCCGCCGCGCCGTCAGCGAGCTCGGCATGGTCGGCATGGTGACACCGCAGCACGTGCGCGAGAAGAACCTCGATCACCCGAGCTTCGACGTCGTGTGGCGCACGGCCGAGGAGCTCGGCGTCCCGGTCTGCATCCACGGCGGCGGGCAGGCGATCGACCAGGTGCCGATCGGCGTCGACCGCTGGGCGACGCGCCTGGAGGTCCACGCCTTCACCCACCCCGTCGGGCAGATGATCGCGGTCATGGCCTTCACGGTGGGCGGCATCCTGCACCGCTTCCCGAAGCTGCGCGTCGCCTTCCTCGAGGCGGGCGTCGGCTGGCTGCCCTTCTGGCTCGAGCGCCTCGACGAGCACTGGGAGCTGACGCCCGAGCAGGCGCCGCACGTCGACCGCAAGCCGAGCGAGTACTTCCTCTCCGGGCGCTGCTTCATCGGCTGCGATCCCGACGAGCGCGGCGTCCCGTGGGTGGTGCAGACGCTCGGCGAGGACGTGGTGGTCTACGCCTCCGACTACCACCACTGGGACTGCAAGTTCCCCGACACGGTGAAGATCATCAGCGAGCGGACGGATCTGAGCGAGGCGGCGAAGCGGCGCATCCTGGAGGACAATCCGCGGCGCCTCTATGGCATCGCCTGACCGACGGTAGGGGCGCCCGCTTCAGGCCCGCCAGCGGACGACGAAGGGCGGAAGCCGGAGCTCGTTCGGATAGCGGCGCAGTAGCTCCCGGATGAGCAGAGGGTCCCCACCCCGCGTGAAGTCGGGCAGCGCGTTCAGCACCACGACCGCGACGCGTCTTGCCTCGAGCGTACCGAGGATCCGCTCCCGCCGGGCTTCCGGCTGTGCGAAGTCCGGGTCGAGCATGTCGTACATCGTGCGGGTGGGGTTCAGCCGCTCGGACAGGAAGTAGACCTGGGGGCAGTCGGGAGCCGCGTATATGAACGCCCCGGGCTCGGAATGCTTCCTGATCTCGGCGACCAGCCGGGTGTAGAGCTCCGCGTCCTCACGCGGCACGCGGAGCCCTGCCCGCTCGAGCGCGAGCAGCCGCATCGGTTCGGCCATTGCCGGCATGAGGCCGACGCTCCGGACGTTCCCCCAGTTGAGCATGCCGAGCGCGAAGGCGAGGTAGAACCAGAACGCGCGGACGTGCAGCGAGACCGGCGCGCCGGTGCGGGACGACACGATCGCGGCGATCGAGAGGATCAGGATGGGTGCGACGTAGAAGAAGTATATCCCGTACGCGTAGGGGTACTGGAGGAGATTCATGAAGGCGACCATGGCGAACAGAAGGAAGAGCTCGGCGCGCCGGGACCGGGAGAGTTCACCGTCGCGCGGAACGCCGAGCAGCATCGAGCACCCGAGGACGACCGCGATCGGCACCAGCGGTCTGAGCGAGTTCCAGATCGCGCGGTAGACGGGCCGGAGGACCGCGCCCGCGACCGCGGCGGTGAAGAGGATCGTCAACGCCCAAATCGCCAGCCGCTCCGTCCGGCGTGACAGGCCCCGCGACGTGAGGAGCGCCGCTTGAGGCAGCGCGGCCACGAGTGTCCAGGACGGCGGCAGGGGGAACACGGCGACCTGCAGCCGGCGTTGTGGGACGATGAAGACCCCGCGCCAGAAGGCGCCCAGATCGCCGTCCAGCAGGTAGGGGACCAGGAAGACCCCGATCGGAGCCACCACCCCGGCGAGAAAGCACGATTGCAGGACGATGAGGCGGCGAAGCCGGATGCCGGATTCCCCACGCCGCCGCGCGCGCCAGGCCGTCGCACACGAGACCGCACAGACCGCGGCGGCGGGGAGCAGGAAATGGATCGCCTCCATCGCTCCGAGCCGCGGACGGAGCAGCGCGAGCAGGACCACGAGGACGACGGCCACGGCGGCGCCATTCACGAACAGCATCCAGGGAATTCGAGCTGCCCGCTCGAGCGGTGAGTCCTTCGCCTGGCATTGCTCTCGATGGAGCAGAAAGAGCGTCCCGGCCGCGACGTAGTAGAGAGCGACCGACTTGACGAGGAAGGCGGCTCCTCCGCACAGTCCCGCCACGAAGAGCCAGCGATCACGGCCGGAATCCACATGGCGCAGGAACGCCTGGATCCCGAAGGTCGTGAAGAAGATGACGTACCAGGACGGCAGGGCCGCAAAGTAGTTCGGCAGGCTCCATGCGACGCAGAGGGCGGTCACCATGGCGGCGCCGAGCAGCGACACGAAGCGGGCCGCGATCGAATAGATGACGGGAACCCAGGCGAGCGCGAACCCCAGCAAGACGATGCGCAACGAGGTGAGCTTCACCCCGAGCAGCGCGAAGGCGGCGGCGTGAAGGTACGTCAACCCGCCGGTGTAGGCCTCGTCGAAGTCCCGGTGGGGCACCTCTCCCGCGAGCACGCGCTCCGCGCTGTGGGCGAGCAGACCCTCGTCGTGGGGGATCCAGCCGCGTAACGCGAAGTAACCGAGGTAGAGAGCGGAGACGAGCCAGACGCCGGCCAGGCCGAGTGCCGTGCCGCGCGTACCGCTCGAGCCCCCGTGGGCGGCGTCGCCGGCGCTCAGGAGCGGGGGCGTAGGCACCTCAAAGGCCGTCGTGTGGAAGAATCGTCCAGACGTTGCGGACGACCCGCCAGGAACCCTCCGCGGCCGCCCCCGGCTACGCTACGCCGCGAACAAAGACCTCGTCAACGAGAGTCGATAGGCCCGCGGGCACACCACCGCGACCCCGGAGGGGGTAGCATCGCCCGGCCCAACCGAGCGTGCGCAGCTTCCTCACCCAAACCAGCGGTCGTGGAACACGAAGACGACGGCGTACAGGATCGCTCCGATCGCGAACGCCGCGCCGCCGATCTCGCGCGGCTCGAACCGCGTCCTTCCCGCCGCGATCGCGACGAACGGGAAGAAAGACGTCTCGGCGTAGAAGCGCTCCATCTCCGGACCCTTCTCCAGGCGCTTCCGCCAGTCCTGATGGGCTGACCCCAGGACGCTGTAGACGAGCGCGCCGCCGAAGAAGGCCCGCTCGAGCGCGCGCGGGTTGACGAGCAGATGCGCGAGGCCGAAGAGCGCCACACCCATGAAGGCCGGATGCCGCGTCACACGGAGGATACCACCGGCTCCAGATCCCGCGCGCGCAGTCAAGGCGAGGGGGTTGGGCCGCGCGAAGCCGAGGACCAAGAGCTCGAGCGCGACGAACATGAGGAGCATCGTGAGCCACCAGATTCCCGGGGTCTGTGCGAGGCGCGGGAGCGGCATCGCGGTGCTCGTCCGATGCGCGAAGAACGTCCACACCAGCGGCACGAAGGTCGCGAACGCGACGAGCGAGAACAGTCCCTGGAAGGGCCCGGTTCCGAGGCGTGCAACGAGCGCCGATCGAATCGGAGGGTGCGTGAACAGCGTGTGCGTTCCGGCGAACGCCACCCACCAGAGGATCACTTGCATCACCGGATCCATGGCACGCCTCCGAGCGTCGCGGTTAGCAGCGGCGGGCGATCGACGCAACGCATGACGCCGACTGCATCGCCGAACGCGACAGTTGGGAATGAGAAGAACTGATCGAGAAAGCGATACTCGCGGACGCTTGGTCACGTCGCAGAGCGGCGCCTCGCCCATTTGAAGGTCCGGTGCGTTTGGCGCTGTCCGCCAACGGATTCGTACACCGGCTTGGGCCCATGCGCCGGTTGGGCAAGGTGGTCACGCGCGCCCACCGCCGTGGTCGCCGGGACGACCGTCGCCTTCGCGCTC
>WNEZ01010933.1_pt1 | contig 13884 bp, 21 predicted proteins | sample 5400521 | NCBI WGS metagenome assembly WNEZ01 (sample SAMN13153339, study PRJNA577476) | soil metagenome | isolation source: 120 cm saprolite under Douglas fir tree site 2 hole 1 replicate 1 | place: USA:California | collected 2015-04-18 | reverse complement strand
TCGGGTAACCCAGGCAGGCTGCAGTATCGAATTAGGCTACAAAGTGATCCTGGCAACTTGGAGTTCTATTTTCCCTGGGAGGTGGCGCAGGACTACGCCCGGCTGGGCGATAAGGAGAAGGCCTTCCTCTGGCTCGAAAAATGCTATGCAGAGCGGGTTGGCCTGCTGGGGCTGAAGGTCGAGCCTGCCTTGGACAGTCTCCATTCCGATCCGCGTTTCGCTGACCTGGTGCGCCGTGTCGGATTCCCGCAGTAGGATATGTGTGGATATGTGGTCTTTGCTGACAATTTTCATCCCGAAGAACCCTCCGGTGGTCGCTCAGGCTACCAAAGGCTCTCACGAGACTTGGACAAACAAGAGCCTGAGCCGCGGGACAAAAACAGGCAGATTGTTCAGAACCGAACGGGACGGCCTCACTTGTCCTCGTGACCCATGCGACCTGCGCCGTACATTCTAAATCGAACACATATCCGTTATCGGATGAACGTTCACATTTGGAGGACGACTCGATGACTACCATGGTTGGTGTGAATAAATCTCAAAGGACGTATCTTCCTGCTGCGGGCAGGGACCTGTTTCTACCTCTCTATGATTTCGTGGCAAGACTCTTGGGGGCCGACAAAGCCCGACAGAGTTTGCTCGATCAACCAGAGCTTCTCTCTGCTAAACGTGTGCTGGATATTGGCTGCGGGACGGGTACGTTTGCCGTGCTGCTGAAAAAGCGTTTTCCGAAGGTCGAAGTCATTGGGCTGGACCCAGACCAGAAAGCTCTCGCACGGGCGAAGCGAAAGTCAGAACGGGCTGGAGTGTCGATACGGTTCGATCAAGGATTTGCGGACGAACTTCAGTACGAATCAGGCAGCTTCGATGTCGTTTTCTCCTCGTTCATGTTCCACCATCTCGAACTCAAGGATAGAGAAAAGACCCTGCGCGGGGTTCGTCGTATCCTCAAGCCTGCTGGCGGCTTTTTCTTGTTGGACTTCGAAGTGTCACAGACTGGATCGGGGCACGGTCTTTTTCGCATGTTCCATTCAAGTGAGCGATTGCGCGACAACTCGCAAGACCGAATCTTCACCCTCATGAAGGTCGCTGGATTCGCGGAGACCAAGAAGATCGATTCCCGACCTGTTCTGTTTGGATTTGGTCGTGCGGGGTTGTATCAGGGCACTACACGATAGAAGACCCCACTATTGCAGCTTCGCGGACTCGGCTTTGGCTTGCTTCAGCATGGGAATGTCAGAGTCGGCGTCGAACAACGAGTCATCGAACCTTCACCCCGTATTTCTGCGTCATCGGCGGGACAATACCATTCAAGCGCAGGTACTCGACAAGCTGTCCGTAGTGGTCGGTGATGTGCCAGACAGCAACGACAGAGATGCCGAGTTTGGTGTTCGGTCCGGCGTAACGACCTTCGACACGGTCGAGCGCATTGTTTGCCGTGAGCGTGGCGAGGACGCGGTTCGAGTAGTCGAAGGAGTCCTTGAGATACTTAATCAACTCGGCTTTGGTTTTCGCCGGATCGTGGCCACCCTTTTCGCAGTCTTCGGGCGGTTTCTTGCCCTCAAATTCGTTGAAGAAGGCGAACTGGGCGCAGGCGACGTGCTTCACCTGCTCCCCGAAGCTGCGGACACCATCGAACTTGCCCACTGTGGGGATGTAGGAATACTTATCTTCAGGCATGGCTTCAGCGAGACCGATAAAATTCCCTTCCGCAAACTGAAGCGTGCCGCTGATGCTTTCCGCGATGGACTTGGGAATGTCATCCGGCTTGGCGGCTTGCTTGGTTGCTGAGTTCTGTGCCGTTGCAGATTTCCCGACAGCAGAGAGAACGATGCCACACATGACAAGAAGGGCAGCAACACGAAAAAGGCTCATTCTGGCCTCCGGTATTCAGAAAAGGATACGTGGCCACGGAGGGGAAGTCGAACGTGCGGGCTCTGAGGTCGGGTGGTTCGGAAGGGGTTGAATTCCGATCTCCTTTTATTTATGCGGCCTTTCGCCCCCTGTTTCGCCTCGACCTTCCTAGTCCGCCCGATATTCCTTTTGACAAGCTCCGGATCACTCCGGTTGTGGCAGCCCGATTCGGCGCAGCAGGTCGGCGTAGCGAGAGTCAGAGTGCATCCCGTACCAGAACGGGTCCACTGCCAGATAGGGCAGGGTAGCCGCATGCTCCTGATAGCTCTTTTCCAGCAAACGGAACGCCTCATCCTTGCCGCTGAGCCCCGCATAAATTACGCCAGACCAATAAAAATCGACATACGTGTGCGCGGACAAATCCTTGAATTCTCGGGCGATCTTCAGCGCGTCAGTCCGCCTGCCCGATACGGCATAAATCCAGCCAAGCATGCCAGCAGCGAACTGGTTCCCTGCTGCTGTGACTTTGTCCAGATCGGCAATTTTGTCGTATTCGGCAAGGGCTCGCGGATACATGCGCTTCATTGCGTATGCCGTAGCTTGCATGGCACGCACCACCGGAAGGTTTGGATTGAAATCGAGCGCCTTCTGGAAATGAGCAATAGACTCATCGTATCGTCGCGCGATTGGAAAGAAATGGGATGGAAGCGATGTAGTCCGCCCAGCATAGGTACCCGGAATCGTCCGGCGTTAAGTGATCGATCGCGAAACCATCTCGCTTGAGCTTCGTAAACGCCCTCTTAGCATCCGGATCAGCAAGGATTTTTTCCCAAACAGCAATCCGTTGGTCCAATGTTGGCCATTCCACGGTCGTTTCCCCCCTGTACGCCGCTCAGGACTTGATTGTTTGCCCAAAGGAAGCGTCAATGTTGCTGAGTCTACTGGAGGTAGTATGCCGGACCCGATTGATCAGCGTCTCGCGACATTGCCAAAACTCAGCAAAACTGCGCTCGGCGAACTGTGGAAGGAGCTGTTCAGTGCGTCCCAACCGCCCCAACTGCGCAGACATCTAATGATACCTATTCTCGCCTATCGGTTGCAGGAGCAAGCGTTTGGAGCCCTGAACGCTGCAAGCCGTGGCCGCCTACGCCAGTTGGCACGAGCGTTTGAGACCAACACAAATTCCTCGGTTTCTTCCATTCCCAGCATCAGGACCGGAACGCGCCTGGTTCGCCAATGGGGCGATCAAGTTCATCTGGTGAATGTGGAGGCTAGCGGCTACGAATATCAGGGTGTCCGGTACCAGAGTCTGTCGGAGATCGCACGCCTTATCACCGGCACTCGCTGGTCCGGCCCACTCTTTTTCGGAATCAAAAGCGACCAAACGAACAGCAAGTCTAAGGAGACCCAATGAGCACCGATTCCAAACCTGTCATGCGCTGTGCGATCTACACTCGGAAGTCCTCGGAGGAAGGCCTCGAACAATCCTTCAACTCGCTCGACGCGCAGTTGTCGTATATAAGATGGATCGTCTGACGCGCAGCCTCTCGGACTTTGCAAAGATTGTTGAGGCCCTTGATGCAAGAGGCGTTTCATTCGTCTCGGTGACGCCACAGTTTAATACGACGACGTCTATGGGCCGACTCACCCTGAACATCCTTCTCTCGTTCGCACAGTTCGAAAGGGAAGTTACGGGAGAGAGGATTCGGGACAAGATCGCTGCGTCCAAGAAGAAAGGAATGTGGATGGGTGGTCCAGTGCCGCTCGGATACGACCTCCAAGCACGCAAGCTGATTCCGCATCCCACCGAAGCCGCGCTCGTCCGCAATATTTTTGTTCTCTACCTCAAACTCGGCTGTGTGCAGAAGCTGATGGCGCACCTCAATCGCGAGAACGTTAAGACGAAGACCTGGGTGACCAAGAAGGGTATTCGGGTTGGAGGTGTCTGCTTTGCACGTGGCCACCTCTATTACCTGCTACGGAATCGTCTTTACGTCGGCGAAATTCGGCACCGCGAACGCTGGTATCCGGGAGCGCACCCAGGCATCGTGCCGCGAGAGCTGTGGGACACGGTTCAGACCCAGCTAGACAGCAATCTGCGGACGCATCGTAACTCTGCCAGAGAGCAGTCCTCGAGCCTGCTGACGGGTCTTATCGAAGATGGGGAAGGGAATCGCTTCACACCTTCGTTCACAATCAAGCACCGACGACGGTATCGGTACTACGTCTCTCAGGTCGTCATTCAGAATCCTGCCAGCCAGCAGTCGGGACCGACTCGTCTGCCGGCGCACGACGTTGAGAGTCGGATCACGGAACGACTTCAGGCTTTCCTCAGATCGGATGCGCAGGTTTTTGACGAATTGAGTCACCATGCGGAAAGTCCAGCCATCCTGCAGCCGCTCGTAGCCGGGGCCAAGAAACTGGCCGCGAGGTTGTCTTCGCTTCCTGCAGATGACGTTCGAGATTTGCTCGCTTGCATCCTACAGAGGGTCATCATTCAAGAAAACAACATTCAGGTGATGATCAGGAAGAGCGATCTGCGTGAGCTGCTGGAGCACGGGGGCCAAGTCATCGCAGCCAGTCTGGTGGGCTTACGAAAGCCAATGGACTCAGCTGAGCTCATCTGTTTGACCATCGAAGCGAAACGGAAGCGGTATGGCGGCGAAGTTCACCTGGTGGTTCCCCCAAGCTCTAGCATGCCGGTCCGACATCCAAGGCCTGCATTGATAAAGGCGGTCACGCGCGGCCACGCCTGGTACGAAAAAGTCCTTCAGGGCAAAATCGCTGACATGAGATCACTCGCCCGAGAAACGGAACTCACGCCTCACTACGTCCGGAACGTCTTTGCATGTGCCTTCCTTGCGCCGGATATTGTCGAGGCAATCCTGGAAGGAGGTCAGCCGCTTACCTTAAAGTTCGAGCATTTGTATAAGAACATCCCGCTGAGTTGGGCGGAGCAGCGTCAGCAGTTTGGGTTTCCGCAAAATCCGCGTCCAGCCAAGTCCGTTCGTCCGTTCTGCAATAAATCCCTGATGCAGAAATAAATTCCCTGATACCGTCCTGTTAATTCCCTGATATATCCCTGTTCCGATTTGAGCTGAGCCGCAGAGAAATCAGGCTGCATTACTGTAAGAATCGCTCAAAATTGCCGCAATTCCGTAGGTCTTGCCTTCAAGTCGCACTGGAGAAAGTGTCCCGTCGAGGCCCGCGGGCAAGTTCTCTGGCGCTTTTCTCTGGAGGGCACGCGCACAGTCCGGTTTCAGCGACTCCATCAGGCGAATGCAAAACGATCACAAATCGACAGTGAGGCGAAGTCCCAGAGTCTACGTGGGCTTCCCGAGTTTGAACTCTTGGTGAGTTCTCTGCAGGCCAAGTATCCCGACCATCTGGGATTGCTCTAGCTTGTTATCGAACCGGGTAGGACGGTCATAGAGCAATCCCTGGGGTTTGGACTCAGAATCCGGTCGTGAGTGTAATTGATTCCATGACAATGTCGGCTCCCACGCCCGAGTAAAGTTGGTGGTGCTAAAGCCAACCAACAGGCTCGGGAGAAAGGAGCCGAACAATGATCATTATAGGAGTAGATTTCCACCCCGAGTTTCAGCAGATTGCTTCGATGGATACCAGCACCGGAGAGTTCCAGGAAAAGCGGCTAGCCCATCGCGAAGAGGCGGAGAAGTTTTACCGTAGTTTGGCGGCTGCGAATCAAAAGGTGCGGGTTGGAATGGAGGCTAGCGGGCACGCACGTTGGCTGGAACGACTGCTTGCCGAACTGCAGTTTGAGTTGTGGATCGGAGACGCAGCGGAGATCCGCACCCAGCGGGTACGCAAGCAGAAGACGGATCGCCAGGATGCGCAACTGATCCTGCGTTTGTTGCTGGAAGATCGTTTTCCGCAGATCTGGGTGCCGAGCTGGGAAAACCGGGATCTGCGGCAGCTGCTGTGGCACCGGCACCGCATTGTGCAGGCGCGCACCCGGATCATGAACCAGCTGCAAGCCGTCGCCCTCAACGAAGGCCTGCGCTGCAAGAAGAGGCTGTGGCACGAACACGGACGGCAGCAACTGGAATCATTTCGCCTAGCTCCGTGGGCCAGCCGGCGGCGACACGATCTGTTGGAGTGGGTGGATCGCCTGAATCCGACGATCACGGAACTGACCCAGGCGATCGGGCAGGAAGTCGACAAGTGTCCCGAGGCGAAGCGGTTGATGACGCATCCCGGAGTGGGCGCCCTGACCGCACTGGCCTTCGTGCTGATCATCGGCCAAGCCGAGCGCTTTGGGTGCGGCAAGCAGGTGGCGAGCTATCTGGGGCTGGTGCCGTTGGAAGACTCCAGCGGCAATCGGCGACGGCTGGGCCATATCACTAAACAGGGCAACTCACTTCTGCGTTTCCTGCTGGTGGAAGCAGCACAGGTCACGGTGCGCAGCATCCCGGAATGGCGTAGTAAGTACTTTCACCTGGCCATGCGGCGAGGACGGAAGATCGCCAAGGTAGCGATGGCGCGGAGACTAGCCATTGCTCTGTACTGGATGTGGCGCAGGGGATGGGACTACGAGCAGGCAAAAAAGTTCGGTTCGCACGCGGGACAGTCCGGAAATCGCCATGGTGTGCAGTAGAACACCGAGTAATTGATTGGCCGTCCCGCTCCTCTTCACCGAGGAGTTCGAAGTAGTAATCATGATGGCAGTTGCAGACCGAAGAGATGCATGGGTCGGACCGAGAATCCTGACCTGAAACGATTACGAGCGAGCCTTGGTTGGACACGGCATTTTTCATCGAGAGCGAAATGGCGCTCTTCTACCAGCGCATGCGGTAGTGTGCTCAAAAACTGCTTGACACCGCCGACATTGTCAGAGAGGCGATATTACGACAACTGAGATTTTGTCACGCCTTCTGCATCCAGTGAATGCGTTTGAATTCAATGAATTGAACTTCGGAGTGGGCGTCAGCCCCCGGCGAGGTGCTCTGTAAGTATTCGGCAAGCGAACCGCCTTCAATCCAATAGCCTTGCTGGTCGATTGCACGAATTACGCCTTCCTTCATGTCAGTGAGTTCGTGCAACTTGAACCGGACACGCTCATTGATGTGGGTGCTAAGCCTGATTCTCTGGCCGGGAACAAGATCGGGATTATCTGTCATCAGAGGTTTTGAGTGAAAACGGGGATTTTCCAACAGTCATCAGGCCACGCTTCACCATTGCCTAAGCTTGAAATGGTACGCGCCTGATTCTAGGTGCCCTGTCCAAACCTTCTCTTTCGCGCTTTCAGGTGTTGGTCGCACCTCGTAGATTGCTGTCAGGGTAATTGGTGTCTCGACGGTCATCGGAATTGCCGGGGTCGTCTCCCATTCATCGTCCAGACTGATCGGGTAGACCATGTGTTCGCCCGGAGGGATTCCGAAGGTCGAGGGATAGTTCTTTGTGAAGAGTTGTGGCTTGCGCGAAACAGTAAACTTGTGGCCGTCAGGAGTTTCTATCCGAAATGAGACAGCTTGACATCCCCAACTATTCCAGTCTTCGAAAGCTGCTTGCGGATCTTTGGAAATGTTCGTCAGGATGACGTAGAAATCCCCTGGCGACTTCTTGGCCATGGAGATACCACGCCCGTACGGTTCCTCAAAACTCTTTGTCGGAACGACAGAAACTGAAAGTGGGACCTGCACTGGTTGTTGGATAGCGGACTCTGCCTGCTGGCTCCTGGGTCGAGCGTTGCAGGCCACCCCTAATGCCAACATGACACAAAACGGCCCTCGTACGAGTACCTTGCGCATACACTCATTAGACACCGAAAACTGTTGATTTGAGAGTGCCCCCGGCATTCTTGTTGAAATCAGGCGATTACACTCATTGAGAAATTGGCCGATTCGGGGTCAATGAGTGTAATGGCGATGTTACGCCAACTACACGGGAGTCATGGCCGCCTTAGATGGCCCTTATCAAAGTGACATTCTTTCGAACTTCATCTAGATCGCGTGGGCCGTCTACGAAAAAGAGTGTAGACAATCCAGATGGTTAGAAGACGCAGACTGCATCGATCGCCATACCCCCAAAAACAATCTCGTCAAAGTTCGACCAAGTCTGATTGGCCGGATGTGTGATGTAGGTAGTGGTTAAGTACATCCCTGGTGTCGGAACTCCGTACCCATAGCCAAACATCGACCACAGGAAACCTAGAGGAATCGAAATCACGCCGACCAGCAACCACTTCGCCAATTTGCTCCGGATGATCCTCATACCTGTGCTGGGCAGGAACAACACGACGATGAGGATGATGGTCTCAATGACGTAAAACCCGATGGCTGCCCCTACTGGAATCCCCCCACGCACATCGAAAAGGACTATCGGGACAAACAAGACAGCCCCGACCACTAGCTGTATCGCGAAGTATTTTACCAAGGCCTTCACCGCGCTTGTTAGAGGACATTGGCGTCCGCCGTCCAAAACAGACTGGCCCACCCACCTCTCGGCAGAGAGTTTACACTGGCCTTCAGGTCTGCAGTTTCAAAGCTCGGCGACAGGACAACTGTTGTAAACAGGCGATTACACTCACCAACCGGTCGGAATACCGACCCTGATGCTCGAAACCCGGTCAATGAGTGTAATGGCGATGTTACAACAGCAACCGGTAACGTCTCCAAGTTCTCACTTTCCAGTCAGCCGACTCCACGGAAATTGGTGACGCTCTCACCCCTTGCCAGATAGGTCTGGTGGTGTCAACATCGCGAACGCTGCCTGTTGCCTCTTAGGCGCAAGTCCAGGGCGCGGGCCATCCTTTCCGATCATGAGGTTTTCTCGTTGTTGACTTGGTTGAATTACATGAGGGCGACGTTTAACCTGTTCTCGAAAGGCGTTGTGAAATGAGGCTACGATACGGGCTCCTGCTGGTATCACTAGCGACTGTATTTCTCTCTGTAGGTAACGCGCACGCATTAGGCGCTACAGCAACCGTGAAAACCTTAGACCTTGCTAACAGCAACGCGACCATCGAAATTGTAAACACATCGGACAAGGACATCACTGCGTTTTCCGTCTTTGTGGATGCTGTCCGTGCCAGCGGGCCTAATGAACATTCTGAGGAGATGCTAGACTACGATCCCTACTTGACCTCCAAGGGTGAGGTCCTGCATCCGGGCGCTACAACCGAGGTAAGCAGCACTTGGGTCACAGCGACGAATCCGATTCTTACGGTAAACGCTAAAGTCGTCGCGGTTGTCTACAGCGACCAAACTGCTGAGGTGCTAGATCAAGAAGCCTTTCAACGCATCGTCCAGCATAGAATGTCGGCTGCTCATGCAGTTCGCAAGTCGGCAGACATTATTAAAGTTGCTTTGGCCGATCTGACCGACAATCATCCTAGTATTAAGGCTGTGGGTGCCGCCACAGAAGTTCTAAAGCAAGCGGAGTCGTCCCACTCTTTAGATATGGACACGATGTATCTACAAGGGATACGCGACGAAGTTCAGAGGGCACCGCTCAAATCCGCAGAGCGCGGAATCAGCGAGCGTGACTACCTCTCCGAGCAACTTGTAAAGTTGCAGGAGAAAGCCGCGCTCTATGAAAAGTATGCTCGGGTCAGGAGGGTACAATGAAAGGCGCATCTGTTCCTATCCTCCTTGCCGTGTTGTTTTTTGCCGGATGCGCGTCATCTCAGCAATTATGACGCGAGGCCTGGCCCAAATGACTTTCACCCGTTCCGATCTTAGGCTGGCGTTAGATATAGCGTGGCGGCGTGGATAGGTCGTCGAACTTGATCAGGATCGCAGAACGAGTGAAGACTTGTGGGCAGTCAAGATTTGGGTAGGGTTCGTAGGGGAGAGCCAACTGTTGTAATCAGGCAATTACACTCATTGACCCCCGGGGGGCCGGGCTGGGGGTCGTAGTTGGTGTAATAGAGATTTATTGCCAGTCATCGTGCAACAGCTTCTTTCTCGCGTTCAGCGTGCGACGGTCGCCGCTGCCTCTTGTTTTGCCGGGGAGAGCGCCAGCAAAACGCCTCCGATGACGCCAAAAAGCACCACATCCTTAAAATCACGGTGAATCCCGTGGTTCCACGCTTCCACGGTTTGAATGGTCATCACCGAGGCATGAGCCAGGCTTGACCACGCCGCGAAGGCAATCAGGGAGCGATGCGAGGATGGCTTTCTGGCAGCCAGCAGCAGAAAGGGGCCGAGCGCGACATAAAAACTAAGAAACATCGGCTCGGTTTCGTTTTTCAGTTCCAGAAGCCACTTGGAATGCCATAGATCCGTGTATAACGGATAAATCAAGGCAACATAAAACAGGCCCACTAGTGCCAGAACGACTTGCAGCGTGCGTTCGCGTTTCATGATGACCTCTTCTTACCAAAGTTAGAGTCCGGCGCGGAACTGGTGACGCAGCACGATGTTTAGACGTGCTGGAGGGTGATCGGTCACGGGAATGGTGATCTTATCGGCAATTACGTAATCCGGAGTGTCGGGAAGAGACATCCGGCATCGGCCTATTGACTACCACAACCAATTTGCCGAAATTTGCAATTGAGATCGCCCTCTCAAAGCGTGCAGCGAGACAACTGGCGAGAACAGGCGATTACACTCAGAACCCGGATTGTGCGTGTAATGGCGATTTTTCGCCAACTATCCGGCCACACCTTACAGCAAGGACTTCGCCCAGCGATAAATGCCACCACTAATCGTCCCTGATTGTAGGTTCATGGTGCCACCTGTGCCGAACTGGTCGAAGTACACCGATGCAATTTGTCGTCCGTCTTTGTCGAATAGAAGCACAGCGGTGCGATGGTCATAGCCACGCCCCGACGGCTTCACCGATGTTTCGCGTAGCAATGAGGAGAGTTGTTGCCATTCCGGCGATTCACGAACATCTCTAATTTCGAGTTTGTACTGGTAGAGCTGTTCCAGTCTTTCAGGGCTGAGCGCAGCTCGAACTAAAACTCGTTCGGGAAAATACAGGATTTCAACGCGCTGTACCTGTTCAGGGGAGACGCCAAGCGGCTTCGCCGTTTGGGTCTGGGCCGTACTGAAAATAGTGAAGGCAAGTACTGGAAGAGCCAGAGCAAACGCGTTCTTCATGAAGAAACTCTACCTCAACTGTTGTAAACAGGCGATAGCGCTCAAAACCAACTCTAACCCCGTAGCCAGGGCCAGTACTTGCATCGCCCAGACGGTCTGCCGTAGTTCAATCCTGCGGCATGGGAGGCCGTCGCCATGGGCAAGCAGAAAATCAAGCCGAATTACCGTCGCCGAGTGCTGCGGCTGCCGGATCTGGATCATTGCAAATTAGCCGTGCTCCACAGCCTCGGCTCAGCCGCCTCGCGCCGGGTGTACGAGTACGCCATTGATCAGTTTAGAATGGGTAAAATCTGCGCTCGATCACTGGACACGAGCAGCCGGGGTCACGGAGGGAAAGATCCCTGTACATGGTCGTGGAGCGCTTCAAGAACAAAGACGCTGTCACTGTCTATCGCCGGTTTCGGGATAATGGGCGGCTGGCGCCTGAGGGCCTGCTGTACATCTCGAGTTGGGTTGATGACAAACTTGAGCGGTGCTATCAGCTGATGGAAACCCATGACCGCGCCCTGCTCGATCATTGGATGGCAAACTGGAGCGACCTCGTGGACTTCGAAGTACACCCGGTAATCACATCGAAGGAGGCGGCAGAAAAGATCGCGCCGCGACTATAGTTCATCGGCAGCACGCCCCCCATGCTGTCGGCCAACGGTAAGCTGCGCGGTTGTTGACGTTAAATCGCCATCTCTAACAATGTCGGCGGTGTCAAGCACGTTTCTAAGCACACTGCGGCAAGCACTCAGAGAAGAGCGCCATCTCTAACAATGTCGGCGGTGTCAAGCACGTTTCTAAGCACACTGCGGCAAGCACTCAGAGAGAAGAGCGCCATTTCGCTCTGGTTGAGATTTGCCAGGCCAACCTTGGGCTCGCTTCTAATCGTTCGGGTCAGGAACTCAGTCCGACCCAACCATCTCTTCGATCGCAACCTCGATCATGATTACTACTTCGAACTCCCCCGGTGAAGGGGAGCGGGATACCCAATCATTACGGCGGTGATTTACAGCACACCATGGCGATTTCCGGGCTCTCCCGCGTGCGAACCGAGCTGCTGCATTTCGTTGTAGTCCCATCCGCGCCGCCACATCCAGTACAACTCGACCGCCAGTTTCCGGGCCATCGCTACTTTCGCGATCTTTCGCCCGCGCCGCATGGCGAGGTGAAAGAACTGGCTGCGCCATTGCGGATCGCTGCGCACCGTGACCTGCGCCGCTTCCACTAGCAAGAAGCGCAACAGAGCGTTGCCCTGTTTGCTGATGTGGCCCAGTCGTCGCCGATCTCCACTGGACTCTTCCGACGGCACCAGTCCCACATAGCTGGCGATTTGTTTCGCGCACTGGAAACGTTCGGGCGTGCCAATGACTAACTCGAACGCCAGCGCGGTCAGCGGGCCCACTCCAGGATGGGTCTGGAGTCGCCGAGCCACTGGTCGCTTCTCCACCACCTCTTCCAACCTTCTGGTTAGTTCCAGGATCTTCGGCGTGAACTGATCGAGCAAGTCGAGCAGGTCCTGGCGGCGTCGGCTGGCCCACGGAGCGAGGGCTAACGATTCCAACTGCGCCCGGCCCGCCGGCCGCCACAACGCTTTCTTGCGCCGGAGTCCTTCGTTGAGTGCCACCACGTGCAACTGATTCATGACACGCGTACGCATCTGTACCAGTCGGTGGCGATGCCAGAGCAGTTGCCGCAGATCGCGATTCTCTGCGTCCGGCATCCAGATCCTGGGAAAGCGATTTTCCACCAGGAGCCGTAATAACAGTTGCGCATCCTGGCGATCCGTTTTCTGCTTCCGGACCCGCTTCGTGCGCACCGCGGCTGCGTCGCCGATCCACAACTCAATCTGCAACTCGTTCAGCAACCGCTCGAACCAGCGCGCATGCCCACTGGCTTCCATGCCCACGCGCACTGTCAGGCCGCGGGTTCTGAGGCCTTGATAGAACTGCTCGGCTGGAAGCCCGGGTGATAATCACAACCTATAATGATCATGTTCGGCTCCTTTCTCCCGAGCCTTCTTGGTTGGCTTTAGCACCACCAACTCTACTCGGGTCTGGGAGCCGACATTGTTATGGAATCATTACACTCATTGGCCCGGAGCAAGCTGCCCTTGGGGCGAGGCTCCAGGGTCGTAGCTGGTGTAAACGCCTGATTACAACAGTTGTCGTCCAGGGCGCCTTTTTTAGGAGGAGAAGGCGAACAGGCACGCTATACTCCTGGCGTCGACTTCGCAGCCACTATCTCCACGTCAGGTGTAGAGGAGGCTCATACGATGAGACGAAAGTTCTCCTTCACAGCCATTCTCTTGTTACTTGGGGTAGCCCAGGCACAGCAGAAGGTGACGGACGCCGCGTCGGCTGGGACAGATGCGAAACAGGGAAAGGGGGGCGTGTACTATGTGTCCTTTCGTACCAGCGCACACATCGCACGTAGTACCCCTGAAATCTTCCACGGTATATCCCAGGATCTACTGGACTACCTGAAGTCCAAAGGTGTGCGCATTGTTGCTGACCCCGAGCGCGGAGTCCTGGAGACGAGTGACCAGATGTCGATAGAGAGCATGTTGCGCTTGGCGAAGCTCGCCGGTGCCGACAGCATGCTGTTGGTTACTGTGGATCGTCCGGCGGCCGCTTGGCTGAAGATCACCGTTCAATGCTTCGACGAAAGCGGAAAGCAGCTTTGGGAAGAACACGCGGAGAAGAAATCCGGTCTCAACGGCAAATCGGCTCCCCACGACATGGGAGAAAAGATCAAGAGCAAGCTTGAGGCACACATGGGGAAGGAAGGATTGCCAGTGGACCCCGCCGCCTCGGGCAGCAGTTCCAGTTCCTCAGCGCCAAAACCACAGTAAGTGCGAGGGATTTATGACGAGGATATGGCGTTCCATCGCGTTTCTGGCAATGACCGCCGCCGTAGCGGAGGCGCAATCGGCAGCCTCGGCGACTACTCCTCTACAGACGGCGTCACAGAACGA
>WNEZ01006811.1_pt1 | contig 13888 bp, 9 predicted proteins | sample 5400521 | NCBI WGS metagenome assembly WNEZ01 (sample SAMN13153339, study PRJNA577476) | soil metagenome | isolation source: 120 cm saprolite under Douglas fir tree site 2 hole 1 replicate 1 | place: USA:California | collected 2015-04-18 | reverse complement strand
CGAGCTGAGGGCGATGCCATTGCCGGTGCCGAGCCATCCAGTTGCTTCGTCTTGCCCAAGAAACCCCCACTTTTAACGCTTGCGTTTGGCGCTTGCCGAACCCAAGGACTAGACTCCCTGACGGCCGGCCAACCATTCATCCAGGCTCGTCATTCGTGAGTGGGACTTCGCCGGAATAAGATCAGACATTTTGAATACATGCCGTACGTCATGCAATCAATCGAGTCGACCTCTCGATCCTTGGCGCTGAACGCCATCCTCGTGGGCCAGGTTAGCCCTCTAGCGGGCGGCTGGATACTATCACGGGGAGAATATCTCCAATATCTTTGGCGGCCTGCCGGGATTGGAGCCGCCCGCAAAATACGCGGGATCTAACCGGACATCAAAATTCTAATTCTCGCGATGCACAGTGCCCTTCAACTTGACTTGACTCCCTCGATCCCGATAGATTCGAGTTCGAAAATACAAAGTGAGAAATTACAAACGGATGAAGAACGCCCAAGAGGCGATGGAGGCAAATTTCCAAACGGTGCGATAGGCTGGCGGTCAGATGAAGAAAAAAATAATTGGACCCGTACTCGGCATCGTAATCCTGGCAGCTGGGATGGCATCCCACCGAACGCACGCCGGAAAACCGGTGCAGGAGAACGATAGCAAAACTGATCGTGCTGATATCCAGCCCGTGCGCGTGATTGCGGATCCCTATCCTACCTTCAACGGAATCGCGGTCGATCCTTCAAACAATATCGTTGCGATGACCGATCCCAATCGCAAGAGTTTGTTGTCCTATGATAGCAGGCAGGGTTCAAACCATGGCGCGGCCAACATTCCCATCCATCAAATTACTGGTCCAGATACCTTCCTGGGAATGATCGCGGGAATGGTCCTTGATGGGCAACATCACGAAATCTTTGCGGCCAATAATGACATCGAGGACACGGTTGTGGTGATGCCCTACGAAGCGATGGGCAACGCCGAACCGGCACGAGTATTCTCGGTTCCGCACCAATCCTGGGGTTTGGCTCTGGGCCACAAGAGCGATGAGATCGCCGTGACGGTTGAGGTTCAGAACACCATTGTTTTTTACCGCCGCGAGGTGAAGGGTGTCGAAGCTCCCACGCGGCTGATTCGCGGCGTGAATACAGGTTTGGCGGATCCCCATGGAATTTATTGGGACGAAACACACGATGAAATTGGCGTCGCCAACCACGGCAACTACAGGGGAGTGGTCAAGAACACGGGTGGCGGGTGTTACCCCTCGCTGGACGCGGATATTCCCGCCGAAGCGGGAGAGTTTCGACCTCCTTCCGTTACGCTCTACTCCGCGAGCGCGAAAGGCGATGTGAAGCCGCTGCGCGCACTTCAAGGATCTCAAACGGGACTGGATTGGCCTATGGGCATGGCCTATGATCCCGTTCACGATGCCATCGTCGTCGCGAACAACGGCGATAGTTCGATCCGCATTTTTGACCGCAATGCCAACGGTAACGTCGCGCCCGTCAGAGTAATTCACGGCGACAAAACAGGCATCCATCATCCCATGGGTGTGGCGGTGGACCCGCAGAAGGGCGAGATTTGGGTCTCGAATTGGGGTGACCATTCGGCCCTGGCCTTCGACAGCGGAGCCAGTGGCAATACGGTTCCGAAGCGCGAGATTCGAAGCGCCCCGGCCGGCACTCCCACGCCAGGATTCGGCAATCCCATGGCACTGGCCTACGACTCCAAACGAGACGAGATTCTTGTCCCGAATTGTGTAACCCAACCGCGTGTGGCGGCATTTGCCAGGTTGGCAAATGGAGAAGCGGCCCCGAAACGAGTGATTACCGGACAAGGGTCGATGCTCGGACGTACCGTCCATGGTCTCGTGTATGACGCAGTTCATGACGAGATCGTGGTTCCGAATGCGCTGGCCGACGCTGTTCTCGTGTTTCGAGGGAGCGCCGAAGGGCCGGAGCATCCAATCCGTGTGATTCAAGGGCCGCACACGCATCTGGTAACTCCTCATTCGGTGAGCCTGGACCTGGTACATGGGGAGATGTATGTCGCTAGCCTCACGGGAAAACGGGTGAATGTCTTTGCCTGGAATGCCAACGGCGACGCCACTCCGCTCCGGGTGATTGAAGGACCGCAAACTAATCTTGGACACACAGTTGGCATCGCCGTCGACAACGCCACGAATTTGGTCGCGGTGGCCAACTCGAGAGACATTCTCGTCTTTAACCGGACCGATTGCGGAAATGTCGTCCCTCGCGCCAGGATTATGGGACCGAAGACCGGCATCGAGGATGAACCCTGGCAAATGGAGCTTTACGACGGGAAAATCTTTGTTGCCGCGTCGAACCACCTGCACCAGAATTTGTACACAGATGTCACGCTGAAGAGCGACGCAAAGCAGGTGCCGGAAGACCCCTGGCTCAATCCAAACCTGGGCTTCGTGGGAGTGTGGAATATCACTGACAATGGCGATGTACCTCCTCTCGCCAAAATCAAAGGCCCGTTCAGCGGGCTTCTCCACCCAGTGGGGCTGGCACTCAACCCCAAAGACGGAGAGATCTACGTCTCCGATAGTGTTCGAAACGGAGTTTTCAGTTTCTTGTTGCCGCAATTCTTTCAGGAGAGCGGATTTCGTCCAGATCGGACGCCCAAATAAGGCACAGTCGATCATTTGAACAAGGAGGGCAATGCGATGAATTTGCCAAAATGGACCGCCGGTACGAAAGCCGTTTTAGCATGTTTGAGCCTCAGTTGCGCCTTGGTGGTTTGCTCGGTGCCGCTGTCGCTCCGGACGAACGCATCGCCCGGGGCTGCGCAGACGCCCTCGTCCAGGAAAGAGCTCTCCGACGCCGAGATGTCGCACATGGGTTCCAACGAGCTGGCGAAGTACGTCTTCGAACATCACGGCTGCGAGTCCTGCCACACCATGGGCGCGAATGGCAAACTCGGCTATACGGAGCGCGGCAAACAGGTCGGCAAAGGCTTTATAGGATGTGTCTCTTTATTGACTTCCATGAACCTAATTGCTCAGGTGGAACCAGCAAACAGGACACCCGAGGAGAAAGAAAAGGCCGTCAAGTTCCAAGAGTTTGGTTGCACGACATGCCACCAAATCGTGCCGGGGAAACTGGGGCTTACCAGCTACGGGACCAGACTCAAGTCTTTCCACATGGCATGTACCGATGTCGAGAGAATTTTGAGCCAGGAGAGCAAGCAATGAAGTGAGTGAGCTGGCCGACGCTTAGACAGCGGCCAGCAACGGGCGAGGACGTGTTCGGTCATCATGCCCACCCGCCGGCCTACTTCCACGGCATGAGGGAAGCATGAATCACGTCTGGCACGCCCTTGCCGCCAACTGACCTGATTGCCAGGTCCACGTCTCGCAACCCAAAGGTGTGGGTCGTCACTTTTTCCAGTGGGAAACGATGTGATGCAAGCTGTTGCAGGGCGAGTTCACACGCTTTGTAGCTGTGCCCACGTGCGCTCTTAATGGTTATGAATTTCACCGTGACCTTGGCGATCGGGAAGTTCGGAAATTCCGCCATTTCTCCCTGAATTACGATCGTTCCGCCCTTGCGCTTGAGCGCGTCGACTCCAAGCAGCACTGGAAAAGTTCCCGCGCCCGCTGTGCAGTCGAGCACCACGTCCACGCCCTTGCCATCCGTGACCTCCATGATGCGAGCGAGAGGATCCTCCTTCTGCACGTCGATCAAATGGTCAGCTCCCAGGGTTTTGGCGACTTCCATTCGCGCGCCGTCTTTGGTCGTGCCAGTGACGATAATGAGCGAGGCGCCCGCCTGCTTGCAGATCACTGTCTGGGACAATCCCTGCGCCATGGGGGTTACAAGTCCCGCCAATTCCGGCGTAACGCCCTTTGGAACATGGTGCAAAACGGCGTTCCACGGAAGGTATATGTATTGGGCAAAGCCGCCCCACAAATGGGGGGGCTTCTCGGCCGAGGTGTAGCCATAGCGGATAGCGTCGGGATTGAAGCGCCAATCGGTGTTCTCACAGTGACGGTACTGTCCCAGATGGCACCACTCGCACTTGCCGCACATGACGTAGTGCTCCACGAACACCAAATCCCCTTCCTTGAAGCCCTTGCGCCTGGTGAACTCTCGGCCTGCCTTGGCGATGTAGCCGATATTTTCGTGACCCATAATCACGGGCGTGTCCTTCGAGGGTGGTGTTTGGTACAACTTGACATCAGTCCCGCAAATGCCGGCGACCTCCATCTTCATCAGGGCGCTGTCCTCCAGGATTTCCGGCATGGGGAATTCGCGGATCTCGGTTTTGCCAGGACCCACTCTGACTGCCGCTAGCACTTTTTCCACGATCGCTTTTCCTCCGATATAAATTATATCTTGGATCCGTCCATGTCCTGCAGGCGGCCTCATGTCTATTCCAGGCTCGCCGAAGAATCGTGAATGCGGGTAATCGCCTTCCGGCGCCGCTACTCCAAGTCCAGCGTGTTTGGGGGGAAGAGGTCTTCAGGTCTGAATGCCTTCGGAATGATCTGCTGATCGACTGCAAACTGGATGATGGTCTCAATTGCTTTCCGGTTGGCGCTGACGCCGAATGAAAGTGGATCGCCAACCACTTCCTTGTTTGCGATGGCAGTTTCATCCGCGACAGAAAGGTTTTGGCCAGCGTCTAGGTGAGCCAGGTAAATGTTCTTGGCTTTCTGGAAAGTTCTGAAGAGCTCTCGCGCCAATTCAGGTTCATCTGTCAGCAAGGAATCCTTAATCACCAAAGCATGATTGATCGGGTATACGCCAGTTTTCCGAAAGTACGCAAAACCCGCATCGCGAGCGTCTGGAATCAGGCGCTGGATGTCCGGAGGATCCACTCGAATGTCTCCGACGGCTGCGCCGATTCCGGAACGCAGCAAATCAGTGATCGTCTGGCCTCGGCGTGAATAGTCGACGTTCGCCGGAGCTTTATATTCCGCAACGTGCTCGTCTCCGGTGGCAGCCCACGTGATCGTGTTCAGATCGACTCCGTATTCGGTCTGAAGAATTCCCCTTGCCCAGAGACCCGTCGTTACGGTGTAGCCTCTGTTGACGCCGACTGTGCGGCCTTCCAGATCCCTCGGCGTCTTAATTCCCGAGTTCACATTGTAGACGATGGATCCGTGGTGAAAATTCCTTTTGAGAAAGACAGGAATTGCGGTGATGGGTTTTCCGTAAGACTTTGCGCAGAGATAAGTGCTGAGGGCCATCTCGCAAATGTCAAATTCAAGATCCCGCACCATGCGCCTCATCGCTGAAGTAATCGGATCGACTGGAACGTACTGCAGCTCCAGGCCGTCAGGTCGCACAGTTCCGTCGATAATAGGCTTCGTGAGTCCGGTGCTTCCGATGGCGATTTTAAGGGGACGCACTCAATCGATTCCGTGGAAAATCCAAGCTAGAGTACTTTCATCCTCATTGCGTGACAAGGAAAAAAAACAGGATTGCGCCGTGATTCTGCAGGGACTAGCATTGTCGAGTTCTCGACACACATGCTCATCACTGATGCTCAAATTCACCTCTGGGAGACCGACCGGCCTGACCGTCCCTGGATGAAAGGACTGCAGCGTCCCCCTCATCGGCCCAATGGCTTCAGCGCCCAGGAAATCCTTGCGGAGATGGATGAAGTTGGAGTCAACCGTGCCGTCATCGTCCCACCCACCTGGGTCGGCGATAACAATCAAAGCGTACTGGAGGCGGCCGCCAAGTATCCAGACCGATTTGCGGTCGTTGGCCGTTTCAATCCCAAAGCAGCGGATGCTCGCGAGCAGTTGGGAGGATGGTTGAATCAGGCGCACATGCTTGGAATTCGGGCGACGTTCCACACGAAACCTTACATTGACTGGCTGGACGATGGTTCACTCGACTGGTACTGGAAAGCCTGCGAACAGTTTGGGATTCCTGTCATGGCTCTTGTGCCTGGAATGGTTCGGAAGCTCTTACCGATCGCTGAGCGCTACCCCGACCTTAAGGTCCTCATTCCGCACATGGGCTGTTCCCTCGATTCGCGCGGGGCCGACGCTTTTGCCACGCTTGACGACCTGCTGGGCCTCGCGCGTTACCCAGGAATTTCCGTGATGGTGTCGGCCGCGCCTTGTTATTCCAATGACCCTTATCCATTCCGCGACATTCAAATGTTCATTAAGCGTATCTTTGATGCTTACGGTCCACGGCGGCTGCTCTGGGGGTCTGACCTAAGTCGACTGAAGTGCAGCTATCGCGAATGCCTCGATCAATTTCGGATGTCGCTCGATTTCCTCTCGGCAGAGGACAAGGAATGGATCCTGGGAAAAACCTTAGCGGTAGTGCTCAACTGGCCTGAAGCGTAGAAACCTGCTGCATGCGAGAAAAAAAGGAGCTCCATGGAGTCACCGGACGCGACCATCACCATTCCTATACTTCAGCAAATGAAGCGTGACGGCAGGAAAATTGTTGGAGTGGTGGCCTGGGACTACCAGATCGCGCAGATTGTGGATCGCGTCGGAGTTGATATCGTCTCTGTGGGAGACACGGTCGGTATTAATTTATGGGGCCATTCCACTCCCTTGGAGATCACGATGGACGAGATGCTCGTGGTTTGCAAGGCTGTTCGCCGCGGTGTTAAACGGGCGCTTGTCAGCTGCGACTTTCCTTTCGGTCCTCTCCAAGAAGGTACTGATACCGCGCTGCGAGCGGCCATCCTGATGGTCAAAGAGGCGGGCGCGGATATGATCAAGCTGGATGGTGCGTCCCAATTTCCTGACGCGGTACGCGCCATTAGCCGTGCTGGCATCCCAGTTTTTGCGCAGTTTGGCGTTACTCCACAGACCGCTCTGCAATATGGTATCCCCTACAGTGCTGCTTCGAAGCCTGGCGCGCAGGTGCCCCCGGATTTGACGACGAAGCTGGTGGAAGAGGCGAAACTCTTGGAAGATGCTGGCGCCTCTTTGCTCGACTTCACCAATTCCGGCCCAGTGGTGGGCGCTACGGTCGCAGCCGCTGTCTCTATTCCTGTGATCGGAGGGTTCGGGGGCGGCCCGTGGCTGGATGGGCGGATACGGATGGCTCACGCCGCAGTCGGATACGCCGCGAGCAACCTGGACTCTCACATCGAGAACTATGCCAATGTGGCCAACATCGTCTTCGACGCCATGGCAGCCTATGCCGAAGATGTGCGCGCTGGGCGACAGATCAAAGGCGCCGCGCCTGCCAAAGCCGCGCCCTGACCTCTGCACGCGAACGTTTTCCGCTCTCCAGACACAACGGCGCTTGACACTGCGGCATAACCCCGGATAATCAGGAATCGATGATAACGTCGATGTCGCGATCGCAGTCATTGAAACAGCCGCTGGTCGCGCTCGTCCTTACTACTGTATTTATCAGTACGTTCTATTTCACGGCCAGCCGAATCAATTCACCTCGCCTGATTTCTTACGATCAGTTGCCGCCTGATAACGAGGATTGCGACTATGATTCTGCCGCCGCGGAGCTCCTAAACTTATCGGGCGGGATGGCCTTAAGAGCTGGATTGTTGCAGCAGAGCGTCCAGCAAGGGTCTGGCGGTTCGGAGATCACTTCCAGGCAGCCGGTGCGAATGATCCGCGACCCAAATTCCGCCTATAGCGCCGTTGCGGTCGACACAGTCCACAATGAAGTTGTGCTGACCGACGAGAACTTGTTCAACATCATAACCTATGACCGCCAGACCAACTCGCCGCCTACTTCCGTTTCTGATCCCCAGCGCGTAATTGGAGGCCTAAATACAAAGATCGAATTCCAGTGCGGACTCTACATCGATCCAGTCACCGGCGACATCTATGCAGTCAACAATGATACGGTGGACAGTCTGGTTATTTTCTCACGCAAGGCCGTCGGCGATGTAACCCCTGACCGGGAGCTTCATACTCCCCACGGCACCTTTGGCATCGCGGTAGACGAGGAAGCCAAAGAACTGTTTCTCAGCGTTCAGCATGACAATGCTCTGGTGGTTTACAACAAGATGGAAAAGGGATACGAAGCCCCGATCCGTGTGGTTCAGGGCAGCCATACCGGACTCGCCGATCCGCATGGCATGGTTCTCGATGGCAAGAATAAGCTACTCTTCGTCGCCAATCATGGTTCTTATCATGAAGTAAAGGCAGCCCTCCCTGGCGAAAAGCGGCGCGAAACTGTATACCCAGGATTCCCTCTCAACCGCGAAGACGCCGTGCCCGGCTCTGGGAAATTGCTGCCGCCTTCGATCACCGTTTACGCCAGCAATGTGAAAGGCGATGCGCCGCCGGTGCGCGTGATTCAGGGCCCCCACACGCAGATGGACTGGCCGACGGGTCTTTCTCTCGACCCCCAGCGAAATGAGCTGTTCGTGGCCAATGACGGCGGAAACTCCATTCTGGTGTTCGACGCCTCGGCAAGTGGCGACGTAGTGCCCCTTCGGGTTCTGAAGGGACCCAAAAGCCTGGTCAGCAACCCAACCGGCGTGTATCTCGATAAGAAGAACGAAGAGCTCTGGGTCGCGAATTTCGGCAATCACACCTCAACGGTTTACAAACCGACGTCCAGTGGCGACACACCACCGATGCGCGTCATTCGCAGCGCGAAAGCATCCGACAGCGTGCCGGGCATGGGGAATCCGCACCCCATCGCCTACGACACGAAACGGGAACAGATCCTGGTCCCGAATTGCGTGGCCCATCCGCAAATTGCGGTTTTCGCCAGGTTGGCGGAAGGAGGAGCAAAGCCGGTTCGGAGGATTGACGGCCAGGGTAGCCTGCTGGGCAGGACCATGCACGGGATTGTCTATGACGGCCTTCACGACGAATTCACCGTACCTCAGCAGTTTGCGCAAGCGATCCTGACCTATCGAGGGTCGGCCAACGGAGAGGAACGTCCGGTCCGAATCATTCAAGGACCGCACAGCCAGCTCGACGCACCCGAGCACCTGGAAGTCGACCCTGTCCACAACGAGATCTTCGTGCCCACTCGCCACGCGAGCATACTGGTATTTCCCCGGGACGGGGAGGGCGATGTCGCTCCGATCCGCGTGCTCCAGGGGCCCGACACACTGCTGACGGGCGACAATGTCATCGCGGTAGATTCGGTGCACAGCCTGCTATTGGTCGGCACATCCGTGGGGAAGGGACAAGCCCGGTTACTCATTTTCAATCGCACCGATTCAGGTAACGTGAAGCCAAAGGCAGTCATCGGTGGACCCGCCAGTCATCTGAACGACTTTGGGGGGCCCATTGCCGTCTATCCGCCAAAAAGTGAAATTATTGTCAGCGTCCGGGGCACGGGTCCCTACGCCGAACTTTCTTCGGACGAAGCCTACGTAGGAGTCTGGAACATCAGCGACAATGGCGATGTTCCACCTAAATGGACCATAGGCGGACCCAAAGGGATCCTGCGAATGCCACGAGGTATCGCGCTGGACGTGAAGAATAAAAACATGCTCGTCTCGGACAAACGATTGAACGCCGTTCTCACCTTTCACTTTCCCGAACTGTTTTAGGCAACTCCTCTCTTGGAATATGGAATCCGGTGTTAGCTCATTTCGCTGGTGAACGGTAACACCGTGTGCTGGTGAGATCACTCGCGGACTGGATTCTCGCCAGCAACAACAGACAAATAATCTAGTGGGCCGCGGCCGAAACCCCTTTAGGTGGCCGTTTCATCAAGAAAACGAAAGGAATCATCACCAGAGCGGACAAACCCAGGAGCCAAAAATTGTCTAGGTAGGCGATCATGTTCGATTGCCGGAGAATGAATCCATACAGTTGTCCGTACGCTTGATGTTGAGCGGCTATGGGGCCACTCGCCGCGAAGCTTTGGCTCATGCCTTGCACTGTGTTGTTGAACTGGCTGCTATACGCCGTGGCGTGGGCGGTCAGCGCGGCTTGATGAAACTGCGCCCGGCGCGTCAGCATGGTGGTGACGAATGAAATGCCGACGCTTGCGCCGATGTTGCGCGACAAATTAATCAGCCCTGAAGCGGCATTATTTTTTTCTCGCGGCAAGTAGGAATATGCCGCGGTGTTGATCGGTATAAAAAGGAATGCCAGCCCCGCGGTCTGAAACACGCGCGCCCACATCATGGTCCTGAAATCCACGTCGAGACTAAATTGGTGCGCCATGAAAAGCATGGCCAGTCCGAGGGCGAAGAGCCCAAACGCGATCAATAGGCGCGCGTCGTATTTGGATATTAGAATGCCCGCCACAGGCATCATCAACATGAGCGCAAACCCACCCGGCATAATCATGAGCCCGGCCAGTTCCGCGGTATATCCCATAAGCGTCTGGGCGAGTTGAGGAAGCAACAAGGTCGTCGCGTAGAGAACAAATCCCACTATGAATAGCATCACGCAGGCCATCAGGAATGTGCGGTCACTAAAAAGGCGGACCTCAATGATCGGATGTTCGTGGTAACGCTCCCAAAAATAGACCGAAATCAGACAAATCACCGAAATCACAGTCAGGATCACGATGTAGTGTGTCTCGAACCAATCTTCCCGTTCTCCCTTGTCCAGAACCACCTGGAGAGCGCCCAGCCCTATCGCCAACAGGCCGAAGCCAATGTAGTCCACCTTGATACCGCCGGTTTTCTTACCCCGGAGCCACGGCGGGTCCGAGACCAGCAGCGACGTCAGAGCGACGGATAAAATTCCCACCGGGATATTCATGAAGAAAATCCATCGCCAGCTATAGTTGTCGGTAATCCAACCTCCGATCGTAGGTCCCAGGGCCGGAGCGACCACCACTGCCATTCCATAAATCGCGAAGGCCATGCCTCGCTTCGCGGGCGGAAATGTATCCGCCAGGATCGCCTGCTCGCTGGGCTGCAAGCCTCCTCCTCCCGCGCCCTGCAACACGCGGAAAAAGATGAGTAGCGGAAGGCTGGGGGCGATTCCGCAGAGAAAAGAGCTCGCCGTGAACAACACAACGCAGCTCATGTAGAAACGCTTTCTGCCGAATATTGACGAGAGCCAGCCGCTCAGCGGCAGGACAATCGCGTTCGAAACCAGGTAGGACGTCAGCACCCAGCTGCTTTCATCTTGCCCTGCCGCCAAGCCTCCGGCAATGTGCGGAAGAGCGACGTTGGCGACACTGGTATCCAGAACTTCCATGAACGTCGCGAGCGTCACCGTGAGCGCGATGAGCCAAAGATTGTGCCCCGGGTTCCAGGCAAGCTCTGCGATCTCACTTTTCGGGATTGCCTGGTCACTCATTGCGCCGCTCCACCTGCATTCGAAGGAAGCTCCTTCACATTGACTTTGGGGACCACGGACATGCCGGGCCTGAGCCGGCGATCGGGATCCTGACCCTTATCCAAACGCAGCCTGACTGGCAAGCGCTGAACCACCTTCACGTAATTACCGGTTGCATTTTCGGGAGGCAGCAAGCTGAATACGGCTCCCGTGCCTCCGGCAATGCTCTCGACATGCCCTGTATAGGTGCGCTCGTAGGCGTCGACGTGGATTTCCACGGGGTTACCGGGGCGCATGTTTTGGAGCTGTGTTTCCTTGAAATTGGCGGTGACCCAGATGTCATCCAAAGGTACGATGGCCATCAACTGCTGTCCGGGTGAGACGTATTGCCCAGGTTGCGCGGATCGCTTCGCGACGACGCCATCCACGGGCGCAACGATGCGCGTGTAACCCAAGTTGAGGTGGGCTTGCTCTACGGTAGCCTTGGATTTTTGTGCGGCGGCCTCCGCAGCCACCGCGCGTGACTGTTGAATTCGAATCTGCTGGGGGCCGGTTTGTGCCGACTCGACCGAAGCGGCAGCCTGCGCAAGCCTGGATTGAGCTTGGCGTACCGCGTCCTCCGCGGCCCGCACATTCGCCAGGGCCGCCTGTACGGCGGCGGCCGCGCCATTGGCGGTCTGGACGGCCTGTACATACAACTGCTCGGAAATTTCCTGCTTGTCGACCAACTGCTTGTAGCGTTTCACATCATCCTGAGCCTTGGCGCTGTTCGCTTCCGCTTGCAGGACGGCTGCCTGGGCGGCAGCGAGTTGCTGCTCGGAAGCCGAAATCCCTGCGCGCGCGTTGGCAACATCGGCCTCGGCCGAAGTCAACTGGCTTGATGTATTCACGGATGTAACCGGGACGTTCACTCTGCTCGCGGTGGCGGTTGCCCGATCGTTGGCCAGCGTGGCCTGGGCACTGGCAACGGCTACTTCGTAATCCTTCGGGTCGATCTGCGCAAGAAGCGTTCCGGCCTTCACGTATTGGTTGTCGTCCACATACACATTCGTGATGTAGCCGGCCACGCGTGAACTAATGGGGTTGATGTAGCCGTCGATTTGCGCATCGTCAGTGGACTCCCAGCCCGCGTAATGGCGGTAAGCGAGCGTCGCTGCACCCGCCAGGAGCAACACGACGATGGGCGCAATAATTTTTGCGCGCGCCAATCTCTTCCCGTTGGCAGATCCAGTGGAATCGCGCTTCTGATGATCTTCCGTGATTTTCCCCAAAGGCGGCGTGCCGTCTGCAACTTCGGGCCGTTCATCCAGCACGACCGTTTCGTGAAAATCTATCGTTCTGTCTTGAGCCATTTCATTTTCCTCCCAGGTATGCTTTGACGGCCTGCTCCGCGAAGCCAACCGCGCGCGCGAGCTGAACCTTCGCGATGTTGAAGGCGTAGAGGCTCGAAATATAGGCTTGATCCGCCAAGGACACCGATTCCTGCGCCTGCACGACTTCGATGTTGTCGGTCACTCCGGCGCCGAAGCGGTCCTGCGCCTCGTTAAGGGTTTCCCGAGCCAAGTCCATGTTGCTCTTGGCGACCTTCACGAGTTCGCTGGCGGAGTCCAAGTCAAAAAATGCGGTGCGCACGTCCTGATCGATGCGGCCTTTCAGGTCTTCAAGCTGCGCTTGCCTCTGCCGCAGCGTGGCGTCTGTCTGAAGGACATCGGCCTTCACGCGCGTTCCCTGAAAGATTGGGATATTCACGCTGGCGGAAGCGGTAAACGTCCCATGGGAATTGCCGAAATTGGGACCAATATCACCATAGTTCGCACTAGAGGTGACGGTAGGGAAGTTTTCGGCAACGGCTGCCTGCCTCGAAAGGGCGGCGGCTCGAGCTTCGAGCTGAGCGCTCAAATAATCGGGGCGGGTCGCATAGGCGTCTTGTAGCGCCTTATCCAGCGAAACCCCTTCCAGCGGCGCGTAGGGAACACTGTCGGTTAGCGTGAATCCCTGCCCTGTCGGCAGACCGATCACGCGCGCCAGGGCCAACATATCCTTGGAGCTCTGATCCTGCGCGGCAATGAGGCGCTGTTGCTGCGTCTGCAATTCAACCTGGGCGCGCAGTTCGTCAATGCGCGCGGCCACGCCCGCAGCTCGCTGATCGCGAGCACGCTGGTAAAGGGCCAGGGAAGTACTTAGTTGTGCTTGCTGAGATTCGATGGTCGACGAATCCGCTATCACCTGCAGGTAAGCGTTGGCTACCGCAAGCACTACGAGGTCTCGGCTGCTCTTGTACGAATTCTGGGAAGCCTTCAGGCGTTCATTGGACGCTCTCAGATTTTCGACGGAATTCCAATCGAAGAGTTTTTGCGAGACGTTTCCGCGCGCGTCCTGAACGCCGAATGGTCCGACGACGACGGGAAAACCTGCAATGGGAAGCTTCAATCCGAGAGCCCTGAGATTAACCTGTTCCACCGTTTGGGAGATCGAGGCACTGACGTTCGGCAGAAGCTCGTTCAGGCTCCTGAGCCGTTCGGCACGGGCGGTGCGTGTGCGCACGTCGCTTTCGATCAGGCCCAGGTTGTATTTCAGTCCACGATCCAGAGCATCGCTAAGCGAGAGCTGCAAAACCGTGCCGGTAGGCGCCCCCGTCGGAACACTCCCAAGGTACGGGCTCTCGGTCCCGAGTGCGCTCGAGACGGAAGACGCCGGCGAAAT
>WNEZ01003310.1_pt1 | contig 13889 bp, 11 predicted proteins | sample 5400521 | NCBI WGS metagenome assembly WNEZ01 (sample SAMN13153339, study PRJNA577476) | soil metagenome | isolation source: 120 cm saprolite under Douglas fir tree site 2 hole 1 replicate 1 | place: USA:California | collected 2015-04-18 | reverse complement strand
TACAACCTCAACACTAGTGGGTATGATGTGGATGTCGATCTCGTTTCCAAAGCAGCCCAGTACTGCGAGACACACAGGGCCATGCTCCTTGTGGATCCACTGAGCACTTGGGTAAACGAGAAAAAGGCTCATGATGATTTTCTGGATGTAAACATTGATAGAGTAGGCACCCGTAGCAAGAACGCCGCATTATTCTTCCCACGTCTCAGGCAACCTAACCCTCTCAAAGACAATCAGCTAGACAGCTTTGTTCCCTGCGGCGCTGTAGCCGGGATCTTTGCCCGTACCGACACGCAACGTGGAGTGTGGAAAGCGCCAGCAGGTTTGGATGCAAGCCTGGTAGGAGTGCAGCAACTGAGCGTGAAACTGACCGACCTCGAAAACGGCGAGTTGAATCAACTGGGTATCAACTGTCTGCGTACTTTTCCTGCTGTTGGCCGTGTCGTTTGGGGTGCGCGCACACTACAGGGAGCTGATCGCCTTGCCTCGGAGTGGAAGTACATTCCTGTGCGCCGAACGGCCCTCTACATCGAAGAAAGCCTTTTCCGAGGCACTCAATGGGTTGTCTTTGAGCCGAACGATGAACCGCTGTGGGCACAGATACGTCTGAATGTGGGTGCGTTCATGCAGAACCTCTTCCGCCAGGGCGCGTTCCAGGGCCAGACACCAAAGGACGCCTACTTCGTCAAGTGCGATAAGGAGACCACCACTCAGAGCGACATCAACAATGGCATCGTCAATATCGTCGTCGGCTTTGCTCCGCTTAAGCCAGCCGAGTTTGTGGTTATTCAGCTTCAGCAGATAGCTGGTCAGATCCAGGTGTAGTAAAAATGTAATACTGCAACACCATCGAGATGGTGAACTTGAGAACGGAGGATTGCTCATGCCACCCAACCTGACCTTTCCGGGCGTTTATATCCAGGAGATTCCTAGTGGTGTGCATACCATCACCGGGGTTGCTACCTCGATCACTGCATTTATCGGCGCGGCTCAGCGTGGAGCAGATAACAAGGCAGTGACCATCACTAGCTTTGGCGACTTTGAGCGCATCTTTGGTGGTGTGTGGGAATTCAGCAAATTGGGCAATGCTGTGCGGGACTTCTTCCTCAACGGGGGCAGCCAGGCTGTCATTGTGCGCCTCGTCCAAACAGTGACGAAAGCTGCTACGGCTACTACGCCTGCTTTGACTGCGGCGACGGCAGCCGAGATTGATCTGCCTACAGGGGCAGCAGCACCCAATAATAACCTTCCCCTTGTAACTGCCAGCAAAGGCGAGTGGGGTAACAATCTGAGGGCGTTTGTAGATTATGATACCAAGGATACGAGTGACACGAAGCTCTTCAATCTCACCATTTTTGAGGCAGACCCTACAACGCAGCCAACAGATCCTATAGCAAAACAAGCTGTCAACATCGAGAAATTTCTCAACGTCTCCATTGACGATACCAGCCCTCGCTATATCCCGCGTGTGCTGCGGGACAATTCACAACTCGTACGTGTAAAACTAAAACAAGACGCTATTCCTACTGATTTCGATCCATGGGACGTACCCGACGTGCGACCGAGCGAGACGCCGAAAGATATTAAAGGCCAACCTATTCCTGTTGTTGTTCTTCCTGCTGGGATCGGTGCTGATGGTGGGCCATTGACTGCAGATCTGTTTACGACGGCTCTACCCAAACACGGCATTAATGCACTGGATGATGCTGATCTTTTCAACATACTTTGCATTCCACCATATGACAGTGGCGATGTATCGACAGACGTGCTTGCCGCAGCTGTGAAATACTGCCTGGACCGACGTGCGATGCTGCTCGTGGACCCCGGACAGAGCTGGACGGACGTAAAGGCGGCACAAGACGGGACTGCGGCTATCGTGGAAGTTATAGGGAGCAATTCTGCTAAGAATGCAGCGATTTTCTTCCCGCGCCTCAAGCAGCCGAACCCTCTCCATAATAACCAGATAGAAGAGTATGTTCCCTGCGGTGCTGTAGCAGGCATTTTTGCGCGTACCGATACGCAACGTGGAGTTTGGAAGGCACCTGCAGGACTGGATGCAACCCTGGTGGGCGTACCACAACTGAGCGTGAAACTGACTGACCTCGAAAATGGCCTGTTGAATCCTCTCGGCATCAACTGCCTACGGAGCTTTCCTGCTGTGGGTAGAGTCGTTTGGGGTTCACGTACACTCCAGGGCAATGATAATCTTTCCTCAGAGTGGAAGTACATTCCTGTGCGTCGAACAGCCCTCTACATCGAAGAGAGCCTCTATCGAGGCACTCAATGGGTCGTCTTTGAGCCGAACGATGAGCCGCTGTGGGCACAGATACGTCTGAACGTGGGTGCGTTCATGCAGAACCTCTTCCGTCAAGGTGCGTTCCAGGGTCAGTCTCCACGGGATGCCTACTTCGTCAAGTGTGACAAGGAGACCACCACCCAGAACGACATCAACCTCGGTATCGTCAATATCGTCGTCGGCTTTGCACCGCTTAAGCCAACCGAGTTTGTGGTAATTAAGCTTCAGCAGATAGCTGGTCAGATCGCAGTCTAAGGAGAGCAAATAGTATGGCAGAGTTCACCGTCAATGCACAACGGTTCGATCCGTACAAGAACTTCAAATTCCGTGTCAAGTGGGATGGGCGTTATGTCGCTGGCATCAGCAAGGTTGGCGCTCTCAAGCGGACTACTGAGGTGGTCAAGCACCGCGAGGGTGGCGATCCGAGCAGTAGTCGCAAGTCGCCAGGGCGCACTGAGTACGATCCCATCATGCTGGAGCGCGGCGTGACCCACGATACCGAGTTCGAAAAGTGGGCGAATAAGGTCTGGGACTTCAAGGCTGGACTGGGCCTCGAAGTCTCGCTCAAAGACTTTCGCAAGGAGATGATTATTGAGGTCTACAACGAGGCAGGTCAGCTGGCTATCGCCTACAAGGTGTATCGCTGCTGGGTCTCAGAGTGGCAGTCTCTGCCTGACCTTGATGCCAATGCAAATGCCGTCGCTATCCAGCACATCAAGCTAGAGAACGAGGGATGGGAGCTTGACCTCGAAGTACCTGAGCCGAGTGAGCCGACCTTCACTACTCCAGCGGTCTAAACGACAATGCATGGTCTGTCTGCACAAGAGCTGCTTCTCATTTGGGAAGTGGGGCTACGGCAACACCCGGTTGATCGTGCCTTGACCATCCTGGCGCTGGCACTGCCAGAGGCACCACGAGATGAGTTGCTTGCCCTCAGTGTCGGCCAGCGCGATGCCCACTTGCTGGCCGTCCGTGAACGAACCTTTGGAGCGCAGCTTGCTGGCTTTGCCGAATGCTCAGCTTGCCAGGAGGGGCTCGAGTTCGTACTTGATGTGGCTGATATGTATCTTGTACCAGAGACTGAGGATGGAACGAGGGGTATGCAGGAATCGGTAGGGGCATCTCTATGGGCTACCACACCTCAGGTACACGAGTTGACGATCGAGGGATACGCTCTGCGCTTTCGTTTGCCCAACAGCCTGGACCTTGCGCAGGTTGTGCGTTGTGGAGATGTTACTGCTGCTCGTAATCTGCTGGTGCAGTGCTGTGTGTTGCAGGCATCTCAGGATGATGGAGCAGTTGCGGTTGCGGCTCTACCAGAGACGGTGCTGACGACGCTGGTAGAGTCCATGGATCAGTACGATCCACAGGCGGAGATACAACTCAACCTTAGTTGCCCAGCTTGCGGCGAGAGTTGGTCAGTGATGTTTGATATCGTATCGTTCTTCTGGAGCGAGATTTGCGTGCGGGCGAAGCGTTTGTTGCGCGAAGTACATACCCTTGCCCGCGCCTATGGGTGGCGCGAAGCTGATATCCTGTCAATGAGTGCTGCCCGCAGGCAGTTGTATCTGGAGATGGTGACCTGATGGCTGACTTTCTGACCAGATTAGCCGGACGAGCGTTGGGTTTAGTACCAACGGTACAACCGATTCTCGCTCCGATGTATGCCCCGGGACAACAGTTTGTAGGGGCAGAGGATGCGCAAGAAATGCCCCTCTTTGAGAGAGGAGCTACAACAGGGTATCCGCAAGCGGAGGTACGAGGACGAGAAATGTCCCTACAAAATAGGCCGGCGGACGAGCCAGCATTTGGCAGTCTAGTTGGGCAGATAATGGATGCGCGGGAGATATCGTCCCCTCTTGTGCCGCAGGGGAACCAGCCATCTACAACACCGACGCAGACTCCTCATACATCCAGCCGGACGCTTGATGGGCAACCTGCAGCAGATCATCCTCTCTCTTCAGGGCGAGGCGAAGCAGCATCTTCAGCAGGCAAGGCACGCAGAACGGAGAGTACCAGGAACGCTTCTGTAAGTGGTCTGCACCCAATCCATCCCACGGATGCTACCTTGATCCCGATTGAACCACGCACCGCCAGTAGAGCAGCAGAACAGCAGCGAGACTCAAGTCTGCTGCCAAGGACTGCAAGAGGAGTGCTGGAAGCCGAAGAGCTATCCTCTGCAAGTACTTTGCTCCTGCCACTCGTACCACAGGGAAATCGACCTGTAGGGACATCTCACTTGCTCCCCGTCGCAGATACCCTACCTACCCAGAGGCCAGCCGAGCCGAAGTCCGTTCCTCCACAGCAGAGCACCCGCCAGGTGGGATATGCGATACCCCCCTACAATCGAGTAAACGAGCATGAGGCCGCGCTCACCACGCAGGAGCCATCCACGCCAGCACCAACGATCCAGGTGACCATCGGTCGCATCGAAGTACGAGCCACGCCAGCAGCGACTCCAGGCCCCCAAGCCGTGCGTTCGGCACCATCAGTGATGAGCCTGGACGACTATCTCAACCAACGCGCTAAAGGAGGGCACTGATGAGCAATGAACTGGCTATTGGTGCTGTCACTGCCACACTGAGTAGCCTATTACAGAACGTCAACCAGGGTACTGGACTGAACGGCGTCAATATCACAACGAGGCCGCCAGACAAAGCGCGTGATGGGACTAGCAATCAGATCAATCTCTTCCTCTACCAGGTTCTGCCAAATGCGGCCTGGCGAAATATGGATATTCCCCAGCGTGTGAAGCCGGGCGAAACAAGCATGCCGCCTCTGGCATTGAATCTGTATTATATGATGACAGCTTATGGTGGTGACGACAATGATGTGTTTGGTCATCTTCTGCTCGGTCACGCCATGAGAATCTTGTACGATAATGCTGTGCTTGGCCCTGACGAAATCAAGACAGCCCTGGCCAGTCCGCCCTACAATCTGGTGGGTGACAACAGTGAGTTACAAAACCAGGTAGAGCGGGTACGTATCACCTTTCAGCCCTTGTCGGTAGAGGAAATCTTTCGCTTGTGGTCGGGGTTCCAGACACAATATCGCGTCTCAGTTGCCTATGAGGTCGCTGTCGTGCTGATCGAGAGTAAACAAGCGACTAAGACTCCCTTACCTGTGTTGACCCGTGGGAAGGACGACAGAGGCATAAGCTCCCAAGGCAGCCTGGAACCAACTTTCACAACGCTCGTTACGGTAAGTCCCCCCAACAATCAAACTAGTATCCGGCTGGGCGAGATTCTGACTATCAACGGTTTTCATCTGGACGTGAAGAACCCACAAGTTCTCTTCACCCACATACGTTTAGGAATAACCCAACAGCTCCCACCAGAAGCAGGGACAACGGCAAATAAAATGACTGTCAAAATACCTGACAACGCTCCGAACGATTGGCCTGCTGGTCTCTACACGGCGTCAGTCGGTTTCACAAATGACGATGGTGCATCAGTGACCAGCAATGAGCTACCTATCTCCCTGGCACCACAAATCGAATCCACTCCAACGATCGATTCGCAGCGCATCATCTCTCTTAAGTGTAAGCCAGCAGTACGTGCAGAGCAACGTGTCAGCCTATTGGTGGGGGATCGAGAAGTTTCTCTATCTCCTCCACTTGGTGAACCGCCACCACCACGTCCACCATTCCAAGATCAGCTAAAGTTTGACGCTGGAAAAATTCCTGCCAGTCCTGTTCCTTACCGTGTGCGTCTGCGTGTTGATGGCGTTGATAGTCTGCTTGTAGATCGAACGGTGACGCCACCGAAATTTGATGAATCGCAAAAGGTGACGATATCATGAGTGACCAGGTTAGTTGGCAAGAGAACAATGCTCGCTACCTTTCGCTAGCGCTAGCGTGGTTACGCCTGCGCTTGGAGCGACACGCGCAGCAGTGGCAAAGCTCGGAGATACTGCCACCAGCACCTGAGCCAGCACCAGCGCCACAACCACAGAAGCAAGGCTTCCTGAAAAGGACGCCACCTGAGCCTGCTCGCCCAGCAGTTATTGCCCTGTCGCAGGCGGCGACCTCTATCACCGATGAGCAGATAGCACAAAAGGCCTCCGAGATGGCCGATGCAGAGTCACAGGGCGATGCGCCGCCAGGGCTAGTGATACTGAGTAAGCGACTGGGACTTTCTCGCTTCGAGCAAGAGGTACTGCTGTTGTGCATCGCGATGGAACTCGATACGCGCATCGCTACCCTATGCGCTCGTGCTCAGGATGATGCGAGTCGCCTCTATCCCACCTTCGCTCTTGCCCTTGCCCTCTTCGACAACCCGAGCTGGGACGTGCTGTCACCGGAACGTCCGCTGCGTTACTGGCGACTAATCGAGATCAACCAGCCCGCTGCGCAACCCCTCACCACCAGCCCCCTGCGTGCCGATGAGCGCGTCGTCAATTACGTGAAGGGGCTGAACTACCTGGATGATCGGCTGGCCTCTTTGCTTGCTCCGCTCGAGGTGGATGAGAACCCGGCAGAGCCTCCACTTTCGCAGCAGACGGTCGTGGAGGCAATTGCGCGCTACTGGCAACAGGCGGTTGCCAGGTCAACAGCGTTGCCCATCATCCAACTGGTGGGGCCGGATGCGCCCAGCAAGCAACTGGTAGCCTATTACGCTACCGCTAAAACCAGTCGGCATCTTTACCGCATCCCACTCGAACTGCTGCCGTCCCAGCCTGCCGACCTGGAGATACTCGCCCGACTGTGGCAACGCGAGAGTCTCATGCTCCCACTAGCCCTCTACCTGGACGCGCAAGAGGTTGATGGCGCAACGCCAGCCGAGGGACAGGCGCTGCCTCTCAACCGCTTCCTGGCCCATAGTGAAGGCTTTTTCTTCCTGGGTACCCGCGAAGCCTGGTCACGGCTCGGTCGAGCCAACCTGGCGCTGGATGTCGCCAAACCAACTCCGGCTGAGCAACAGGCAGCATGGACAGCGGCGCTGGCAGGAGCAGCCCCAGATAGCCCTACGCTCCTGTCCAGCCAGTTCAACCTCAATCTGACCACCATCCGCCACATTGCACAAGCCGAAGTGGCCGAGACAGCCGGGGACAAGACCTCCTTGCCTGATCGACTCTGGGACGCCTGCCGCGTGAGCGCACGCCCGCGCCTGGATACCCTGGCCCAGCGCCTGGACCCCAAAGCCACATGGGATGACCTGGTGCTACCCGACGAGGAAACGAACTTGCTGCATCAGATCGCGGACCAGGTGATGCAGCGCAGCAAAGTGTATGGAACATGGGGGTTTGCCCAAAAGATGAACCGCGGCTTGGGCATCAACGCCCTCTTTGCAGGTGAGAGCGGCACGGGCAAGACGATGGCAGCCGAAGTCATCGCCAACGCCCTGCGCCTCAACCTCTATCGCATCGACCTCTCGGCGGTCGTAAGCAAATATATCGGCGAGACCGAGAAGAACCTGCGCCGCCTCTTCGATGCCGCGGAGGATGGCGGAGCTATCCTCTTCTTCGACGAAGCTGACGCCCTCTTCGGCAAGCGCAGTGAAGTCAAGGACAGTCACGACCGCTACGCCAATATCGAGATCAACTACCTGTTGCAGCGCATGGAGTCGTATCGCGGCCTGGCCATCCTGGCCACCAACATGAAAAGTGCCCTGGACACGGCCTTCATGCGCCGCCTGCGTTTTATCGTAACCTTCCAATTTCCTGGTCTGACTGAGCGCAAGCGCATGTGGCAGAAGGTATTTCCTGCTGAAACGCCCAAAGATGAATTGGATTATGATCGACTGGCTCGCCTCAACCTGACCGGCGGCGGTATCCATAATGTCGCACTCAATGCAGCTTTTCGCGCCGCCCAGAGTACGACAGGTAACCGCGTCACCATGCCGCTCGTCCTTGCGGCTGCCCGCACCGAGTTCCGCAAATTGGAACGGCCCATCAACGAGTCAGAGTTTCACTGGCAGGCATCTGCAGCGCACACAGTATCACCAGTGCCACAAGGAGCCGAAGGGGTGACAGCATGAACATCAACATCCACATAGAACGCTTGATTCTTGATGGTTTACCAATAGCTCGCAGTCAACGTCCAGTGGTGCAAGCGAGTGTCGAGGCAGAGTTGGCACGGCTGCTTACCAATGATGGTCTGGCTCCAGGGTTACAAACGGGGGGTATGGTGCCTCATCTTCCTGGTGGCGATATCCAGTTGACAGGTGATAATAACCCAAACGCCCTTGGACAGCAAATTGCCCAGGCAGTATACGGGGGGATAGGAGTGAATCAGAAATGAGTCAGCAAGCGCAGCTAGCAGTTCAAACGCAACAAAAAGCTGCTGTGATGTCATCAATCAAGGGTGGCCTCTTACAGCGCAAATGCGCCTGCGGCCAGCACACTATCGCTGGTGGCGAATGCGAGGAGTGCAGCAAGAAACGCGAGGGAACGATGCAACGTGCCTCCGTGAGTCCTACCCCCGTGAACAGTGTACCGCCGATTGTACATAATGTGTTGAGTTCACGGGGACAGCCGCTGGATGCTGGCACACGGGCGTTTATGGAGCCGCGCTTTGGGCATGATTTTAGTGGTGTGAGGGTGCATACGGATGATCAAGCGGCGGAGTCGGCGCGGGCGGTGAATGCGCTGGCGTATACGGTGGGACGGGATGTGGTGTTTGGGACGGGGCAGTATGCGCCGGAGACGAGCGAGGGACGGAGGTTGATGGCGCATGAGTTGACGCATGTTGTACAGCAAAATATAAACGCAAGACCTGTACCGCAAACCCTCTCTCTTGGTAGGCCGGATGATCTTGCTGAACAAGAAGCAAAGACCAGTGCCAGCATCGTGTTAGCTGGGGAATCTATCGATCCTGTCTTTAGTAATGCTTCGTTCCAGCCCGGTATCATTCGCCGTTTTGAAACTTCGGAGCGAAGCAGGATCACCAACCTTGGAGCTGTAATCGAAACAGCACGCCAAATCGCACATCAGCGAGGGGGATTGGGTCTAATGCGGTGGGGTCGGTTCACTGCTGGAACGGGTGGATTTGGAGCTATCGAGGCTATAAGGGACTCCATAGGTAGCAGAGCTCGAGGTCTGCCGAACCGCTACTTGTTTACATGCCGATGTGGCCTACTTGATATGCGCCATTTCTACCAATTAGCATATATTGCATTGCTTCCCTTTGAGGGAGGGAATCGTGGCGCAACTCAAAAAGGACGTGAACATGAGTTGACTTCAGAAGAAACATCGCGGTTTGCACCAGAGGATGCTCCATCCAATGCGTTAGGTGCTTACTTTGGGTCTCAACAGTCGACCATAGAACGTCAGTCAGCATTTATTAATGATTTAAGGATGTACTTGCAACAATGCAGGCCAGTGGACTTTGGCACTATGTCTCCAGCGGACCAAAACACGATAGTCAACTATTATGGAAGTCGCGCTGCAAGCGGGAGGCCCAGCAATCCTAATGAGACAGCTACACCAGCCGTTCTGGGTGTAACAGCTTGCGGTGGGATAGATCGTACTTTCCTATTTGTCATTGATCCTACTGATCCGTCACATGAGACTATTACTGGTGTAGCACCAGTTAGAACTCCGTAGCACTTTCGTGTTTTCTATATCTTTTCAAGGATAGGCCAATGGGTATGCAATTGCGAACTCAACTAGCTACACCATCTTCTTCAATCGCCGAACAAACTGGCCTTTTGCAGCGCAAATGCGCCTGCGGTCAGCACACCATCGTTGGTGATGTGTGCGCTGAGTGTCGCCAGAAACACGAGGGAACGATGCAACGTACTGCTGTGAATGCTGCTCCCGTGAACAGCGTTCCGCCGATTGTACATGACGTGCTGAGTTCGTCGGGGAAGCCGCTGGATGCTGGGACGAGGGCATTTATGGAGCCGAGATTTGGGCACGATTTTAGTCAGGTGCGGGTGCATACGGGTGAGAGGGCAGCGGAGTCGGCGCAGGCGGTGAATGCGCTGGCCTACACGGTAGGGAGGGATGTGGTGTTTGGAACAGGACAGTTTACATCTGCTACTACAGAGGGACAAAGGTTGTTAGCGCATGAGTTGACGCATGTAGTGCAGCAGGCAAACAGACTTCAACAAACAGTGAAGATCAATCAGCCAGGGGATCAATATGAGAAAGAGGCAGATCATGCGGCACTGGCAATTAACCAACGCATGCCGTTCTCTGTGTCTCGACAAGGGAATATGGGCTTGATGCGCCAGCCGAGTGCGGGCGGAGCGAAAGTAGACCCGGATGTGGCGGAACTCAAAATGAAGGTCGGTGTACTGGTTAAGACCAACTTCGATGGCGATTACCAAAAGGCTTTTGATCATTATGATGCTGATCATAACGGGGGAGTCGACTCGAATGAGATTAAGAACCTGCTAAAGGATGCTGACGTTGGTAACCGGGTGACTCGCGGTACTTGGGCAAGCCGTATTCTAGAGCGGTTGGACACGAACAAAGATGGAAAGATCGACTGGCAAGAGTTCAAAAACGGAATTAAGTGATGAATGCACAGTTGCAAACTCAGACAAAAGCTGCACCGCAGCCATCTTTCACACCAGTGCAAACTGGCCTACTACAGCGCAAATGTGCCTGCGGCCAACACACCATCGCTGGTGGAGAGTGCGAGGAGTGCCGCCAGAAACAGGGGGGGATGATACAACGGGCCGCTGTCAGTTCTGCTCCTGTCAATGCTGTGCCGCCGATTGTACATGATGTCTTGAGTTCATCAGGGCAGCCGTTGGATGCTGGAACCCGAGCGTTCATGGAGCCGCGCTTTGGGCATGATTTTAGTGGAGTGAGGGTACATACGGATGATCGAGCGGCTGAGTCGGCGCGAGCGGTGAATGCGCTGGCGTATACAGTAGGGCGCGATGTAGTGTTTAGGGCGGGACAATATGCGCCTGGGACGAGTGAGGGAAAGAGGTTGATGGCACATGAGTTGACACACACTATTCAGCAGGAATCTGCAATACACCGATCACCTGCCACATTAGAGATGACTAGTCCAGAGGATACAACCGAGAGAGAAGCTCAGGCTGCTACGAATGTTGTTATGCAAGGACAGCCATTTGCACCCATTTCGGGGGATGCCTTGAAGGTCGCACGTCTAGGAACACCATCACAAAAATCAGTGCTGCCTCCTACGTTCTTTAAGCATAATACTGAGTTAAGTGGACTTATAGTGGGCAACTTTGATTTTCATTTTAGAAATTGCGGTATACTCGTTTGGGTCTGGCTGAAATTTAAATTCACAAAGGATATTAGTGCGACAGAGCAAGTAGACTTCAAGAAGCGATTCCTCAATGCAATTCACAGTAAATGGGCTCATAGTGGATATTCGCTAGCAGGTACAGAAAATTGCCCTTGTGGAAGGATTCCTATTGAGATTCATGCGGAGGAAAACACTAGATCATTCTATCATAAACTTGTTGATGTAGAGCGAAAAACAGACCTGGAGAGACGCCCGAAGGTCATCAGTGACATCAATGTAAACCTGTATTCAGATGATCTAACGCTCGCTCATGAATTTGGTCATGTACTCGGATTATATGACGAGTATGATGGAGGATTCTTCGAGAATATCATGTTCTGGCATGAGAATCCACCGGGGGGAGACCCGGGAGCCCTAATGTCAACAGGTACTGACTTGCGCCCTCGCTACTTTGAACATTATCGGCGAGAAGTTCAAAAAACAGCACCGAAAGGCTGCAACTATACGATTTCTTCACCAGTTCCTCCAGGACCCTGATGGAGAAGAGTTATAGATGTGAGTTAGCAAAACAAATTTGTACTGGGGTAGCATTCAATCTATTAATTGGTGTTTAAACTAATGGGAGCCTGTCCGAGCCTTGAAAAGAAAGCTCAGATCAAAGAAAGAAACGAGCGAAAGATGAGCAAGAGCCAGTCCACCTCAGGGCGAAGCCACCAGAACCTGCTTCTTGGTGCGCTTCTTGCTCGTTTTTCGCATAACTGGATACCGCTGAGCAGGCTGAGATCTGCTCCCCTGAGAGCGTCCGGGCGATTTTCCACGCGGTTGGGGCCGTCGAGTGGGCGTGCCAACCTGCACCAAAAGGGTTCCCATCACGCGGCACATCTGGCGGGGAGTGATCCCCTGTCGTCGTCGTTCCCAGGGACGGAAGAGCACCTGCGAAAGATGCCGAGAGAGAACCAACTGGTTCATGGCGGTGGCAACGACCAGACTCCACCGTTCGAACTGCTCTGGGGTTCGCAGACGCGCCTTCGTCCAGGAGAGGTCCTGCTTGAGAAAGCGATAGGTGTGCTCATGCGAAAAGCGTCGGCGATAGGTCGAGGCGACCTCGGTGAGAGGCAACTGGTCGGGACCTATCCAGACAAACCAACTCTCGCGGGGATCGCGTTTGGTCTCGTGTGCTCCCAGGCGCAGCACACGAAAGACCGTCACCTCGATCTCCCGCGCCTGCCGGAAATGCAAATGATGCCAGGCTTGCACCTCGATGGCCTTGCCGCCCTCGTCCGTGCCAGCGAACTCGGCATCCGGCTCGCCCCAGGTCTCGGGACGACTCCCCTGGAACACGTCCCCATCTTTGCGGGGAGCCCCCCGTTTCCCAGGAGAGTGCGGTGGGGCAGGCCGATACAGCTTGCGATTGCGCTTCAAACGCATCAAGGCTCCGACGCCCATCTGCTGGCAAGCGGCGACAAACGATCCCGTAGCATACCAGCGATCGGCCAGCAGGCGCATCGAGGCTCCCAAGAGCGGCAGCAGGCTCCGCAGTTGCTCGATAGCGACTCCCACTGCCGTCTCGGAGCTCTTGATCCGTCGTTGCGAGAGAATGGCCCCCCAGCTACTGGAAGTCGTCGGCAAGAGCATCACCGTCGAGAACTGCCACCCGACACTCACCGGTTTGGTAGCATGAGGCAAATTCGGCACATAGATCATCCCCCGATCTGGGCTGGTTTCAGCCTCGGGGCGGGCGATACCGGTGCTGTCAATGCTCACCCACACCTCCCCTTCGTGCTGGGCGAGCAGCCCCTGCGTCCACACCCCACTCCAGCGACTCGCATCGATCCATCCATCTTCCAGGGCTTCGTACACGCTGCCACACTTGCGCCGGAAGAAGGGGGATTGCGACAATTCGGGCAGCGACCTGGCTGCCGACTCACTCGTCAGCGCATCCACCAATTCAAAGAGAGCATCCGAGCTGCGAGAAAAACACCCATAAACCTGCTGACGAATCCTGGTCCATATGTTAAAGTTCAAGGCGTAAGCGTCCTTTGCATGGGTTTGTTTGCTGCAAAGAACTTTACGTCATCTGGCAGTTCCTGACAACCTCAGGGCTGCCTTTTGGTTGCGTTAGTTTAAACACCAATATTAAAGAGTTAGACGAATGAGTACACAACTGCAAATGCACATAAAAACGGTATCGCAACCATCTTTGCCATCTGTAGAAGGAGGTCTTCTACAGCGCAAATGCGCCTGCGGCCAGCACACCATCACCGGTGGAGAATGTGCCGAGTGTCGTGCAAAGCGTGAGGGAACGATACAACGGGCTGCTATAAGCCATGCGCTTGTGAATAGTGTGCCTCCAATTGTGCATAATGTACTCGGTTCTCCTGGTCAATCTTTAGATACAGGAACGAGAGATTTTATGGA
>WNEZ01003307.1_pt1 | contig 13893 bp, 12 predicted proteins | sample 5400521 | NCBI WGS metagenome assembly WNEZ01 (sample SAMN13153339, study PRJNA577476) | soil metagenome | isolation source: 120 cm saprolite under Douglas fir tree site 2 hole 1 replicate 1 | place: USA:California | collected 2015-04-18 | reverse complement strand
AAGTCAGACCGGCTGCGGCCCATCTCCCGCTTCGCCACGTCCACCGCCGCCTCTCGCAGCTCCGGGCGGGGCACCGCGCCCGTGATCTCGACGACGAGCGGCGACCCCTTCCACAGCGGCAGATGCGCGGTCGGCGTCAACGGCAGCCCGGCGAGCGTCGCGTCCATCAGGAGGGCATCCGAGACTCTCGCCTGGGCCGCCACCGCTTCGTCCTCACGCTTCCGCTTGAGGTCGTAGAGCTTGACGGCGAACCCCAGCAGCACGACGAGGATCAGCATCGTTGCCACCACGATGATTTCCATGGCTGTCACCTCCGTGGGCTCGGACGGTGCATCGGGCATGCCAGGCGAAACGTCAGGCCGCCGCGGCCAAGTGGCCCCGCCGTAAGCCCGGACGCGCGTCCCCCGGACGAACGCTCCCGACCGAGTAGGAATTTCCACGCCGATCGTGTAAACGTTTCCAGATGCGCCGCCGCGCGGCGCGTCATCCCGCGCCCTCCGGGGCCCCCTGGAGGATCGACTCGGCGGCGAGCACTTCCCGCGCGACATCGCCGAGGCGCTGGCGCGAGTCCATCGCCTGACGCCGTAGCCACCGGAACGCCTCCACCTCGCTGAGCTGCCGATCGCTCATCAGCTTGCCCTTGGCCTGGTCCACGAACGGTCGGTCGGCGCGCGCCTGCTGCAGCCGGCGGAGCTCGCGGAAGCGGGCGAGAGCCAGGTCGAGCGTGGGCGCGAGCTCCGCCGCGCGCAGCGGCTTGAGCATGAAGCCCATCACGCCGGCGCGATTCGCCTGCTTGACCACGGTTTGATCGGTGTCCCGCGTGAACAGCACCGCCGGACAGTCGAGTCTCGGCGGTGATGCGCGGCATGAGCGCGGGCTCGCGCGTCCCGCTGAGGCTCGGCGCCATGATCACGACGTCGGGCCGTGTCTCCTTCATCACCGCAACCGCGTCGAGCCGTAACGGCGCCTCGACCGCCACCACGCCGCCCGCGTCCTCGACCGCCTCGCGGAGCATCGCGCGCGACGAGGAATCGGCCTCGAGAATTGCCACCCGCCAGCGCGGCGGACCATTCCGGAACGTGCTGCGGATCGCTCGCATGAGAACCTCCCTGAGCGGCCCGCTCGACGCAACCCGCGTGCCAAGGCCCGTACGGCCGGCCCGGAAAAACTTCCCAGACCGAGACCGGAAATTCCTCCCCGCCCACGCCGTGCACCGCTTCGTATTTGCATCTCGAGCGACGGACCCACGCCGTGACCGCGGTGGCACGTGACTTGCCTATTCCCCGGAGCGTGCTCAGATTGAAGCGCGAATTGAAGGACGAACCTGAGGACGAGATCCGCGACGAACCTCTGCCGGAGCCGTCCGACCGCATCGTCGCTGAAGACGGGGTGGGGGCCGACGAGGAGGACGACTGGGACGAGGAAGGTAGCCGCCTACCCCGGCTGCCCGGACCCCTGATCGCCGCCACCACCTTCGTTCCCACGTTCCTGGCGGTCCTCTTCGGCCTGAGTCATCTGCTGGGCGGCGCCAGCCCGACGGCGCGCACGGCGAACGCGCCGGCGCCATCCGCTGTCGCGCCCATGTCGGACCAGCTGGCCCCGGCCCTCTCCGAGGCCCTTCGCGACCCGTTTGTCGCGCCGGGGCTGGTCGACCCTCCTCCGACGAGACTAAGTGATCCGAGAGACGTGACCCGCCCGAGCGATCCGCGCGAGGCGCTACGTGCGCCGAGCCTGGAGGAGGCCACGCCACCGGCCGTCGACCCGGCCCCGCCGCCGGCCCTGCCGACGAGGCCGCCGGCCCAGCCACGGGTGGCCACGCCCTCGGCGCCCGAGCCCCGCGCGCTACGCCTCACCGAGACGCCCCGCCAGCCCCAGGCTGCCGTGCTGACCACCACGCCGACGGCAGAGCCGCGCAAGAGCGGGCGAGACTGGACCCCCGCGGCCGCGTTCGCAGACCGCGAGGCGGCCGGGCGCCTGGCCAGCAGCATTCAGCAGCAGGGCTATCCCGTCGAGATCCGGCAGGAGCAGTCTTCCGCCCGACCCTGGGTGGTGTGGATCGGCGCCCAGCCCCGCGGGGGCGAGCGCCGCCGCTAGTCCCGCCCCTCTACCGGTGCTCGGCCTGGAGCTCCCGCCACCGCCGCGCCTTGTTGTGCAGCGTCTTCGGCGTCGTCCCGAGGATCTCGGCGGCGCGAGTCTTGTTATTGTTCACCGACTGCAGCGTCCGGAGGATGAGCTGCTTCTCGCCGTCGTCGAGCGTGGTGCCCACCGGCAGCACCACCACGTTGGCCCGCTCGGTCGGCGCGGCGCCCAGCGGAACGATCGGCAGGCAGTCGGCGGTGATCAGCCCGTCCTCGCACGAGACCACCGCGCGCTCGATCACATTGCGTAGCTCCCGCACATTGCCCGGCCAGGCATGGTCCCGGAGGAGCTTGAGCGCCGCCTGGTCGATCCCGCGCACCTGGCGCTCGTACTTGTCGTTGAACTCGGTCATGAACGCCCCCGCGAGGAGGGGGATGTCCTCGGGGCGCCGGCGCAGCGGCGGGAGCGCGATCGTCAGCACGTTCACCCGGTAGTAGAGGTCCTCCCGGAGCGCGCCCTCCTGCACCGCCTTCACCACGTCCTTGTTGGTCGCGCACACCACCCGCACGTCCACCGCGACCTCGTCGTGGCCGCCGATGCGACGCACCTGGCTGTCCTGAAGCACGCGGAGGTACTTGGCCTGCAGGTTCGAGCTCATCTCGGCGATCTCGTCGAGGAAGATGGTGCCACCGTCGGCCAGCTCGAAGTAGCCGGGCCGCCGCGCCATCGCGCCGGTGAAGGCCCCCTTCTCGTGACCGAACAGCTCGCTCTCCAAGAGCGTCTCCGGGATCGCCGAGCAGTTCACCGCCACGAACGGCCCCTTGGCCCGCTGCGAGAGCTCGTGGATGGTGCGCGCGACCAGCTCCTTGCCGGTCCCGGTCTCGCCCAGGATCAGCACCGGCGCCGGGCTCGGCGCCGCCATCTCGATCAGCCGGTAGATCTCCTGCATCCCGGGGCTCACGCCCAGCAGGGGCCCCAGCCCCCGCGTCTCCTTGAGCTGGCGCCGCAGGACCGTGACCTCGCGATTGACCTGCACCTTCTCGACCGCCTTCTCCACCAGGACCCGGAGCCGGCGCGGGTCCACCGGCTTGGTCATGTAGTCGTAGGCGCCCTCCCGCATCGCGGACACGGCGGTCTCGATGGAGCCGTGGGCGGTCAGGAGAATGACGGCAGCCTCCGGGACCGCGGCGGCCAGGGGCTTGAGCAGTCCGATCCCGTCGATCACGGGCATGACCATGTCGGCGACGACGACGTGCGGGCGGAAGCCCGGCGCCCGCTCGAGGGCGTCCTTGCCGTCCACCGCTTCCTGGACCTCGTACCCCCACATGGCCAGCAGGGCGGCCAGACCGCTGCGGCCGGACTCGTCGTCGTCTGCGATCAGGATTCTATGCTTCATGGTCGTCCCCTTTCGGGAAGCTCGCGATAGTTCACAGTGGAGGCCCGATCTTCGCGGCCTAGGCTGCAAGCGATATGCCCTCGAAATTTCTGGAAGGGAGCTCAGAGTGGCGACAGTCGGCCACTGCCGCTGCGACAAAGCTTTACGAGATATATGTCAAGATCTACTCGAACACGATTCGCCGGACGCGAGCGCTGGACTGGGAAGATCTTACCGTGTAACTACGAACCAGCCCAGTCGATGTCGAGCAGGGCCAACCCGGTGGCCGGGTCGATTCTCCGGCGGAGCGTCGCCGGGGACTCGACGATCATGACCTCGAGGGTCGGGTCCACGGTGCCCCCCAGGAGGTGGCCCCCGAGGGCGCTCCCGTCGTACCGGGCCACCACCACGTGGGCGTGCACCCGCGGCTCGCCGGCGTCGAGGGCGACGTTGCCGACCAGCGAGACCACCTCGACCTGCTCCCGGATGACCCGCCGGGCGTAGTCGCGCCGGGTCCGGTCGAAGAAGCCGAGGGTCACCCCCGAGAAGGCCCCGATCCCGGTCAGCGACGCGCCGGACAGATCGAAGCGCTTGGCGGCCGCGGTGAGGGCTTCCACCGGGTCGTCGCCGCGGGCGCACACCATCACGAAGCTGCGCCGGCCCCCGACGTCATCGAGCTGCTGGATCTTCATGTCCCGCTCCTCTCGTCAGGGCGCTCAGGCCCGCTCGGCCACCGCCTGTTTGTCGCGCTTGCGCAGGCCCACCAGGCAGGCCACCAGGACCCCGGTCATCGCGGTGAGCAGCCCGAGCTCGATCATCGCGTAGCGGAAGACCGCCTCGCCCTGCTCCATCAGGGTGCCGAACTCCGCGGTGAGCACCAAGATCCGCCGCACCGCCGCGATCATGGCCACCAGCACGAAGGGCTCCGGCACGAGCACGTGCTCCCGGAACAACACCTGCACCGTGTACAGGATCTCGATCATCATGAGGATCAGCAGGAGCTGGTCCAGCATCCCCACGATGCTGCCCCCGATCGTGCCGGCCCCGATGCTGCGGGCGAACGTCACCGCCGCGTTGAGCAGCAGCCCCACCGCGCCCGCCGCCAGCAGCACCGCGATCCCCACGTAGAGGACGTCCTCCACCTGGGTGAACGCCTGCGCGATGCGCTCGCGCACCGCCGGCCGCGCCCGGCCCGCGGGACTCACCGGCGCCTCACCGCCGCCCCGTCAACGATCAGCACGAACCCCATGCGCGGTGGGGCATCGGCAATCCCTGTGCCACGCGCCGGGCGGGGACCGCCGCGCGGCTAAGCGCTCGAAAAGCGGCGGCCCCGCGCGCGCGCTGGCGTCGGCTCCCAGCCGCTCCCGCGCAGAACCGGTAAACGTTACCGACGGTCTTCGGTAACGCCGACGCGGCGGGGCGCGCCGGCCCGGGCAACCTTTCTGGGGCCTTCCCCGCGTGATACCGTGAGACATTCCCGCACCGTAACGGACGGAAGGAGGCGCGGATCATGACGGACATCTGGGGTGATCTCGTGTGGGCCGCTCTCGCGGATCTGAAGACGAGGCTGGTCCTCGTGCTGCCGGGCGTCCTGGCGATGCTGACCTTGGCCGTCGTCGGCCTCGCCGGCGCGTGGATCGCCGCGCGCGTGACCCGGCGGCTGGCGCAGGCGGTGGCGTTCGACCGGCGCGCCGAGAGCTGGGGCATCGTCTCGCAGCTCAGCCGCGCGGGCGTGCGCCGGCCCCCCTCGCAGGTGCTGGGACTGGTCGTCTTCTGGAGCATCCTCGTCCTCTTCCTGTCCATGGCCATCGACGCGCTCGCGATCCCCGGCACCGGGCGGCTCACCGAGTTCGTGTTCTCCTGGGTCCCCCGGGTCATGGGCGCGGCCCTGATCCTCCTCGTCGGCTGGCTCGTGGCCAACTTCCTGGGCGAGGGTGCGCTCATCGCGGCGGTCAACGCGCGCGTGCCGGAGGCGCGCCTGCTCGCTCGCGCGATCCGCTGGGGCGTGCTGCTCTTCGCGAGCGCGACCGCGATCACCCACCTCGGCATCGGCAAGGAGATGGTGCTGGTGGCCTTCGGCATCACCTTCGGCGGCTTGATCTTCGCCTTGGCGCTGGCCTTCGGCCTCGGGGGCCGTGCGCTGGCCCGCCAGATCCTCGAACGCCACCTGCGCAACCGCGAGCCACATCCGCGGGAGACGCTGACCCACCTCTAGCCGCATGATCGATGTCGGCGTGCTCTTCCAGCAGGCGGTGGCCGCGCTGCGCCGAGAGCGTCACGCGACCTATCGCCTGCAGCTGGGGAGCGCGCTCGGCTTCGACGCGGTGGCCGCGCTCGGCCCCTACCTCGACGCGCTCGGGGTGAGCGACGCCTACCTCTCCCCCTGCTTCCGCTGCGGCCCCGGCAGCTCGCACGGCTACGACGTCACCGATCACAACGCGTTCAACCCCGAGATCGGGGGCGCGACCGCCTTCGATCGCATGGCCGCCGCGCTCACCGCGGGGGGACTCGGCCTGATCCTCGACGTGGTGCCCAACCACATGGGCATCGCGGGCGACGCCAATCCCTGGTGGCTCGACGTGCTGGAGAACGGCCAGGCCTCCCCGCGCGCCAACTTCTTCGACATCGACTGGACGCCGATCAAGCCCGAGCTGCGCGATCGCGTACTCCTGCCCGTCCTGCCCGATCAGTACGGCCGCGTGCTCGAGTCGCAGCAGCTCCAGCTCGAGCTCGCGGACGGCGCCTTCCACCTGCGCTACGCGGGGGCGCGCCTGCCCATCGCCCCCGACACCTACGCGCAGATCCTGACCGACCGCCTCGACGTCCTCGCCGACCGGCTCGGGGCGGAGGACGCGGGGCTCCAGGAGCTGCGCAGCATCCTGACCTCGCTCGAGCACCTGCCGGGGCGCACCGAGACCGATCCGGCCCGGCTCGAGGAGCGGCTGCGCGAGAAGGAGATCGTCAAGCGCCGCCTCGCCGTTCTCACCAAGGAGTCGGTGGACATTCGCGAGCACGTCGAGGAGACGGTGCGCGGCGTGAACGGCACCCCGGGGGATCCCGCGAGCTTCGACGCGCTCGACCGCCTGCTCTCGGCCCAGACCTACCGGCTCGCCGACTGGCGCGTGGCGGGCGACGAGGTGAACTACCGCCGCTTCTTCGACGTCAGCCACCTCGCCGCCATCCGCATGGAGCAGCGCCTCGTGTTCGACGCCGCCCACGAGCTGGTGCTCCGGCTCGTCGGCGAGGGCAAGGTCTCGGCGCTGCGCGTGGACCATCCGGACGGGCTCTACGCGCCCGGCGAGTACTTCCGCCGGCTCCAGGAAGGCGCGCTGGTGGCAACCGCGCGGCGGCTCGTGCCCGAGCTGGGGCCCGCGGAGGCGGCGGCGCTCGGCGCCCTCTATCGCGTCCGCGCCGCCGACCAGCCGGCCGCGCCGGACGCCCGGCCGCTGTGGATCGCGGCCGAGAAGATCCTGAGCGCGGGCGAGCCCCTGCCCGACTGGTGGGCGGTGGCGGGCACCACCGGCTACGACTTCCTGGCCTCCGTCAACGGGCTCTTCGTGGACCGGGGGACTTCCAGACAGATGACCACGTTGTACGCGCGGTTGGCCGGGGCGGGCGGGCTGCTGGCCGATCACACCTACGCGGCCAAGCGGCTGATCATGCAGGTGTCGATGGCGAGCGAGATCAACCAGCTCGGCCATCACCTCGACTCCATGTCGGAGCGCAATCGGCTCTCGCGCGACTTCACCCTCTACAGCCTCGTGCGCGTGATCCGCGAGGTGGTCGCCGCGTTCTCGGTCTACCGCACGTACGTGGGCGACGACGGCCGCGATCCGAGCGTCCGCGACCGCGCCTACATCGAGGAGGCGGTGGCGGAGGCCAAGCGCCGCAACCCCACCGTGAACGTGTCCATCTTCGACTTCGTCCGCGACGTGCTCCTGGTCCGGAGCTCGGGCCGCCCCGATCCCGCCGAGCAGGCCGCCCGCCGGCACTTCGCGATGCGCTTCCAGCAGACGACCGGGCCGGTCACCGCCAAGGGCGTCGAGGACACCGCCTTCTACGTGTACAACCGCCTCGTCTCGCTCAACGAGGTGGGTGGCGATCCCGCGCGCTACGGCGAGTCGGCGACCGTTTTTCACGACAAGAACGCCGCGCGCCTGGCCCGGTGGCCGGAGTCCCTCGTCGCCACCGCGACCCACGACACCAAGCGCGGCGAGGACGTGCGCGCGCGCATCAACGTGCTCTCCGAGGTGCCGGCCGCGTGGGCCGTCGAGGTCCGGCGCTGGCGGGCCCTCGCCCGGCGCTTCAAGATCGACGTCGACGGCCGCGCCGCGCCCGACGCCAACGACGAGTACCTCTTCTACCAGACCCTGGTGGGCGCCTGGCCCGCCCAGGAAGACGACGAGTCGCTCGAAACCCTGACCGAACGGCTGGTCGCCTACATGGAGAAGGCCACCAAGGAGGCCAAGCGCCACACGAGCTGGGTGAACCCGAGTGCCGGCTACGACGCGGCGACGCGCGGGTTCGTGACCGGCCTGCTCGCGCCCGGCGGGGCCTTCCTCGCCGCCTTCCGGCCCTTCCAGCGCCTGGTCGCGGCCCACGGGGCGGTCAACTCCCTCGCCCAGACCCTGCTCAAGATCGCGGCCCCGGGGATCCCCGACTTCTACCAGGGCACCGAGCTCTGGGAGCTGTCCCTCGTCGATCCCGACAACCGCCGACCGGTGGACTTCGCCCGCCGGCAGGCGATGCTCGACGCCGTGCGCGCCCGCATCCCCGCCGAGGGCGCGGGCGCGCCGGACCTGAGCGCCCTCTGCGCGGAGCTTCTCGAGCACTGGCGGGACGGGCGGGTGAAGCTCTACCTCACCCACCGCGCGCTCACCCTGCGGCGGCGGCGGTCCCGGCTCTTCGGCGCCGGCGAATACAGCGCGCTCGCTCCGGGTGGCCGCCACGCCGAGCACGTGGTGGCGCTGGCGCGACTGGACGGGCCCGACGCGGTGATCGCGGTGGTGCCGCGCTTGACCGCGCGCCTCGCCGGCCTCACCGGCCGGTTCGCGCTGGGGGAGGCGGCCTGGGAGCAGACGTGGGTCGCGCTCGGCGACGACCGGCTCGCCGGCGTCTACCGCGACCGCTTCACCGGCCTCACGGTGGCCAGCGAGCAGCACGACGGCGTCGCGGTGCTGCCCGGGCCCGCGCTGTTCGCTCACTTTCCGGTGGCGCTCCTCGAGCGCGAGGGCGGCCTACCATGAGCCCGAGCCCGGCGGCGCGGCGCGCGCATCGGATGCCGTTCGGCGCGGAGGTCCGCGAGGACGGCTCCACGCGCTTCCGGCTCTGGGCGCCCGGCGCCCGCCAGGTCGAGCTGTGGCTCGAGGAGCCGGGGCGCGCGGTGCGTATGCCACGCGACGGGGGCGGGTGGGCGGAGTACGTGACGCGGGACGCGCCGCCGGGCACGCGCTACCGCTACCGGATCGACGGGGAGCTGCTCGTGCCCGATCCGGCCGCGCGCTTCCAGCCCGGCGACGTGCACGGGGCGAGCGAGGTCATGGACCCCCTCGCCCATGCCTGGACCGACACCGCCTGGGCCGGCCTGCCCCCGGAGCGGCTCGTGTTCTACGAGCTGCACGTGGGTGCGTTCAGCGCGGCCGGCACCTACGCGGGCGTGGCCGAGCGGCTCGACCACCTGGTCTCGCTCGGCGTCACCGCGGTGGAGCTGATGCCGCTGGCCGACTTCCCCGGCCGCTGGGGCTGGGGCTACGACGGCGTCCTCCTCTTCGCCCCCGAGGCGAGCTACGGCCGGCCCGAGGACCTCAAGGCCCTGGTGGACGCCGCGCACGCGCGCGGCCTCGCCGTCTTCCTCGACGTCGTCTACAACCACTTCGGCCCCGAGGGCAACTACCTGCACCACTACGCGCCCGGCTTCTTCAACGCGCGCCACCAGACCCCGTGGGGCGACGGCGTCAACTACGACGGGCCCGGCTCGGAGGTGGTGCGCGCGTTCATGATCCACAACGCGCTCTACTGGATCGAGGAATACCACCTCGACGGCCTGCGCCTCGACGCGGTCAATGCGATCGTGGACGATTCGCCCCGGCACCTGCTGGTGGAGCTTGGCCGCGCGGTGGCCGACGGGCCCGGCCGCGACCGCCGCGTGCACCTGGTGCTGGAGAACGGCGCCAACGAGGCGCGCTACCTGCGACCGGTGGACGGCCGCCGCCCGCTCTACCAGGCCCAGTGGAACGACGACGTGCACCACGCGCTGCACGTGCTCCTGACCGGCGAGGCGGGCGGCTACTACGGCGACTACCAGCCCCCGCTGCCGCACCTGGGGCGCTGCCTCACCGAGGGCTTCGCGTTCCAGGGCGAGCGGTCGATGTACCGGGGCGTCACGCGCGGCGAGCCGTGCGCGGACCTGCCGTCCACCGCCTTCGTGGGCTTCCTCCAGAATCACGATCAGATCGGCAATCGCGCCCTCGGGGACCGGATCACCGCGCTCGCCTCCCCCGATGCGGTGCGCGCGGCCACCGCGGTGCTCCTCCTCTCGCCCGCCCTGCCGCTCCTCTTCATGGGCGAGGAATGGGCCGCGCCCGAGCCGTTCCTCTTCTTCAGCGATCTCGGCCCGGATCTGGGCCCGCGCGTGTCCGAGGGCCGACGGCGCGAGTTCGCCCGCTTCCCGGAGTTCGCCAATGAGGCGACGCGCGCGCGCATTCCCGATCCCCAGGCCGAGTCGACGTTCAAGCGCTCGGTGCTCGACTGGGGTCACGCGGGCGCCGCCATCCACAAGGACTGGCTGGGCTTCCACCAGGCCCTGCTCGCGCTGCGAGCCCGGGCGGTCGCGCCGCTGCTCGCGGGCGAGTCGGTCCCGCTCCCCTCGTGGAAGGCGCTCGGCGACACCGCGCTCGAGGTCGCGTGGACGTTCCCGGCCGGCACGCTGCGGCTCGTCGCCAACCTGGGCGCGGCCGCCGTCCCGCACGAAGGGCCGGGCGCGGACTGGGGCCGCCGCCTCTACGCGCTCACCCTGCCGTCGCCCACGTGGTCCACGCTGCCACCGTGGAGCGTGGCGTTCTACTTCGCGGGGGCCGCCCCCCGATGAGCGCCAAAGGCGCGAAGAGGCCTAACCGCCTCGCGAGGTCCTCCACCGGGGATCGACTTGGAATCGATCGCGCCAAAGGCGCGAAGAGGCCTAACCGCCTAGCGAGATCCTCCACCGGGGGCCGACTTAGAATTGATCGCCTCATCGATCGCTTCACCGTAGACCGTCATGGTCCGATCCGCGATGCGGTCCCACGAGAAATACGCCTCCACCCGGCGGCGCCCGGCCTCGCCCATGCGCCGGGCGCGCTCGGGATCGGCCAGGGCCTCCCGCAGCGCCTGCCCGAGCGCGGCGGCGTCACCAGGCTCCACCAGCCGGCCGGTCTCGCGGTCCACCACCACCTCGGGGATGCCCCCGACCCGGCTCGCCACCACCGGCGTGCCGCAGGCCATGGCCTCGAGGTTGATCAGGCCGAACGGCTCGTAGATGGACGGGCAGACGAAGACCGCGGCGTGACTGTAGAGCTGGACGACCTCGGGAACCGGCAGCATCGCGTTGATCCAGCGGATCTCCGGACGGCCCGTCACCGCGGCCTCGAGGCGGGCCAGCAGCTCCGGGGTGTCCGGGCTGCTCGCGCAGAGCACGAGCTGGACGCCCGCGGGCAGGGCCCGCGCGGCCTCCAGGAGCTGGAAGATCCCCTTCTGCTCGCTGATCCGGCCCACGAAGAGCACGTAGGGGGCGTGCACCCCGTGGCGCGCGAGGGTATCGCGTTGCTCGGTGCGCGCGAAGGCCTCCGCGTCCACCCCGTTGTGGATCACCACCACCCGGTCGGGATCGACCCGAAAATGGGTCGTGATGTCGGCGCGCATCTGGGCGGACACCGCGATGACGCGGTCGGCGCGCTCGACGGCCAGCCGCTCGGCCCAGCTCGACACCGCGTAGCCGGTGCCGAGCTGGTCGGCCTTCCACGGCCGGAGCGGCTCCATGCTGTGCAACGTGACGACGAGCGGCACGTCGTGGATGGACTGCACCAGCATCCCACCCAACCCCACGTACCAGGTGTGGGTATGGACCACGTCCGCCGCCACCGGGTCGCGTGCCATCGCGAGCCCCACCGAGAGCGCCTCGAGCGCGGGCGCGTACGGCGCCTCCGGCCCGCCGGCCAGGCGCGGCCACGGGGCGTAGCCCTTCACGGTCAACGGCGGATCGGTCTGTTGCTGGTCGCCGAAGCAGCGCACCTCGACCGACGCGCGGCGGGCCAGCGCGCGGCTCAGGTGATCCACCACCACGCCGGCCCCGCCGTACACGTGCGGCGGATACTCTCGACTCAGGAGCAGGATTCTCACAGGCGTCGTCCCCCGGGAGAGCTTACCGCATGAGCCCGACCGACCCCTTCGTCTTCCTCGGCTGCCTCGAGCTGAACGAGCTGCTGCCCCACGAGGCCCACGACGCCCGCGAGCTGCTCGAGCAGCTCGGGCGCGTGCCGGTGGAGTCCGTCTTCTGCCATACCTCGGCCTCGCTGCTGCACCGGCCGGTGCTGGCCGAGGCCTATCCCAACGATTTCGCGCTCTGGGTCGGCACCGAGGTGCGCGACGTGCGGCTCGCGGAGCGGCTAGCCGGCGTGGACGCCTTCCACGCGGGCTCCATGGAGCGCGTGCGCGAGGAGCTGGTCGCCACCATCTCCGACCACCTCGAGCATCTCGGCACCGCGCCCGGCCGCACCCAGGGCAAGCGCTTTCGCTTCTTTCAGGTGCACCTCGTCCCGGTGCCCACCGGCCACCAGGCCCGCACCCTCGCCGAGTTGCGCGACGCGCTCGTCGAGGTGGACGTGAGCGCGCTCTTCTACCACACGATCGAGGCACGCTACCGCGCCGGCCGCGGGCGGGGCGACTTCGCCGAGTGGGTCGCCGGCGTGCTCGGCCGCCCGGAGGTGGCCGATCGGCTCGCCCACATCGACCCGTTCGCGGGCAGCCTCGAGCGGATCCGCGACCGCCATCTCAACATCCTGTCCGACGCGATCGCCGACGAGGGCGCCTGATGGGCCCGGGCTCGCTGCTCAAGCTCGACGACTACCGGCAGGTCGCCCCGCGCGGCGCGGTGGACATCCTCATGCGCATCGGCGAGCGCCTGCGCGGGAAGCGCTTCGTGCACGTGAGCGCCTCGCGCTACGGCGGCGTGGGCGTGGAAGTGCTGAACCGGCTCGTGCCGATCATGAACGACCTGGGCGTCGAGACCACCTGGGAGATCACGATCGGCACCGCGGACTTCGACCAGGTCGGCCGCGCGGTGAGCCGGGCCCTCGCCGGAACCGAGCAGGTCATTACCGAGGCCATGCTGGCCCGCCTGCGCGACACCGCGGCCGAGAACGCGCGCCGCCTCCGGCTCGACGCCGATCTGGTGATGGTGCACGACGCCACCCCGCTCGGCCTCGTCGAGCAGCGCGGCAGCGCGGGGCGCTGGGTCTGGCGCTGCCACCAGGATCTCTCCTCCGCCCAGCCGCAGATCTGGAGCGCGCTCCGCCCGATCGCGCAGCGCTACGACGCGGCGGTCTTCTCCCTCGCCCGTTTCGCGACGCCGCTCTCCATCCCCCGCTTCATCGTGTATCCGTCCATCGACCCGCTCTCCGAGCGCAACCGCGAGATGACTCGCGCCGAGCAGGCCGCCCAGATGGACCGCCTCCAGGTGCCGCGGGACAAGCCCATCCTGCTCCAGGTGGGGCCGTTCGAGCGCCAGCACGACCCGCTCGGCGTCATCAACGCGTTCCGTCTCGTGAAGAAGCACCACGACGTCCGGCTCGTGCTGGCCGGCCCGCCCCCCGCGCCCGGGGGAGACGTCCTCGCCGACGTGCGCGAGGCGGCCGGTCAGGATCCCGACATCGCGGTGATCGTCCTGCCCCCGGATCCCCAGACCGAGCTGAACGCGCTCGAGCGCGCGGCGACGATCGCGATCCAGAAGCCGCTCCAGGCCGACTTCACCATCGAGGTGGCCACCGCGATGTGGAAGGGCAAGCCGGTGATCGGCACCATCGCGGGCGGCATCCCATTTCAGATGGTCGTGAACGTCACCGGGTATACCGTGGAAACCGTGGAGGGTGCCGCGTTCCGCATCCGGCAGCTCCTGAGCAACCCCGAGCTCATCGGTCGCATGGGCGCGGCCGGGCGCGAGCACGTGCGCCGCAATTTCCTCGTGACCCGGCACCTCAGCGACTACTTGGCGCTGCTCGCCCATCTCACCCGGTGATGGAGACCCTCGAGCTCGCCGACGAGGTCCAGACCGCCGTCGAGCGGATCGGCACCGCCGACCTCGTGGTCGGCCTGGCCACCGCCGGGCCGAGCGCCACCGCCCCCGTGGTGGCTGGGGCCGTGCGGGCGGCCCTCGACGCGCACTTCGCGGGCCAGGCCGCGGTGGTCGT
>WNEZ01010093.1_pt1 | contig 13896 bp, 10 predicted proteins | sample 5400521 | NCBI WGS metagenome assembly WNEZ01 (sample SAMN13153339, study PRJNA577476) | soil metagenome | isolation source: 120 cm saprolite under Douglas fir tree site 2 hole 1 replicate 1 | place: USA:California | collected 2015-04-18 | reverse complement strand
TGAAGAGTGCAGAGTACGTCATCTGCTCTCGTGTTCTTGTTCAAACGTCTGTCACACTCAGTGTTATTATATTATCATCATCGCTGCGCCTGTATGCTACAATAGAGCCATGCTAAGAACGCTCACAGTCACTCGCTATGTCACCCCGCTGCGGGAAGGGGGCTCGCTGCCAGCCATCGTAGAGGCCGATGATGATGGCCTTTACGTGCTGAAATTCCGTGGAGCAGGTCAAGGACCAAAAGCCTTGATCGCTGAACTGGTAGCCGGAGAACTTGGCCGTGCTCTGGGACTACCTGTTCCCGAAATCGCCCTTATGGAACTTGATCCCGTACTCGGTCGTTCCGAGCCGGACTTTGAGATCCAAGCCCTGATCAAGGCAAGCACAGGCCTCAATCTCGGCCTGGACTACTTACCTGGAGCTCTCGCCTTCAACCCGCTTGATGCTGACAGGCTCGATTCCCTGCTTGCCTCCTCAATCGTGTGGTTCGATGCATACGTGACCAACGTAGACCGCACACGGCGCAATACCAACATGCTCTTCTGGCACAGGCGGCTGATGCTCATCGACCACGGTTCTGCGCTCTACTTCCATCACAGTACCGGGGATTACCTTGCTCGCAGCCACAGCCCGTTTCCTCCCATCAAAGAGCATGTTCTTCTTCCCACAGCCAGTGCCCTTGAGGAGGCAGACGCACTCCTGAAAGGACTTCTCACGCCAGAGGCAATTCAGGAGACGGTCAAAGCGATTCCCGAGAGCTGGCTCGACTCTGACCCGTTCTTTGCCGACCGTGATTTGCATCGTGATGCCTACCAGGCGTACCTACTCGACCGTCTGGCAGCTTCGCATTACTTCGTGGAGGAGGCCTTGCGTGCACGCGCTCAGCTCCTATGATTACGCGATCATCCGGGTCGTCCCCAATGTTGAGCGCGGTGAGTGCCTCAATGTCGGTGTGCTGCTCTTTTGTCGCACGCTGCGCTTTCTCGGAGTACGTATTCACCTGGATCAGACAAGATTGCTCACCCTGGCACCCGACCTTGATCTTGCCAGGATCCAGCAGCAACTGGACGACATAGTACACATTTGCAAGGGGGGACCGGAAGCAGGACTGCTAAGTAATATGTCACAGTCTGAGCGTTTTCACTGGCTAGTATCTCCGCGCAGCACGATCATCCAGACTTCACACGTTCATGTGGGTCTATGTGCAGATCCTGAGGCAACTCTTGAGCACCTGCTCGAGACGATGGTTTACCACTAGCGCCCTGTCAAAGTTCAATCGACGTGTGAAATGTAGTGGCAGGGAGTAGAGTGGGGCGGCGGATGGGCCCTTGCGGCTGCCAGGCCCCCACTAGCATTCCTGGCACGATATGGGTTATGATAGAGATGAGATAATTAGTTCAAGAGAGTGCTAGATGGAGCTACATGAAGGCAGAACAACGGGACGATAACACCCCCGCAGCTTCTCTCTCTTCGCTGGAGGATATGTCGCCTGGATCATTTCGCAGTGTGTTGAAGAATCGCTCGTTCTTACTGCTCTGGTTAGCACAACTGCTTTCACTGACCGTCTTTAATGCGGCCAATTATGGTGTCATTGCTTTCGTGACGTCGGTCACCCACTCAACGGTGATGGTCGGCTTAGCTATCATCTCCTTTACACTTCCCGCTGTGCCGTTTAGCTTACTTGCAGGAGTCTATGTCGATTACCTTGACAAGCGACTCGTACTCTGGGTAAGCAATGCACTGCGAGCTGCTTCCACAGGAATGATTGCGCTAGCTCTACTCTTGAACCCGCATTCAGTCATTCCAGTCTTCTTCCTGGCATTTGTCATCTCACTGATTACTCAGTTCTTTATGCCGGCTGAGGCGTCGTCTATCCCTTTGCTCGTGAACAAGAACGACCTGGTGCCCGCGCTTTCACTGTTCAACATCACGCAAACCATAGCACAAGCTGTTGGTTATTTGGTCATTGGTGGGCTCATCACGTCCCTCTTCCAACCCTTTCATCTTTCACTCGGCTTTATCAATGTGCAGGTCCTATCCTTTGATATCCTTTTCATGATTGTCTCCATTGTCTACATCATCTGTACATTGCTGATCCTGGCGATTCCTGCAAATGCTTTGAAGCATGAGCAGAGCGAAGAACCGGAGTTGCTCAGATCGCTTGGGAAGCAGACGTGGAAGATTATACGACACGACGTGAGAGAAACATGGGCCTACATTGGCAAAGATCGCCAGTTGATGCTCGCCCTACTGCAAGTCACGTTCGTCGGCGTCTTGCTGCTGGTGATCGGGGAGCTGGTCGGACCATATGTCGTTAATGTCTTGCATCAGCCCTTCCAGGAGATGCCACTCATTTTAGCCCCAGCAGGTGTTGGCCTGGTGCTTGGCGGACTGATAATGCCCTACTTAACACACAGGTTGGGCAAAAGTCGCAGCATCACACTGGGTAGCATCTGCACTGCTGCAGGTCTGATACTTATACCTATCAGTCGCTTCATCTGGTCCCAGTTGGCTCTACCTGCTCAAAGTATCATCTTTGTGATAGGTGCGATAACGTTTGTCATGGGGATAACGCTGGATATGGTGAATATTCCTGCGCAAACGGTGTTGCAAGAGGAAGCGCCCGAGGAGGAGCGGGGACGTGTGTTTTCCTTCGAGTCGATGTTTTATAATGCCGGCTCAATTCCTGTCCTGCTCTTTGCTGGCGTGATTGCTGATACCCTGGGGATCGAGACCGTCATGTATTTGCTAGCAGCAGCAATTCTGGGATTCAGCTTCTGGACGGCACGATATAGCCATCGCTCATTTGTCTCGTGAGGTCAATCTTCAGATAAGCAGTAAAGATAAGCCAGCAAGCCCTTTTATAGATTTTAGCAAAGCTGCGGAAGCTTGACGTGCTCCCCATAGTTTTCTATAATGAGCAGGGTCATCTTCCCAATCTGAGAAACGATCTATAAGCGAGAGGAGGTGGTCGTGGCAGATCGTGTTGGACAACAGCTCGGCAACTACCGCCTGATTCGTTTGTTAGGGCAAGGCGGCTTTGCCGAAGTTTACTTGGGCGAGCATATTTACCTGGATACCCCAGCTGCCATCAAGGTCCTCCATGCGCAACTGGCCAGTGAGGATGTGGAGCAGTTTCACACTGAGGCTCGTACGGTCGCTCGCTTGATACATCCGCACATCGTACGCGTCTTTGACTATGGTGTGGCGGAATCAACCCCGTTTCTCGTGATGGATTATGCCCCGCATGGCACTCTGCGAAAGCGGTATCCTAAAGAAGCTCCACTTCCACTCTCGACCGTCGTCGGCTACGTCACTCAGCTTGCCGATGCGTTGCAGTATGCCCACGATCAAAAAGTGATCCACCGGGACATCAAACCGGAGAATATGTTACTGGGTCGCAGCCACGAAGTGTTGCTCAGTGATTTTGGCATTGCCCTGGTGACCAAGAGTTCGCACTATTTCAGTACGCGAGGAACACAAGACCTGGCAGGTACCATTGCCTATATGGCCCCCGAACAGATTCAGGCTCAGGCATGCTCCAACAGTGACCAGTATTCCCTTGGCGTTGTGGTCTATGAATGGTTGAGCGGGACACGGCCTTTTCAGGGGACGTTTACTGAGGTAGCCGTGAAGCATACGCTGGTATCTCCTCCATCGTTACGTAAGATAGTACCAGCGATCCCAGCAGAAGTGGAAGAAGTGATCATGAAGGCCCTGGCCAAGGACCCTGCACAGCGCTTTGCCAGTGTACGGGATTTTGCCATTGCCCTACAACAGACATGCCGGCAAGAACCGCTGCCTCCTGGGCAACCGCAAGGGTCCACCCCACCATTCCCTGCCACCCTTGCCCCTACATCTGATATACTGGCTTCGCCAGGCCGACCGCCTATGGAAGAGGCAGCACCGCGATTAAACCAGGATGCAGCAGCGACGGATCTCTTGACAGCGTCGGAGCTGCCATCTCTGGCTGCATCAGCGTCTAAAGAGCAACCCCCTTCGTCATTGGAGACTTCAGCACTGGATCAACCGCTCGCGACCCCACAGTCATCCCAATTACCACACCGGGGCATATCCAGGCGAACGCTCTTGCGGGGACTGGCCGGAGTGGCCCTGGTAAGCGCAGTAGGCGGTGGGATTGTTTTGCTGAAATATGCTCAAGGAGCCGGTCAACCTGTCTCTCCTTCCGCTCCTGCTTTCAAAGTAGGAACCACCCTCTTCACGTATCACGGGCATTCCGATTGGGTTTGGTCGGTAGCGTGGTCACCTGACGGCAAACGCATTGCCTCGGCCAGCGGTGATGAGACGGCGCAAGTCTGGGATGCAACGAATGGTGATCATCTTATCCGCTATACCGGCCATTCAGATTCTGTCTACTCCCTATCTTGGTCGCCTGGTGGCAGGCGTATTGCTTCAGCGAGCTATGATAAGACGGTGCAGATCTGGGATCCGACATTTGGCGATCACTTTTACACCTATACCGGTCATACAAATTGGGTGTGGACGGTGGCGTGGTCGCCTGACGAGAGACGCATCGCCTCGGCAGGGGGCGACAATACGGTGCAGGTCTGGGATGCAGTGGATGGTAGCCATGTCTTTACGTTTCGTGGCCATTCAGCTCCTGTCCACGCCGTGACGTGGTCACCCGACGGCAAACGCATCGCGTCGGCCAGTGCCGATGGAACAGTGCAGGTCTGGGACCCAGTATACGGCATTCACCTCTATACCTTTCAACCGTACTTCACTTCGATCTGGTCGGTGGCTTGGTCACCTGACGGCAAACGCATCGCCTCAGCATGCGACAACAAGACAGTGCAGGTCTGGGATGCCGCTAATGGCGATCACCTCTATATTTATTATGGCCATACCGACTTCGTCTATACCGTGGCATGGTCACCGGATGGCAAACATATCGCTTCGGCAGGTGATGATAGGACGGTACAGGTCTGGGATGCCACGAATGGTACGCACTTTTACCAGTATACCGGCCATTCCCGTAGCGTGCGAACAGTAGCCTGGTCACCTAATAGTAAACGCATCGCTTCTGGCTCCTGGGATAAGACAGTGCAGGTCTGGCAGGTGGGATGATTGACGAGTGCGGAAAAAATGGGACATCACCAGGTTACAGGCTAGAGGAACAGGATTTACGGATATTCAATGGCATATGCCCAACGCGAAAGTGGATACTATCAACTAGTTGTAACAGCGCGTAAGAGATGATTGGGTTTGTTGGGTTTGCGCGTCATCCAGGCAAAGATCGTGGCTGTGATAAGCAGGTATGTGACATAGAGCAGGCTCTGTAGGATAGTGGGAGCCTGGGCGTAGCCGAGGAAGGTATGGAGGATATCACCGATGGTGCTATCTTCGCTGAGGATATGAGCTGTATTCCAGAGCGGCGTTGTGCCGAAGGGAAGCCAGCCCAAGGCCTGCATGTTCTGGACGGCATCACCAAGCAAACCGGCGGCGAAGAGGATCAAGAGCAAGCCCATTACACGGAAGAAGATGCGATAGTCTAGTCGATAGCCTAAGCGATAAATCAGGAAGCACAATCCCACTGCTGCCAACAGACCCAGCAGCGCTCCGAGTAAGAGTATCCATCCGTTGGTCTGGAAGGCAAAGGCCAGCGTGAAAAACGTCGTCTCTATTCCTTCGCGTCCAACCGTCGTGAAGGCTAGCAGGCCAAGGGCAAATCCAGAGCCCGCAGCACTGGCCTTGATAGTAATTTCCTTCTTCAGTGAGCGACTATGCTTCTGCATCCAGAAGGTCATGGTTGTGAGCAGGATGACCGCCAGCAGGTATGTGACGGTTTCGAAAATGGTTTGGAAGGTTGAACCGACGTAGGTGTGCACTGTCACATAGATGACGATCCCAGCAAGGAGTGAACCAAGAATTGCCAGGGCTACGCCGATCCAGATAGCTCGCGCTTGTTGGTTTTGACCAAGCTGGCGGATTACTGCGAAGAGGATGCTGACGATCATGCTGGCTTCGAGGCCTTCACGCAGGAAAAGGACGAATGTTGCTACCATGGGTGCGCCTTACTCACTAGTGGTCTGTCCATCGTCAATTGATGGGTGGAGACCTGGCACCCGCAAGGGGTGCCACTACATTTCTTTCACATGCTACCTATCATTTGAGCATGGTCAGTGTACTAGCCACCAAATCAATTTGGTGTATGACTAGTGCCGTGTTGTTAATTCCTAGCTAACTACTCAGATATTAGCATGCCCTAATGTTTGGTGTCAAGAGGAAAAAGTACTAATTCATATGCAGTGGTCCGCCGCGGCGGACCACTGCATATGAATTAGATAGCCTCGATTTTCAGACGAGAGTGACCCATATCTTGGCTGCCGATGACTTGCTAATATACACCTCATGCCTATCAACCTGCAGCATGATGTTCTCTTCCTGCTCTTCTCCACTCGGGTCATCCGGCGCCAGAACGGTTATCTGCGTTCCTGGAGTCAGGCCTTTTTCGTGCATGTAGAGCACCAGCGCTTCTTCATCTTCTACAACTTCTGAGATACAGAGGATGATGGCGCTTTGACCAACGGCCAGGGCAGAGAGACGAACGGCATGGAGGTCTTTGAGGTAGGTGCGTGCGTTCGGCACTGAGCCGGGGATGGGGTTACCGTGAGGACAGGTGGTTGGGTTGTTGAGGCTGGAGATGACACGAGCTTCTACTGCGCCGGAGATGAAGTGTTCCAGGCGGCAGGCTTCTTCATGCACCTGGTGCCATTGCATGCCCAGCATATCGACGAGAAATCTTTCCGTGAGTCGATGTCTTCTTAATACTGCTTCGGCTGCTTGATTGCCAGCTTCTGTAAGTGTGACCTGGCGCTTGTTGTCCATCTCGACATAGCCATCTCGCACCAGGCGTTTGAGCATTTCTGTGACGGTTGGAGGGGAGACGCGAAACTTTTCGGCGAGGCGTGCGCCAATGACGACTTCGTCTTCCATGGCCATGTTGTAGATGGTTTCCAGGTATTCTTCGACGGTTGCGCTGAGGGGTTCTTCGGTTTTCATGAGCTACCAGTCCCTTAGTATGTGGTAAGTCTATTCTATTATACTGATTCTAGCAACCAGCAATACTCGAGTCAAGATACCGGAACGTCTACATCGGCCCAGATTACCGATTCTGGATATTGATTCGCACGGGCACCGCCTGGTAAGAGCTGCTTTGCTATCTGTTCAAGCGCTTTGCGCCGTTCGGCCAACGACACCTGCGGCTTTGTCCATCGTGGGTCCTCTACTACCCAGTGGGATAAGGCGAGTATCTCACCTTTCATCGGCTTTCCCGTCACTGTATGCACAAAGCCTTCGTTACCGACGAAATTACAGCGCGGGTCCGGGTCACATTCACTTTTCTTGGTGATGGTGGACTGTCCGTCAAATATTATATCAAAGAAATTTCCAACTTGTATGGGGCAGATATTATAGTGCAGATTAGGGTAGTCATCCTGCAAGCAGCCAAGTACCGAGTTGAGCCACTCTTGGGGCCGCCATTCATAGGTGTGCGATGGTGCGGCCCAGGTCTGATCATTAGCCTCGTTTTGGATTACTATGCGTGTACCCTGGCTATCTAGTGTGCGCAGGTACTCTGGTGTGAATGCATCCAGGCTAATAGCGATGCCGACTTTGCCCATTTCTGTCTCGAATGGTTGCACACGATCCAGGTCGCCGGGGGTTAGATCGAGTGTCGATATTTCATTTGAGGTGAGAAATACTTTGTCTGTCGTGCCAATCAGGTGACCATCTGGTCCCCACAAAAAGCCTGTATTGTAGACACCAGGGCCGTCAGGCAGATAGACTTCATGCGCCTGCCGCTGTCCTAAGCGACGAATTTCTCGCTCAGATGTGGAGCGACGTACATGAGGAGCGATAGTACTGGCAGATAGATAGATAGCATGTTTGGCGGCAAGCTGGCTCAGGGTGGTGACAAAGGGACGATACATGATATCAGAAAGCGAGAGCAGTAATGCGCGTACAAGAGAGATGCCAGAATAGCGACGGCGATAATAGAGTATGCGACGGGCATATCCTAAAGCTAACATGCTGATGGCGACGTTGGAAGTGTGCATGAGCCGTGGCAAGTAGCCACGCCGCCCGGCCAGGGCAAGTGGGAGACCTAAGATCTCACCTAGTGCCACCAGGTTGGGAAATACTGCTCGTTGTGCGCATCCATGGAAGACTCCAAATGTGTGTTTAGATTTTCCCCGCACATCTTCCACAAATCGCCCAGTGTCTGAGCTTGGGACAAGTCTACCATAGTTGGCAAGGCACGTCGAGACCCCACCCACCTCACAAACGCAAGGGAATTGAAACGCGCTCCACGAGCTCCGTTGCGTGCCCTTAGGGTACTTTCTGACTGCGCAGGTGTTGGGGGATATCGGTGACGACTATGCTGGGTCGGGAAAGCAAGGCTGTTTTCAGGCGGAATGCAGTCTGGTTATGCAACGGAATTTCCCACCAGTGAGCAACAACAAATTCGGGCAGAATCACGGTTAACGTGTCCTCGGAATGGACTTCTTGCATGGCATCAATGTAGGCGAGGAGAGGACGGACGAGGGATCGATACGGCGATTCAATGATGACGAGTTGAGTCTCCTCATCTTTGGGAATTTGCTTCTGCAAACGCTCCCACCTGGAACGAACGGTCTCGACTTCTTGTGGATCAAGGGCAACATGGGCAGCAATAACGCGTGGCGAGATCGAACGTGCATAGGCTAGACTCTGGACCGTAGCGCGATCCAACTCTGCGATAGGCACGATGAAGCAGTGATGTATGTCCTTTGGGCGTACGGGCGTATCACTGCTGCGCTGATACCACGAAACGTTGGTCACAACAATATCTGGCCGGAAAAACAGGGCTGCCTTCAGGCGAAGAGTGGTAGGGTTAGAGAACAAGCGTCTCAAGCGAGAAGGTTCAGCAGATTCAGGCAGTATGACCGTCAGCGTTTCGTCAGGATAGTGCTGCTGTATAGAGTCGATATAATCTAACAATGAGCGTATGAGCGAACGATGAGACAGCTCGATCACGTCTAGTTGAGAGCGTTCGTTTTCAGGCAGGCTCATTTGCCAATTTTCCCAGGCAGCACGCAAGGCATTGGCCTTATTCGTATCACTGGCAACATGTACAGCAGTAACATGTGGTGAGATCGAACGTGCATAGGCTAAACTCTGTTTTGAAGCGAGATTCAGTTCGGCAATCGGCACAATAAGGCAATGACGTATATCCTTTGGATGGATAGGAATATCCGTGATACGCTCACGTTCAACACGCCGGTAGTGGTAACTGATTCCCATGAACATCAGCACCAGGAGAGGAATTAGAAGGACGACGATCCAGGCACCCTCAAGAAACTTTGTGGAGGCGATCACCAGGGCAACAAGCAGTGTGGTTACCGCGCCTAAGCCATTGATAACGAGACTGCGTTGCCATCCCTTATGTTCTCTGCGTACACGCCACCAGTGACGTACCATGCCACCCTGCGAGAGCGTAAACGACAAGAAGACACCTACGGCATACAGGTTGATGAGTAGTGTCGTATTACCCTTGAACACAATCAGCAGTAGGCTGGCAAGCACGGCCAGGAACACAATACCGATTGAAAAAGCCAGGCGATCACCGCGGAAGGCAAATTGATGCGGCAGGAAATCATCACGCGCCAGCAGTGAAGCCAGGCGCGGAAAGCCGGAGTAGCTTGTGTTAGCGGCCAGGGTCAGGATGAGCAGTGTCGCGACTTGGAAGACAGGATACATGAAGAACAGGGGCCCTGTAAAGACTTGCTGCGCGATCTGTCCAATAACCGTTGGGTTGCCAACCCGGTTCGCTTCGACATGGTAAGTCATTGCCAGCAACGTAATGCCGATGAAAAGCGTGCCGAGGATAACGACCATCCAGATCAAGGTGATAGAAGCATTGCGCGTCTCCGGTCTCTTAAACACAGGGACAGCAGTGGAGATAGCCTCAACTCCGGTCATAGCAGAACAGCCGGCGGCAAAGGATTTGAGGACCAGGAAAAGCGACAGAGGTTCAGTGGCAGCAACATACTGGAACTGACCGATGATGGGGTTATGTTGAACGACAAAGGATTTGAGGCCACCAACGAGAATAAGTAGCAGTGCGCTGCCAATGAAAATGTAGGTTGGGATGGCGAAGATCGAGCCTGACTCGCGCACACCACGCAAGTTGACAATCGTAATCGCGATCACCAGTACGACATCAATAGTCACAACAATGAAAGATGGAGACAAGACAGGGAAGAGCGTAGCAAGAGCCTGCACGCCGGCAGCAACACTGACCGAGACAGTGAGCACATAGTCGATCATCAACGAGGCGGCAGCAATGAGGCCGGGGAGGGTGCCCAGGTTATCTTTGGCCACGATATAGGATCCACCACCATTGGGGTAGGCCGGAATCGTCTGACGGTAGGAGATAGCGACAATAGCAAGAAGACCAACAATGGCAAAGCCGATGGGCAATGTCACACCCAGGTTACCGGACCCAGCTGCGACCAACGAGATAAGTATGGCCTCAGTTGCGTAAGCAACCGAGGAGATCGCATCAGATGAAAGAATGGCCAGAGCCTTGAATTTTGTCAGCCGTTCAAGTTCTGCCTCCGCCGTAGCAATGGGCTCTCCAATCAGGAAGCGTTTGATACGTTCCAGGCTACTGCGCGGGGCCAGCGTAACCTTTGTTGCTTCCAGCAGTCCAGCGCCCATGCGTCGAAACGCAGGTTTACTTGGGCGTACTAAGCGCACACGCACATCGCCTGGCCGACTACCTTTGAGCTCCTCAGCACGAATGAGGAGCGTGGGGTCATCATCGATCATAGCTGGATTCTCTTTGGAAGAGCCTGTATCGTTACTTTCAGAGGAGTTCATTTCTGGCTGGTCCATGGCTTTTGCTCCTGATAAATTCCTCTATGTGCCGTCGCTACTATTTAAGAGTATAGTCGGATCTTAGGTTACCTAGCAAGCGAAAACATCTCCAGATCACCCTTACTGAGAAACTCCCTGAGATTTTTTTGACAGTTTCAGCTAACATCTTGAGTGTTTTTTGAGCCTGCGAACCTTACTATTATACCATTAAGAATATCGTTCAATGTGGAAGAAATATGTTCTTCGTTGGAGGTGTTTGTAATGGCCAGCAAAGTACTGCCGGGCGTGACTGGAGCGTCCGGTGTGGCTGCCGATCTGGTCTATGTCATGGTCGGCCTTGCCTATACCGAACTAGCAGCCGCTTACCCAATGGCGGGAGGTGGGCAATTTTATGTCCTACGCGGATTGGGAGACTTTTGGGGATTTGTCGCGGGCTGGGCAGTGCTGCTGGACTTTACCATTGACATCTCCCTGTTTGCATTGGCGTCAGCCGGATATATTAACTTCTTTTTTCCTGTGCTGAATACACATGTAGATCTCAACCTACTAGGGCTGCACCTTTCCGGAGTCCAGCCGTTCTTGATCCTGGAAGCCACATTGCTCGTCGTCTTCCTGACTATTCTGAACATTCTCGGTGTGCGTGAGTCCACACGTTTCAATGAGATTCTTGGCGCACTGGATATCATGAGCGAATCGGCAATCCTGTTCTTTGGCTTCCTCTTTGCCTTTAACCCAACATTACTTATTCACCAGATGGTCACTGCCTGGCCTGACCCATACCGTTTGGCCTATGGGGCGTCGCTGGCGATCATTTCATTTGTGGGCCTGGAATCGATCAGTCAAGCCAGCCAGGAGACGTTTCGCCCCGCCAAGGTCGTGCCACGTACCTCGATTGCACTCATTCTGACTGTGTTAATCTATGCACTCGCCTTCTCGAACCTAGGCCTGGCGATGTTGCCATGGCAGAGCATCGCCGCGCATAATGGCGACCCCATTGCATGGTTGGCAAGCCACATCCCCATTCTTGGCCTCTTTGCCGGGCCATATGTGGGGTTATTGGGGGCAACCCTTCTATTGATTTCATCGAATACGGGCGTCTTCGGAGCCTCGCGCATCACGTACTCGATGGCACGCTTCGACCTCATGCCGCGCTGGTTCGCCAGGGTACACTCAAAGTTTCGTACGCCTATTCGCACACTCGTCGTCTTTTCCGGCCTTGCACTCCTGGAACTCTGGTTGGCCGGTCTATCACCAAATGCCTATGATATCCTTAGCAACATGTACGCCTTTGGAGCTGCGACAGCCTATATGCTGGTGTTTGTGTCACTGCTCGTACTACGCTTCACCGACCCGTGGACACCACGTCCATTTAAGGTACCATTAAATATCAAAATTCGTGGCAAGGATGGCGAGACACGCCTCTTACCCATCGTCGGCATACTAGGTTTCCTCGGCATCAGCAGCATTCTCTTTCTCGTCGTCCTCACGCATTCGATTGGACGCATCGCTGGCCCTGCCTGGATTGTGCTAGGACTCCTCATCTACTTCTGGTACCGCCACCGCAAGAAGCTTCCACTGAGTAAGACACTGAAGCGGAACTGGGAGAAAGAACAATTGGACGTCTATAAGGATGCCGGTGAATATGAATTAGCTGATGAGTTCCGCGAGAACCTCGTACGCAAGCATCATCTTCAAGGTGAACGCAGTAAGGAGAGCAAACTGCCGATCGGCACAAAAGTACTTGATGTACCCGTACCGTCCAATCACGGCAATGGGCGGCGCAGTCATCGCAAGAAAGGAGGTCCAGCATGAAAGAGAGATCACAACGATCACTCCGCGAACGCTACCGTATGCTGGTTAGTCTGCTTATCATTCCTCTTGGGGTGATTATTATAGTGCGCGCATCCATGGTTGGGGTGCAAGCATGGACGCTGATCATCCTTGGATTGGCTTTTATTGGCCTAGGTGTTGTGCGACTATGGGCCTACCGACGGAGCACACAGAATTCGACTATGCATAAAGGAAGGTGAGTATCATCTATGCTCATACTAGGAGCAGAGACTACCAACCCATTACATATCACTGTCATTGGCGTACTGATAGCTATCGTTTTTCTTAGCTCGATTGTAGGTGTGCTTGGTTGGATGTTACGACTGCCCAAAGAAACAGAACAGACACGTACAGTAACCAAGGCTGTGCGCTCGGTGAATAAGCTATCGCATATTCTTGTACCCCTTTTAAGGGAGAATGAGGCGACAGATCGCATTGTAGCCCTGGCCGCACAAATGGCAAGACAGCGATATGGTAAGGTTGAGATGTTAGCAGTCATCGAGGTTCCTTTTACATTACCACTCAATGCCCATGTGGAACAAGATGAAAAGCTGGCACTCGAAATGCTGAGTCATGCTGAATCTGTAGCGACAAGCATTGGTGTCAAAATAGATAAGCGTATACTCAAGGCACGCAGTGCAGGGTTAGCCATTGTGCGCGAAGCAGAGGAAAAAGGCATAGACCTGATCCTGATCGCTAATTCTCCTGTGCGAGTGCGAGGAAGTGTGCAGCAGATCGATCCAACGGTCGAGTATGTCATGAGAAATGCACCATGTGAGGTGCTCGTGCTCAGCCAGGGATATACAGGCGCCTCAAGTAGCGGAGAGGACGCAGGAGCTACAGAGCACAAGCTAAATACAGCAGCGACAACCAGCTAACCCAGAACCAACTCTAGCGACAATGATCTCGCCCAGGACCCTATTCGCCATCGGCACACATCCATCTGGTAAAACGTACCTGGTGGATTTCAATTAGCCTTTTCCCGCTCAAATGGTAACCGCACCTCAGCTTCGAGGTCGTGCTGCACTTGCAGAGGTTCATCATGCTGCCCCCGCCTTCCTGGTAACCAGTTAAAAAGCCACGTAGGCAATGTCCATGTGAATCGTTTGCCCGCTTTTGAAGGCAAGCGGATGATAGAGAGCTTACAAGTTGGCTGTTCCATCAGATGCTTAATCTCATCAGTTTGG
>WNEZ01005761.1_pt1 | contig 13897 bp, 15 predicted proteins | sample 5400521 | NCBI WGS metagenome assembly WNEZ01 (sample SAMN13153339, study PRJNA577476) | soil metagenome | isolation source: 120 cm saprolite under Douglas fir tree site 2 hole 1 replicate 1 | place: USA:California | collected 2015-04-18 | reverse complement strand
TTGACCATCCGTGCGGACCTGCTTAAGGTATTAGGAAGGGGTGCGTCCGATCCGTCGCTGGCCGCGTTGTTCCCCAACACGGGCCCATGAAATCGTATAACCAGATCGCGCTTTACCTCTGGTGTGCGCAGCCTCTGCTCCAGTCGGCTGTGGCTCTGGTCCTGTGGCGCCGCAAACTGCACAAGCAGTTTCCCGTCTTTTTCGCTTACGTGCTGGCGCAAATTGGTATTTTCGCTATCACTTTTCCATTGAATCTCTACAACTACGAGTGGTTCTTCTACGCGTACTGGCCGGGCGCGGCGCTCAGTGCGCTGCTCAGTTTTAGAGTGATCCACGAAGTTTTCCTCGACGTGTTCCGCCCGTATCACACACTTAAAGACCTGGGCACGGTGCTGTTTAAGTGGACCGGAGTCGTGATGCTTCTGGTCTCGGTGGTGGTGGCATTTTCAAATTCTGGGAACAGCGATCCCTTGATCCAAGCGATCACCACTCTGCAGCGTTCGGTCCGCATGGTGCAGTGCGGCTTGATCCTGTTTCTGCTGCTGTTTTCGAGGTTCCTGGGAGTGTCGAAGCGGCAGCAGAGCTTCGGCATCGCGCTCGGGTTCGGCTTGTTCGCGTCCGTAGAACTCATTCTGATCGCGCTGAATTCGGGAGGCCTGCTCGGCATCGCGCACATCTCCCTGATTAATACCACCATGTACGACGTGGCGATCGTTGTTTGGCTGACCTACGCGCTCGCCCGCTGCGAGGCCCGCGATGCCGCCCCCAATCACCTTCAGACCCAGCGCTGGGAGCAAAGCCTGGCCGATTTGCACACCGCCGACGCTCGCGGCCCCATGGCTCCACACTCTCTCATTCCAATGTTCGAGGGTATGGTGGAACGGGCATTCTCCCGCAGTTCGAGTCTTGGTGAACTGGATGAGCAGTCTGCGGTGACGGCCAAAGTGGGTTCGAAAAGGGGAAGCTAGAGAGCCAGCCCCGGGCCCGCCAGAGGCGTCCGCCAAAATCGTGTCAAGCATAATCTCTGGGTGGAATCAGTTTCCCTCATCTGGCCCCCGGGCGGGTCAGTAAATCCTAAACAATTACATTAAGAGACTGCGGCAAGAGCCGCGTTTTGTGCGGGCTAGACAGTCATGCCATCCCGAGATAGGGATGTCCAGGCCGTGTTGCGTTTTTGTCTCCGGCTGGTAAACCTAAAAGAATCTGAACTTTGGGGCTAGTGTATAATCCGCGCTCGCGGGGATCGTCTACTTGTGACGGTTTACCGTTTACCCAAGGAGAAAGACAATGGTTTACCCAAGGAGAAAGACAATGAAACGTTCGCTAAGGGCGTTGATCCTGCTGTTAGGTCTGGTAGGCACATACGTTTGGGCTGCCGTCCCCAGAGTTCCCGCTCCGGACGGCGGACCGATCCCGCTGTGCCCACCCAAGAAAGGTTGGAACTGCTAGCAACCTTGCAAGGCATAAGTTCCAACAAATTGCGCTAACGGGCAAGGTCACTAAAGTAACCTTGAGTAACCGCAGCGCAAGAACGGACTCTTCTCGGGCCGACCCCATGGCCGGCCCATATTTTTGCGTCAGTCCTTTTGGATGCGGGAGTCTTCACTCGTGGTTGGGTTTCCCCGACGATCCATGCTCCTCAGTTTCCGTAGGAGCCTCTCCCGCTTCTTTCGAATCCGGCGTGTCCGGACTGTCTCCGGCCAGGTACTGCACAATGATGGAGACGCGCCGGTTAGAGGCTTCCAGCGGGTCCCTGGAATTGCGCAGCCTTTGATCGGCAAAGCCCCGCACCTGTGCCACCTGGCCAGAGCGCAGGCCGGACTGCGACATCAGTCGTCGGGCGGCATTAGCGCGGTCAGCGGATAGTTCCCAATTGCTGTAGTTGTTCTTACCGCCATAAGGCTTGGCATCGGTGTGCCCTTCAAAGTTCGATGCGCAGGCCTTCGGCGGTCACGGTCATCTCGATATTCTTGCGCAACTTTTCCAGATCGGTAATGCTCTGGATTCTCTTCTCCAGTTGCTCCTTGAGGTCCGCCATGTTTTGCTTGGTGACCTGAACCTTTTGTCCTGATCCCGATGATCCCGGCTGGTCCATGCCGACTTTCTTCGCCGTTCCAGCGGGATCCCTGAAGTATCCGCTGATTGCCTCCTGGACCGGTTTGCTGGTGTTCATCAGCCAGAGCACGATGAACAATGCCATCATGGCGGTGACGAAGTCGGCATAGGCGACCTTCCAGGCGCCGCCGTGATGTCCACCATGGCTGACCTTTTTCTTGATGATGATGGGGGGCGTGGGCATAGCGCACTATCCAGGAGCGGGAGCGGCTATGGCTTCGGCCGCGTCTCCGGTATTGGCGGCGGCCCCGGCTTTGGCTGCGCGGCAAGCGTCTTCGACTTCCTTGAACGTGGGACGCACGTGAACCGGCACCGCGCGCCGTCCGATTTCCACTGCCAGGATGGGAGCGATCCCCTTGAGAAAGGCGATAATGGCGGCACGCAACACATTGAGGAAAGCGCGCTCCTCATCGGCGCTCTTGCTCATGCGCTGGGCTATGGGGCCGAACAATCCGTAACACAACAGGATACCCAGAAAGGTTCCGACCAGTGCTGCGGCCACTTTGTGACCAATTTCTTCCGGGGGACCGCCCAAGGCTCCCATGGTGATGACTACCCCCAGCACCGCTGCGACGATACCCAAGCCCGGCAGCGCGTCGGCCATGGTATTGAGCGCCGCGGGCGCCAGAGTTCCCTCATGATGGTGGATATCGAGGTCGCCCTCCAGCATCTGATCGAGATCAAACGCCTCGATACCGCCGCTGATCGCCATTCGCATGGTGTCGCACAGGAAGTTGACAGCATGGTGGTCTTTCAGGAAACCCGGGTACTTGGAAAGCAGAGTGCTTTTTTCGGGTTCTTCGACGTCGGTTTCCAGCGCGACGAGCCCTTCGCGGCGCGCCTTATTGAGCAGCTCAAAGATCAACTTCAGCAACTCGACGTAGCGTTGTGAGCTGTAATGCGAGGAACTGAATACTCCAGCCACTCCGCGGGCGATGTCTTTGAGAGTATTCAACGGGTTGGCGACCAGTACCGTGCCCGCGGCAGCCCCGGCGATGATGACGAACTCAGCGGGCTGCATCAGCACCTTCAGATTGCCGTGCTCCATGAGATAGCCGGCGATGATGCAGCCGAAGACGACGACGATGCCGATGATCGCAAACATAAAAACTTATCCTCGCGATGATGCGGAGTGCGGCGTACCGCCTGCGCCCGCGGCTTTAACGCCTACAGCCGGGTGAGAGGGCTTCATTTGAATCAGCAGCGATTCCAGTTCGTTGCCAGTGTGTGCGACGACGTAATCGACCGCCGCTTCCACCGGAAAGCTGTCTCCCCACCAGGCGACCTCCGATTGACTGAGTTGCAGCCAGATCAGTTCCGCCATGGCCGCGACCTTAACGGGGCTCGAAGACTGCAGCATGGCCAGGAACTCATTTTTCTCCCAGCGTCCCAGGAAGTCTTCCCCGCTCAAACTATGCCGGATCGTCTGTGCCGAAGTGCGCAGGAAAGGAGCGATGGAATCGGTGCCGTACCGGGCGGAGAATTCCTCCAGGCCCGATATCCGGATGCGCAACAGGCCGAAGCCACCGTGCGTCTCCTCCAGCCCAACCAAACTCTCCGCCAGCACCGCCCGCGTCAGGCGCTGCGATGGAATTCCTGTAAGCGGATCGAGACACCCATACATCAGCGCCCCCGAAGCTTCCGGGATGGAACTCGCTGCGGCTTCCTCAAATGCAACCGCCACGCCCACGATCAGGCCATTGTCGAGTAGGGGCAGTGTGCGAACCTGAACTCCCAGCCGGTGCCCTTGTTTGTGCAGCGTGAAGACGTGGTTCTGCAGCGCGCGGCCATCACGAAAAGTGGTCGTTACGGAACAATGGTCCCCGGCCAGAACGCGGCCCTGCGGGTCGCAATGTGGAAGAGGCTCGCGGCAGATCTGTCCCATGACCTCGTGCGCCAGGTAACCCGTAATCTGTTCCGCGCCCCGGTTCCAGAAGCGGACTCGCTGCGCTCTGTCCAGCACGTAAATGCCGATCGGCAGGTTCTCGAGCACGGACCGGTAAATCGCCGGATCTTCGAAAAACGGGGACATGATGCGCCAGTCAGGTTATCGGCAGGAAGGGACGGGAACTTCAGGGGCTCGCCGCAGTTCTCCCGAGGGGTTTTACGCGGCCGGACGGGACGTGGCATCCAACAGGCGGCGGAGTTCTGCGGGCTCGAATATTGGCGCCTGACAGGTGAATCCCGAGCAGAACACCGCAAAAGACCGATTCTCTCGCAATGCAGGGAGATTCGGAATCGTTTCCGCCAACGCGGGAGGCAGGTTTCGCGCAACGGCTGCGGCGGCGGAAATGCGCAGCACCGCTTTGTTGAAGGAAAGAGGATGTAGGGCATTTCGACAAAGCAGATCGGCGACGTCATCCTGTCCAACGATGACGACCTGAGTATGTGGCTGCGTGCAACGCGCGACGGCCAGAGCGTAGGTGGCGGCGAACATCCCGTACTTCTCCGCACCGCCGGCGAAGACTTCGAGAGTCTGTTCGGCCTGGTTGCGATATGAGGATTCGTTGGTATAAGCGCGCAAGCGCAACAGCGCAATTGCCGCGGCTGGATTGCCGGCGGGCGTGGGCGAATCCTGAAACGGTTTCCGCTGCGTGCCCAGAATGCCGAGCACATTCTGCTCTCCGGCGAGCTTAGTGGGCTCGGTGCGAGCAGTGTCGAAGAAGCCTCCCGAACCGGAGTCGAAGAAGCGTTCAATCATCGCATCGGTAATCGAACGCGCGAAACGAAAGTAGCTCAGGGCGGTAGTCGCTTCGTAAGCGTCAAGGCAGGCGATAACCGTAAAGGCGTAGTCGTCGAGTACGCCTGGCGTGTCGCGATGTTCCGCCTTGAGGTCGGAGTACACGATTACGTGCTTCAGTCCGCGCTCGTTGTTCCAGCCTTCCGACAGCAAGCGATCGAGCGAGCGCAGGGCGAAGTGCAGCGCATCGGGAATTTCGAGCACACGGGCGGCGCCCAGGTACGCCGAAACGCACATCGCATTCCAGCCTGTGTAGATCGTCTTGTCCACGTAAGGGGTGGGACGCGCAAGTCGGGCGGCATACATCTTTTTCTTCGCAGAAGATAGCAACGCACGGACACGATCCTCGCTCAGGCTGAGCCGGCGCGCGATTTCGTCCACCCCGGCGCGGACGTAGAGCACATTCTTCGCGGTATTGTGATGCATCTCACCAATTTCATTGATGTCATAGTGGAGCGCGGCAACTTCGGCTTCTTCCGGTGTCAGCACCGCCTTCGCTTCTTCAAGAGTCCACGTGAAGTAGTCGCCGTCGTCATCCATCGAGTAGTCGGCATCCTGCGAAGCATAGAAGCCGCCGTGCTGGCGGTCACTAAGCCACTCGTCCATCCAGCGAATGATGTCGCGGGCAACCTCCGCAAAAAACTCATTGCCGGTCGCCTGCCAGCCGTGGACGTAGTTCTTCAGCAACTCGGAGTTGTCGTAGCACATCTTCTCGAAGTGGGGGACGATCCAGCGCTCGTCCACCGAGTAGCGGTGGAACCCTCCAGCCAGCTGGTCATAGACGCCGCCTCGCGCCATCTTCTCGAGCGTGGTCACGATGACGTCGCGAAGGTCTTCGCTGCCCGTTCGGGCGTAGCGATCGATCAACAAATCAAGCGTCGAGGGATGCGGAAACTTGGGCGAGTTGCCGAAGCCACCATTGCGCTCGTCGAACATTTTCATGGCCGACTCGATGATTGCATCAATCACCTTGGGTGAGACGTCGCCAGTGCGACCAGAAAATGTTTCCGCTTGCGAGATCGCGTTGGTCACCATGTTGGCCTGTTCGACGACCTCGCTGTTCTTTTCCCGATAGGCCTGCGCGATCGACTGCAGCACGCGCTTGAAACTCGGACGCCCGTATTGTTCCTGAGGAGGGAAGTAGGTTCCGCCGTAGAAAGGCTTGCCGTCGGGCGTGAGGAATCCAGTGAGCGGCCAGCCGCCTTGTCCAGTGAGCGAACTGATGGCCACCTGATAACGGCTGTCGATGTCAGGGCGCTCGTCGCGGTCGACCTTCACCGCGATGTAATTTTCGTTGACGATCTTTGCCACTTCAGGATCGTCGTACGACTCGCGGTCCATCACATGACACCAATGACACCATACCGCGCCAATATCGAGCAGGATGGGTTTGTTATCCCGCTTCGCGGCAGCGAAAGCCTCCTCACCCCATTCATGCCACTGTATGGGCTGGTGCATCGCCGAGCGCAGGTAAGAAGAGGCGGCTCTGGCGAGGGTGTTGTGGGCGGGAGTGGTCATGGTCCATCTAGTCTAAACTGATGCCATTCAGTAGGAGGAAAAGACAGACGGAACTCTAACGCCCGCCTAGTGCGTCCAGGCGCTCCAGCGTGTCCGGGTACTTGCGAACGAGAAGGACGAGAGCGGCTGCCTGAGGGTTCGGTTTCGCCAGGCCCTGTTCCCATTTTTCCAGCGTTCGTTCGTTGATCCGTAGTTTGCGGGCGAACACGGCTCGTGAGCAGTGCAGCTTCTTTCGCGTGTCCCGGAGGAGCCTGGAATCAACCTTCGGGAGCGGCGCCACGTCGACCTTGTAGCTGCGCAATGTGATCTTACCCTCCCGGTGGCCCTTCATCGCCGCGACACCTTCCATCAGATCGCCAAAAATATTCCTCTTCGCCATTACCGTTTCCTCCTCAACCTGCGAGGCCCGAATGTGCGCCGGGCTGCGCGGGTTTCCAATTCGCTTTCGAGCGAAGCCTTCAACGCCTTTTTCTGGGTTGCCGTTAGGTCTGAAGCTTCGTCTTTGTCGTAGAGAGTCATTAACCATGTCTGACAATCGGACTTGAAGTGGTAATAGATAATGCGTAACCCACCTCTCCGACCTTTCTTGCGCCGCACATCCGCCCAGCGCGCCTTCCTGAAACCGCCGGTGCCCGGTATCAAGTCGCCGAACTCCGGATTGACCGCGAGTTTGCTTGTAGCTTTCTATAATCATCGTCGCTTAGGTAGTCTGGCAGATGACGAGCAAAGGCCGGCGCTTCGATGAACTCCATACAGACGTATATACGCTATTAGAGTATGTTAATTAACTATATACTATCAGCGTATCTAGGTCAATGGACTGGGTGAGGCTTGGTTCAAATTGCTGGAGCTCGCCTCTTGCAATCACGTTACCAACTGTTTCGCTAGCGCGCAGTACATCTCCACCGCCTCCGTCAGCTGCGCCTTCTCGACATATTCCCCCTCCGTATGCGCCACGTGAATCGACCCTGGCCCGAGCAGCAGCGGCTCACCCCAGTTGGAGAGCGACGGGATATCGGTGGTGAAGGCCGCGACCACGGTGGGTAGACCATCGAGCGTACGCAGGAGCATGAACGGAGTTTCGCGTGTAAAGCTGACCTCGGCGAGCGAGCCGACCGTCTCCGTGATCTGGCGGCGTAATTCATCGGCAGGGCCAACCAACCGGTAGAAAAGGTCAGCTTTGGCGGTGTCCGAGATCACGTTCGGCGCGCGTCCTCCCTGAATGGAGCCGACATTTCTTGTACATGGTCCGACGTCCGGATTCTCGGGCAACTTCATTGCGTGCAGACGATGCAACGCTTCCACCAGTTTGTCGATCGCCGATTCGCCCAGTTCCGGATATGCCGAATGCGCCATCTTCCCGCGGGCTGTCAGTTCTACGTGCAAAGCGCCTTTCGTGGCGATCGCCAGGCAGTTGTCCGTGGGCTCGCCATTGATCATGAACCTGGAGCCGATCGGGCGCTGATTGGCGGCTTTGGCGCCGATCGAATCTCGCTCCTCGCCTACGAGGAAGAGCATGCCAACGTAAATCCCGTCACTGCGCAGCTTCTCAGCCGCTACGACTTGCGCGGCGATGATCCCCTTGGCATCGCACGATCCTCGTCCGTAAATCGAAGTGTCGTCTTCGGATGACGGGATGAAGGGCGGAACAGTGTCCATGTGCGTGGAGAAGACAATCTCTGGCCGCGGATGTCCAGGCCATGTGGCAAGGACGTTGGCGCGTGCGCCTTCAACTGGCATCGCCGCAGATTCGAAGCCACGGCGGCGGAGATCGTCGCAGAGAAAATTCCCGACTGCACCTTCGTTCGGCGTAATGGACTCGATGTCCACCAGTCGGCGTGTGAGCGCGAACAAATCCATCGGAAGAGGGTAACAGTCGCTGCGAGTGGTCGCTAGTCGTTGGTCGCTAGTCGATGGCGGGCAGACTCTGCAATACTAGCGGCAAACGACCAAGGGCTAACGACCAACGACTGAACACGATTCATGCACTCCGAGACCACTAGCATCCGCTCGCTCTTCCTCAACGGCCCCGCCGGACGCCTGGAAGCGCTGCTCAATGCCGGATCTCCCACCGCGACTCATGCGGCAGTCGTTTGTCATCCGCATCCGCTCTATGGTGGGACGCTCCACAACAAAGTTGTCTTCCACACCATGAAGGCGCTGAACCACTTCGGATTCCCGGTGTTGCGCTTTAACTTCCGCGGCGCCGGTCTGAGTGAAGGCGAGCATGCTCACGGCAGCGGCGAAGTGGACGACGTGCGTGCGGCTCTCGATTGGATCGAGCGCGAATACACAATGCCGATCATCTTTGCTGGATTCTCGTTCGGAGCGGCGGTTGGTCTGCAGGCGGCGTGTCCCGACACTAGAGTCACCGCGCTAATTGGATTGGGGCTGCCGGCGACTCCGGTTGACGATCGCGTTTATGACTTCGAATGCCTGCGCTCCTGCACGAAGCCGAAACTCTTCGTCAGCGGATCGCGCGACCAGTTCGGCCCGCCCGGGAAACTCGAAGCGCTCGTGAACTCCTTTGCCGATCCCAAGAATCTGGTACGGATCGAGGCCGGAGACCACTTCTTCGAGGGCCGATTGAAGGAGTTGCGGGCGGCAATCGAAGAATGGGTGGGAGCGCTGCTGACCACTAGCTACTAACCACCAAGCACTTCTCTATAATCGCCACGATGCCTGAAGCTCCAGCACCACGCGACCAGCAGTCCCGACAAATGCGTGACGTTGCGCGTGGGATCTTCACTTCCGCCCTTAAAAACGCCTCGATCGAAAGTGCCTTCGCCCGCCACGTGAGCTGCGACCACGGTGTCCTACGCGTTTGCGAGGACCTGCATGATCTCGATTCCTACTCCCGCGTACTCGTAGTCTCCATCGGCAAGGCAGCCCACACCATGGTCGCAGCGCTCGAAGCTCAGGTCGGCAGCCGCCTCGAGGGCATCGTCGCTTCGTCGGTCCAGCCTGCGAGCCAGGTGCGCGGCTTCCGATATTTTCAGGGTGGACATCCAACGCCCACGGCACAATCCATCCAGGCCGCCGATGCCATCCTGAAATCGCTCAATGCTCTCAACGCCGCTTCGCTTGTCATCCTCATGCTTTCCGGAGGCGGTTCATCCATCGTCGAAAAGCCCATGGATGATGAGATTTCTCTGCCCGACCTAGTCGCTACCTATCGCGCCCTAGTTCATTCGGGAGCGCCGATCGCCGAGATCAACGCAATCCGCAAGCACCTGTCGGCGGTGAAGGGCGGACGACTGGGACAGGCCGGGTATCCCGCCCAGCAGGTCTCAATCTTAGTTTCTGACGTTCCAGATGCCACTCCCGATGCACTTGCCTCGGGCCCGACTATGCCCGATTCCACATCGATCACCGATTGCGAACGCATCGCCGCCAAGTACGGACTCATCGACCAGTTCCCCAAATCGGTGGCCGATCTCTTCCGTCAACACCTGCTCGAAGAGACGCCGAAATCCGACGATCCAGCTTTCGTACGCGCCCGCTGGTGGACCGTGCTGTCGAACAAGGTCGCGGTGGAGGAAGCAACCTTGGCCGCCGCACGTGCCGGCTTCGCGGTCGAGGTGGACAACTTTTGTGACGACTGGGACTACGAGAAGGCCGCTGACTACCTGGTGCAGCGGGTGCGCGAGCTGCGAAAATCGGTTTCGCGGGTCTGCCTGATCTCCGGTGGCGAAGTGACCGTGAATGTGCGTAACGGCGGTACTGGCGGACGCAACCAGCAGTTCGCCCTGGCCTGCGCAGAGAAGATTGCCGGCGATGACACTACCGTTCTCAGCGCGGGCACCGACGGCATCGACGGCAACAGCCCCGCGGCGGGCGCCGTCGTGGACGGTTCAACTCTCGAGCGCGCAGGCGGCCAGGAAGCAGTGCGACGTGGTCTTTCCGGCTTCAATGCTTATCCCTTGTTCGATGGCCTTGGCGATGCCGTCGTGACCGGCCCAACGGGCAACAATCTGCGGGACTTGCGGATCCTGCTCTCTTATTAGCTCCTCAGGCCCGAAAGGGCCATTCGGCCCAACCGCCTCTGGGGATCGCGATCAGACGCCCTGAAAACAAATGTTACCTTCGGATTTCCTTCAGCGGCAGCATTTTGGCCTTCAGCCCGCATCCAACTTTTCAAGTCTAGCGCCCAAGCGGAGGTTTGCTTTGAAACAAACAAGGTTGCTATCCGCATGTCTCACGCTCCTTATTTGCGCCCTATTTCTGGCGTTCTCCAATTCCGCCACCGCCCAGCAGCTCGACGTCGCCTTCGGCATGAACACGCTGACGGCGCCTTCCGCCAGCGCGGCGAGTGGCAATCACACGCCGCAGTCGCTCACCGGCGGCGCCTATCCCAGCTTCAGCGCCGATGTATTGTTTTTCAAGAGCATCGGAATACAGGGTGAATTCGCGTGGAAAGCGACTCGCGGCAATTGGCAAGGTCTCCAACCTGATCGTCCCATGTTTTACGATTTCAATGCGATCTTCGTGCCGAAAATTGCCGACCGCACTTATCTCGAATTGCTGGCCGGCATCGGTTCCGAGGCGACGCGCTATTATCAGCCCTTCCAGGTTTGCGATTTCAATACCTGCAAGAACTTCGTGACCATCAACCACTTCATGGGACACTTCGGCGTCGGCCTGAAGGCATATCCGTTCCGAAAGTTCTTCGTGCGACCCGAGGCGCATCTCTATTTGGTGAACGACAACCAGGAATTCAGTTCCGGGCGCGCAGTGCGCTACGGCATTTCGATTGGATACACCTTCGGCGGAAGATAGACCGCGAGGACGCTCGAGACACCGTGCGGATAACCCGCCAACCATACGGAATCGGCGGAGCGCGTTGCCGCCCCCCTTCCGCCGCATTTATGATGACTGTATGAATCTCGGCTTCTCAGAGATGCTGTTCCTGTTCATCCTGGCACTCCTCATCTTCGGACCGAAGAAGTTGCCGGAAATCGGACGCCAGATCGGGCGTTTCATGAACGAGTTCAAGCGGGCATCGAACGAGTTCAAGGCGCAGATCGAGTCGGAAATCAATTCGATAGAGACGGGCGTGAAGACCGAGATTCTGCCCCCCATTCACGCGCCCCTGAATTCACTCGCGAACCGCATCTTCAATCCGCCGCCGGCCGAAAGGCTGCGAACTGGCGAGGTCGCGGACGCGCCCGCCGCAGAGAGTACTCCCGTTCCCGAGCCGCCGCCTGCCTCGAAAGTAGCTCCCGATGCCTGAGGCGACCGCGCCCTCGTCCGTGACTGAACCTGCAAAGGACGAAATGCCCACCATGGGATTCCTCGAGCATCTCGAGGAACTGCGGCGGAGGATCATCTATTCCATCATCGCTGTAGCGGTGGGTTGCGCAGTTTGCTGGAAATTCGTCGAGCGTATCGTCGATCTGATGCAGCGCCCGATCGTGCAGGCACTGCACGCCAATGGATTGCCGGAAAAGCTGGTCTATCTGAACCCGGTCGACCCGTTCAACTTGTACCTCAAGGTGGCGGGAGTCGTTGGACTGTTCGTTGCTTCACCGGTAGTCCTCTATCAAGTGTGGCTATTCATCGCGCCCGGACTTTATCGCCATGAAAAGCGCTACGTTCTGCCCTTCATGGTTTCGACTGTCAGCCTTTTTCTCGCGGGCGGATATTTTGGATACAAGCTGGTCTATCCCCAGGCTCTCCGGTTTCTGATCGAGTTCAGCAGGCAGTTCACGCCCATGATCACGATCGAAGAGTACAGTTCGTTGTTTCTAACGATCATCGTTGGCATGGGCATCATCTTCGAGATGCCGATCCTGGCGTTTTTTCTCGCGATCATGGGGATGGTCACCGCGGGGTGGATGTGGCGGAATCTGCGCTACTCAATCCTCGTGATCTTTGTCATCGCTGCGATCCTCACCCCTACCACCGACATCGTGAACATGTGCATTTTCGCGGCTCCGATGGTGGCGTTGTATATGTTGAGCATCGGCATCGCATGGCTCGTCCATCCCACGCAGCGGAAGAAACGCGAAGGGAAGAAAAAATCCTAACTACGGGGAGCATAGAGGACGACGGGGAGAGCCATGATGCCACGGAAGACGCAAAGTCCCACCACGAGTTTGCGCACAGGTTGTCCGAGTGTACCCTCGTGCGCCCAGTGGTTAGGCTTTCTCCTGATCCTGCTGATATTCATGCTTGGCAGTATCGCCTGCAGCAAAGGATTCCGCAGATCGATTCCAAGCGTACCTTCCAATACATCAAGGAGATCGTGGCCTTCGGAACGCGTCCCATGGGCAGCGAGAATCATAAGAGAGTGGAGAACTACATCACATCCCACCTGAAGGGTGATCAGGTTGAAGATGACGCCTTTACCGCCGACACGGTGGAAGGGAAGTTCCCGGTCCGAAATATCATCGCGAAGTACCCAGGCACGAAAGATGGAATCATTGTGATCCTGGGCCACTACGACACAAATTATCCGCTGCGCAATATTGGATTCGTGGGCGCGAACGATGGCGGTTCTTCGACCGCAATACTGCTCGAGTATGCGAACTACCTGCGCGGCAAAAAGCGCGACGGATATAGCGTCTGGCTGGTCTGGACCGATGGCGAAGAGGCGGTGCGACAATGGTCGGAAGCCGACAGTCTGTACGGCACGCGCCATCTGGCCGAGAAGTGGGAAAAGGACGGCACGCTGAAGAAGATCAAAGCTCTGCTCGTGATGGACATGATCGGCGACGCGGACCTCAACATCGAGCGCGAAACCAACGCCCCATCCTGGCTGAGCGACCTGGTCTATCAAGCGGCCGAGCGTGGCGGCGTTCAGTCCCATTTCTACGCCCGCTCTGCGGCCGTTGAAGACGATCACTTACCTTTTGTGAAACGCGGAGTGCCGAGCATCGACGTCATCGATCTCGACTATGGTTACAATAACGTCTTCCACCATACTGCTCAGGACACCATTGACAAGCTGAGTCCCCGGAGCCTGGAGATTGTCGGAAATACCATTCTTGAAGCCATCCGCATGCTCGACCGGCGTTGATTACCGATTGTTTGTGAAGGGCAATCTTTTTCGCAGCTGAATCAAAGGAAATCCTCGGAGGAAATCGCTTGATTTAATCCCTACCAATATAGTAGGGTTTCAATTCGTAGAGGCCACTGCATGACTTCCCGACGTGCTTTCCTGAAGACCGCATCGGCTGCCGCGCTGGCAGCCAGTGCGGTCCATCCCCTTCTGACTTGGGCGTCCGACGCGTCCGCGATTAGCGTGGCCGGCAAGGACGGCATGATTGTCCGCTCTTACCGGTTTCTCGATCTCGAAACGCCCGTCGAGTTCATGACTGACTGGATCACCCCTGTCAATCATTTCTTCGTGCGCAATCACATGTTCGAGCCTGCCAAGATCGACGCCAGCACGTGGAAGCTGACCATCGGCGGTGAAGTCGAAAAGCCGCTTACGCTGACGCTCGCCGACTTGGAGAAAGTCCCCGTCCACTCCGTTACCAACGCTATGGAATGCGCCGGCAACGGGCGGTCATTGCACAA
>WNEZ01003303.1_pt1 | contig 13898 bp, 14 predicted proteins | sample 5400521 | NCBI WGS metagenome assembly WNEZ01 (sample SAMN13153339, study PRJNA577476) | soil metagenome | isolation source: 120 cm saprolite under Douglas fir tree site 2 hole 1 replicate 1 | place: USA:California | collected 2015-04-18 | reverse complement strand
GCCCGGAGCTCCGCGCGCAACCCCATGAGCAGGTAGAAGACCACGCCCGCGCCCGAGAGCCCCTTGAAGGGAAACGCGCATCCCGGCTGGAGCGGGTTCAGGAGCGCCAGCACGGGCGGTCGCCGTGTGGGCGCGTGATGGTGGTCGCAGACGATCAAGTCGAGCCCCAGGTCGGCCGCGTGCGCGAGCGCGCCCTCGTCCGCCGTGCCGCAGTCGGCGGTCACCACGACGCGTGCCCCGGCCGCGTGCAGACGGCCGAGCGCGTCCGGGTTGAGCCCGTAGCCCTCGCGGCCGCGGTGCGAGACGTGGAGCAACGGCTCGGCGCCGAGCTCGCGCAGGCAGAGCACGAACTCGGCGGCGCCCGTGATGCCGTCCACGTCGTAGTCGCCGTAGACCGCGATCGGCTCGCCGGACGCAAGCGCGTCGGCCAGCCGCGCGGCCGCGCGCGCCATGTCCTTCAGCAGGAGCGGCGAGCGCAGCCCGTGCGCCAGCGTGGGGCGGAGGAAGGAAGCCGCCGCGTCCCGGTCCCGCACCTCGCGGTTCCACAGGCAGCGGGCGACCAGCGGCGCGTGGGCCACCCCCAGGTCGGCGACCGTGTCCGCGAACGCGCGCGGGATCGCCGCCCCGTCGCTCCGCCACACCCATCGCCGCACCACCGTCCGCGCCTCCCCTCCCCCGCCGGCGCCCGCCGCCGGCTCCGCATCAGCGCCGCGCTTGCCGTCCCTCCAGGTAGAGCACCACCGGGCTCGCCACGTAGATCGACGAGTAGGTGCCCACGATGAAGCCGACCAGCAGCGCGAACGCGAAGCTGTGGATCACCGGGCCGCCCAGCACGAAGAGCGCCGCGGTCACCAGGATGGCCGTGCCGCTGGTGATGAGGGTCCGCGACAGCGTCTCGTTGATCGAGATGTTCATGATGGTGGCGAGGCTCTCGCGCCGCATCTTCTTCATGTTCTCGCGGATGCGGTCCGAGACGATGACGGTGTCGTGCACCGAGTAGCCCACCACCGTGAGCAGCGCCGCCACCGTGGTCAGGTCGAACTCCATGCGCGCGATGGCGAGCGCCCCGATCGTCATGAGCACGTCGTGCAGGAGCGCGATCGCGGCCCCGATCCCGAAGCGCAGCTCGAAGCGGAGCGCGATGTAGACGCCCATGACCAGGGTCGCCGCCAGCACGGCGAGCGTCGCGCTCCGCCCGAGGTCCTTCCCGACCTTCGGTCCCACCGTCTCCACGCGCAGCACGTCGTAGGTGCCCTCGCCGAACTTCTCGCGCAGGTCCGCCTTGATGGCGTCGGACACCGAGCTGCTGCCGCCCTTCTCCGCGCCGCGGACCCGGATCTGGAACTCGTTGCCCGCCCGTCCCACGTCCTGCACCAGCGCCTCGCCGAGCTCGGGTTTGAGTAGCGCCGCGCGCACATCGCCGATCGGCGTGGGCGCCGCGAACTTGACGTGCACCATGGTGCCGCCGACGAAGTCGATGCCCCAGTTGATGCCGCCGACGTAGGCCCAGGCGAGGCCGACGGCGATCATCGTCCACGACAGGAGCAGCATCTTGAAGCGTAGCCCGACGAAATCGATCCGCGTCCCGGGCGGGATCAGCTCGAAGAAGCGGTGCTGGACGGGGGCCGGCGTCTCCGCGCCCCGGGGCGGGCGGCTGGTGGCCATCGGGCTCGAGTCCCCCTTCATACGCTCACCGTGGCGAGGCGCCGCCGCGAGGTGAGGAAGTCGTAGACCACGCGCGTGCCGAACACCCCGGTCGTCAGGCTGGTCAGGATGCCGAGGCAGAGGGTTACCGCGAAGCCGCGCACGGGGCCGCTGCCGAACTGGAACAGGATGAGCCCCGAGCAGAAGGTGGTGACGTTCGAGTCGCGGATCGCGTACCAGGCCCGCTCGTAGCCGGCCTCGATCGCCGCGCGCACGGTCTTCCCCAGGCGTAGCTCCTCGCGGATGCGCTCGAGGATGAGGACGTTGGCGTCGACCGCCATGCCGATGGTGAGCACGATGCCGGCGATGCCCGGGAGCGAGAGCGTGAAGCCGAAGGCGGCGAAGGCGCCCACCAGCAAGAGGACGTTCAGCAGGAGGGCCCCGTCGGCGATCGCGCCGCCGCCGCGGTAATAGACCAGCATGAAGAGGATGACGAGCGCGCTCCCGACCACGAACGAGAGCACGCCCTTGCGGATCGAGTCCTGGCCGAGCGACGGGCCGACGGTACGCTCCTCGATCAGCTTGAGCGGCGCGGGCAGCGCGCCGTTGCGCAGCACGTTGGCGAGATCCTGGGCCTCGGTGAAGTCGAAGTGGCCGCGGATGAGCCCCCGGCCGCCGGTGATCGGGTCCTCGATCACCGGCGCGGACTCGACCACGCCGTCCAGGACGATGGCGAGCTGGCGCCCCACGTTCGCGCTCGTGATCTCGCCGAATTCCTTGGTACCGCGCGCGTCGAGCACGAAGTTCACCACCATGCCCTCGCTGACCCCGCCCTGCCCGACGCTCGCATCGGTCAGCACGTCGCCGGTCATGAGCGTGCGCCGCTCGACCAGGATACGGTCCGCGCGGCGGCCCTTCTCGCTCTTGGCGGGCAGCACCTGGACGTTCGGCCCGGGGTGATCGAGCGTGCCCGCCTCCGGCCCGCGCGCCACCAGCTTGAACTCGAGGAGCGCCGTGCGGCCGATCAACTCCTTGGCGCGCTGCGGGTCCTGGATGCCGGGGAGCTGCACCACGATCTCGTCGCTGCCCTGCGCCTGCACGGTCGGCTCCGCCACGCCGAACTGGTCGATGCGGTTGCGGATGATCTTGAGGGCCTGCTCCTGCACGTTGTCGCGCAGGCGCTGCACCTCGCGCGGCTCGAGGGTGTAGGCGAGGTCGCCCGCCTCGGCGTCGGCCTCCGGCACCGCGACCAGGTTCGGGAAGCGGTCCTTCACCAGCCCCTCGACCTGCGCGCGCTTGTCCTTGTTGGCGAGCTGCAGGTGGATGGTGCGCCCCTTCCGGTCGACCGACGCGGCGCCGATCTGCTCCTCGCGCAGCACGCGCTCCAGCTCCTGCATCTGCCGATCGACCGTGTTGTCGATCGCCTGGTCGACCTCGACGCCGTAGAGGAGATGCGTCCCGCCCTGCAGGTCGAGGCCCAGCCGGATCGGTTGGTGCCAGGGCCAGAATGCCGGCGCCGGCCGCACGAAGGTCGGCACCAGGAGGACGAGGGCGGCCACCGCCAGCGCCACGTACAGCGCCGCCCGGGTGAGTACGGATCGGCTCACGACTTCTCGCGCTCCTTCTCCCGCACCTCGAGGGCCGGGGCCTTCTCGACCGTCTGGATCCCGCTGCGGTCCACTTCGACCTGCACGTTGCGGGCGATCTCCACGGTCACCGCCTTCTCCGCGACGCCCGTCACCCGGCCGTGGATGCCGGAGGCCATCACCACCCGATCGCCCCGCTTGAGCGCGGCGACCATCTGCTCGTGCTCCCGGCGGCGCTTCTGCTCGGGGCGGAAGAGGACGAGGTAGAAAACCGCTACCAGCGCGAGCAGCGGGAGCATCTGAAGGAGGGGCGGGGCGCTGCCGTCCGCGCTCGGCGAGAAGAGGTTGCCCACCTTACGCCCACGCCCCGGCGGCGGCCGCGGCGCGCGCGGGGAAGCTGCCCTCGGCGAGCGCGGCGCGCAGCTCGCGCATCAGGTGCAGATAGAAGTGCAGGTTGTGCAGCGTGGCGAGCTGGGCGCCGAGCATCTCACGCGTCAGCACCAGGTGCCGGAGCGCCCCCCGGCTGAAGCGCGTGCAGGTGTAGCACGGGCAGCCGTCCTCGACCGGACGCGCGTCCCGGGCGTGCGCGGCGTTGCGGATCATCACCTTGCCTTGTCGAGTGAAGAGCGTCCCGTTCCGGGCGTTGCGGGTGGGCAGGACGCAATCGAAGAGGTCATATCCCATGGCCGCGAAGCGAAGCAAATCGCGCGGCGTGCCGACGCCCATCAGGTAGCGGGGACGCGCGGCCGGGAGGAGCGTCACCGTGGCGGCCGCGACGCGGGCCGTCGCCTCGGGCGGCTCGCCGACCGAGAGCCCGCCCACCGCGTAGCCGTCGAAGCCGAGCGCGGTGAGCGCCCGCGCGCTCTCCGCCCGCAGCGCCGGGTCGAGCCCGCCCTGCACGATCCCGAAGAGCGCGGTCGCCGCCCGCGTCCGCGCCGCGAGGCCGCGCCCCGCCCACGCGCTCGTGCGCGCGACGGCGCGCACCACCTGCTCGCGCGGCGCGGCCGCCGGGACGCACTCGTCGAGCGACATGGCGATGTCGACGCCGAGCGCCTCCTGCACGGCGACCGCGTCCTCGGGGGTGAGGCGTCCGGCGCGCCCGTCCACGTGCGAGCGGTACTGCACTCCGCCGTCGTCGACCTGCACCAGCTCGCCGAGGCTCATCAGCTGGAAGCCGCCGCTGTCGCTGAGCAGCGGCCCGTCCCATCCCATGAGCGCGTGCAGGCCGCCGAGCGCCTGCACCGTCTCGACCCCGGGCCGCTGCGCCAGGTGATAGGCGTTGGCGAGGAGGATGGTCGCCCCGAGGGCGCGGAGCTGCTCGGGCGCCACGCCCTTCACCGCCCCGTGGGTGGCGACGGGCATGAACGCCGGGGTGTCCACCACCCCATGTGCGGTGGTGAGCCGGCCGAGCCGCGCCCCGCTCGGATCGACGCGCACCACCTCGAAGGCGAACGGCGCGCTCACGTGATGAGCATGGCGTCGCCGTAGCTGTAGAAGCGGTAGCCGAGCCGCACCGCCTCGGCGTAGGCCGCGCGGATGCGGTCCCAGCCGGCGAACGCCGCCACCAGCGCGAGCAGGGTCGAGCGCGGCAGGTGGAAGTTCGTGAGCAGCGCGTCCACCACCCGGAAGCGGTGGCCGGGCCGCATGAAGAGCGCCGCCGCGCCGGGACCGGCGCGCAGCGCGCCGTCCGCCCAGGCCGACTCCAGCGCGCGCACGGTCGTCGTGCCGACGGCGACCACCCGTCCGCCCCGCGCGCGCGCCGCGCCGATCGCCTCGACCGTCGCCGGCGGGATGTCGCTCGGCTCGGGCGCCATCACGTGGTGGTCGAGGTCGTCGGTGCGGATGGGGAGGAAGGTGCCGGGCCCGACGTGCAGCGTGAGAGGCGCCACCCGGACGCCCGCCGCCGCGATGGCCCCGAGCAGCTCCGCGCTCAGGTGGAGCCCGGCGGTCGGCGCCGCCACCGCGCCCGGCACGCGCGCGTACACGGTCTGATAGCGCTCGCGATCGGCCGGCGTCGGGGCGCGCCGGACGTAGGGCGGCAGCGGCACCTCGCCCACCCGTTCGAGCCAGGCGAGCGCCGGCTCGTCGAGTGCGAGGCGGAGGCGCCAGCGGCCGTCGCCGAGCGGGGCCACCCACTCGCCCCCGCCGCCCGGGAGGTGGACGCACTCGCCGGGGCGCGGCGTGCCGCGCACGAGCACCTCCCACTCGCCGTCCTCCCCGAGCGGCGCGACGAAGAGGAGCTCGAGGCGCCCGCCGCTCGGCCGCCGCCCGTACACCCGAGCCGGGATGACGCGCGTGTCGTTCACGACCAGCACGTCCCCGGCACGCAGGAAGCCCGGGAGGTCGCCGACGTGCGCGTGGCGGAGCGGCGCGCCGCCGCGGTCGAGCACGAGGAGGCGCGCCGCCGCGCGCTCGGGCGCGGGTGCCTGGGCGATCAGCGCCTCGGGCAGCGGGTAGTCGAGCTCCGCCAGCCGCATCAGGTGGAACGGGGGCCCCGGGCCTCGAGGAACGGCCGCAGGATGTCGATCGGCACCGGGAAGATGGTGGTCGAGTTGTTCTCCGAGGCCACCTCGACCAGCGTCTGCAGGAAGCGGAGCTGGAGCGCGATCGGCTCCTTCGCCATGATCGCCGAGGCGTCGGCGAGGCGCTGCGCGGCCTGGAACTCGCCCTCGGCGGCGATCACCTTGGCGCGCCGCTCGCGCTCGGCCTCGGCCTGCTTCGCCATCGCCCGGCGCATCTCCTCGGGCAGGTCGATGTGCTTGACCGCCACCTGCACCACCTTGATGCCCCACGGCTCGGTATGCTGGTCGATGATCGACTGCAGGTGGGCGTTGATCTTCTCGCGCTCGGCGAGCAGCTCGTCGAGCTGGGCCTCGCCGCACACGCTGCGCAGCGTGGTCTGCGCGAGCTGCGAGGTGGCGAAGAGGTAGTTCTCCACCTCGACCACGGCGCGGTTGGAATCGATCACCCGGAAGTAGAGGACGGCGTTCACCTTGAGCGAGACGTTGTCCTTGGTGATGACGTCCTGCGAGGGGATGTCCATGGTGATGGTGCGGAGATCGATGCGCAGCGCCTTCTCGATGCCCGGGATGACGTAGACCAGCCCGGGGCCGCGCGCCCCGACCAGCCGTCCGAGGCGGAAGACGACCGCGCGCTCGTACTCACGCAGCACCTTGAGCCCGCTCAGCAGGAATACCAGCACGATCGCGACTGCCCCCAGCAAGCCTGGCATCGGAGCCTCCTTTCAGCGGCCCGCGGGGCGGGCCCGCCGCACCCGCAGCCGGAGCCCGTCCACTGCGGTCACCTCGACTCGCTCCCCCGCGTCCACGACCTCGTCGCTCTCCGCCGTCCAGTACTCCCCGCGTAGCAGCACGGGCCCGACCGGCGCCAGCCGTCCCCGCGCCACCCCGACCGCGCCGACCATCCCCTCCGCCCCCAGTGATGCCCGCGCTCGCTGCGAGCGCGCCACAAGCGTCGCCACCACGAGCATGATCCCGGCCACCGCCCCGGCCACCCCGAAGACGAGGCTCTTCGGCACCACCACGCCGGTCTCGGCCACGTCGAAGAGGAAGAGCGCGCCCAGGACGAACGCCACCAGCCCGCCCGCCCCGATCACCCCGAAGGTGGGCAGGAACGCCTCCGCCACGAGGAGCGCCACGCCGAGCAGCAGGAGCGCCAGCGCCGAGGTGTTGACCGGCAGGACGTGCAGGGCCGCCAGCGCCAGGATGAGGCAGATCGCCCCCGCGACCCCGGGAAACGCGAGCCCCGGGTGCGTGAACTCGATGTAGAGGCCGAGGAGCCCGGCCATCATGAGGAGCGAGGCGATGCGCGGATCGGCGATCACGTTGAGGACGCGCTGCGAGAGCCGCATCTCGTAGGTGTGCACGCGCACGTGGCCCTCGGCGCCGCGGACGGCCTTCCCGAGCGCGAGCTTGCGGCTCTCCCCCGCGACGTCGACCGTGCGCCCATCGGCGCGCGCCACCACTTCGTCGAGATCCTTGGCCACGAAGTCGACCACGTTCAGCCGCGCGGCCTCCTCGGCCGTGATGGAGACGCTCTTGCGGACCGCCTTGGCGGCCCACTCGACGTTGCGGCCGCGCTTGTGCGCGATCGCCTCGCTGAACGAGGCGGTGTAGTTGACGATCTTCCGGCCCAGGGTCCCCTTGATGTCCTCGCCGGCGCCGCCCACCGGGTGCGCGGCGCCGATGCTCGTCCCCGGCGCCATGGCGGCCACGTGCGCGGCGAGCGTGATGAACACGCCCGCCGAGCCGGCGCCGCCGCCGCTCGGGGCGACGTAGACGATCACCGGCAGCGGCGCGGCGAGGATGTCCTTCACGATCGCCTGCATCGAAGGCAGGAGCCCCCCCGGCGTGTCGAGCTGGATGACGAGCGCCGGCGCACCCTCGTCGTGGGCGCGCGCGATCGATTCGTGCACGAAGCTGGCCACGGCCGGGTTGATCGAGCCGTCGATCACGATCCGGGCCAGCGCGGCCGGGGCCGCCGGCGTCTCCGCCCGGACCGGCGCCGCCAGCACGAGCGCGATCAGCGCCGCGGCGCTCCTCACGGGCGTCCGCCCGCGATGCCGAGCGCCCGCATGACCTTCTGGATGTCCTCCCACACCAGGCGCTTGTCGCCCGGGTTGCGCAGCAGGTAGGCGGGATGGAAGGTCGGCATCAGCTTGATGCCGTGATAGTCGTACCAGCGCCCGCGGAGCTGCGTGATCGGCGCCTTCGTCCGGAGCAGCGTCTGGACCGCGAACTTGCCGAGCGCCACGATCACCTCGGGGGAGATCAGCTCGAGCTGGCGGAGGAGGAAGGGCTCGCAGCTCGCGACCTCGTCGGGCTCGGGGTTGCGGTTCTCCGGCGGCCGGCACTTGATGACGTTCGCGATGTAGACGTCGTTGCGCTCGAGCCGCATCCCCTTGGTGATGATCTCGGTCAGGAGCTGCCCGGCGCGCCCGACGAAGGGCTCGCCCTGCCGGTCCTCGTCGCGGCCTGGCCCCTCGCCCACGAACACGAGGCGCGCGCGCGGGTTGCCGACGCCGAACACGAGGTGGGTGCGGTGTGGGGCGAGCTTGCAGCGCTGGCAGTCGCCGATGTGAGCGCGCAGCTCCTCGAGCGTACGCGTCGCCCCGAGCCCCGGCGCCGTGAAGAGGTCCCGGGTGGCCGCCGGCACCGCCGTGGGACGCTCGGCGCCGACGGCCGGCGCCGCCGGAGCGGGCGGCGGTGGCACCGGCCGCGCGGCGCGCGGGAAGCCGAGCACGCCGAGCTCCCGCTGGTACTCCACATAGGTGCGCAAGGCAGCCGCCAGCTCCGCGCGTTCGGCTTGAGACGGTGCGTCGCCCATTATACGATCCGCTCGTGCTGCTCGTCGGACTGGTCGCGGCCCTCGTGCTCGCCTGGCCGCACGACGCGCTCGCCTGGGGTCCCGTGACCCACCTCGTCCACGGGTCGCAAGTCCTGGACAGCCTTAGCACCCTCGGACCGGCGCTTCAAGAAATCCTGCGCTCGCACCGGCTCGCCTACCTCTACGGCTGCGTCGCCGCCGACATCGTGCAGGCGAAGAAGTACACGCGCAGCCTCTACACGCACTGCCACTGCTGGCCGGTCGGCTGGCAGATCGCCGAGGCCGCACGCGGCGAGCGTGAGCAGGCCTTCGCCTACGGCTACCTCTCGCACCTGGCCGGCGACGTCTACTCCCACAACCACTTCGTCCCGGTGCAGATGGTGGTGAGCTATCCGTCGCGCACGGCCCGGCACGTCTACTGGGAGGCGCGCTTCGACGCCGCCCAGGCGCGCGACCGCTGGAGCCTCATGCGTACCGTGTTCGACCACCGCTACCCGGACTGCGACCGTCTGGTCGAGCGCGTGGTCGAGCGCACGCTCTTCTCCTTCAAGACCAACAAGCGCATCTTCAGCTCGGTCATGGCGGTCCAGCGGCTCGGGCAGTGGCAGCGCCTGATGCGGGGGCTCTCGGCCCGCTCCCGCTATCCGCTCCCGCGCAGCGAGGTCGAGCGCTTCAACACGCTCTGCATCGGCGCCATCCAGGACCTGCTCGGGCGCGGGCGCAAGAGCGCCTGCCAGCACGCCGATCCGACCGGACGCGAGGCCCTCGCGCGGGCCGACGTGCTGCGCCGCAAGCTGCGCGCGCTCAAGCGCCGCGGCCAGATGACCGAGGCGATCGCCGCGGAGCTGCGCGCCCTGGCACCGGCCGCAGCGTAGCCGTGCCCGCGCGGCGCCGGTGCGCCGCGACCCAGTCGAGGACGCGCGCCGCCACCTCCTCCTTGTCGAGTACGGGGAGCGCGTCGTCCAGGCCGCCGGCGTCGAGCAGACGCACCGCGTTGGTGTCGCCGCCGAAGCCCGCGCCGGGCGCGGTCACGTCGTTGGCGACGATGAGATCGAGCTGCTTGGCGGCGAGCTTCCGCCGCGCCTCGGCCGCCAAGTCCCCGGTCTCGGCCGCGAAGCCGATCAGGAGCCGCCCGCCCTTGCGCGCGCCGAGCCCGGCCAGGATGTCCGGGTTCCGGTCGAGCTCGAGCGCGAGCCCGGCGGCGTCCTTCTTGAGCTTCCGCGCGTACGTCTCTCGCGGTCGGTAGTCGGCGACGGCGGCGGTCATGATCACGAGCGTGGCGCCCGGGAAGGCTTCCTCGACCGCGGCCGCCATCTCGCGCGCCGTCCCGACCGGTACGACCCGTACGCCGGGCGGCGGCGTGAGCGCGGTCGGCCCGGCGACCAGCGTCACCTCGGCGCCCCGGCGGCGCGCGACGCGCGCGACGGCATAGCCCATCTTGCCGCTCGAGTGATTCGAGAGGTAGCGCACTGGATCGATCGGCTCCCGCGTCGGTCCCGCGGAGACGAGGACCCGCTCGCCTCTGAGATCCTGCGCCGTCAGCGCGCAGCGCACCTCCTCCACGATGTCCGCGGGCTCGGCGAGGCGCCCCGTCCCCTCGTAGCCGCAGGCGAGCGCGCCGCTCGCCGGGCCGACAATTCGCGCTCCACGGCCGAGGAGGCGGGCCAGGTTCTCCTGCACGGCGGCGTGCTCCCACATGTGGACGTTCATGGCCGGCGCGAGCACGAGCGGCGCGCGCGCGGCGAGGAGCACCGTGGTGAGGAGGTCGTCGGCGATTCCGTTCGCGAGCTTGCCGAGCACGTTCGCGGTCGCCGGGGCGATCACGATCGCGTCCGCCTGGTCCGCGAGCCGGATGTGCCCGATCTCGGACTCCTGCGTCAGGCTGAAGGTGTCGGTCGCGACCGGCTGCCCGGAGAGCGTCTGCAGGGTGAGCGGGGTCACGAACTGCTGCGCGCCCGCGCTCATGATGACCGGCGCGCGCGCGCCGGCGCCGACCAGGAGCCGCACCACCTCGCACGCCTTGTAGCAGGCGATGCCGCCGGTGAGCCCGACCACGACCGTGCGTCCCTCGAGCCGCACCGGCCTAGCTCCCCGCTCCCGCCGCCGGCGCCTCGCGCGACGCGAGCCGCAGGAGCCGCCCGAGCGGCAGGTCCTCGCGCGCCAGGAAGACGCCCGCGGTCACGATGTTGACCACCATCTGGATCACCCAGGTGAGGACGGAGTACCCGACGGCGACGTCGTGACCCACGTGAAACCAGTTGAGCGCGAGCACGCAGCCCGCCTGCCACGTGCCCACGAATCCGGGGGCCTGGGGAAGGAAGACCATGGCCGCCACCACCACCACCGTGGCGAGCGAGGCGGCGACCAGCGGCACGTGCATGTCGAGCGCCAGGAACGAGAAGAGATAGGTGAGCACGATCACGCCCCACAGGTAGGCCGAGTAGGCGAGCACGAGCAAGACGGTCGGCAGGTCGGCGAGGCCGCCCAGGCCGTTCATGAAGGACGCGATCAGTGGCGCGACCCGGCGGGCGAGGCGCCGCGAGACCCAGCCGATCATCCGTCCGAGGATGGCCTCGGCGCGCGCTCGGTGTCGCTGCATGAGCGCCAGGACGACGAAGCCGAGCACCGCGGCGACCGCCAGCGCGAGCGCGCCGCGGCGCATGTCGGGCGGCACCTCGGGGTAGACGAGCGCGACGCCGAGGAAGCAGCCGATCACGAGCAGCATGTCGAAGAGCCGCTCGAGCACGACGCTCGAGAACGCCGCGCTCATGCCCACTCCCGGCTGGCGGCCGAGAAGGGCCGGCCGCAGAAGCTCGCCGGCGCGAAAAGGCAGCACCGAGGTCGCCCCGAAGCCGATGGCGGTGGCGGAGAGGGCCGCATAGAGCGGTACCTCACCCACGGGCCGCAGCAGCACGCGCCAGCGCTGGGCCCGGATGTATACCGCCGCCAGGCTCGCCAGCGTCACGGCCAGGATCCAGAGCGGCCGCGCGCTGCCGAGCACGCTACCCACCCGGGCCCAGTCGGTGCCGCGGGTGGCGAAGTAGAGGCAGGCCAGGGAGACGGCGATCCCGGCGATCAGACGGAGCGCGTTGCGCAGAGCTTCCTCCCTCGCCCCTCGGGGCGCGCCGCATTATCGCCTGCTCGCCGGCGGGACGAAAGCGCCGCCGGCCGCCTCGCGCCGGAGCGCCCACAGACCCGCGCCGCCGGCGACCGCCCCAAACCCGAGCAGCGCGCTCGCCACCCCTTGCCACTCGCTGTCGAGCCGGAGCCCGAACCCGAGCATCAAGAGGAGAAACCCGAGCGGGCGCCACGCGCCGGCCGTCATGAGGCCGGCCGCCGGAGCGCCGCCGTGGCGTGGCGAGCCCGCTCGAGCGCCGTCCACGCCGAGAGGCCGGCGAGCACGACGATCGCCCCGGCGAGGACGGCGTGCGTCGGGCGCCCCACCAGCCCGCACGTCAGGTGCGCGACCAGGTCCGAGAGCCACGCGCCGCAGCCGAGGATCAGGTAGCGCTCGGGCCGCTGGGCGCTGCCGAGCCGCACGTCGATGCCCAGCCCCTCGGCGCGCGCGCGCGTGTAGCTCACCATGAAGGAGCCGAAGCACGCCACGGCGAGGGCCAGGAGGACCCAGCTGTCACGGAAGAAGGCGCCGAGGCCGAGAAAGGTCGCGAACTCGGCGCAGCGGTCGACCAGGGAGTCGACCAGCGCTCCGCGCGGGCTCGCCACGCCCGCCCGTCGCGCCACGCCGCCGTCGAGGACGTCGAGCGTGCCGGCGACGATGGTGAGCCAGCCGCCGACGAAGAGCCATCCCGCCCAGAACGCCGCCCCCGCGAGCACGCTCACGGCGAGCTGCGCCCCGGTGAGCGCGTCGGGATGGACCCCCGCCCCGACCAGCACGTCCTCGAGGGGCGTCAGCAGGCCGCGGTACCAGGCGCGCACGCGCGGCCCGACCAGCGGGGCGGCGGGGCCCGGGGCGGCGCCCGCCACCGAGATGCGAGCGACCCCGCGCAGCGCGAGCCACACCGTGATCGCGATCACGAGGGTCGCGGCCGCGGCCGTCCCCGGCCGGCAGGCCGGCGCCACTTCCAGGGTCCTAGCGCTCGACCTCCCCGCGCAGGAAGGCCTCGACCCGCTCCTTGGCGAGATCGTCGGTCAGCTGGCGCGGGGGGTGCTTCATCAGGTAGGCGGCCACGCTCAGGAGGGGGCCACCGATCTTCCGATCTCGCGCCACGCGGCAGCAGCGGATGGCGTCGATCACGCAGCCCGCGGAGTTGGGGCTGTCCTCGACCGAGAGCCGGAGCTCGAGCTCGATGGGCGCGTTGGCGAAGCCGCGGCCCTCCATGCGGAGGAAACAGACCTTGTTGTCGCGCTGCCAGGGGACGTAGTCGCTCGGACCGATGTGGATGCGGTTGCGCGGGAGCGGGGTGGGGAGCACGCTCTGCACCGCCTCGGTCTTCGAGCGCCGCTTGGCGCCGGTGCGCGCGTGGTTCAGCATGTTGAGGAAGTCCGTGTTGCCGCCGGTGTTCAGCTGGTAGGTCCGGTCGAGCACGACGCCGCGATCGTCGAACAGCTTGGCCAGCATGCGATGAACGATGGTCGCCCCGAGCTGCGACTTGACGTCGTCGCCCACGATCGGGATGCGGCGGCGCTCGAACTCGCCGGCCCACTGCGCATCCGAGACGATGAACACCGGGATGCAGTTCACCAACGACACCCCGGCCTCGAGGCAGGCGCGCGCGTAGTGCTCGGTTGCCGCCTGGCTGCCGACCGGGAGGTAGTTGAGCACCATCTCGGCGCCGCTGCGCCGGAGCACGTCGACCACGTCGACCGGCCGGCGCTCGGCCACCACGAAGGCCTCCTCCGGCGGGTAGTCGCGCATGTGCTCGGCCACGCCGTCGAGGACCGGGCCCATCTCGACGATCACGCTCGAGCGCGGCAGCTTGGGGTAGAGCGTGCGGGTGTTGTTGGGCGGCGCGAGCGCGGCCACGTCGAGCGGCTGACCCACCTTGCGCTGGTCGACGTCGAAGGCACACACGACCTCGATGTCGCTCGGGCGGTAGCCGCACACGTCGTGGTGCATGAGGCCGACGTGCGCGTCGGCGGACTGCTCGTCGGCGGCACGATAGAATTCGATGCCCTGCAGGAGGCTGCTCGCGCAGTTGCCCACCCCCACGATACCGATCGCGATCTTCCCCATACGCCTCACTCGCGTGCGCGGCCGCCACCAGCCCGTGCACGGGCGCGCCTCATATACTCAACGGGGGGAGGGCTGTAAATCGCCCGATGGGCGCGCGCGCTCTATTTCTTGCGGAAGCGGGACGGGAA
>WNEZ01015185.1_pt1 | contig 13900 bp, 9 predicted proteins | sample 5400521 | NCBI WGS metagenome assembly WNEZ01 (sample SAMN13153339, study PRJNA577476) | soil metagenome | isolation source: 120 cm saprolite under Douglas fir tree site 2 hole 1 replicate 1 | place: USA:California | collected 2015-04-18 | reverse complement strand
TCGGCGCCGGGACAGGCGACGATCAAGGACACCCAGCAATACGGCGGCACGTTCAGGATGCCGATAACGAGCCGCCTCAGCCTGGCGGCCAAGGGCGATCAGAAGATCCAAGACCTGGGGCTCGAGATGCGGGCGATCGAATTGGATGCCGGCTATAAGCTGACCGAAAGGTGGAGCGTCAGCACCGGCGTGCGCAACGATCTGCGCAAGGACCGTTCGCCGCTTGTTCCGCTGACCCAGGAGCAGGGCGAGCGCACGGATGCGATCACGCAGGTAAAGTTCGAACCCAGCGACTCCTGGAGCGCCTATGGCTTCGTCCAGGACACGGTAGCGGCAAGCGGCGGCCGTGAAGACAACGGTCGTGTCGGCGCCGGCGGTTCCTATCGCCTGACGAAACGCTTTCGAATCGATGGAGAAGCTTCCGATGGACAACTCGGGCCAGGCGGAAAGGTCGGCACCAGCTTTCTTTATTCCGAGCGGACCAATCTTTACCTGAACTATTCGCTGGAAAACGAGCGGACGGACAACGGCCAGCTCCTCCGGGGCAGCCAGGGCAACTTGGTCTCCGGCGCGAAGACGCGGCTCTCCGACAGCTCCAGCGTCTACGTCGAGGAGCGTTACCAGAACGGATCGTCCCTAGCCGGCCTCACGCACGCCACCGGAATCAATCTCACGGCGAACGAGCAGTGGAATTTTGGCGGCAGCGCTGAGTTCGGCAAGCTGCGCGATTCGCAGACCGGCGCCGACACCGATCGCAAGGCAGCCGGAGTCCGTGTGGGCTACGGCTTCGATAAGATGCAGTTCTCGAGCGGGATCGAGTATCGCCGGGACGACGCGGAACAACTCGACCGGACGCATACTGAAAGGACCATGTGGCTGTTCCGTAACAACTTCAAGTTCCAACTGACGCCCGACTGGCGCGTAATCGGCAAGCTGGACCACTCGGTCAGTGATAGTTCGCTCGGCGACTTCTATGGTGGCGGCTACACCGAGGCCGTAGTTGGCTACGCGTACCGTCCGGTGCGGAACGACCGGCTGAACGCACTGGTCAAGTACACGTACTTCTATAACGTCCCGACCACGGATCAAGTGGGATTCCAGAACACCGCGGCCGAGTTCCTTCAGAAGAGCCACATCGCGGCGCTCGATCTGACCTACGACCTGACGGCGAATTGGTCCGTCGGGAGCAAGTACGCCTACCGCCTGGGACAGGAGAGCCTAGATCGCGTGCACCCGAATTTCTTCGACAATCCCGCGCAGCTCGCGGTCTTGCGCGTGGACTGGCGATTCCTCCGGCAGTGGGACGGCCTGGCCGAAGTGCGAACGCTTGAGCTCCCGAATGTTAGCCAACGCCGCCGCGGCGCGCTGGCAACGGTCTATTATCACATTGGCAAGAATCTGAAGGCTGGCGTCGGCTACAACTTCACCGACTTCTCCGACGACCTGACCGACCTGAAGTACAACCACAGGGGCGTATTCCTCAATCTCATCGGGACCAAGTGACGCGTCGTGAACTCGCATCGTACAGCTGCGCGTTATGACGAAGATAAGCTGATAACCGAGCTCAGAGGAAGTTTGTCACAACTCCCATCGGTAAAGTCTACTCACTTCGTGCGTAGAGACTCTGCGCTTTCAGTGTGGGTCGGGATCAGAGATCACGATCGCAGTGCGCGCTATGCTCTTTATGAACTCGAAGACCGTATTCCTCGGCAGTTTCCGAACGTGAAAGTGGACTTTCACGTCGTACCCATTTCAGCTGGTTCCAGCTTAGAAGCTTTTATCGCAACTGCTCGGCCAGGGGTTCGCTGCAGCGCCTAAGAGAGCACGGACAACCTCCACGTCTATTTGCAATGCTCAACATAAACGGCATGGTCAAGGTGCCTTGGAAACTTCAGTTCACTGGCATTTTCCGCGCCCAAATTATCAACAAAGAAAACAATTGCCAACAAAAGATAACTCGAAGACCTGTGCCTCGATTGCTTCGGCATCTGTGAGTTTGACTACACGTACCGGAACACTTTCAAGCTCTGCGAGTTTGGCTGCTCGGAGACGACGTGCTCCAGCAACCACTTCGTATTTGCTTTCTTCCAGTTCAGGGGCGCCAAAGCCAGCCAGCGCGAAATGAAATCATAACTTTGCCGCCGGCGCAAATTTCAACCATGAGCGTGCCGCGGGTGCGTAGGCTTCTGGATTTCTAACTGCCCGGCCTTAGTAGTCGCAATCCCTTGGCCGACCGTAACTTGCTATGTGGGCCTTGTTCCACAGTTCCACCGCGCCGGGCGGTTTTGGTGAACACAGGCGTGAACACGCCTGGGACCATGTCTCCGAATTGGATGGCCCCGCACAACACCGCTTCGAGCGGATCGATCCGATGGCATCCCAGGACTCGTGGTGAAGAAGGGGATTCCGTCACAGATACCACACGGGGGCAAGTGGCGCCGAGAGAGAATCGAGAATACCTACGTGGCCTTTTTCGGCGGCCTCACCGGCCGGCAGTTTCAATAAAGATCAGCTCCGAACTGTACGGGAGACCTAACGTCACAGTAAGGCCGGTGCTCAATAATTCCCCGCCGCTGGCGATGCGGTCCTCAGCGCTGTGATCATGAAAACGCAGTCGATACATGCCTTCTGGTTTCAGTCCTTTAAGCACAAAAGTATGGGTTGGCTCGCTTTCGATCGAGCCGCGGAAGGCATAGACCACTCCATTGCCGGTATGCGGATCGAAATACTGCATCGCATCCCAGTGAATCCCGTCAGGGCGTTCAGAAATTTGATAAAGGTCGGCTTCGCGGATCAGACCACGCAACTGCGTCTTGTAAAGCTGGATTTCTTCTTTGGCGACCACATGCTGCTCCGACGTCCACGTAGTCGTATCCAGCATGATCGTGAGCCAACCCATCATTCCGCTGCGCAGCATGTACCTGAAATTCTCGATGTGCGGTGTAGGCCACTTCTCGACGTAGCTCTCCAGCATGGCGCTGGGCAGGACGTGACTCGCGTCGTAAAAGGCACGCCGATTCGATACTGGATCGTACGTGTCAGTAATTGAAAAGTAGTCCGCGTGCGCGGCACTACCGAAGTCAACCATGCGACCGCCGTCATCGCAGATCTCCAGCAGAAGCCCGGGGTGATCTCTCCTTAACTTGGAATAAATGTCGTAGTAGGCGCGAACTGCGTGGTAGCTCACATCGGTTGAATTCGAGCTCTCGACCCAATACGATCCCCAAGCCTTGTAGATGCATTTGTTCCAATTATCTGGAGGTGCATGCGGATGATCTGTGCGATCGCAGCCTTGAGCCACCACATAACCGTCGTGTTCCAGCATATCGAGGTGGTAGTCGGTTACGATGCGCTCGAGTTCGCGTTGCGCCCATTCCTTAGCCGCAGGCACGCCGATATCAATCGTCTGCCCTTTGAACTCCTCAGGTTTCCAGCCGGGCGGAAGATCCGTTACCATCCAGTCGTGCACTTTCGGATCGCGCGCGTTCAAAGCACCGGGTTCAGTGTCCAATGCCGCCTGGGTCCAGTCCACCCATAGGCCAAATTTCAGTCCATGCTGGTGCGCGTCGTCGGCAACAACGGCTAGCCCGCGAGGAAATTTCTGCGGGTTGGGATACCAGTCGCCAACGCCGCGGAACCAGCCAGCATCGACATGGAACATCTCAAGGCCGAGTTCTGCCGCATCGCGAATCATACCGAGGGCGATATTCTCGTTCACTTTCATCCCGCCACCCCAACTGTTGTTGACCGTGAGCGGGTAGTTGGGATTTTTCCAGGTCAGGGGATTGCCTAGTACGTTCCGAACCCAACGCCGCAGCACGTTTCCTGCGCGATCAGGTCCGCCTTGCGACGCGCCCAGGAAAACAACAGGCGTGTCGAAGATCTCGCCCGTTTTCAAACGACTCCGAAACGGGCCGGGATCAGGATTTAGTCCGGCAACTCCTCTCAACGATTCGCCCTTTCGTTCCAAGGTTAGTTGTGTCCGTCCCCTGAACTCTATCCCCACATACCATCCGCTCTTCGAGCCGTCGGTTTCTTCCACCAGGAACCATGGAATGATTTCACGAGACTCATTTCCTTTAGGATGGGCGTATGTGCTCGATGTCCCTTGCCACTTGTATTCAACGGGCAATGCTACAGGGTGCGTACCGGTATTAGACGGAGTATCGGCACCTTTCTCTACATATAGGTGTTCAAGCGTGGTCTGAGGTTTGGTTAACCAGTCGAATTGAATGCTGTCTTGAAGCGGCAGCCACAATTCTCGGCTATCGAGATTCTCGATATGGATCTGGTGCTCGATTGGCCCAAAAGGAGCTCGCGCCTGCCATTCCCAGATCACCCGCAAACGAGGCGATGGACTTTCGTAAACAAACGCGACCCGATGCGCGTCACTATGGCTAGCGCTCTGGTTGAATTGCCAGTGCACCGCTGTTACCTGGCCGTCTATTTCTACAGAATCGATGAGTCGTTCCACCGCAGTGTTGTTCCAAACCGGCTGCGCGGTTGCAACGAGCGTTCTTAGGCGCGGAGCGTCTGGCCCTGCTTCAAACTGCAGCGTTGTGTCGGCTGTCTGCAGCTGGGACGTGGTCTGACCGATAGCTGGTAAGCTCGCAACGAGCAACAGCATACCCATCCACAACGGGCTAAATGAGCCACGCATGAAATCCTCCTAAAGACAGGCCGACCCCGACTAAACCGTCGGGGGGCCCTAAGAAGCACCAGCCTTACGCCAATTTGCGCCCTCTAGTAAACGTATTCTCAGCTGTGTTAGTATCCCTCGCGGTTGATCGTTTCGGCCATGGATATCCGGGAAATTGCAAAGCGCGCCAAAGTCTCAACCCACGGTATCGCGTGCCATTAACCGGGTTCCCACCGTGGATCCCCAACTTGCCAAGCGGGTATGGAAGATAGTTGACGAACTTGGATATTACCCTAACACCCAGGCGCGAGCCCTGGTCTCCGGGAAGAGCCGCATCCTCGGACTCATAGTTTCCGAAATCACAAACCCTTTCTTCCCGGAGATCGTGCAGACTTTGAGGACCTCGCTGTTCAGCACAACTACGAAATCCTTCTGACCTCCACCGTGCATGACCCAAAGAGGGCCGAATTGTCCGTCCGGCGGATGATCGAGCGCCGCGTTGACGATGGGACACTACCTTGGGTCCCAGCGATGATTGGCGAATCGCGATATTACTCATTGAAGCGGAAGAACTCGCGGCGGAGTAAACAGTCGTCAGTTGTCAGTTATTGCGGGCCTGCAAGGGCCCGTAATTGTTTTGTTAAAAGATGCCGGGCCCTCAGCGTTCAAGAATCCATCCCGATACAGGCACCGTAAGTTTTGGAAATTGGGTATCGTTGGTTTCGATAGCAATGGAACCATTGATCGGACCGGCCTTCAATGCGTTCCCGATCAAGCTTACCGTGACCTGGTAGCGGTCTCCCTTGGGACCCCGCTCGGATTTCAATAGAAGGGCCGGGGCATCGGTGCTGACTTTTACCTGAAAATCCGAACCGTCCGCCTGGTAGATCATCAGCGTTTGGGGTGTGCGGTCAGGGTCGTTGGCCCGTACCGTCCCGAAGTCCACGACGTCGGGGAAGGTGCGCACCCTTTCGAACAAATACGTGTTGGCGGCCACCTTAAGCGTTGGCTCTCTCTTGCTCGATGTCGCGATTAAAATGTTGTCGGTACTTCTCCCGCCGGGACCGTCCGGTTTTAAGTTCAGAGTCAAACGGTAGTGTTGCCCTGGTTCCAGCGTTTCAAGTTGTGTCGTGAATCTCTCCGTCGGGTTCTCGATCCTCTCGATCTGCAAAGGCTCCGATTCATGGTTGACGATTTCGATCGCGGCCTGACCGCCCCTGCCCCGCAGTCCGGCGACGTAGAAAGCCGGCGTCGGTGACAGTTCAACCGCCGGCACTATCGTACCCTCGAAAGCCAGGGGCGCTTGCGGCAAAGCCGGGTCATTGAGAAAAACCACAATGGCTCCCTGGAACTTTCCCGCGAGATTGGCGGTGTCCAGCTTGAGGTGAATCGTCCCTTCAGTGCCCGGGGCCACCTCATGCGTTTCTCGCGTAACGAGCAACGGCGTTGTCATGGCGACCTTCTGAATCACCAGCGGCGCGCTGCCTTCGTTGCTGACAACGAAGTCGTGCTCGACCACGGCTCCAGACATGACTTGGCCAAATTCGAACTGGGCTTTCGGGAAAATCGCTTTGGGCGCCGCGGAAGTCGCGCCAAGCGCTACTAATGACGAGGATGCCAATAACGCTATTGCTCTCGCGGCGAGAGAAATCACAATGCTCTCCAATACCGAGTTTTCGGTGAGACCGAGTTTGCACTTCGGCCTCACCGCACACAGCGCAACGCTCGCGATTATTGGGGTGTCAGATAAAAGCGAAGCTGCAAGACTTTGTTACCGTTGTTGTCGTAATCCCAGAAGAACCCTGAGAATCCGGAAGCGAAGAGCGGGTAATTCCCGACGACCCCGCCGGGACCAGTTGCCCCCACCAGTGTCGTCAGCGTTTTCGTGATGTCCGTAAACTTGTTCGGCTTATTTCGCATGAGTACTTCATCTGTGTTGCAGACCTCCGTGAGGGTGGTCTGGTCGAACGCACACAGCGTGATCGTACCATTCCCGCCCGGCGTGCCGACGACGCGCGCCCAGACCTGGTAGGACGCAATAGAACCGGGACCATTAGAAGTGCAGGGAACCGCCAACCCCAAGCTGGTGAGGTTGTTGCAGGGAAGCTGGAACACAGCTCCGGTTTTATTGACAACGTTCCCGTTGCAATCAACGGCCGGATCGAAGGCGTTCCCGTCGCACACTGTAAAAGGACCCTGGGTCAGCAGGATGGGCGCAGTGTCCGAGGCTAGAGTGTCCGTGTCGCCGCTTTGATCGGAAACCAGGGGGACGAAAATGGTGTGCCGGTCCGAACCCGTCAGTGGTGGGTTCTTACCCTGAGTCCAAGGTAGAGTCGCTGCATTTTTTCACCTCTGCAGAAGCCGCAGCAACTCCGCCCTCCAATGCAGTCGAGCGGGGCAATCCTTGAGCCGTCATTTTGTAGTAGTACACCAGAGATTTCGACTCTGTACCAAACTCAAAAGAAGAAAGACCGTTTCAATATTGACGAGCCGTGTCACCTCTCCTTCGCCGATTTGCGATCGCTTGAGGACGACATCTTGATGGGCCACTTGCAGAAGAGCCATAGCGATGCCCTTGGCGTGCTGTTCGACCGGTATCATCGGTTGGTGTTGCACGTGGCGTAAAGGGCACACCGGGGGCCTCGCCGCAGTTCAGCGCAACATACCCTCCATCTGAATAATGTCCGCATCGCCGTCGTCTACAGCCGCATACAGCGAGGCGGTCATCCGAGAGAAGGCCGCCGATGCATTCGACACCATGAGCACTGGACGACTCGCTTGCGGGGCGGTGCTCGTGACGAGCCATTGAGCGACAGTACTGAGAGGCGTCCTCGGTGCAGGTTTCTCTGGAGCCGGCAATGCCGTTCAAAGGATCACGATGCCACGGCTTAGCCTCGGCGGGAGCAAGACGCAGTCGACGCAATATCGTGGCTCCGTGATGAATCACGATTTCGTCAGTCGTGGTGATCCCTACGCCGCCTCTGCGCCCACGCTGCAATGTGCGCCTTCGGAATCGACGAACTGCGCCAGCACCCCGCCGAAATCCTGCTTCTTGGGCGGCATGCTGAACAGAACGCCCTTGGCGCTCATGTCCCGGTAGAAAGCCTCCACGTCAGCCGGGAAGGTCTTTGACCAAACCAATGGGAACCATGTTTTCGACCCGTTTGCCATCAGACTTTCGGATCGCGCGGAAAAACTATACCCAGGTTTCACCCTGGCTGCGGGCTTCTTTCTTTAACCAACCTCTCTGACGTCTTTGCGCCATGGCATCTCCTCCCTGTGAGTAATCCATCATGCCCGATCAGATTCTCGACCAGTCCCGAATCTGTGGCGCCTCTGTGCGCTGCTAGTGCAGAAACGTGGCAAATACCAGCGGTTCCCATGTCGGGGCGCTGTTATCTGGTCTTCTGGTGATTCAGCGGCGTACGATCCTAAGTTCGAGACGAATTAGAGAGCACCAGGAGAGATCGGCGGGATTGATCTTCTGGGCCATCAGTGGCAAAAACGAAGCTCACGTGGGGTCCTCGCTTCAACCGCAGTTCCAGAAAATACGGGTCTCACGGGTCTGGTTGAGCGTATATTGCCCAGGGCAAAGGGCTCACGTCCAGAGCGTCTGGACTGGGCACGTCCGCCCTGTCGTGGGGAGGGGTTATGAATCTGCGCACTTTCGTCTGCTGGTGTCTCAGCCTATTAGGGTCCACAGTGGGAGTCTTCGCTCAAGGTGTGGGTGCATCCGGCGATATCAGGGGCACAATAAGGGACAGCTCCGGTGCCATCATGCAGAATGTCTCCGTGGCGGCCGTGGACGCTGGGAGAGGCGTTCGTCACACAGCGACGACCGACTCGGCCGGTCAATATAGGATCACAAGCCTTCCGCCAACGGTCTACGACGTAAGCGTGGCGATGCCTGGGTTTGAGTCGCAAGTTCAGAAAAATGTGGTGCTCGACCTCGGCGAAACTCTGGTCGTGGATTTTCGCATGAAAGTCTCGGCCGGAAAGGAAGTTGTGGAAGTCACGTCCGAGCCCCCGGTTGTGGACACGGCAAGAGGTTCGCAGGCGGGCGTGGTCGAGGAACGGTCCATTCAACAATTGCCCATTGATCGGCGAGACTATCTGACGTTTTCCTTGCTCATGCCAGGCGTAAGCAACTCAAACACGATTGCGGACAATGCCGATTTTAGAGTTAAGCAAACTCCGCAGAGCGGGCTGTCTTTTTATGGGAGCAACGGGAGGGGCAACAACATCACCGTTGATGGCGGCGAGGCAAATGATGACACCGGTGGAGTTCGGTTGAACGTGAGCCAGGATGCGGTGCAGGAGTTCGAGATCAATCGTAGCAATTACTCAGCCGAACTGGGCAGCGCGAGCGGCGCCTCGGTCAACATCGTGACAAAATCAGGCGGCAACGATTTGCACGGCGGTCTTTATGGATTTTTTCGCAATAGTGCGATGGATGCGCGCGATCCATTTGCTTTCAATCCGGCTCTGTCGCTCGACCCATCTTTTGTCAATTTCAGTCTCGCCGCGGTGGGCGAGCCCGTGAAGAATTCCTTGAGTCGCCAGCAATTCGGGGGTACCCTCAGCTTTCCCATAATTAAGGACACAACGTTCCTTTTCGTTGGTTATGAGGGTCTGCGATCCGATGCGCAAGATTCGGTTCCACTGCTGACGAAGAGCAACATCTTCGCGCCAACTGCTGCGCAATTGCCGATTATTGCAGCGCTGGTGAACGATCCTGGAAATCCCCTGGTTCCTTGCATCTCCAATTTCACAACCGGTGGCCCCCCGACTTTTCTTCCGGCCGCCACCTGCGCTTTTGGATTGCAGAGCATTCTGACTGTTGACCCTACCGCGAGCGGCAATCCCTTTGTCAGTCCCGGTCAACTCGCTCTGAACCAGTTCATCGTCAACCAATTCGAAAAAGATGGGGGATTGTTCCCCTTTCCAACTCGGCAGCACGCCGTTTCGGCGCGTTTGGACCATCGGTTCAATAACAGCAATCAAGCATTTCTGCGGTATGGCTTTGCTCATCTCAAGGAGTCCGACCCCGACGTGCAGGCTTTGAGCGCCTTCTCGCGCGGTACTTCGGTACTCAACTGGGACAGCACGATGCAGGGATCATGGTTCCATCAATTCACTCCGAGTTCCATGAACGAGGCGCGGCTGCAGTGGAACTGGTACCAGTTAAATGTCGATACAAATGACCGGGGCGGACCGGGCCTGGATGTACAGGGATATGGATTCTTCGGGCGTGGGATCTTCCTGCCCAGCCACACGACTGGACGACGCTATGAGTTCAGCGACAACCTGACGCTGAACCGCGGGCGCCACACGATGAGAATGGGGTTTTACGAACTACTCCGTGGCAACAATACGACCTCGGACACCTTCTTTGCGGGACGATTCGAATTCCTGGATCTGCCTGGAATCGTGCTCAGCAATTGCCTGCAACTCCCTTCAGTGCCCATTGTGAACGGCGGCTGCGGACTTCCCTCGTCGGTCGTTCCGGCACCGATCAGTACTCTGCAGTCCTGGAGTCTGGGAGCTCCCGCCTTCTACGAACAGGGATTCGGCGATCCTCGTTACGTGGAAACGAGGCCATTTACCGCCGGTTATTGGCAGGACTCGTGGCAAGTTAAGTCAAGCTTCACTTTGAATTATGGCCTGCGCTATGAAGTGGATTCGCAAAATGGAATTCTCAACACCGACAAGAAGAACTTCGCTCCACGCCTTTCCTTCGCGTGGGACCCAATCAACGATCACAAAACCGTGGTTCGCGGCGGCTACGGGATTTTCTACTCGCCGATCTACTTCCAGATTCCCGGCGTAGTGAAGGCACTGGGCAATCACAACGATCTCCGACAGATCGCAAACACTCTGGTCACGATCCAGGGTGCGCCTCCGGCTAATTCGGCAGAAATTTTCGGCACCACGTTTGCTCAGGGAAAAATTCTGTGCGGTACACCTCCGTCTGGAGCAAACGCTTGCATCACGCAGTCGGATTTGGGTTTTACGGTCAGCAATACCGGTCCCCTGCCGCTGGGCACAGTGCTTTTCTCTGGCCAACCCGGTTATCGCAATCCTCAAGCGCAACAGACCTCGTTGGGTATCGAGCGTCAGATCGGAAATACCTTTTCTATTTCGGCAAATTACATCTACGTCCATACGACACACCTCCCGTGGGCGGTTGACACAAACTTACTACCCGGCGCGCCAATCCTGAGCGGAGTTCCAGGCGCGAATGGGCTTCCCACAAATGGACTCCCATTCCAGGATTGGGGTGCTCCAGTATGCGCGACTAATCCCGGCCAATGCTTCGCGGATTCCTCGCGCATCATTCTTCAGAACAATGAATACGAATCCGTGGCCAATGCTGTATATCACGGCGGCATTTTCGAGGTGCGGAAACGGTTCAGCAGTGGCTTCAGCCTAACTGCCAATTACACGTACAGCAAGGCCATCGACGACTCCACTGACTTCAACAGCGACTACGCCGCCTTCAACGAAGTGGATTTGCGCGCTGAGCGGTCCCTGTCAGATTTCGATCAGCGCCACAAGGTAGTGGTTGTGGCGGTCATCGAGAGTCCATGGCAGCATTCTCGTGTCCTGTCGGGTTTCGAGGTCGCTCCTACCGTCAGCTACAACAGTGGGCATCCGTTCAATCTCCTGGCTGGAGCCGATATCAATGGTGACAACCATTTCACTAACGATCGCCCGCCGGGAGCTCCCCGCAACAGCGGACTCGGCCCCAATTACGCGGTGTTCGATATGCGCCTGGCTCGACGATTCAAATTCGGTGAGCGTGCCAACCTGCAATTCACTGCAGAAGGGTTCAACATCGCCAACCGAACGAACTATTCCGCGGTCAACAATGTTGTAGGCGCTGCGTTCGCGCCGCGATTCAATGTCCGTGGGACATCGGCCCTCTCTCCGAGCCAGTCCCTAGGCTACACCGCGGCTTTGCCAAAGAGGGAAATTCAATTGGGTCTCCGAGTCGATTTCTGAATTGCTGTGCGAACGCACTCAACTTGGCAACCCGAGCCGGCGCTCGATGTCGGGAAAACGAGGATCTGTCCGCAAGTGGTCAAATTGCGGCCATACCTTGATGCCTATGATCAAAGTGTCTCGATCCCGGAACGACTGCTCGAGCGCCTGGATGCCCAGATCCGTTTCTTTGAGTCCGTCGTAAATGATCGCTCGATTCAAGGCCGGTACGTAAGCACGATGCGACATCGTTTCGAATTCATACAATATTCCGCGTGCTTTGTCGTGGTCTCCAACCGAACCGTACACGTGGCCCAAAAAGGCTTTGCTGAGAGCAAGGGCGCCGCCAATGCTAATGCCCTTCTCATAAGAAGAGATTGCCTCTGCGTACATCCGTTTCTGTTCGTACGCTGTACCAAGGGCAATATAGCTGAGTGTCACCGTGGGATCTACATCGATGGCGGTGTGTGACTGCTCAATACACCAATCGAACTCGCGCGCGGTTACGAGGATCCATGCTAGTCCCGCATTCATGATTCCGGAGACGGGATCACGCGTCTGGCCTTCCCGCGCTTCCCTGACGGCTTCTTCAAAGCGCCCGAGCATTGCAAGGTGCATCGCGAAGTGGAATCGGCCAACCGGGTAATTGGGGTTGAGCTCAACAGAACGCTTATATTCCTTCTCTGACCCGATCCAGTCCCGGTCATAATTTTGCTTTACGGTTGCAAGGGCATCGTGGGCTTCGGCAAGAGTGTCATCCATGGCCAATGCTTTTAGAGCGATCTCTCTGGCTTTCGGATAAACATCGTGCGGAGACACAGAGCCGTAGTAGGCAGGTGTGTGCAGGACCTGTGCCAACTCAGCATATGCCAGGGCGTAACCAGGATCTCTTCGCACCGCTTGTTGGAGACACTCCACTGCTTTTTTGAAACCCTCGACGCTCCTCACCTCTCCGTACCGCCGGCCCCGCACATAGAGGCGGTAAGCCTCAATGTCGTCGGTGTAACGCCTCGTAACTTGTGTTTGGTCCTGGCCAGAAAGTTTCAGCCGAAGCTTGTGAGAAACCTCGGTTGAAACTTCATCCTGAACTTTGAACAACTCCGTGAGCTCTCGATCATACTGATCTCCCCATAATTCCCGTCCGTTAACCGTATCAATCAGGTCAACCTGCAGTCGCAGTCGGGTGGAACGCACGCATATTCTGCCGGTGAGCACGGCCTTCACCTGCAGCTTTCGTCCAATTGCAAGCGGATTAAACCCGATATCTTTCAAATCGGCCAGCATGCCCCACGCGATAACGCGCAGTCCGGGAATCCGTGAAAGGCTTTGAATCACACTTCCGGGAATCCCAACGGAAAGGTAGTCCGTATCTGGATCGGAGGCGGCATTGAACAATGGAAAGACAGCAATCGAATCGATGGAACCGTTTGCCTGGGATGAAACTTGAGCTGTTTGAATCGCTCCGACGAAGCGATATCCGCGACGCGGAATCGTTTCGATGAACCGTGGAGTTTCGGCAGTATCACCCAGGGCCTCACGAAGCCGCTTGATCGCATTGTTTATGCCATGATCAAAATCGACGAAAGTGTTGGAAGGCCAAATTTTCTCGCGAAGTTCGTCCCGAGGCACTATCTTGCCCGGATTATCCAAAAGAATGGTCAGGATTTGAAACGGCTGGTCCTGCAGCCGAATCTTCATTCCTTCCCGGCGTAGCTCACCGGCGTCTTCATCTAATTCAAAGGATGCAAACCGAATTATGCGAGGTGCTCCACTGAAAGCGGCCATTGCAACCACAACTCCGGGTCGGGCATTCTATATCACTCGGTCATAAGTCGGAACTGCTTCTGACGGATCTCTTCAGGTTCCCCGGGGGCCAGAGCAGGCAGCCTTAGCCGGTTTAAGTGGTCCTCAAATCGTTTGTCCGCATGCAGAGGTTCCAGCCTGGGATCGATTCGTAGAAATGCCAGGGTCGGCGACTTCTCTTGGTAAGCCTTCTCCAGCGACTGAAAAGCGTTGTCGATTTGTTTCAAGCCGGCGTAAATAAGAGCCATCCAATACGCCATAACGTATTTGCTTTTAGAGAGCTCTTGCAACTCTTCGAGGATGCGACAGGCCTCGGTTCGATTTCCCGCAGCAGCATGAGAATCCCCCAGTTCGGCCACAAAAAAAGGAGCTCGACCTGAAGCTTCAACGGCCCACTGCCGCTCCGCTATCGCTTCTGTGTGCATTCCTTTGGCTTGAAACAAATTTCCCAGTAGCCATCGCAAAATCGCGAAG
>WNEZ01003577.1_pt1 | contig 13901 bp, 18 predicted proteins | sample 5400521 | NCBI WGS metagenome assembly WNEZ01 (sample SAMN13153339, study PRJNA577476) | soil metagenome | isolation source: 120 cm saprolite under Douglas fir tree site 2 hole 1 replicate 1 | place: USA:California | collected 2015-04-18 | reverse complement strand
GCAGTCGACGGCGCCGGGCTCTTCAGGATGGTGGGCGCGATCGTTTGGAGCTGAAACATGCGTGCCGGGGCCAGCGGCGCAAGCTCGCTGACCCTGCCCAACGGGACATCCGCGTCCGCCACCCCGATATCACTCGCCAATATCGCGCCGACTTCAGTGCGCAAACGATAGGTCCCTGGCGGGAGTTGCTGGCTAAATGACCCATCCTGATGAGTGGGCGCCATGTAGATGTCGTGCGTGATGACGTTTTCGAAATGGAGGTCGCGGTTGGGGTCGGGCGCACCCTCGTATTGCACGAGAATGCCGCTCACCGTCGCGGCTTGGGCACGCGAAGGCACTCCCGTCAGTGCGGCAATTGCGAACGCTGCTGCAAGAACCGCGGACCGCGTTAACGCGCACGCCAGGATGCGCAAGAAGGCGAGGAGGATGGAACGATTGGGTTCTGGTATCGGAATATCCATTGATGGCTCGGTATGGGTTTCGTCAAAAATGCTTTAGTAACCTGGGTGAGCGCAAGGCTTTCCACGGTGCGGCTCTCGTCAAAGGGTGCGTCATGCTCTATTCTTAGGCAAGCGCCGCTCCAGCAAAGATCGCGGGTTCTAATGTGTGATGCAACAATTGGCGTGCCGTGCGACGAATCGTGAAAGACGTGCCGCGGCAAAGCCGATCTCGATGCGGTCCGCTGATGGACGAGAAGAGGTAAAGAAACCATGGATCGTCTGACTTTCTACCACGGCAGGCTGAGGGCCGGTCAGGCCGCCTAGGAGACATTTCGCGACTTTACAAGGCTTTTCGCGCATGGACGGGGCTAACAGGGGACCGTTGGTGCCATAGGAAACCGTTCGGTCGGACATAGAACGGACATAGTTGGGCGGTTGTTACGGGGGATTTGAACAAATGATGTTCAAAGGAGGAAGCCAAACCGGACACACTATGCCGGTATCTCTCAGGTGCCCCGGATGCCGTCAGATAGGTACGTTTGGAGGATTTTTGCAGTTTGATGCGCAGACTCAGAGTGATGGTGGGCTATGCTCCGCTGGCCTACGCTTGTGCCCAAATCCGTCTTGCGGGGCACTTATTTTCATTGTTTACGACCCGAGTCCGCCTTTTCGAGTGCAGGCTTCATACCCACCGGAGCGGCTGGATTTCGATGCGACAAATATACCTGCTTCCATAACCAAGGCGTTAGAAGAGGCGATCACCTGCCACGCGAATGAGTGCTTCATTGCCTCTGCGATCATGGTGCGCAAAACACTGGAGGAACTGTGACATGAACGGGGTGCAACGGGTGCGAATCTGAAAGATCGGCTGCGAAATCTTGGAACCAAAGTCATACTCCCCCAAGAGTTGCTAGCCGGTCTCGACGATCTGCGTTTGCTTGGCAACGATGCGGCGCACATTGAGTCGCAGGAGTTTAATGCGGTCGGAAAAGAAGAAGTGGAGATCGGAATTCAATTTACGAAAGAGGTCCTGAAGGCCGTTTTCCAGTATTCAGACTTGCTAGTTAAGCTGCGGAGCCTGAAGCGCACACCATAGCCCAGCCTGCCCGAACCCGCCCCGCGCGTTTTCGGGTTGTTTATGTTGTTAATGAAGCCCCACCACGCCGCTGCGCTCGCGCTTGTAGGCTGGTATCTGATGGTGCCGATCCCCGGCAATGACCCAATTCCCGATCCAGCAATCACCTTTTCAAAATGGATCAATATCCGTAGCTTCGATTCCGCTGAGCGATGCGAGGATGGACGCCTAAAAGTGATTGAATCGGGCGTCGGTGGTCCTCAATTGATGGGCTATCCCAAGGGAGAAGTGAAAAAGGTTTTGTTGCTGAGTCAGTGCGTTGCAAGCGACGATCCGCGATTGGCTAAGTAAAAATAGTGGTGAGTGGTGGGAGGTGGTCTATGCAGTGCTTTAGGAAAAATTTGTTGAAGGTTCGGTGTAAAGAGCCTGCGGTGCCGGGACGGAAGCTCTGTCGTTTTCACGTCAACACTAAGCCTGAGAGGCCGCGCGAGATGGGCAGCGGCCATCGATCAATGGGCGGGCGAAGGCCGATGCGCGGACGAGGGTCAAGATCGATGGGCGGACGGTGTTCCTAGCGCTTCCACCGCAACAGAGTCGGCGGGCAAGAACAATTAACCTCTCATCCGCCGAAGGCACCGCGTTGCTCCGCGAGCTTTTCCACGCGATTCTGGAAATTCAGTCCGGCATCTTCGCGGTCTTGGGCATTTTGCTCGGTGCGTGGCTGTCTCGGCGCTCCGAATTGATGCGGCTCAGAGTGGAGCGACGCACACAGATATTCGACGAAGCTTGTAGGGTTACGGCAGAATGCTCACTTATGTTTGGCGTCGTCATCCCCACCACCGGAATCCCACCACCTCATCCGCTTGAAATATCCGTGACAAGTCTTGACCGGAAGATAGAGACCACTTTTTCACGTTCTGCCTACACAGCGTGGCGTGCGGCTTACAACTCCTCACCACCACTAAAGAAAGACGCTTTCGACAAGGCGACGCGAGTGGCACTCGACGCCATCGCAAAAGAAATCAAATAGGGGCGCAAACCCAAGGCGTGAACTTTGGGCGATTATAAAGGACTCGACATGGCACTGGCGGTTCGCCTAATTGTTGCTTATGCGTTGGAGAGCGATTCGCGACAGATACCCCGACTATTTCACAATCGAAGCGGGGTACGTCCCCTTATGGGTACTGCTCGGTTCGGCACTTGGACTCATAGGAATCCCAAATATGAGTTCGAGCTTCGAAATTATATGGATCGTTCTATCGTTACTCGTCGCTCTCATGGCGTGGCGAACTGGAGCGCATCAAGTTCGACGAGGACGGCAAGCTGATGCTCAAGTAGCAGAGATTAATCAGACCTTAGGTAAGCTTGTTAGTGTGACTGAGTCATCGCCCGTAAACGTTATTAGAGCCACCGCCGCGAAAATCCTGGACCTAGAACGCCAACTAAAAGACGCAACAACTAGCTTGGAGGATGTTGAGACCGTACAGGCGGGCATACAGGGTCTGTTTTGGTTGCCCTTGTCTGTAGGTCAAAGAGCGGACCTAAATACTCGTCTTCTGGCCCTCGGCTCTCACTGTGTGCATATTCAGCATCACGAAAATACCGATTGCACGAGGCTGGCTAGGGATTTACTTGAAGTATTCAAGTCGGCTGGCTGGAGTCATCCAAGCCCGTTAGAAACTGGATCGTGGAACACGAGCGGAATACGAGGGCTTAGAGTTTCCGGTAAGTACCCCGATCCTAGCCAGACAGGACCAAAAGTTTCACGTGCATTAGCTGTCGTACTCCGAACTGGCGGGGCATTTGGGGCAAGTATTCCCAACGACAACAAGACTGATGTTATTGTGTGCATAGGGCCCCGAATGGCTACTAGCGATTTACCTCCTGAGGCTATTGAAAAGCTTGAGGACAATTAGAGGACTGTTACGGTACTTGCCTCGGAAATAGGGCCAGCCCTCCCTCGCCCGCTGAGCACACTCGATTACACTCTTCGAATCGTCTGTTTCCGAACCACAGCTTCTCCCTGATTCCTTAATAACGGCGCGGCTTATTCGGCGCTCCTATGTCCGTCTTTGTCCGAAAGCGCCCCGCACCCGACCGTCATCGTTTTACCGCATAGACCGCCGCGCTAGATCGCTAGTTTGCTATAATCGACCTAACGACGCGGCTTCGAGGCCGCCAATTCGAGGTATGAGATGCCCGATATTCGAGACCGCTTTGAACGCAACACGACCGGCCCGCTGGTAATAGGGGAGCGCCCCGACCATGTCCCGGACGCCGCCCGCGAGGTAGATATTCGGCTACCGTTTTTCCCTGGCTTGCCTAATGGCTTCGACGCTAAGGCCGAGGAGCAGCTTGCCAACGCTCATTCGGGCGCGGCCCAGCGAGCAAGGGAAATCCGACGCCTCGCCGACGCAGCGTGGAAGGACGAGCCCCGCATTCAGGGCGTTCAACTAAGCCCCGCCCAGCGGATCGCTTGGAAGCGCGAGCATGTGAAGGCCGTTGTCGCGGCTGAGGCGGAGAAGGCCAGCGCGCTGCTGAAGCCCATCGTCGAGCGCTCCCGCAAAGAGCTTGAATCCCGGCGCGCCAAGCTGGTCGAGAAGGGCACTCCCCGCCTGGAAGGGATCGCCGCTGAACGCGCGATGAGGATCGCCGACCATTTCTCCACGTTGCCTGCCGAGACCCGGAGCCTTCGCATAATCGAAGCGATGAATTCAGCAACCGAGCCCGCATCGAGGGAATTGCTCAACGCCATCGCATGGGCTCCCGACTCGCTCGATCTGGTTGCGCCGGAGACCGTCGGTCGCGTCCGTGGAGCGCTGATAGCCTCGTCCGACCCGGACGCCTATGCGTCGGTTACGAGTTTCGACGTGGCAATTCAGGCCACCAGCGAATCCCTCGACAATCTTGAGAAATGGGGCCTGTCGCTGGCCGACGAGAATTAGGCGGATGCTGATGCCAGCTTCCCCAACACAAGCCCGCACAGGCCGCCGACGAGCCCTTAACCGGCGTCTTACGGGCAAGCGGGCAACGGCAACCTTCGAGGACGGGCATCAAACGGCGCTTACGCTCCCGCCCGAAGGCTGTTCGGGCAATAGGCAACGAAGATTCGACTGGGGGATGGAGCAGCTTCGAAGGCGGCATGAACAGATCGTCGACCTGCGGGTTCTTTACGCGGTCGACTGAGGACATAGGCAGGAAAAGGCCCGAAAGGTGTGGGAACGCTTGCGCTTTCCTCCTTTCCGCGAGAGCGCCCGACCCGAAGGGCCGATCCTGCCGTTGGTTTAAGAACGTGGATAATGAAAAGCGACTATTCGAAGTAAAGTTCAGCGACAACTCGACCGTCATGATGCTGGCGCATTCCCGCGATGGGGCAAGAGCCCTTGCTTACGCGACCCTGCGCTGCGAACACGAGGACGGCCAACTCAATACCGATCTTGAAATCATAAGCGTCGTGGACTCTGCCGCTTTGACCGCATTGAGGAGGCACTAATGCTTTCTAGCCGTTGCACTGTTTGCAAGAACCCGAAGAGCGACGCCATTACGTTGCGACTGAGTAGGGGCGAGGCCATTAAGGCGCTGGCGAGCGAGTATCAAGTCAGCCCGTATGCGCTGCGTAGACACGCCCGCCACATCCCGCCTCAGATGCTTGAGCAGTTAAAGGCTAGTGCGAAGCGCGAGGCCGACATTGCGCGTCTTCGTAACCTCCGCGTCGAAGAGAGCGAGTTATTGATCGCCCGGCTGGTGCAGGAGCGCCGCGACCTGACCCGGCTGGCGACGACGCTGGAGGCGCAGGCCGATCTACGTGGAGCTAATATGGTCCGGCGCAGCCTCATCATGCTGCACGACCTTGAGGCCCGCGTATTGGAATTGATCGGCAGGCACGAAAGCAAAGTAGTCAATAACAACGCCGTCGTAATATCGCCCGATTACCTATTAGTCCGATCTGCACTGGCGTCCGCGCTAGCCCGGTATCCCGAAGCGAAAAGGGCCATAATGGAGGCGCTGCGGGCCATTGAAGCGCCGGAACAGATTACATTGCCGAGTCCGATTGAAAGTTTTGATGCCGAGCGCGTCGCAACCGTTTTGGAGACTACCTAAGACAATGCGAAAGGATATTCGCAAATGGGACTAGCGCAGCAATTACTACTTGGTCTCGACCCGACCATCGTATTCGAGGCCTGTATCGCTCCCGCCGACGATTGGCAGCGACGCTTGCTTGAAAGCACGGCTAAGCGGTTGATCTTAAACCTGCATCGACAAGCCGGGAAAACCAGCGGGTGCGCCGTCCTGATCCTTTACTTCCTGCTTTACGAGCGACCTGGCGCGGAAGTCGTGATACTCAGTCCGACCGAGAAGCAGTCAACGATCATGCTAAGCCTCGTCGCGAAGTATCATTCGATGTTGCCCGCGACGCCCAAGCTCCTTGCCGAATCAACTACTCGGCTGCTGTGGGCGAATCGAAGTGCTGTGTATGCCCTGCCGGGAGGCGACGACGGCGACGGATCGCGCGGCTATTCGCCCGACCTGATACTTGTGGACGAAGCCTCGCGCGTCTCCGACGACCTAGTTGCGAGCGTCCGGCCCATGATCGCCACGAAGCCACACGGGAGGCTGATCCTGCTCTCGACGCCGTGGGGCGCACGAGGAATCTTTCACAAGCTCTGGACCGAGGGCGAGAAGGATGGACGCTTGGGCTGGGAGCGGTTCGAGTTGCACGCGGATCAGAATCCGCGAGTTGATCCCGAATTCCTAGCCAGCGAGAAGCGCGAAATGAGTCCCCTGCAATTCGCCTCCGAATACGACTGTCAGTTCGTTTCGCCTGACGCGACCTGCCTGTGGACGCCCGAAACTATCGACGCGATCTTTAACCCCGGAGAGGAGAACTAACTTTTGACTAACTATGAAGCGCGATGGGCGACCTGCTTCTGCAAGCCCAACATCAGGAACGTAGTAAGACCCGATGGATCGCTGATCCCCCACGACCATTTTGTGTGGATGATAGAGCAGAATGAGAAGGCCGCGCGGGATTATATGGTCACTGCCGCGACGCCCGAAGTAAGATCCGCGCTGGCGCTCGATCCGGCGATTAGTCACGACTTGGCGGCATTCGTATTCGTCGAGGAAATCAAACCGCCTGCGCCGCTGCCCGGCTCTTTGAAAGGGATCTGCGTGCAAGCCCTCGGCGAGCCGATCTATGTAATAAGGGAAATCCAGTTCCTGCAGCCTCCGCACTCAAACCAGGACATTGTCGACCTTCATCACGGCATAATGAGCCGCATCCCCACGGATACCCGGTTCGCTATGGACGCGAGCAACAACTCCGCGTTGGCCGAGATGATCGCGCACGACGGCTATTCCGTCCTGTCGATCCAATGGACCGGGTCTACTACCCAGAGCGAAATGCAACCCGATGGCGCTCTCCACGTGGGGAAAAAACGATTAGCTAACGAGTTTGACGCGCTGGTTTCGCGGAAGCGATTGGCGCTCGACAAGCACCGCGTCAGCCGGGCCGGGCTACTGGAGTTTCAGAAGGAACTTGGGCAATACACGCGCACTATGAACGCAAAAGGGGGCGTCGCCTACGGCAACACGCCGGGCAGTAATAACTTCGACGATCTGATCGCGGCTGCGCAAATGGCTATCCACGTCTTGCGTCATCCCAGCAACGGCGTCTCTGTTCAATATTTCGGGGAGGGCGGGAAAGGGCCGGGCTCTTTATTCTGGGAAGGGGCACGAGGGCTTTAGCGAAGCCGCTTCGGTCTGCCATTAGCTAGTCAAATCCGGCGCAGCCCCGAAGTAGGTATGCTTGGGTGTGCCGAGAACACCCAAGACTCACTGCAGGCGCGGCCATGCCCGCATCCCTGAAAATCTACGCACTAGAACTGATAAATTCGGTCGCACCTTCTCCGCGTGCAAGATCTGCTGCGCGGCCTATGGACGGGAATATCAGCGGTTGCGCTACCGGCGGCTTCACCCCAACGCAAAGCGCAGAACCTCGTTCACGCTGGGATACCGGAAAACCGAATTCAAACTGAAACCGATCACTGGCGTTGCGGAGCGCGGCGATCCCTCGGTCGACATTTCCGCATCGCGGGACTTGGTGCACGAGCTTACGTACCAGCTCGGCTTGAACGACGGCGATTATGTTCACCCGACAGGGCAAAAGAACCCGCCCAAGCCTACTTTGCAGGCGCGAGCCAGGGCAGACGGCGATCCCTACTTACAGCTTCGCGCGCACGTTTTGTTGCAAGTGCTTGAGGATATCGGAGCCAACCCCGGCGATCCCGACTTGCAGGAATGGTTCTTCAACGAGCGCTTTCATCGGCGGTACGATCCGGGCGTCGTCGGCACCGACTTCGTTCCCGAACCCGAAGAAGGCTCGCCGATGTGGAGCATTCAGCAAATGTCGTGGATGTTTCACGAAATCGATCAGGACGGCATATTCAGCCTGCGCGCGTTGTGCTATTCGCTCGGTCTCGACATTAAGAAAGTGCGAGGAACGGTTGCGTCCGCACTGGGCGGAAAGGCTATCCGGGAGGCGATTCGACTAGCTAACGCGGGAGCGCGAGCCCGCAGAGCGGGCCGACACGATCCGCGACCGAAGCCATGGCATAGAGTCGAGGCCGATAAATACTCCGCCCCGGATCGCAATATCCATAACCCGTGGTCGATCCATTTCGAGAAGCCGTTTGAGCCGCCCGCGTCATGGCTCGAAATTCTCCAGCGTTCGCGCCCGACGCTCGATGAAATGCTCGCCGAGGAGGCAAAGGTAAATGTCATTCGCTTCCAAAATTGTCTTCGTGCGAGAAAATATAGAAAGCGCTTGGGGAGGGAAGAATTGAATCGCCGTGACCGCGAGCGTTACCAGTTGGCAAAATGAAGTACGAAGACAAATACGCATACGCTGTGGCCGCGCTTGCTTTGAGCGAAGCTGTTGACGAGCCGACTTTCGTGAGACAGCTGCCTCACGGCAGGTTGTTCGTGGAGAAAGTCTGGCGGGGCGTCACGTTGGGAGACCGCAATTGCCCACCCGTTTGCGGCGACCTGAATTGCGACGTAGCAGATGAGGATCATTGTAATTGTTGCATTGAACCTACGGGCTTCATTGTAAAGATAAAGAGGGACGCATTCAGGGTTTGCAGCGAAGAATGTCTCGCGGATTTGTGCGCTAGGTTTTGCCTGCCATGATCGGAGGGCTAAACCCCTGCCCTGATTAAAATGCGTGCGTCCTAGGGCTTCCCTGTGCCTAGAAATAAGCCTTCCTGAGGGCTTGACTTCTCCTCGCGTTTGTGCTGCGCATAGGGAATGAACTGCGTCTCCACCGACCGGGCGGGTCGTGGTCAGTGCAGCTCTTTTTCTCGCATTGAATTTCTGGTTTCATTGTGCAACCGATTCGGTTTTTCTCCCCTTTTTCAATGTCATCCCGAATTCCTCAATGATTGCGCGGCCTTTTTCGCGAGCTGCGCGAAATAGCGATTTTGTAACCAGGTGTGTACAGAAACGGTCTCGGCGAATTAGCCGCGCGGGTCATAGGGAATTGCCTATTCAAGCAACCTCTCAAACGGCGTTTCCGAAAACCGTATGCTATGATGCCCTTCGTAGCCATAAAACAGACTGGGCAACGGGTAGCAAAACGCTGCTTCGAAGCCTGGTATCCTTTTTAGGCTATAATTAAATCAGCTCCACCGACCGGGGCCGGTTGGCTTGCAACCTCCGGCCCATCTTCTCTAAAGAGGCGGATGGTGTGGCGGCGCGGTAGGTGGAGAAACTCCCGCACATAGAAACATAACGTTGGCAGGTCGGCATTCTCCCCCGGCGATGATTGTTTATTTTCCTTAGCAATAAAAACAGTCATCAAGCAGGCTGACGCAAAGAAGACTGGACCTTGAAAGAAACATTCAGGGATTCCAGAGGGACGGGTGCGTCTAGTGTTAGACCGGGACTTCAGTCAATGGGAAGCGGCCCTTCGGGCACGCTATCCTGTCACACACGAGCGTGACCATTCGATCCGCTCAACCTGCTCAAACTGTGGTAGCGGACCACGGTGTCTCCGAGTCACGCAGGGTCGTAGCCAGGTGTTGGCGCGATGCTTCAACGGCTGTTCGTTCTTCAATATCCGTGATGCGCTGTTCAACCTAGCCGCTTCGCCTCACCCAGCCATACTTCGGGCAGAGAAAAAGACGCCCCCGAAGTACTCTAAAATCATTGCCAAGTATTTCTACGATCTATATGACGATCCCTTCGGGCCCGTCACTCTTACCCAGGCCCGCTATGAGTGCGAAGAGGTTAAGCCCAACGGCAAACACAGGAAGGGCTTCTATTACGTACACCCCGATGGACGCGCGAGCCACCGGCTAGATGAGCATGTCGCCCATGACCTGCCGCTCTTTCACACCGAGATGGTTGGTCAACATCCGGGTGCCGACAAAATACTCGTTGCGGGAGCGAAAAAGGCCTGCCTGGTTCAGCGAAACGCCCCTGAAGGCCAGTTCGTCGTACTGGCCACCACGCAAGGTGAGAACGTCTTTCCTAGCGACCATCCGCTAGAAATTTTACTCGGTCCCGGTATGGTCTGGCTAATCCCAGACAACAACTGGGTCGGCGTGACTCACGTGGAGAAGATCGGCGCATGGCTCACGGCCCGTGGGCAGGAGCACCACATCGTTGAGCCTTACTCCTTCGGGTACGACAATGACGTTGGGGATTTCTTCGAAGCGGGTGGAACATTCAGTAAGCTTCGAGACTTAATGGCGCTGTCTCTACAATCCCAGCCCCCTTTCGATACTCACAACGGCATTATTCCGGGTAACGCACCCATAATCGACGAGCCTGATGACGTGATTCGGGCGCGCCTGGTTACGGCTTCAGTACACGATGGTGGCTTCGCGACCCCGGCGCTTATAAGGGGTGCGGCGATGCTAACACCTATTGGTGCGGAGACTATCGCGATCCCTGGGCGCCCTATTATTATTTTTCCGCCTAAGCAAAAAAATAATAATCTCAGTTTGCCGCCCGGTACCCTTGTTCGCATGTCCCAATATGGCCGCCCCGACCCTCGTCAATGGATCATGCCGCCCTTCCTGCCATGGGGGGCCGCAAGTACGATCTATGCCGATGCCGGGATGTTTAAGACCTTCCTCGTCATCGCGCTTTGCCTGAGCATTTCGCTGGGGCTGCCTTTTTGCGGTGTGGCGGCGGAGATTTTTGGGTCGGTGATTTTCATCGACGCCGAGTTGGATTCGGACGAGTTTGCGCTGCGAGCGCATCGCATTCTCGACGGCATGGGGCTCGGCGATTTCAACCTGCCCGATACCCTCACTTATATGAATACGCGGGGCTCGCTTCTTAAAGATCTCGACTTGAAAATCCGTGCGGCGATCAAGCAGGAGGATCCGGTCCTGGTGGCCATCGATAGCTGGCAATTTGCAACCGGGATCGAACCCAAGGACGTTGCGGGCACGATTGATTATTACAACCGCTTCAAAACCTATGGCGACGGATCGGTGCTCGTCGTCGACCATACCCGCGCGCCGGTCGGGGGCGACGTGTCCAGCCGCCCGTATGGAAACAACTATAAATTTGCCGCAACGCGGTCCGCTCTCTTCATGTCGAGACCGAATCCGGGCGCGCTAGTCCTATCGCAGAAGAAAAGCACCTTTTCCGCCGAAACCGATCTATTCATCGAAATGAAACTCGATGGTAACGCTGGGCCGGTAACTTTCACGAAAGGCGACCCCAATGACATTAAGTTCCAGCCGCCGCAGGACGAGGAGGGCGATGCCGACGAGAAGGTGCTCACGGCCCTTGAGGAGACTCATCCTGCGGATGCCCTGACGCTCGCCAAGAAGGTGGGGTTTTCGGAATCTTACGTTAGGGCAATTCTCGCCCGGCAAAAGAAGGCAAATAAAGTGAAGAGCAACGGGCGCGGCAGTTGGACCATCGTGCGCGGGGCTCTCGAAGTGAAACAAGAAAACGAAATGAACGAGGAGGCAGAATAAGATGGCGTCAAACAAGACGGCAAACTGGGGGACGCTGCCGCTGCTTAAGCCCGGATGGTGGGTCGCGCTCACTCTGAAGCCCGACACCGCGCCCCGCCGCTGCTACTTCGGGGAGATTCAGGCAGTGGACGACAGCGGCATTAGGATCACCTGCGATTGGCCGCCGATTACGCCACCTCCCGTCCCTGCACCCGAGGTTAATTACGATGACACCGCCGACCCGCTCGCCGCGCATCGACCCGACGCCGAGCCCTTAGTTGGGCCGCCCTCCGTAAAGTTCGACCTTTACCTTCCGCGCGAGAGTATCCAGAGCGCGCTTGTCGCGACCGACGAGCATGACAAAAACCTATTTGCCGCCCACGCCAAGCAATGGCGAACGGACATGAACAAATGAACTTCGCCGACGAGGAGAAATTCGCCGAGCAATATCCGCTGGCCGCCTTTGAAACCTGCGACGACGGCCCGGTAAAGATCGCGGTATTAGGCGAGTACGGCGTCGTCGAAATGCACTCAACTTTTACCGGCGAGCCGCATACCGGGGAAGTCGAGTTGTGGATTTGCGCGGAGATGACGCCCTGCTACGAATGCGGAGAGCCGACGCGCTTCTTCGTGTGGGAACTGACGGGCACCCGGCAATTCGTGTGCTCGAAGGAATGTGGGTCACGGGCCGCGCAGACGGTCTGGCCGAGGAGGCCGGGGAGGATCGAATGATCACGCGGCTGCTCTCGCTCGACGAAATTCTGCGGCATCCCGAAATGCTCGCCCACCAGCCGCCACACGAAATCAAGGAAACGCGGATCGCATGTAGTGCGGCCTTGGCGGCCTTGAATGCCGCTGAAGCCGACGCTGAGCCAACGGCGGGCAATCCTGGGGTTCCCGCCGAGGAATGGATCGATGCGGACGAGGCTTGCGCCCTGCTCCACTTCAACCGCCGCTGGTTATTTCAGCGGGCGGATCGGTATCCGTGGGTTAAGCGGCTCAGCAGGAAACGCCTTCTAGTGAATAAGGCGGGCGCGCTTCTCTGGCTCAAGGTTGGGAAGAGACGCGGGTGATCGGCACCACCTTGGGCTTCGCACTAGCCTGTTCGTTGGCGTTGAATGCTCCAAGTTTTGCTCCAGCCTCACGTAGGGCTTGAACGTCGGCGATTGCATAGCGTGAATAGATCGACTGTGTTAAATGGCCGACCATTTTCATTGCCGCAGATCGTGAAGCTCCCGCGCGTTCGAGATTGCGCACTGCGGTCCTACGAAAGTCGTGAGGATGGCGCTTTAGCCCGACCGCAGCGCAAGCTTTTTCCCATGCGCGACGAAAATCCCTGATCGCTTTCCCATCGCGGTGGAACAGCCACGGAATTATTTGGCCGGTCGCCTGTTCAAGCTGTTCCGTCTTCTCAAGCTGCTGCTCCAACACCTCGCGCAACTCGGGGATTTCGGCAACCGGGAATTCGCGAGCCTCGCCGTTTTTAGTCTCGCCCGGATCAAGTCGAAGCCAACCTGCGCTGAGATCGAGATGGCGGCGCTCGCGGGTGAGCAATTCAGATGAGATGCGCCAGCCCGTGTGGTATGCGCAGGTAACGACGGGACGCAGGTATTCGGGAAGATAAGCCCGCACCGCGTCGAATTCCGCTCGCTCGAAAAAACCGCTGCGCGCCTTTGCCTCCTTCAGCATCGCGATATGCGGTACGGACGCAACCACCTTGTGGTCATGACCGAGGTTTAGCGCCCGGCGCAGCGCAGCCAGTTCGCGGTTTATACTTGCGTTGGCCGTGCGTGGTTCGGTGAACCGCTGCTTCTTGTATTTTTCGATGAGCGCCGAGCCAATGTCGCGCGCTCGGTAGCCGCCGAAGAAAGGGAGCAGGTGCTGCAGCAACTCGATCAGATCCTGGAAAGTGGTGTTGTCGATATCGCGACCGACCGGGCGGCCCGACTGAATCTCGGCCTTCAACTTGTTGAGCGCCCTGACCGCGTCTGAGCGCTTTGTCGAGCCCGATGATCGGACGATCCGTGTGCCGTTATTCCACGCCTCGTAAGACCAGCGATCCCCACGCAAGAAAACCCGACCCTCCCGATAGCGCCGCTTAGCCATAGTGAGAAACCCTCCCGAATTCTCGAAAAGCTACAGAAAAGCTACACTTTTGCAAGGCCTATGGCGAGCCTACTTTTTTTGGGCCACGTAAGTCATTGATTTTGCGTAATAAAATTGGTGCCGAGGGCGGGACTTGAACCCGCATGAGCTTGCGCTCGGAGGATTTTGAGTCCTCTGCGTCTGCCGTTTCGCCACCTCGGCACATATGGGAGGTGGAAGCCCGATCCTCTTTTTACTTCCTGCGTTCGCGGGAAGCTATGAAACGAAAGAGAGAGGAATTCTGCCAGACGCGACGACGTG
>WNEZ01003302.1_pt1 | contig 13901 bp, 15 predicted proteins | sample 5400521 | NCBI WGS metagenome assembly WNEZ01 (sample SAMN13153339, study PRJNA577476) | soil metagenome | isolation source: 120 cm saprolite under Douglas fir tree site 2 hole 1 replicate 1 | place: USA:California | collected 2015-04-18 | reverse complement strand
TCTGGGACGCGGTCATGGAAAAGGGCAAGCAGTTCGACATCCACGCCGCCGGAATGCTGGCGCTGGATGTGGCCCGGGTCGAGGCCGGGTTGCTGCTGATCGAAGTGGACTATACCAGCAGCAAGAAAGCGCTGATTGCTTCGCAGAAATTTTCGCCTTTCGAGTTGGGCTTCGGCAAGATGGTTCACCTTGAGAAAGAGAACTTCATCGGCAAAGCCGCTCTGGCACGGGATCAAAAGCAAGGCGTGCCGCGGCAGTTCGTCGGACTGGAGATCGATTGGCCCGAAGTCGAGGCACGGTATGAGGAATTTGGACTCACGCCGGCAGCGCCCAGCCAGGCCTCGCGCGTGGCAGTCCCGCTCTATCTGGATGACAAGCAGGTCGGCAAAGCGACAACTACGACATGGTCGCCGGTGCTGAAGAAGATGATTGCGCTGGCCAGCGTGGATACGGCCCACTCCCAAATCGGCACCAAGCTGCAAATGGAAATCACCATCGAAGCCATGCGGCAGAGGGTGACCGCAAAAGTCGTGAAGATGCCGTTCTTCAATCCGGAGAGAAAGACGGCGGTGCCGGTTTAGACAAGATTGTGTGGGGACGGGTCGGAGCCTGCCCTTCGACTGCGCTCAGGGCAGGCTCAGACCCGGTCCCACACGGTTCGCGTGAGAGGCTCTCTTCTTTCCTGCCCAATAGATCCAGCCGCCCGCGCCCATTAACGCCGCCGTGCCTCCCACGATTTTTAGAACCGCCAGCGGCTTGTTGGGGTCATCCGCGGGCGGCACGACGGATAGCAGGATCGTGGCGGTGGTGGTGAGCAGCCCGATCACGGAGATCAATACGGCGACGGGCCTTCCCCCTGGAACCCGGATTACCTCCGGCCCTGCGGGCTCGCGCTGCAATTTGATCAAGGCGGCAAACACGTACAGATAGGGAATGAAATAAACGATGACAGTCATGCTGGCCAGCACATCGTAGGCGCCTTTGACACTGGTTCCGGCCTGTCCGAGAAAGATGAACAGTATCCCGACAAAATATTGTATGAGCAGCGAGACCCAGGGCGTTTTCCATCGCGGATGCAGCGTGCCAAACGCCGGCGGCAGAAAATGGTCGATGCCGGCAACGAATGGCAACCGGGCCACCGCGGCCAGATAGGCGGCGGCCGCGCCGACATTGCTCAGCGCGATCAGAAACGCCGCCAACGGCAGCGTCCAGAAGTATCCAACCCGATCGACCGTCTTTGCGATCGCCTGCACCAGGCCTTGCAGGTTGCTGACCTCGGTCGACGGCAGCGCCACTAGCACGCCCACGGTCCCGATGATGTAGCAGAACGCCACCGTGATTCCCGCAGCGAACACCGCCCAGGGAATGGTGCGCCGAGGATTCTTGATCTCCCCACCCAGGAATGATCCGGTCTCGCAGCCTCCGAAGGCGAACACCAGCAAAGACCAGAAAATAATGTCCTTGAAGTGAATGCTGGGCGTCATGGTGTGCAAGGTGAATGCGTTCGCCGAACCAAAGCGGTGCCACGCGATTCCCCCCATCACAATCACGATCACCGCCGGAACCCACATCGCGACCGCGCCCAGGTTGTGCAGCCACCTGCCAACATCCAGGCCGACGACATTGACCACCGTGGCCAGGGTCAAGGTCAGCACCGAGAAAACGATGTAGAAGGTGGCGTCGTTCGAGAGATGTCCCCAGGCGCTCTGCCGCATGAAAATGACATTGCTGGCGGCGAAATAAAGTACGGCGGGGAAGTAAGGCAGATTGCTGGTCCAGTAAGCCCACGCCGACATGAATCCGGAAAAATCTCCGAACGCCTTCTTGCTCCAGACGTAAAGCCCGCCTTCGTCCGGATAGCGCGATGACAGTTCTACAACTGAAAACGCCAGCGGGATGTAAAAAACCAGCCAAGCGCCGATCCAGATTACGATGGAACTGGGTCCGGCGGCGGCAGCGGTTGCAATCCAGCGCAGGCTGATGCCGGTGACCACGTAGAACAGGACGAGGTCGCGGAAGCCCATGACGCGCTTGGGCTGGTTCGGATTTTCGCTAACGGCAGCATGCCCGCTGATGTTTTGTGGCGGATCCGAGGCTGGTTTGGTTTCTGCCACGCTTAGTCAAAAAGACACAACCACAGGAGAAGCAGAGAAAGACGTCAGGCCTTGTCAGCCTGCAGTTTTCCGGCTCATCCGCTTCCAGTACAAATATCCCGGTACGCCCATCAGCACGATCGCGGTTCCCGCCAGAGATTCCTTGGGCCGGGTGATAATCGTATTCAGGGTCCAGGCGCCGCCGATTAAAACGTAAATCGCCGGCAGCCAGGGATATCCGGTGCAGCGATAGGGACGCGGGATATCCGGTCGCCTCCAGCGCAGGATGAACAGGCCCACCACCGTCATTGTGTAGGAAAGCACCATGCCGAACATTACATATGTGTAGAGCTTCTCATAGCTTCCACTTAAGGCGAGAATCGCGCCCAGGATACCTTGTCCGATCAGGCTGAATGCAGGCGTGCGCCATTTGGGATGGATTTCCGCCATCTTCTGGAAGAACGCTCCATCTCGCGCCATGGCGTAATACACGCGCGCGCCGCTCATGGTGCAACTGGCCATTGCACCGAAGCAGGAGACTGCAATCAGTGCCGAGAGCCACACGGCCGCCGCTGGAGAAAACAGCGCCGTGGCTGCAGCGTGCGCGATGGTCTGATGCTTCGCCACCTCGCTGAGCGGCAGAGCGTAGACGTAAGTCATGTTCATCGCGATGTAGATGACGCCGACCACAACCACGCCCAGAACCATCGCCAGCGGTACATTGCGGCGCGGCTCTTTCACTTCGCCCGAAACCCACGTGATGTAAACCCAGCCGTCGTAGGCCCAAAACACAGCGATCAAAGCGACGCCGAACGCGGAAATTAGTTGTCCGGGACTCAATGCCAGGGTCAGGCTTTGTTCCGGCGACGCAAAGTGATGCCAGTCGCCCTTGCCGATGGCGAATCCCAGAATCACGAACGCCGCCATGGCGCCGAACTTCGCCCAGGTGGCCAGATTCTGCAAGATCGTGCCCCAGCGCAGTCCAACCACGTTGACCCAGGTAACGGCGATGATCGAAATCAGGGCGACCACATGAGCCCGCGTGAGAACGATGCCCGCGGCAGAGAAGATCACGTGCTCCTGGGAAATGAACGGAACGATCCCACCCAGATAGGCCGCCGAAGCCACGGAGAGTGCCGCAATAGTGCCGCCGTTGGCGACCCAGAACAGCATCCAGCCATAAAGGAATGCCGGCAGGTTGCCGTAAGCTTCGCGCAGGTAAACGTATTGTCCGCCGGAGTCGGGAAACATCGAACCCAGCTCGGCAAAGGCAACGCAGGCGCACAGTGAGATCACGCCCCCCAGCACCCAGACCAGCAGGAACAGCAGGGGATGCGGCAGCGGGCCGGCAATATCTTTTGCCGTCAGGAAAATCGAAGACCCGATAATGCCGCCCGCCAGCAGCAGCACGGAGTCGAGAAGAGACAGGCCCCGGACCAGGCTGGGCGCTTCGGATTTCCCGGCAGGCGGCGGTGGAGAAACCGATGGCAGGCTCATTCGCTATCCCATGCCGAGTTCGTCGGGCGATTCCAGCGGAGTTCCACAGCGACGGCAAATGACGGCGGAGCAGTCGCCGCAGGTCAGCGGATCGGTAACTTCCCGGCTGCACTTGGGGCAGTAGAGCGGCTCCGGGTCAGGCTCCGTCTGCGGGTTTGGCGCCATGAGGATGGCAAATGTAGCATATCCTTCGTGTAACTTGGTGTCCTTGGCGGTTATAGACTTATGGCATTGACCACAAAGGACACGAAGGTACACGAAGGAGAGCAATCTGCCAGACAAGTCCCCTACTCCTGACGAGAAGCTGCAACTCGAATTCAATCGCTGGGCGCAGGCCGGTGAAGGCGAGAAGATGGAACAGCATCATCTCGATATCACCGAAAAGACCTTGCGCCTGATGGATCTCCGTCCGGGCGAGCGTGTGCTCGATCTCGGATGCGGCTCGGGGTGGGCGACGCGGCTGCTTTCGCGGCTGGTGGGCGATGGGCCTGAAGGTTTTGGCCAGGTCGTAGGTCTCGATGTCTCCGACGAGATGATTCGGCAGGCCCGCGCAGCCTCCAAAGACTTCGAAAATATTCTCTATGTTTGGGGCTCGGCGCAGCAGATTCCCTGGGAAGAAAACTTCTTCGATAAAGTCTTGTCCGTCGAGTCGTTTTACTACTATCCGGACCAGGATCGAACGCTCACCGAGCTGTTCCGCGTGATGGCCCCGCACGGACGCCTGTTCCTCCTGATCAATCTCTACCGAGACAATCAGTACTCCCTGCAATGGGTCGACAAGCTCAAGGTGCCGGTACACGTGCGCTCCGAGGCGGAATACGTGGAGCTGCTGAAGAAGCACGCCTTCGAGAACGTAGAATCACGGCGCATTCCGGACGATACGCCTACGCCGGATGACTACCAGACCAAGTCGTTCCACAGTCTGGAGGATCTACGCGCGTTCAAGAAGATGGGTGCGCTGTTGCTGATGGCATCGAAGCCGGACCTACGGACGCCGGCTCCGGGCTACACGATTTACTAACTAAAATTGTGTAGGGGGACGTACGTGGGATGTGTGGGGACGGGCGCCCTCGCCCGTCCAGGCGGAGCGAAGCTCCGCAGTTCTGCTTCGCAGATGATCCGGGAGACCAAGTCGGTTGCCCACACCTTTCGCGGGCGAGGCCGCCCGCGCCACACAACATCACTTCACCAGGCGGTTGTACTTCTTCAGCACTTCGCGCAGGCGGTCATGCGGCAGGCCGATGACCTCGAAATCGTTGATCCCTTTCATGGTCTTGGCCGCGACCATGGCGTTGATTATCGCTTCTTCCGTGGCCTGAACGGTGGCGAGAAAAATGGGATTCAGTCGCTGGTTGGGGAGCATGGTCAACTGGTGCAGACCCTTCGCCCCCTTGATGCCGGGGTTGGCAGTTGAGAACGCAACAAAAATATCTCCGGAACCGTCGGAGGCAAAACTGCCATCCCTGGCCAAACCCAGGGATACCCGCCGGGCCACACGCTTCAGTTGGGTTGGAATCAGGGGCGCGTCCGTGGCTACGACTACGATGATCGATCCGATGTCTTCATCGCGAACCGTGTGCTCGGGGATCTCTCTGCCCACCGGCACTCCGGCGATACGCAGCTCTCTTCGATACCCGTAGTTACATTGCACCAGAACCCCAACGGTGTAACCGCCGAACGTCGCATCCAGCACGCGCGACGAGGTTCCGATTCCGCCTTTGAACTCGTTGCAGATCATTCCCGTGCCGCCGCCCACGCTGCCTTCCTCAACCGGTCCGCCGTGTGCGGTGTCCAGCGCATGAAAAACGTGTTCGGGTTTCACGTGAAAGCCGTTCATGTCATTCAAGTCGTCGTCGGCCGTTTCCGCTACCACGGGGAGCGACCACGAATAGCCCTCTTCGTCGGGTGGTGCACGCTTTATCCGCCACGCGATCTCTGCATCGCGCACCACGCCTACGCTGTGCGTGTTCGTGATCATTACCGGCCCGTCCAGCAGGCCCGACTCCTCCAGCCATGTGGTTCCGGTCATTTCGCCGTTACCGTTCAGGCTGAACCAGCCCCCGAACACTGCATCCAGGGAGTCCTTGCCACGGGGAAAAATGGCGGTCACTCCAGTGCGCACCGGGCCTACGCCTACCTTCAGCGGGCCGCTACCGGAAATCAGCGTGGTGTGTCCGACCTCCACGCCCTTGACGTCGGTAATGGCGTTAAACGGGCCGGGCGTGCCGTCGAAGGGAACGCCCAGATCGCGGGCGCGAGGTTCCGGTTGGGCCGCGGCTGCGGTTACCAGCAAAAAAAAGACTAATGTAATCCAGGTTCCACGACCGGGTTTCTGCATCAAAGTTCTCCGTGGTAAGTTGGGCAGTATAAGATACTCGAAAGCTTGGGCCATGATTGCTTGATTGCGCGCGGGCGAGATGCGGAGGGCAGGATGGAGAACTGGAAAGTAGCCCTGGTAGGTGGTGCAGCGGGCGTGGGCACCATCATGTTTTTGAAGGGAAAGTGGACCGCCGGCATCATCTTGGCGGGGGTCGGAGTGGCGACGTTGGCCTCGGAATATCCGGAACAGTTTGCCGAAGTTCGGCATCGGCTGCCCGACTTTATCCATCGGGGCAATAACTTTCTCGAGGTGGCGTCGCGGGTGGGAGACCGTCTGGCGGAAGCCGCCGAGAACCGATCCAAGACCTGGTACGAGTCGCTGCTGAGCAGCTGACTACTCGATGCCCAGTTGTTTGCGGGCGTCCGGGCTCAGCCGCTCCGGGCTCCACGGCGGATTCCATACCACGTTGACAGTGGCATTGCGCACTCCCGGCATTTGCTCCACGCGCGCTTTGACCTGCTCTCCGATCTGCACATGCGAGGGACAGCCCTGAGCCGTCAGCGTCATTTCCACGGTGACGTCCTGTTTCTCCTCAGGCGCGTCCTCAAAATGCACTCCGTAGATCAGGCCGAGATCCACGATGTTAACTGGAATTTCCGGATCGTAGCACTGTTTCAGCGCGCTCAGAACTTCATCCTCGGTGAGAGTAGCCATGCGGTTCTCCTGAAAATAGGCACTCCCTGGGGCTGGTGGAGTGTTGGTATTCATAGTTTACACTTCTCCCCGCGATCCGCGTGCAGGGTAGCGACACGATGAGTCCAGAAGCGAAGCAGAAAATTCAGTTGGCGCTGGCGGTCACAATTGCCGTAGTGGGCATTCGCGCCGGATATATTGTTTACGAGCGTTATTCGGAGAGGGCCGAGGACGCCGCCCCAGCCGCCAGGAAAGCCGCACCGCTGAATCCGGACGACTACGTCGTGCCCAAGAAGCTCTATCCCACCGATCTCAAGTCCGCGAAACAGCTGACCCAGCAGCCGGTGTGGGTCAGGGAAGGCTACCATCACACTTACTATCCCTACGACCCGGTGCGCCACCGCACTGACTTTTCACGCGAGGCTGGCCTGCTGCTTCCCATTCAGAAGCTGGAGATCAAAGATGTTGTGACCGACTCCGCGCCCCACTCCGCCCATCTGCACCAGGTCATGGCCGTCTTCGCGCAGGACGGGAAGACCTATGCCGTTCCCATCGGCTCCGTGACCGGCAGCAGTTACACCATCTACTCCGACGATTTATTTTTCATCCAGGATCCGCACGAACTGTACAAGCACTGGCCGCCGGATATCTGGGCTGCCATCGACCAGCACCAGGTCAAGCCCGGGATGAATCAATCTCAGGTGGATTTCGCATTGGGCATGGGAACCCTCGAACATTCGAGCGACTCCGCGGTGCAGACGGCACGCTACGAGAACGGTGGCAAGCCATTCACCATCAAGTATCGGAACGGCAAGGTAGCGGAGATCCAGCAAAACTGAGGGGGGCAGTCGTCGGTCGTCAGTCATCGGTCGTCAGAACACCAACTGCCCGCTTTTTCCTGACGACCGATGACTGACGCCCGACGACTAATTTCATTTAACAACAGGAGACTTCTCATTGGCCGGACCCTGGTCGTCTCCGTGGATGATGCCATCCTCGTCGGCGTAAAACGACCGGTGCTCGGCATCGAGCTGCTTGGGCGTGAGGGTCAGATCAAAACCGTCCTTGTTTGGCTTGAAGCCGACGGAATAGTCGCCCCGTTCCGGATTTACCATGCGCTTGGTAAAGGAGCCGGTGTGTACCAGGTCGGCCAGGGAGGCGGCGAACTTGTCGTTCTTCTTCTTGTAGAGCTTCTGGGCTCGCAGCACGGTGCGCATGTAGCCCAGGGCTGCAGCCTCCGAGTCCGACTTCGCCGGATCGCCCTTGAACTTGGGTTGATAAGTCGTCTGCCCGCCCGCTGCGACGCAGCCCATGAGCACGATCGCCGCAGTCTTCACGGCAGTCCACCGAACCAGTTTTCGATATCGCTTCATCAAGATTTCGTCTCGTTTCATTTCTCGTTACTCGTCTCGTTACTCGTCTCGTTACTCGCGTGTTACTTGCCTTGTCTTGGATGCTGGCCATGTTACCGGCGTAATCGCCAACCTGCCTTCGATTGTTCTCATCGCCCACAAATGCGGCTATGCTAAACCAGCTTCTCAAACCAGACTAGGGAACCCTATGAAGGCTGCAACCGCCATGAAGGCTTCACCGGTAAAAAAACCGGCCATCCGTCTTGCTGTGGTGGAGAGCGATCCACTACGTTTTGTGGGATTTCGCGCCCTGTTTGATTCGGAAACTGACTTTGAGCTCATCGCTGCGTCTCTTCCCGACATAGGAACCCTGAACATCGATCTGGTGCTGCTGGGCAATCGCAACGGGCAGAACCTGTTCGATCTGATGGCCAGCCTCAAGGCCAGCCGCCCCGATCTGCGCATCATTGTGACAGGTTCAGGCATGGACGAGGAAACCATTTTGAAGGCCATCGCTTCCGGGGCCAAAGGCTATGTGGACGAAGCCGCCTCGCCAACCGAGTTTGTGCAGGCTATCCGGGTTGTGAACCAGGGATCGGTCTGGGCGCCGCGCCGCGTGCTCTCGATGTTCATTGAGCGCGTGAGTTCCGCTCCCGGAAGAGTTTTTCCCGCGGGTCGCGTGACCTTTACCGACCGGGAGAAGGAAGTGCTGGAAATGCTGGTCGCGGGCCGCTCCAACAAGGAAATCGGCTCCGCCCTGGGGATCGAAGAACGCACCGTCAAGGCCCATGTGGCCAAGTTGATGCGCAAAGTCGGAGTGCAGAACCGCATCGCGCTTTCGGTGCATGCCATCACCCATTCGCTGGTCACCGCCAAGTAGGTTCTCTTCCTGGGCGTGCGCGGATTACTTTGGGACAATGTCCCTCGGTAATCTTGTCGCTTTCCCTGCCCCGCCGCATACTCACTTCACCTACCACAGAACCTGGGAGACGGGGTTGGAAGCGGAGATTTAGGGTCACCGCTGCTAACCCCGAATTTTTTGGTCGCCCAACGCCTTTGAGCTACCCAGGCGCGACAACTCCAGCTGCCCCGCATTTCATGCACGAAATCCGTTAGAATCAGTGGCATCGAATTGCAACAAACTCCATAAGCTCCCGAAAGTAAGGAAGAAATGAAAAGACTGCTGATTCTGTGCGTAGTTGCCTGCCTCACCGCGTCCACGTTTGCCAAGGACGAAGATCAAGACCAGAACAAGGCGGAAGACCGTGTCAAAGCCGCTGGCACCGTTCTGGAAGAGATCGAGTCCGCGCCCGACCAGGGCATTCCCGAAGAGGTTCTGGCCTCGGCCGAATGCGTGGCCGTAGTCCCCACTATGCTCAAAGGCGGATTCATCGTCGGCGCCCGATACGGACGCGGCGTTGCCAGCTGCCGTACCCCGAAGGGCTGGAGCGCTCCCGCGTTCTTCACTATCAAAGGCGGCAGCTTCGGTCTGCAGATTGGCGCCCAGGCGGTCGATCTCGTGATGCTCATCATGAATGACAATGGCATGAAAAACCTGCTGAGCAGCCAGTTCAAACTGGGAGCGGATGCCAGCGTGGCCGCCGGGCCGGTGGGCAGGCATGCCGCCGCCGATACCGACTGGAAGCTGAAGGCGCAAGTCCTCAGCTATTCCCGGGCTCGTGGACTCTTTGCCGGCTTGGAGTTGAGCGGCGCCGCCATTGGACAGGACAAAGACGCGACACGTGAGTTCTACGGCCGCATGGTGCCCTTCAAGACCTCGCTCAAGGGCAACATCGCGGCTCCTCCGAATGCCTTTCCGTTCCTGGATACGCTGGCCAAGTGGGCCAAGACGGCTTCTGAAAAGAAGTAGCGCGGCGAGGCCGGCAATTTGCGCCTGACATCAGAGCGTCGGCCCGAAAGTCAGCGGCGGTATTCCGTATTTGACCACCAAGGACACGAAGGTCCACGAAGGAAACCCTAAGACTCACCTTCGTGTAACTTCGTGTCCTTGGTGGTTCATGAATTCAGGACATGACGATTGGCGCACTCACGTTTGACAACCAGTTTTCCCCTTGCGACCGGTTTCCTGAACATGCGTCAGCGACTCGAGTACGCGCTTGCGTGGCCTCTGATCAAAGTTCTGAGCCTGCTGCCGCGCTCCTTGTCGAGGGCAGCAGCGATTTCGCTGGCCTGGCTGGTCTACCTGCTGCATGGGCGGCTGCGGCACGTTGGCATGCGCAACCTGGCCTTGGCCTTTCCGGAAAAGAAACGTAGCGAACGGGCCCGCATTTTGCGTGGAGAATTTACCTCGCTGGGCCGGCAGTTGGCCGAGGTATGCCAGTTTCCCAGATACACGCGGGAAAACGTGAGCCGGGTGGTTGTCTACGACGGCTTTGAGAATTACGAACGCGCCTTCGCCCGCGGCAAGGGCGTCCTGTTTCTGACTGCGCACTTTGGCGGTTGGGAGCTTTCCGCGTTTGTCCACTCGCTGCACGGTCATCCCATGCACGTCGTAGTGCGCAACCTGGACAACGCCTATCTCGATCGACTGATCCAGAGCTATCGCTCCATGCATGGCAATACCACCGTGAACAAGGACAACTTCGTGCGTGGCTTGCTGGCTGCGATGAAAGCAGGAGAGGTCGTGGGCATTCTGATGGACACGAACATGACCCCGCCGCAAGGCATATTCGTGAATTTTTTCGGGGTTCCCGCCTGCACCGCCAGCGGCCTGGCCAGAATCGCGCTCCGCACCGACGCCGCGGTGATTCCCACCTTCACCATCTGGGACGCGACGTTGCGAAAATACCGCTTGCGATTTGATCCGGCAGTCCACCTGGTGCGCACCGGCAACGACGAAGACGACATCGTCGCCAACACTCAAGTGTTTACGAAAATTACTGAAGACTATGTGCGCCGCTATCCCGAGCAGTGGTTATGGGTGCATCGACGCTGGAAGACGCGGCCACCGGGAGGACCAGGGCTCTACTGAAAGACGGCAATTGGCACTTAGCACTTGGCATTTAGCTAACTGCCAATTGCTAATTGCCAAGTGCCGCTCTAAAACCAATCGCTGCGATACGCGATCCACCAGCTGGCGTAAACGATGGGTAGGGTTGCCGCCAGCGCCCACCAGAGGGGCAAGACGAAATCCGCCACCAGCCCCAGCACGGTGAACGTGATCCAGAAGATCTTTTTCTCCATGCGGACATTTTAGACCCGGTTACTGTCCTCAGCTCGCGGTAAAGGGTATCCAGACACACGAAGGGGGCGCCCGAAAATCGCACCTTCGTGTCTAAGACGCGCACGTGGCCCGGCCGCCCTCCTTCGACTTCGCTCAGGACCCGGGTGGGCGAGCGGAGTTCGCCGGATTTGGGTCGCGGATTGGGACCAGTCGGGCTGTGCCCGGCTGGGCGGGCGAGGGCGCCCGCCCCTACATGAGCGTTAGGCTCGATCGGCATTTCTTCACCGCGCCAAACGTATACTAAGAATGCTATGAAGCGCTCGCTCAGGTCAGTTGCCGAAGCGGTACAGGCGCAACTCGTGGGAGATGGCGCCGTCGAAGTTAGCGGCGTCGCGAGCATCGCGCAAGCGTCCCCGTTGGACCTGGTGTTTGTTGAGGACAAAAAGCATCTGCGCTTCGCGCTGGAATCGTGCGCGGCGGCCGTGATCGCGGGCTATTTCGCCACGGAAAACCACAGCACCAAGCCGCTGCTGATTTCAGCGCAACCCAAGCTGGCATTTTCGCGGGCTGCAAAATTTCTGTTTCCCACACCGGATCGTCGTCCTGGAATTCATCCCAGCGCGGTGGTGCACGCCTCGGCCCGCCTGGGAAAAGGCGTAAGCGTGGGGGAACGAGTCGTGGTCGGCGAAAACGCCGAAATCGGCGATCAGACCTGGATTGGCGCCGGCACCGTGGTCGGCGCGCAGGCTAGTATCGGTCGCGATTGTGAGCTATATCCCAATGTGACGGTGTATGCCGGGGCGCGGCTGGGTGACCGCGTGATTGTTCATGCCGGAGCGGTGTTGGGCAGCGACGGCTTCGGCTATGTCCGCGACCAGGCGACCGGGCGCTACGAGAAATTTCCCCAGGTAGGGCGTCTCGAGATCGGAGACGACGTAGAAATCGGCGCGAACACGACCATCGATCGGGGAGCCCTCGAAGTTACTCGCATCGGGCGCGGCGCCAAGATCGACAACCTCGTGCACGTCGGGCATAACTGCCAGATCGGGGAAGATGTGGTGATCGCCGCGCAAACCGGCCTTTCCGGCAGCATCGTGATCGAGAAAGACGTCGTGCTCGGCGGCCAGGTAGGCATCGGGGAACACGCCCGGATCGAAGAAGGCGTGATGCTGGGCGGCCAAGGCGGCGTCCTTCCCAACAAAGTATTGCGCGGCAAGGGAGTGGCGTTCTGGGGAACTCCGGCGCGTCCGGTGCGTGAATATCTAAAGCAGTTGGCGGCGTTGGCACGGCTGGCGAGGAGAGAGTAAACGTTCAAGAACGTCATTGGTCGTTGGCCCTTTGCTAACAGCATTCAGCGATCCAGTGGGTTTGGATTTTGCCAACGACCAATGACCAATGACCAACGACTGCTCTGAATTTCCATGTCCCTTATCGTCATCGGCGGACACTCTCGCAGCGTGGGCAAGACCAGCGTAGTTGCCGGCCTGATCGCGGCTTTGCCGGAATATGATTGGACCGCGCTCAAAATCACGCAGTACGGGCACGGCGTGTGCTCCAGGGACGGAGAGCCATGTCACTGCGCGACTGATGATCACAGCTGGGCAATATCCCAGGAGCAGGACCGTTCTGGAGAATCTGATACGTCGCGTTTTCTCGCCGCAGGGGCCGCCCGTGCATGGTGGGTGCGCACCGAGCAGGGACGTCTGGCGGAAGCCATGCCCACGATTCGTCGCAGGCTGGCCGAGTGCGAGAACGCGATCCTGGAATCGAACAGCATTCTCAAGTTCCTGCGGCCCGATCTGTACCTTACCGTTCTCGATCCCGCCACCGCGGACTTCAAGAAATCAGCTCAGGAGTTCATGGATCGAGCGGACGCGGTCATCCTGCACGAAGCGAAGGCCCAGCCTGAGTGGCGCGACATCTCGCTGAAACCGGTGGCCGGGCGAACCGTGTTTCGCATTTGTCCGCCTGAATATGTCACGTCTCAGATGGTTGCATTTGTGAGAGAAAAGCTAAGAAAGCCATAACCACAGAGGGCACAGAGGATCACCGAGGAAATGCTTGGGATTTTTCTCTGTGATCCTCGGTGCCCTCCGTGGTTATCTTAGGGTCATGACGCCCGCTCCGATCAAGCCCGCAGTTTCCATCGAGATACTCAATCAGATTGACATCCGCGTCGGAACCATTCTCGCGGTGGCCGATGTGCCCAACTCCGATAAACTGGTTCAGATGCGGGTGAGCTTCGCCGATCACGAACGCACCATTGTGGCAGGCATGAAGACAGAACGCGCCAACCCGCGCGAGATTGAAGGCAAGCAGGCGTTGTTCGTGTTGAACCTGGAGCCACGCAAGATGCGAGGCGTGCTATCAGAAGGAATGCTGTTCGATATCGGCTATGCCGACGGGGTGCGTCCCGTGCTGGCGATACCGGAAAGTCCTGTGCCGGACGGTACCCGAGCAGGCTAGGTCTTGCCCGACCGCCCGATTTCCCACGCCTTGGCGTATTTCCAGGAAACGTAGACTGCATGGTAAAGATGCAGCAGCAGTCCTTCGCGGCCATCAAGAAAACCTAACCGGAAAAAATAGTTGTAGACAAACGTGAGCCAGGGGCGGATCGCGACGTTGATGACGCTGAAACCGGTATGCCCTTCGGCCACGGCCATCTCCGCGCCCAGCGAAGAATAGCGATTCATATGGTCGATGTAGTCGGAAAGGGTTGGGTAGGAATGATGGACTAGAAAGGCGTTCTTCAGTTTTGCCGT
>WNEZ01005408.1_pt1 | contig 13903 bp, 21 predicted proteins | sample 5400521 | NCBI WGS metagenome assembly WNEZ01 (sample SAMN13153339, study PRJNA577476) | soil metagenome | isolation source: 120 cm saprolite under Douglas fir tree site 2 hole 1 replicate 1 | place: USA:California | collected 2015-04-18 | reverse complement strand
GGCATCGTTCGGGTTGCGGCGTAGCGGCACGTTTGCGACGGCAACATCGGGAGCGGCCTATTGGGCCGCATCAGTGAGGCATGGCCCGCCTTGGCCCCTCCCGGTGAATGCTCCTAAGTCCATCTTCCAAAATTCGATCAGGGCCGCGAACTCAGTGGGCTCGCCGCCACTGCGCCGCCCGGAGGGGTTATGAACTCGCGTCGTCTTATTGAGTAATTCGTCATCTGTTCCCCCACGGGGTCGGACGACGTTTCACGCAATGTCAGTACACTGGCACAGCTCGATCCGACGGTGTGTGAACAAAAATAGACGGAGAAAAACAATGCAAAAATCCTTACAATTTGCTCTCGCAGCCGGATCGATGCTCATTTTTGCTTCGGCAGCGATGGCCCAAGACGCGACAGTAGGATTCAATCCGCTATTTGAGGTCCAGCCGCCGATTGCATTCCAGGTCCAGCCGCAGATTGGCCAAGAGTATCCGTTATACTCAGTATTACCATCGATGATGTGGCGCACGCCCGTTATGCCGCTCACATGGGACATGCAAGCAGTTGTGCCGTTCACATTGGAGGAGAAGCGCCCCCTCGACCGTTCCTCCAAGCCTAACTGAGCGCAGTCTTGGTATGTAAGGAAAGCAGTCCTGCAACCAACGAAATCGAGCTCGTGATCAACCTCAAAACCGCGAACGGGCTTAGTATCGAAGTTCCGGAAAAATTGCTCGCTCTTGCCGACGAGGTGATCGAATAAGAATGTTGAATCGGGTCGAATAATGGGAAACGCACTAAAAGGGATGATCGCAGGCTTCGTTGCGACACTCATCCTGTCTGGGCTCATGCTCCTCAATAGCACGATGGGCCTGATGCCGCAGATCAACATTGTTCGCATGCTCGCAAATTTGGGAACTCTCAGTACAACGGCCGCGTGGATGGACCATTTCATCGTCGGCGTGGTGATCTGGGGTCTGCTCTTCGCCGTCTATGACGGCGTTGCGACCCGTCCGGCCCATTGGCTAAAGGGCATCATCGTCGGTGTGTTTGCCTGGCTAATGATGATGGTAGCATTCATGCCGTTGGCGGGAGCCGGCTTCTTCGGCGCGAAAATCGGGATCACGGCGTTGGTCGGGCTGCTGATCTTGCATCTCGTCTATGGCGTTGTTCTCGGAGCAACCTACGGGTTTCTTGGCGTCTGGGCGCCGGTTAAAGCTGCGGTTAATTTGCCCAAGGAGGAGGTCGTTATAACCGGTCCCAATCCTCTCACGATGAACAGCGCCGATATTAACGACCACCTGCCGTCGAGCAGCCCATCGGGTAAGACGGTGCTGATAATATTCGGTTGTCTGGGGGGATTCTTTGCGATGCTAGTGCTCGCCGTGGAATTTCGCGCAACGCTTGGATTTTGAATAACCACGAGACCTCGTCTGGATCAAGGTCACTTCTCATCCGACCGCGGACTGGATCGCACGCCAGATCACGGAGGCATTCCCTTGGAATGAGTGGCGGCCGCTTAGCGCGGTTGAGAGCGCGGGCAAAAGGGGCTGAACGATATTGTCGTAGATCGTTGGCATTAGCCCCCCGCGAGACCTGTCCCTGTGAAATATTGGTGGTGCAGTCCGCCCAGAACCGGCATCGCCAGCGTGCGACCGACAGTCTGGACCAATGCCGCAAGCGTCGTCGGAACCAGCCGAGACAGCCAGACGAACAACAGACGATCGGCGTTATTGAGGGCCGGTCTCTTTGGCGACTTGCGCCTGAGCACGTTGATCTGCTGGCGAAGAACCAAGATCTCCGCTTCACGCCGCGCGCTGGACAGGAACAGTCCAATGAGCGCACACCACAAAGCAATCCGAGCAATTGGACCATCGTGCAACAGCGTCACCGATTCGCACCGGTTCGCTAGCTGTATGGAGTTTCCGACACGGACAAGCACTACGCGAGCATCATCCACGCCACGATCCCCATCAGCACGACCACGACGGCCGCAATCCGCGCGACAATCGCCCGTCGCCGCCGGCGTTCTTCCAACTCGCGCAACTCGCCCTCCAAATACATTCGCCCAGCGGCGAACGAGTTCGCTAGGTTGGGCAGCGCCAGCAGCAACAAGCCGCTGAGCAAAGGCGAAAAGATGATGGCGTCAATGAACCACGCGATCGGGCTGCGGCCGCGGGTGTTGGCCGCAACTGCCACCACGATGCTCAGCCCGATCCACCAAAAAAAGATCGCGATCATCATGGTGAGCCACTCCCGTTATAAAAGCCCACCGCTGCCGCGCCCGTGAGTCAATTCCCCCCACCAAGCCTCGCCCGAGGTCACCGCGGGCATCCCACAGCATGCGGTTGTTGCTGCCGCGAAGCCCAAAATAATCAGCCTTGGCGTAGAGGGCGCGGAGCGATTGCCCGGTCAAGCGCGGGTTTTGGAACACCAATCCGCAGTCGGCAAAGCGCCACCATCTGATCTGCGTCTCTTTGTCGAGATCGATTGAGTGGGCGCCCACGCAATCTCAGGGGTCGCAGACCGCGCAGCGATCGTAGGGTGCGATGAACGAGACCCGGATTGACGCCATTTACGTGAGCCCGCGTGCCGTAGAGCGACGCCCAAGAAAGGATGGGCGGGTAGTGGGCTCTTTTGAATTGCCACAATTCCCAGCTAACAAGTGGTTCTGTCTATAACAAGTGGTTCTGCCTACCTCAGTGCGAGATAAACGAGTAGATAATCCAGATTACGATAATAGCCACCAGAACGAGTATCCAATTGGAAATTTGAATGCCCGCTATCGATGTTTTCTGGCTGAACCATTCCATGGCTTTCCTCCCAGATAATCACCAATCTCCCAAAGTCGTTCGGTCACCCTTGCCGCCATCGCTGGCGTAGTCCGCAGCGAAAGCTTCGAGCAGGTTCACCACATCGCTCATTTCCCAAAGCCGATCACTCACCAGCAGCCATCGCCGGCGTTACTTTGAGCGTCTGATCGATGCGCACGAAATTATAATACATCGCATGAGGCGCCACGGCGCAAGCGTGGTTTTCGACCTTCTTTGAGAACGCATTTGACCGATTGCAGGGCGGATTGTACGCATTCCTGAGATCGGCTTCGATCTTCAGGCGCATATCACGATTTTTCTCACTGTAAATAAGCAAGCAGTTTGCGCCATTCTTGTCGAAGCACGGCTTGCGTTCATGGCTCAGCGGCCGATCTGACAGATCGCCCGTCTCACCAACATAAAGCCAAGTATGAGTGCCTGTCCCTACCGCGTTCCCGATGCGCCGATCCCACGTACCATCCAGACTGTCGGTCGCACGCTGGCGATGCCAGTCCTGGGCGGACTGCACCACCAATATTTCAGAGCGTAAGTTTCCGACAGGGACAGCTGTTGTCGAACAATGGCTTGGCGTCATTGTATCCGCTCCCGGGAGGGCTATATTATAGGTGATCGAGCCCCCATCTTTGTCAGGCCCGTCACGAACGGCGGGCCGTCATCTTTTCTAAGGACTTGCAGTGACTCGTTCCAATCGCACCGACCATATCCGCCTGACCTCCCATCCGGACCCGGGCGCGAAGCAACGCTTCCCGATCCACTGGGGCGCATCGACTGCGCGCGAACGCGGAGCGATTATTGGCACCGTGTCGCGGCCCCACGATCGTAACGTCATCGGCACCTATGGCGGCTCGTATACAGTATATCGCGCGCTTGCGGTTTCGGCGGGAGCGCTCGATCCCATTCGGCGTCCAGACCTCACGAACACGCATCCGGCCGAGAAAATTGGTCCATTTGCGCAATGGACAGACGCGCGGCGCATTGTGTCGCTCGATCCCTGGGGCCATCTGGTTGCGGAAACTTTCGGCTCGGAGATGGCGGAAGGGCTCGACGTGCGGCCGACGATTGCGATCACCAAGGCGCGCCTGGATATCCACGAGATTCAGGACGCGCTGGCGGTCGGACGGCTGCTCCATGACGGAGATGTCGTGCATAACAACGGCGGGGTCTCGGTGGTAAAGATCGCCATCGATCCGGTTTGGTATCTACCTGGAATCGCGGAACGTTTTGGCACAACCGAGATAGGCCTACGCCGCGCGCTGTTCGAACAGACCGCCGGCATGTTTCCTGAACTCGTGACCCGGCTTGATCTGCATGTTTTCCTGCCGCCGATCGGGGGCACCACGGTTTACCTTTTTGGTGACGTTGCAAAGCTTTCCGACGCGCGCACGCGCATCACCTGCCGCGTCCACGATGAATGCAACGGTTCCGACGTCTTCGGCTCCGACATCTGCACCTGCCGGCCTTATCTAATCCACGGCATTGAGGAATGCGCGCGCGGTGCCCAGTCGGGCGGATTGGGCATTATTGTCTACAACCGCAAGGAAGGCCGCGCGCTCGGCGAGGTGACGAAGTTCCTCGTCTATAATGCACGCAAGCGGCAAGAAGGCGGGGATGCGGCCGCGACCTACTTCGAACGTACTGAATGCGTGGCCGGTGTCCAAGATGCACGCTTTCAGCAGCTCATGCCGGATGTGATCCACTGGCTAGGGTTGCGGCGGATCGACCGCTTTGTTTCGATGAGTGATATGAAATATGACGCCCTGACGGCGCAGGGCATAGAGATTCTTGAGCGCGTCCCGATCCCGGACAAGCTTGTGCCCGCGCATGCCCATGTCGAAATCACAGCAAAGAAAGCCGCCGGCTATTATTCGCCCGAGACGCCGAAACCCGACGACTCGCTAGATTCGCTCGGTCGATCGCTCAACAAGTACTGACACGGACATATGGGCAGTTCCTAAAGTGCAAATCGACCGCTGCCGTTTTCTCTTTTGAACTCTGAAGCTGCCCTACTGGCGCGTATATATCCTCACGGGTACCAGTTTCCGCATTTTTTGCGCCGCGCATCCATGGCGAGCTGTTCAAGCTCGGTTTCGAGATGCTCTCTACCTCACCCAATTTACTTCGTCCCGTACGCTCGATCGCCGGCGTCGCCGAGGCCGGGCACGATGAATGCGCGCTCGTCGAGGGATTCGTCGATTGCAGCCGTCCAGATCGGTACGTCGGGATGGGCTCCACGCATCCGCTCGATGCCTTGAAGAGCGCTGATCAGGCAAACAAGCCGTATCTCCTTTCCCCCTCGTTCTTTCAGCCGGTCCACAGCCGCGACCGCAGTATTCGCAGTAGCAAGGATAGGAACGACCACAATTACGAGCCGCTCGCTGAGATCGGATGGCGCCTTGAAGAAATACTCGATCGCAACGAAAGTCTCAGGCTCGCGATAAAGGCCGATATGCGCCACTCGCGCAGCTGGAACGAGATCGAGCATTCCTTCCGCAAACGTCATGCCAGCACGAAGGACAGGGGCAAATACCAGCTTCTTGCCGGCGATGCGTGGAGCAACCATACGTGCGAGCGGCGTCTCGATCTCGACATTGGTCAGCGGCAGATCGCGCGTTACCTCGTAGCACAGCAGCATCCCTATCTCTTTGAGGAGTTCCCGAAAGGACTTAGTTGAACGGTTTTTGTCTCGGATCAGCGTGAGTTTGTGCTGCACCAAAGGATGGTCGACGACGGTGACGCCTTCCATGATTTCCTTCCCTACCTAGGTGCGGCGTCTTTGTTTAAAATACAGCGCCGCCGTTGACCCTACCGATGCGAGCCGCTGACGGGGAATTTGCGCGTGGGTGACTGGCCGCGTTGATGCGGGATGGAGTTCTCGGTACACACAGCGGAAGCTATTTCTCTTCGCCGAACGAGCGAATCATCGTTTCTTTTTCTTCGCGAAAATCACGTTCCAGTTATCCCTATAAGCTTTAGAAACGGGTTTCTGGCCTTCGCCCCTGCTATAGCCGGAGGGTGAGGCGGCAGCCAATTCTCCGCCGTCAGCCTTGGATGGCTCTGCGCCGGAAGTGCTCTTTTTCTCCGGTGGGGCCTCATTTTCCGGAGCGGAGTTGGTTTTAATTTTCTTGTCGTCGCTGGCCATCATCTTTTCCTGACGCTGATTTGTCTGATCAAGTTGAACTACCACCACTGAGGTTCAGAGGCCCAGATTTTCATGGCGCGCTCCTCCTTTGGAACGCATATAGCATATCAGCGGTTGCGCTCCTTGCTCTCAAGCACCGAAAGGTTTCTGCTCTCAATTGACAGTGTCGCAAGCGGCATACAGTCGATAATGTGCATCATCCGTCGATGAGTTCAGATAGACAACCGGCTCTAACTAGAGTGTCTCGGAATGGGCATCTGTAGGTATGACGCTCCATACCTCGTTCCATTACATCCGTTGGAAAGAGGGAAGCGGCGGTTCACGCACCAGTTCACTCACGTCGAGCACCTCACCACTTTCTGCGATGTCGGACAATAGAATATCCACGAAGGGGTGCTGGCGGTTGAACGCCGCGCCACGCCGATACTTCAACGTGACAATCTGTTCGATCGCCGCGAGGTTACGCTTGCCGAGCGCGTTGTATTGCTCGCGAAAAAGACTCTTCCGCTTGCCATAGCATCCAGGCTCGGCCCAATCGGCCATGACACGCCTACTGATGAAACCTATCACCTGCTGATCCCCATCCCAACCTTGAAGCACCAATCCATCTCTGTTGTGAGGGCTGTCATCGACGGCAAATTGAGTGAGCTGCATAATCTTTACCCGTGTGTTGGCTCACGATCATTCCCCTTTGAGCGCGGGCGCTTTTTCAATTCTGCGTCCGTTTTCTTGGAGAGCACGTTGCAAGCACCACCCTCATTATCCCACCGGGCAATGGCTGCGATATGCTGGCTCGCATCCGTTTGAAGGTCTTTCATTGTTGAAGGTCTTTCATTGGTTGGGCCACGTGCAATAAATGGGGTGCATGGCTTGTCTGTACTTCTTTGGACTGGCCATATCCGTATGTAGGTACGATTACGGCAATAGCGAGCGGGTTAGTGCAACGGAAGCGCCCCGAAAACCCGGGGCACCCCCAAATTGCAACCGGCCAGAACTTCAGGCAGCGACCTTGGTCGGCGTGACCTGCAGGACTTTGCCGGAGCTCGCGATCGGGATCGCCCGAGGCTTCATCGCCTCCGGGATCTCGCGCTCGAGGTCGACGTGCAGCAGCCCGTTCTCCAGCCTTGCGCCCTTGACCACAACATGGTCGGCAAGCTGGAAGCTGCGCTCAAAGGTCCGCTCGGCGATGCCCTTGTAGAGAACGTCGCCGGTCTTTTCCTCGTCGTTGGCCTGTTTGTCGCCGCGGATCGTCAGCGTGTTTTCCTTCGCTTCGATCGAAAGATCAGCGTCGGTGAATCCGGCGACTGCGACTGAGATACGAAAGGCGTTTTCGCCGTTACGCTCAATATTGTAGGGCGGATAGCCGGGCGCCGAGCCTTCCACGCCGCCGAGTTGGTCGAGCAACGAGAACATTCTGTCGAAGCCGACCGTTGAACGGTAGAGGGGAGCAAAATCGAATGTACGCATAGCATGACCTCTTTTAGTTTGAGCGACATGCGAACGGTTCACCCTCAGGGCCGAACCTTCCGTATCACGCAGCCTTGTGGCCTACGCGCTTCGTAATTGGGAGTGCATGCAGGCCTTTGCAAGAGATCAAACAGAATAGTTACCGATATCGCGTTGGTTAGCCCTGCGAGACCACGTTCAACAAGGAGCTGTCAACTTCCAGGCCGCTGCCGTTGTAATCAACGAAGCCCAAACACCGAAATTTGTTCATGAAGAAGCTCGCGCGTGAGCGCGTCGTGCCGATTGACTCATTATAGAAGGCAGCATAGGCGCCTACGAACCGTCGCAGTTGCGTTTCACCGAAAGCCATTCAAACTGACTCTCCACCGACTGACAGGTCCGCTTGATTGTGTTTATTTTTCAGGTATGGGGCCGCGCCCAAAACAGCCAGTTGTGATCTGTCCGCGCTGTCGGCGCCGGATGGCGACAAAAGAATACAAACCGATGGAACCGAAAGCACGCAAGGCGATCAAATTCACCGATAGCCTGGTTGAGGTGGTTTACATCTGTGAGAGCTGCGGCACAGAAATCAAACGCACGATAAGAGAGAAGTGAGGCCGCCTCAGGTGGCGGCCTTGTCATCCTCTTTTTTGGTACTGGCCGGGTTTAACCCCTTATGGCTGGATTTGAATTTCGGAGTGGCCGGATTTGGGTAGGGGTCAGTTTGATTAAGGCGTGGATTTCCGTCCGTTTCCCGTCCGACTGAGCAATTTTGAACAGACTGCCGCTGGGCAACGGGCGCAGGCTCCGCAGCTATGGAGGTGACGACACAAGGAGTCTCGTAATCAGGAGGCTGCCAATGTCGAAGGCTGACCAGTTCCGGCAATATGCCGAGGAAGCGCTACGTTGGGCTCGCCAATCCAAAACCGAAAAGAAGCAAGCCTATACCAACCTTGCGCTCACATGGATGCAAGCTGCGGTGCAGAGCGAGCACATTTTCGGCGTCAACGACAGTGCGCCAGGCCGCCAACTGACGGCGGGAGGGAGATAGATGCAAGTCTATCGGTTAGGGCCCAAGAGCGGCGACACTAGCGACCGAAATTGGGAAGCGACGACACTCAACAACAAATGTTGGGTGTTAGCCGAATCTGAGGCCGACGCACGCCAAAAAGTTGCGCTTGCCACAGGTATTGGGCCCCGTCTCCAACGCGGCGCGACCATTCCAAAAAGTCCATGGATAAACCGAGAGCTGACCGATTGTGTGCCGGACAATGCTGCGGAGCGACAACCGCCACCGGGATTCATACTTGCGGCCAACAGAAAGATACCAGTGCAGACCAGCTAGGCGGCTCTCTTTAGTCTGCCTTAATTGGCTGGCCCACTACCCAGAGCGGCGTGCGGGCACTAGTGACCCGGCTCTTGATCGTCCCCACCGCGCTCTCGCAGATCGCAGTCGCTTCCTCGTAGGAGAAGCCCGTCGGCATGGGTTGCTCCGTGCCCGGTCCACGCCCTTGCCCAACAAACCGGCCGCAGGACTGATCGTTCGCTGAATTGTCTAGACGTTGACGTGGGCCAAACCCCAGCACAATGCTGCCGCGACGATCAGAATCATGGCGATCACGCCGAAGTATCCGGCCTTTTGTCGAGCCGGCGAATGCTGCCGCATTTCAGTATCCATCTAGAACTCTCATTGAAATTGCTTCGGCATAATCTCCAGCCCATGCTACTCGCACGACCGTCCGCCGTCTGACCAAAATTGATCAATTCACCAATTTCATTTCGTCCATTAGATCGATCGGAAAGAACCGGCGGCCGACCTTGCGCGACGACCGCGCCGATCGTCAGATCATCGCGGGACGGCCGTCGGCGTCGATCCGACCCTTGAAGGCGATGTAGCCGCCATCGATCAAAAGATCGGTGGCGGTGACGAAGGCCGCGTCGTCGGAGGCAAGATAGACCGCACCCGCGGCGATCTCCTCCGGCTCGCCCGGCCGATTGAGCAGGTGCCGTGGCCCGGCCACGGCCCGCGCCCGCTCCTTGCCGCCGGAGCGCCGACTGGAGCGCTCGGTGAGGATGAAGCCGGGCGAGATCGTGTTGGCACGAATTTTATCGACGGCGTGGTCCATCGCCAGGATGCGAGTGAAATGGATGAGGGCCGCCTTGGTGGTGCAGTAGGGCGAGCGCAGCGGCACGCCCAGATGACCGAGCTGGGAGGCGATGTTGATGATGCTGCCGCCGCCCGCACGCCGCAACGCGGGTACGGCATATTTGCACATCACGAAGGCGCCGGTGAGATTGACCGCGATGGCCTTGTTCCAGTCATCGAGCGAAAGCGTCTCGACCGTGCCGTCGGGCGTGACGGTGGCGGCGACATTGACCAGCGTGGTGAGCCTTCCGAAGCTCGCGACGGTGCGCTCGACCGCGTCCTTCGCGCTCGCCTCGTCGGTGACGTCGACCTCGAGCGCCAACGCAGGGCCGCCGCTGCCGGCGATGGCGCGCGCCACCGCCTCCGATTTGGCCGGATCGAGGTCGGCGATGGCGACCTCGGCTCCTTCCGCGGCGAAGCGCCGACAGATCGCGCCGCCGATCTCGCCACCGCCGCCGGTGACCAGGGCGACCCGTTGCGCCAGCCTGCCCCCGCTCGTCATCAGTTGGTCGCCTGCTGGACGAAACTGCCGTCGAAGATCGCTGATTTAGGCGGGAATGGCTTCTTGATAAAGCCGATCTCGACCAGTCCCTCGGCCATCTTCTCGTAGGTCTTGTCCGATACGTCGCCGGCGAGACCATAGAGCTTCAACTTGGTCACCTGATAGTCGTACGCTTCTTCAAGATCCTTGCGGGCTTGTCGGGCGTATTTCATCAGGATGTCGATGGCCTGTTCCTTATTGGCGCCATCGTAGAGCCAGCGCACGCCGCGCCTGTAGTTGCGCGCGAATGCGGTGAGCGCGTTGCGGTTCTTCTCGGCCCAGGGCATGTTCGCGGCCCAAACGGTGAAAGGAATGTCCTCGGCATAGGGCTTGGTGTCGCCCAGGTTCGAGAACCCGAGCGAAACCGCCTTGGAATAGGTCGGGTGGTTGAGGATCGTGGCATCGATCCCACCGGCGGCCAGCGCGGAGAAGCGGTCTCCGGCCGCCTTGGCGAAGATGAAATCGACGTCGCTCGTTTTCAATCCGGCAGAGGCCAGGAACGGCTTGATGTAAATGAACGTGATGTCGTTATTGCCTCCGATGCTGATCAGCTTGCCCTTGAGATCGGCGATCTGCTTGATGGCAGGCTTGGCGAAGACCGCGTAGGGCGATGCCACGATGTCGCTGATAATGATCTTCACCGGCGCGCCCTGCAGCGACGCGCGGGCGAAATCGGGATAGCCGCTATGGCAGATATCGAGCGCGCCGGCAGCGAGTTGCTGGGCGCCACCGCCGCCCGCCGTCACGAAGTCGAGTTCTATATTGTCCTGCTTGAGCCAGCCGAGCTCGGTGGCGATGTATTGCGGCCATTGTGCCGGCCCGTGCGCAACCATCCCGGCGGTGATCTTGGTTTGCGCGAGCGCGGCGCCGGCCGACAGCGTGGACGCTACAGGCAAGGCCAACAGCAAGGCCAGTGCACCGCGCAAATGCAGGCCTTGCGAGACAGGCAACATCACGATCTCCATCCACATCTGCGGCCGCAACTTGACGTAGGCTAGCAAGATCGCCAATACGGACCTATCCATTTTTCTGGCTCGCATCGCCGCACCGCTCAATCGTGCCGAGACGGTGAAATTCGGAATCTGGACTCCGCTGCCTCACACCATCCGGCCGGAACCGCGCATGGATCACGCCGTGGCGGAGATCAAATCATGCGCGAGCCTCGCGGGCCGTAACGACGGGTCTTTCGAGTTCGCGTGCGACGCCGTCCGCCGCGCCGACGAGCTCGGCTTCGACACCACGCTGATCGCCGAGCGCTTCCTCGGTCCCGATCTTTCGGCCTGGGTGCTCGCTTCCGCGCTTGCCATGGTCACCAAGCGCATTGAGCTCATGGTCGCCGTGCATCCCGGCATGGTGACCCCGCAGGTGGTCGCGAAAATGGCTTCCAGCCTCGACCGCATCAGCGGTGGACGCTGTGCGCTGAACATCGTCAACGGTTGGTGGATGGAGGAATTCGACCTCTTCAGCAACGGCACCTGGATCGGCGATGCCGAGCGCTATCCGCGCATGGGCGAGTACATCCAGGTGATCAAGGGCCTATGGACCGATTCCGATTTCAATTTTGACGGCACGTACTATCGCGCCCATGTGCGGGCGGCGCTGACCGGTGCCGACGGCAAGGTCGTCATGCCTGATCGGGGCGACATCGTCGCCAAGGCGAGCCATCTGCCGCACCCGCCGATTTATGCCGCCAGTCGCTCGCCCCAAGGCAAGGAGTTGATTGCACAGCACGGCGACGTCTGGTTTGCCGAGTACAAGGCCGGCTATCGCAATTTCGAGTCGAATATCGAACGCATGGCGGCCGATGTGCGCGCGATGGACGAGCTCGCCGCGACATACGGACGAAAGCTGCGCTACGCGATCAATCCGCAGGTCATCTGCTGCGAGACGCAGGCAGAGGCCGAGCGACTTGCCGACGAGGCTGAGCGCAATGCCGGACCGCGCGACCGGATGGTCAATGCGCTGGGAGCGGGCCTGGTCGGAACACCGCCGCTGCTCGCCGAGCGCCTGCGCCGGTACGAGCAGGTCGGCATCGACATCATGATGACCCGCTTCACTCCGATGATGGAGGGAATGGAAACTTTCGGCACCAAGGTCATGCCCCTACTCGGTCGAGAAGCGGCCGAGTGATGGGTATGAGCACGAATCTCAAATGCTGCGCCGCCCTGTCCGTGCTGGGCATCGGTTTGTTTTTTGCACCCTCTGTCCACGCCCAGGACAACTATCCGTGGAAGCCGATCCAGCTCGTGGTCACGACCGCGGCGGGCGGCGCGCTCGACTTGGTCGCGCGTACCGTCGCCGACGGGCTCTCGGCTTCGATGCGTCAGCCGATCATCATCGACAACCAGCCAGCGGGAAACGGCAGCGTCGCGGCCGGGCAGTTCGCCAAGGCGATTCCCGACGGTCACACCTTGATGATGGTGGTCGATTCAACGGTGACCATCAATCCTCATCTCTATCGCCACCTGAACTACGATCCATTTCGCGACTTTGCTCCGGTCAGCATCGTTACCATGCTGCCGCTGATGCTGGTCGGCAATCCGGGCGTGGGCGCCCGCAACCTGCAGGAGCTGATCGCCTATGCCAAGACCAATCCGGGCAGACTGAACTACGCCTCGACCGGCGTCGGCACGCAGCTCCACATTGGCATGGAGATGTTCAAGCTCCTGACCAACACCGACATCGTCCACGTGCCTTATCGGGCAACAACCTCGGCCATGGCCGATCTGCTGGGGGGCCGGATAGATCTGGCGCTGCTTGGCCTTTCGTCGGTCAAGGCTCAGGTCGAGAGCGGAAAGCTGCGCGCCTACGCGATCGCGGCACCGCAGCGCTCGTCGCTGATGCCGGACATTGCCACGGCGGACGAAGCCGGGCTGCCGGGCTTCGAGGTGCGGTCGTGGTTCGGTATGCTCGCGCCGGCAAAGGCGCCGCAAAGCGTCATCGACCGTCTGGCGCGGGAGATCAAAAAGGCCTCGGTCGATCCGAAGTTCGTGGCGGCGTTGGCGCCGCAGGGCATGCAGATCGTCGCCTCGTCACCCGAGGAGATGGCGCAAGCGATGCGTGAGGATTCCAAAAAATGGGGTGACGTCATCCGGCAAACCGGCACCACGATCAATCAATAAGCGGCCGGTCAAGGAACCATAATCGCGCCGCCGTTCGCGGCCACCGACTGCCCCGTCATGTAGCCGGAGTCGTCGCTCAGAAGGAACGCGACCACCGCGGCAATATCCTCTGGACGGCCGATGCGGCCCATCGGGATCCTTGCGCCGGCGGCGTAGAGTTCGTTGTCGCCCATCTCGACGCGCGGCTGCGCCGTGTCGGTGAGCCCCGGAATGACGCAATTCACGCGGATGCCGTAGGCGGCCCAGTCGAGCGCCAACGACTTCGTAAGTGCGATAATGCCGCCCTTGCTGGCGGCGTAGTGCGCGCCGTTGGCCGCCCCAGCGAGCGCCCGACCGGAGGCCGTATTGACGATGGCGCCGCGTCCCAAATCTTTCATACGGGCCGCGACCGCGCGCGCAGTGACGAACGTTCCCGTCAGGTTGACCCGCAGTACCTCCTCCCACTCCGCAAGCTTCATGTCGAGAGCGCGCGCGCGAGGAAAAATTCCGGCGTTGTTGACGAGTCCGTCAGGCTTGCCCCAGGCCTGCTCGAAGGCAGACACCGCGGCCTCGATTGCATCGGCATCGCCGACATCGACGGCCCAGGCGCGCGCCACCGCGCCCTTTTCATGACAGAGCTTCGCGGTCTCCTCGACGCCATCGCGCTTGACGTCCCAGACCGCGAGATAAACGCCGGGCGAGGCAACGTGCA
>WNEZ01020750.1_pt1 | contig 13904 bp, 8 predicted proteins | sample 5400521 | NCBI WGS metagenome assembly WNEZ01 (sample SAMN13153339, study PRJNA577476) | soil metagenome | isolation source: 120 cm saprolite under Douglas fir tree site 2 hole 1 replicate 1 | place: USA:California | collected 2015-04-18 | reverse complement strand
GAAGCTGCCTAAGTAATCGGTGCTCGAGGTCGTCGGGATGTACGTGTAACCCGAGATCAGGGTGACTGTGTTTCCACCGACCGCGCTTGTCTGCTGGCCGAGGTTGGAGTAGCCAGAGGCGCTCGCGGTCAAGGCCTGGTTCGAGCCGTGGCCCGCCAGGAAGCCGACAGCCAGGTCGCCCGCCCCGGTGGGAGTGGCGAAGCCGGAGTCCGGGGCGGTGCCGGTGTTGGCAAAGCCCGCCGAGACGTCGAGCGGGTTGCTACCCAGGCCCTTGAACTCCTGGACCTGGATTGCGATTCCGGTCGCCGCGGCGACGCTGGCGGTGACCGCGGTCACCGGCGCCGCGCCGGCCGTGTACCAGAGCTCACCGTCCGAATAATGGCCAGACACCGCGTAGGCGCCAATCCTCTTCCAGCTGTTGCCGGCCGAGTCGGTGACCGCGGTGATCGGGTTGGTGGTCCCGGTGTAGACGCTGGCCGACAGGACGAGCAGGTCGCCCGCCGTGCTCGGCGTGCTGAAGTTCGCCGTGACGGCGTTCGAGGCAGTCGACGCGCCGGCCCCGGCAGCCTGGACGAAGCCCACAGAACCGGTCGGGCCAGGGGTGGGTGATGGATATGGAGAGGGGCTCGGCGAAGGCGAAGGGCTTGGGCTCGGGCTCGGGCTCGGGCTCGGCGATGGTGATGGCGAAGGAGAAGGCAAGGGAGAAGGCGACGGTGATGGTGACGGCGAGGGACTGGGCGTAGGCACGCCGCCCGCGACCAGGACGTCGTTCATGGACGATGCGCCACCGTCGTTCGTCGTGAGCGACGGGAGCCCCCACACACTCTCGATCGTCTTGAGCGTCGAGTAATGGGTGTACTTCACCGCCGACATGAGATGGCCCGCGGACGGGCTCTGGACCGCGATCCAGGCCACGTGGTTGCCCTCGCCGTTTTCGTCCTCGTCGAAGGTGAAGATCAACAGGCTCGGACTGGTCTGCCATGCGGACGAGTTGAAGATCGCGGGGAGGTTGTTCTTCAGCCAGGTGTCACCTGTTGACACGCTGCAGTCGTGCATGTCGTTGCAGAGGGTGGGCGTGATCCAGACAAAGTTGGGAGTTGTTGCCGCGCTGGCAAGGTCGGTCGACAGCCGCGAGTACGGCACGTCGTTGGCCGCACATCGCGCAGTGGTTCGGATGTCGTTGAAGTAGACGAACGGGTTGTGCTTCTGCGCGTAGCCGTTGCCGTCCGACAGCTGGCAGGGATTTGTCATGCCGTCCATGTATGCATGCCACGTGCGGCCGGAACTCTCGATCGAATCAGCCAGGTTGGGTGCGTTCACCCAGCACGTCGTGCAATCGGAGGTGATGCCGAACGTGGACCCGCCTACCAGCGCGAGGTAGTTGGGGAGCGATGGATGACTGACTGCGAAGTAATTGCTCGCCAGGCCGTTCGCGTTGGCGAGACTGTTGATGTACGGCGCGGAACTCGAACCGACGATCTGGTTGTAGCCATGGTTCTCGTCGATGACGAAGAAGATGTGCTGATACGCCGGTGGCGTCGCCGCCCTGGTAACTGGCGCGAACTGCATGGATGCGCCAATCGCAACCATGAGCAGACCCAGGACCACGATCACTGCCGGCATGCGGGCTTTCGCCCTCTTCAACCTGGCGATCACTTCCTCTCGGCCTCCTTCTTGCACGCCCGCACATGGGCGCGCAGCGATGAAGATCGAACCTGCGGATCGCCACGTCGAACAAGGCGCGATCAATCGACATGTGTCGTTGATCGCCTACCCCCTACAGCAAGCTCTGAAGACGATCGCTGTTCCGCAGCAGCAGGTCCGTCGTTTTCGAGCTAACGGCACGACCCTTGAGGTTCTTGCTGAGAATCGCAAATGAAAATGACGCAATGCGTCCGGCCTTTGAAACTCACGCATGGCGCGCACGCAGGCGTTGGCAATGCCTCGATCCTCGGCGTACCGGGCGCAACGCGCCGAGCCTGTCTCACGGTGTCGTTGACGTAGCGCCGTCGAAAAGATCCAGAACCTTAACCGCCGGTGCTTCGTTAGTACGGGTAGACTCTGAATCTCCCGTGTAGAGATCGAGCTACTTCGCTGATCTTGCAGGGAGCAAACGTGGAGGGAAGCGCGTGGGCCTTGGGGTTTCGAACCCAGTCGAAGAGTTGATGCAGCCTGCCTTCGCGTCCGGCGACGACCTGACGCTCGATCAGCTGCAGCGGCACCTCGCGCGCGAGCTGCACGACCAGGTGGCCCAGCCGTTGATCGGCCTGGTGCTGGAGCTCTACAACCTGCGGGCGTCGCTCGACGACTCGAATCCGCTCGCGGGCGAGCTGGCTCGGCTCGAAGAGGCGACCCGCAAGGTGCTCCGGCAGACGCGGGAAACCATGATCGACCTGCGCGAGAGAGGCGATCTCCGTATCAACCTGGCCCAGGCGCTCAAGCAGGAGGTGGTCGCGCCATCCGGGCGCAACCTCTCCGTGCGGTTGAGCTCCCGCTGGCCACGACGGACGAACGGCTGGGCGGCGTTCAACCTGCTGCGCATCGTCCAGCAGGCGGTGGCAAACGCGTGGCGGCACGGCCGCGCCAAGGCGGTCGAGGTCCTGCTCGACGTCGGCCCGACCGGAGATGCGGTCCTCGTGATCCTCGATGACGGGGTGGGGATGGATGGCGCGCCCTACGGCTTTGGCCTGGTCGGGATGGTGGAGAGGGCGACGATCCTCGGCGGCTCGCTGACCGCCGGCCCGCGGCAGGGTGGCGGCACTCGAGTGGAGGTCCGGGTCCCGGTCGACGGGCTCGGCTGACCCCTGGGACAGAGTTCCCACAGCACCGCTTGGCACTGCGCCTGGGCTTGAGACCGGCTCCAACGCCGCCAGACGCGCCCGTCGGGTAGGCCCATACGTGGGTCAAATGTCCTCTTGTAGGGTGGCGCCCGCGCCGAAAACACTATTCAGGATCGGCGGATGAAGAAGAAGAGCGCAATGCCCGGCCCCGGCCCCGGGCCTGAGCCCCAGTGGTCGGCTGACGGGCAATGGTGGTGGGACGGCGATCGGTGGACTGAGATGTGGCGGCCGCCTCGCGGCCTTGCATGGGACGGGCACTCGTGGGTCCAGATCCCCGATTCCGGTCCTCCACCGCCCCCACCGCCCGCTGCCGGGCCTGCCTTCGAGCCGGTCGTCCGTGTGCTTGCGCCTTATCCGCAGGAGCCCCCGCCACGCCCACGGTCGGCGCGACGGCGCCGCCACAGCGCCCCCAAACCACCGGCCGGCGTGCCGGAGCAAGTCGCGGTCGCGGCAACCACTTCAACAGCTCCCCTACCCCCGTCGATGTCCTTGCCGCCGCCCCCCGCTCCACCGGCTGCGGCGCCGCAGCCGGCCCCGCCCCCGTCGCCGCATGTGCGCCGGATCTTCAATCGCGCGAGCTGGCTCGTCGCGGGCTCGCTCATCCTCCTTATGGCGGGGATCTCGATTGTCGAGCTGGCCGGTATGGTCAGCCCGTCGCCCAACCTACAAACCTCGTCGGGTGCCTCGCAGACCGGCACCAAGCTGAGCCCCGCCCAGCTGGCCAAGGCAATGGTCGGCAAGAGGTTCACGCGCGACGTCGTGCCGCCAGAGCTTGCCCAGGCTGCGCCCTTTCGCGACGCATTCGTCCCCGACTCGATCCCGGGACTGGCGGGCGTGGTGAGTACGAGCACGTCCGACCTCGGCGGCACGATCACGATCTACGTCTTTTCCGACCCCGCCTGGGCCGAAGCGTTCATCGAGCAGCCGCCAATTGCCTACGGCTGCGGCGTGTGCACGTCCATGGACGACGCAAGCCCGGTCGTCGGAGCGGGGAGCAAGGCCACTGGATACGTGCTCTACCGCAAGACGTCGGGCGGGAAGAGCTGGATTGCGACCACGACCTACGTCCTGTCCGGATCGTTCGTGGTCAATGGCCTCTACTACCCGGTGAACGTCGCGAACCCGTACCCGACCGCGACCGACCTGCTGGTGCCGACGGCCTACGCCAAGGCCGGGCTGCAGCTGGTCAGCGCCGCGGCGAACGCGGGCTAAATAAAAGGGGCACCGACGACCCTGAATTGACGGCGCTCGGCTTTGCGGCTCAGCCTCGCTTGATCAGGGCCGCCAGCGCGTCCAGGTATGTCGTCCCGTAGCGCTTGCTCGGCTCGAGGTAGGTGTTCTCGACGAACTCGTTCCAGCTGATCCCGAACCAGCCGTCGGGCCGGCTCGCGCCATTGATCTGCCACAGCTCGGTCAGCGTCTCGGTTCCGCGCCGCTGCACGCAGGAGCCGCCGAGCAGCTGCTTGTTGTAGCCGGCGATGAAGGGGGCGAACCAGCGCTTGCCGTCGGCGTGAACCGCGGCGGCAAGATCGGTCACCGCCGAGCCGGCGCGGGCGTTGGTCCAGGGGTTCTGCGTCGACCAGTAGTAGCTGGTCCCATCGAGGTAGCCGGCGTCGTTCTTCCACGAGCTCACGGTCTCGTCGCCGAGCAGGTAAACGTACGGTCTCATCGCCTGGGAGACGGCCTTGATGGTCGAGAGCGAGAACTTGCGCGAGTCAAGCCACATCACGATCGGCCTGGAGCTGTAGCCGTTGGCGAACGCCGGATCCGAGTGGTACTGGTTGTAGATGTAGCGCAGGTCGTTGATGACCTTGTCCGCTGACCGGCCGTAATCCCCGAACGAGGCGAAGGCAAGCCCAAGGCCGAAGTGCGTTCCGTGCGCAGCGTTGTAGGTATCGACCGTGCGCACCATCAGGTCGAGGCGTGAGTTGTAGCCGCTGGACGCCGGCGACTGCGTCGGTGTGCCAGTTCCCTGCCAGTCGGCGAGGAAGCCCTTCAGGCCCGCGCCGGACGCTTCTTGAACATGGAGCTGGAAGGTCTGGGCCTGCGTCTGGTCATACAGCCCTTCAGCGGGGACGTCGACGATCTGGGCGCCCTTGTAAGACACCGTGGGGTTGCAGCCCATCTGATCGGTGGTGCCTGGAATTGGCGCACTGGTGTAGGGGTAGGTCGGGCCGAGCTTGTCGGCCCAGTGGCGGCTTGTCCACCACAGGTAGTAATGGACGTACACCTGGGGCGACCCGGAGCCGGTCGCCTGGGCGGTCGGAGCCGGGCTGACCGCCGCCGCGGTGGTTCCGCTTACCCCCGTCGTGATATGAGGTTTGATCATAAGCGCAAGCCCCGCAAGGCCGGCGAGCGCGACCGCCACACCGACGCCGGCCGCCAGCCAGCGCTGACCTGAGCTCACAGTCGTGTCAGGCGAGCACCATCGGCGGGGGGCCCGCCGGATCGACCGGCCGCTCCTGCTGTTCCCATCGCTGGACGGCGATCGCCGCACCGACCACTCCGGCGCCGACCACGACCACCAGCAGGATCATCGCTGCGACCTCGATCGGGGTGAACGCGGAGATCTGCACCACCTGGTTGCGCGTGACCTGGACGGTGAGACTTGGCGAAACTCCGCTGCCGACCGTCCGCACCGTGTAAAGGCCCCGCGGCAGGTCGGTCAGCGTGACGTGCCCGCGGTCGTCCGGCTGAATCGTCTGCTGGAAACCGCCCGCGGAGGTGACGACGACCGCACTGATGGAGCCGCCAAGGAGGGGCTGGCGGACGTTGAGCTGCATGGAATAGATGTGGAGATTGACCGTCCAGACCTTGTTCGGCCCCGGCGTGAACGGGCTGTCGCCGTGGTTGGCGACGTTGACACCGTCGTAGGCCGCGGAGTCGAGCGCGTAGCGTGGAGTCTGGCCGAGGCCGAGGAGCAGGGCGCGTGACGGCGCGTGGACCTCGAGCCAGGCAGTGGTCTGTCCTGGCGCCAGCTCGATCTGCTTGCCTTCGGGCGCGGCGATCATGACCGGGCCCAGCCGCTTGGTGTCGAGAAGCCCGCCGGCCGCGTTGTGCGGCTTCGAGGACCGCGTGTCGTTGTCGTACCAGTGGGCGAATCGGATCCGCGTCGTCAATGTGTCGGCGGGCGGGCTGACCGCCAGGACGTGCTTGCCGACAGTGGCGACCGCCAGGGTGGTCTTCCCGTCCGTGCCGGTGACCGCCGACTTACCGTCGATGCTGAAGCTCACGCCAGGCAGCGCAGGTCCTGCCTGGAAGGTGACCAGCAGCGGGTGGATCACCAGGGAGGCACTGGCTGACGACCGGAGGATGCCCAGCGAGCGGTCGCCGTGGTAGGCGGCGCTGATCGTGTGCGTTCCCGCCGCCAGATCGCGCGGCAGCTTGAACGAGAACGTACCGTCCGGCCTGGCCTCCAGCGTCGCCAGCTTGCGCCCGTCGATCGCTAGGTGGATCGGCACCTTGCGGCCCAACGCCCCGATCGAGCTGTCCAGCTTGCCGGTGACGACGTCGCCGTCACCCGTTGTGATCGGCGTGGTGAGGTGGACGTCAACCCTCGTCGCGAGCGGAGGCAGGAGCGTGAACTTCCCGTTCGCGGTCGAGCCCAGATACCCGAGCTCGCGCTGGTCGTGGAGCGAGACGCTCACCGCGTACGTACCAGGCCGCAGGTTGCGTGAGAGCCGGTAGACCACCCGGCCGTTGCGATCGGTCATGACGGTGACGTGGCGGCCGCCTGCCGCGATGTGCACGAGCACGCCCGCGACGGGCCGCGAGCCCGTGTAGACCCTGGCGACGACGGCCAGCTCCTGCCCCAGCCGGTAGTCCTGCGGCAGTGCTATCGAGATCCAGGTCGACCACGGGGCGATGACCTGCCACGTGCCCCTGGCCGACGCGGCCTGCGCCCCCAGCAGAACGCTCGCGGCGAACGAGACCTCGACGCCGTGCGGGCCGATGCGCAGGTTGCGGCTCATCTGGAAGCTGACCACGCCGAGGTTGTTGGTCGTGCCCTGGAGCGTGGTGGTGCCGTCGACCTCCGCCGTCACCTTGGCGTTGGGCAGGCGGGCGCCGTTGGCCTGCAGGGTCGCGGTCACGAAGGTCAGGACGCCGGTCGGTGTTGGGTTCGGGAGTCCGAGGGTGATGGTCGTGGGCATCAGAGGCACTATCGTCACCGTCTGGCGCGTCTCCGATGAGGCCAGGCCGTCCCTCGCGCTGCCGGCGTACTGGATGCTGAGCTGATGTGGGCCGAGGGCCGGCGGCTGCACACCGTAGTCGGCCTCGCCGCCGGAGGAAGTGCGCGCGTCGGCCTGATGGATTCCGTCGACGAAGACCTGGAGCGAGGCGTTCGGGACCGGTCCACCGGGACCCTGCAGCGTCAGCTCCAGCGGCACCTCACGCCCGATCGTCATCGTGTTGGGGACGCTCAGACCGATCGTCGTCGGCCGAAGGGGGAGCACCGTCACCGTGGCATCGGCGCTCGATGTGGTGTTCAAGACGGTGGCGTGGACGCGGTAGGCGCCGGCTGCATTGACCGCGGGGAAGTGGAAGAGTGCGACGCCGTTGGCGTCGGTGTGGCTGCCGTGGCTCGCGATCACGTTGCCCGCGGGGTCGGAGGCGTTGAATCCGACGGTCGTCCCTGAGACGGGCTGTCCCTGCTTCGTCACGGTGGCCGAGACGTCGGTCGTGTTGCCGGCGTAGACGGCCGTGACCGGTGAGATCGCGACATTGATGGGCTCGTCGTTGGCGATTGCCATCGCGGGGAGGAGCACTACCGCCACCGCGACGACAGCGGCAACCAGCCATCTCGTGCTGACATGCGTGCGGGCGCGCTGCGACCACCGGGCCGCGGGGGTCAGAAGTGTGCTGAAGGGCACCGCCGCCTGAAGCCGGCGCGCGGCCGAGATCACCGCTCCGCCCGGGAGCACGGGCCGCCGGGGGAACCGCAACCCGCCTCCGCCACCAGTGCCGCCTGCCGGGCGGCCGCCACCGGGGCCGCCGCGCCCTGATCTGATCCGCCTCCAGGAGAGCGCCAGCAGGAGCAGGATCCCGGCCACCGCCACGGAGGCTCCATAGAAGACGACGACCACAAGCACCGGGATGCCGCGCGCGACCGTGTTCGTCTGTGTCTCGACGAGTGCGGGCGCGAACGGCTTGCGCGAGAAGTCAAAAGCCTCGGTGAGGCCGGACGCAGCCCTGTCGTGGTTGGTCAACGGGGCCAGGTTGTAGGTCGTCTCGATGAACTTGAGGATCGAGGTGAAGTCGGAGGTCGTGTGGTCGACGAAGCCCGGGCGCGCGTACGGCGAGATCACGATCGTCGGCACGCGGAAGCCGTAGCCGTGCGAGTCGACCACCGGGCCGCGGGAGATCGCCGAGCTCGTCCAGGCCGGGCTGCGTTGAATTGCGGACACGATCGAGGCGACGCGCTGCTCGCCGAGCGTGATGGGATCCGGCGCTCGCTCGGAATCGCTGGCCGGGTAGATGTAGGAGACGCCCGGCGTGGTCGACTCGGAGCGCAGATCGCGGAAGAGGTTCGACTGGTCGGTGAGGTTCGCGAACCGGGCCGGGTTGTCGACGATCGACGGCATGTTCAGCATCGGCACACGCACGACCTGGGGTACGAAGTTCGCGTAGGCGCCGACCCTGCGGTAGTTGAGCGTGGGGTCGTAGTGGCGCACGTATGCGCGCCAGCTCAAGTGCGAGGCGTCCAGACGGTCGAAGATCGTCGGCACGTTGTAGCCCTTCGGGCTCTTGAGCTCGCTCGCGGGCACCGCCTGTCCCGCGACAAGGTAGAGATGGTTGTCGATGCTGCCGCCCAGCGCCGACGAGTAGAACTGGTCCATCAGGGTGTAGCTCGAGGCGAGCTGCCAGTAGGCGTCGAGCTGCTCGCGGGTGTAATACCCGAGCGGCGCGTTCGGATCGTTGCCGACGCGCGACTGCGCGGAGGCGAACCCGTTCATCGCGCCACCGTTGAGGGCCGTCCTGGCGGCTGTGAAGTCCGCTGTCAGAGCGCCGGGCGATCTCGAGCCTATCGCGTGCATCGACAGGACCTGGCTCGAAGGTCCCTTCGGGTCGCTCGGGACGTGCACCTTGCCGGGGTTGATGCCGTCCGCCCCGGGGAACGTACCGAAGTAGTTGTCGAAGCTGTGGCCCTCCTCGACGATCACGAAGACGTGCTTGATGGCCGTCGAGGCGGTCGGCGTCGTGGCAGTCGAAGCGAGCGCAGGGGCGTACCCGGCGGAGAGAACCGCGGCGGCCAGCGAGGCAAGGGCGACCTTCACGCCACGCGTCATGGATGCACCTCATAGATGACGACGTCCGCCGACTGACCTGCGCCGTCCTCGCGGAACGTGAAGACGGCGACACCCCCGAACTTGTTGACGTAAGCCAGGAGCTTCTTCGTGAAGAAGACGCTTCGGCTCGCCGAGTAGGAGTCGAAGACTAGGTACTGGATGGAGCCGCTTCGGATCTGAGCGTCCGGGTTCACGACCGGCTCGTACTGCGGGTTGCGGTGCAGCGGGTTCGGGCTGACGCTGAGGGCGAGCGCCTTCCGCTGCCCATAGAACTGGATTACGTTGGCGAAGGAGGGCCCGATCGTGAGAAAGCGGGCGCTGGGCAGGGTGTGCGCGCGGATCCACTCACCTGTCGGCCGGCTCGCGGCCAGCCCGCCGGTGCCGGCCAGGAAGGTCCGGGTCCCGGACTCTGCCGGCGTCAGATCCGAGTCGGTCGCGATCGCGTTCGCCGTGCCGGCCTGAACCGGCTCTACGGCCTGCCTGGCCGCGGAGGGCGCGATAGAGATCAGCGTGAGCGCGAGGGCAAACGAAGCCGCCCATCTCCAGTCGAGGCGTTCGACCGGCAAAGGCCGCCCCAGCGCGGGAATGACCTCGCCCAGCGCCATCGCTCCGCGGCCCGCCAGGTAGACGAAGGGCGGAACTATCGGCAGCAGGTACTCGAAGCCCTTGGTCGGCCAGACCTGGAAGAACGCGATGTTGCAGAGGACGAGTGTCAACGCCAGCGTGTCGTACGGCTGCCACCGCCAGCGCAGCGAGATCAGCCCGAGCACCGCCAGCGCGACCGGGAGGTAGCCCAGGCTCGGGATGACCGACAGGTAGAACGACGGGTCGTGGTTCGGCTGGCGAAAGAACTGCCACACGATGAAGTTGTTCGTCGTGTGCGCGCCGCCGCCGAGGATCAGGGACAGCGGGTAGGGCGAGATGCCGACCAGGAAGACACCTCCCGCGATCGGAAGGTCCCGCCTCCATCGCAGCGGCAGGTCGCGCGAGAAGAGGACGAACAGCACGACCGCCGGGACGGTGAGGATGGCCATCTCTTTCGACAGCACCGCGAGCGCGGCCATGGCCGCTGCGGCGTAGAACCAGATCACTCGGTGGGAACGCAGCCAGAGCGCGAGCATGAGCATCGTCGCGGCCACGAACATCGTCATCGGCCCGTCCAGCAGCATCTGCCGGGAGACGAGCACGGCGTAGGGGCACAGGGCGGCGATCATGCCCATCGCAAAGCCGAGAAAACGGCCGCGCACGACCGTGCCGATGCCCCAGCAGATGATCACCATCACGAGGCCCAGGGACGCGGTGATCATCCTCGGCAGCCAGTCGCTGACATGGCCCGTGATGGCGTACCCGAGCGCGACCGAGAACTGGACGAGCAGCGGGTGCGCCCGGAAAACTCCGAACAGCTGGCCATACGGCTGGAAGCCGGCGATCGCCGCGGCCTGCCCGGAGTACACGGCCTCGTCGGAGTTGAAGCCGACCTGGGTGATGCCGACGTACCGGACGTACGCGGCGGTGGCGATGATGATCGCCAGGCCGGCCGCCGGCAGCGCCAGGTGGCGGAGCGCGAGGCGAAGGCGGCCACGGACGACGATCCTCGTTGAGCTCGTCGGCACGGGATCGACACGAGTCATGGGCTCAGCAGTCGGGTCGACCGACGGCATGTCGACCGCCACCGCCCGCGCCTCGAAGGACGGCGCCCGCGGCTGGTCACGCCATGACCGCGACCGCCGCCGCATCGGCTTCATCCCATTGCCTCCGCGTGGAGCTCCGACTCATTGGCCACCGGTTCGGCCGACATGCGTGAGTCATCGGCCTGGCGCGCCGGAGGCGCCGGCCATGGACTTTCCTCGGGGGGATACATCTGAACCCCTAAATTCCAAGGCTTCTGCTGCGGGCGAACAATCGGACAGGTCGGCAGAAGGGATGGGCGTTTGTCCCGACGCTGTGTCAGAGATGCCGCCGCGCGGGTCGGTGCGCACGAAAGATGGTCAGTCCTGCCCATTGACAGTGGCACCCGCGACCAACTTCACTGCTCACTCGGACCTTTCTGCTGTAACCGGCGTCATGCAAGCCGGGACACGCGGATCCAAAACGAAGGGGAGGAGATCTACAAGGGATGCAAGCGACCATGCCGCCTGGAAGGAAGCTCGTCGCGAAGGCAGACGGGGTCGGCGAGTCTCAGGAAACGCAGCCGTCGACGCCGAGGGTCCTGGTCGTGGACGACCAGCACCTGTTCCGCTCCGGGCTCGTCATGCTGCTGCAGAATGATCCGCGGATCAACATCGTCGGCGACACCGACGATGGAGCCGAAGCCGTCAAGCTGATCGCCAGCTTGCGGCCGGACGTCGTGCTCATGGACGTCCGCATGCCGAACATGGATGGGCTCGAGGCTGCGCAGAGGATCACCGCCGCGCATCCAAATGTCAAAGTCCTGATGCTGTCCGGGTTCGGAGCGGAAAGCCAGGTGGTGCACGCGCTCAACGCGGGGGCGAGCGGCTACGTCGTCAAGGACTCACCACTCGAAGCCATCGTGACCAGCATCCTCGCGGTGGTCGCGGGCAGCCGGGTGCTGTCGGAGACGATCGCGGACCGCGTGCTGAGCATGATCTCGGGCGGACCACCGACCAAGGCGATGTACGACGGCCTGACCCAGCGCGAGGTCGAGATCCTGCGCCTGCTGGCGACCGGTGTCGCGAACAAGCAGGTGGCGTTCCGGTTGAAGATCTCGGACAAGACGGTGCGCAACCACATCAGCCACATCTACGAGAAGCTCAACATCTTCGACCGTTCGCAAGCCGTCCTCTACGCGGTCAGGAAGGGTCTCGTCGAGGTCTGAGCGACGTCAGCGGCGCGCGGCTCTCATGCCGCGTGTCGCGCGCTCTCGGTCCGCCTCACCGCTGAGCCTGCGGACGACGCTGCGCGTCAGCGTCCTAGCGGCGACCAGCCGCGCGTGTCGCGGTTCCGGACTGAATCGCGGCGCGCAAGTCGAGCGCGCTGCGCCCCGGAAACATCGTCACAACGGTGCCGACCGCGTCGAGGATGTGCGCGTCTGATCCGCCGGTCTCACTGCGCGCCCATGAGTCGCGCATGCGCCGTGCGCGCCGATTCGCCAGCCACGCGCCGGGCGAGCCGTTCTCGACCTCGAGGGCGTCCCACGCGAGCCCGATGCCTCGCTCCCCGACCCCGCGCGCGCCGCCGAGGACCAGGTAGGGATGCGCTGGGATCGCAAGGCCGCCCTGGGCGTGGATCTCGTCCACCGTGTCCCTCGCGTCGCGGCCGGCGCTAACCGTACGGGTGAGAAACAGGCCGAGCACGTGGCCCTGGCGCGTGCTCACCTCCTCGCCGATCACCACCTCGAGGCGATCACCCGCGGCCTCCGCCGCCGCCAGACCTCCGTCGATCGAGTCGTGGTCGGTGACGGCGATCAGGTCGAGGCCCAGCTCGATCGCGCGACGGCGCATGCGCGACTCATGGGCGCGCAGTGAGACCGGCGGATCAGACGCGCACATCCTCGACGCGGTCGGCACCGTTGTGACGATGTTTCCGGGGCGCAGCGCGCTCGACTTGCGCGCCGCGATTCAGTCCGGAACCCTGATTCGGCGCACCTTGACCGCCACCAGCGCGGACGACAGGATCTCGCGCTCCATCCGCTGCAGGTCGTCGCGACAGTTGCCCCCGATCTTCAGGTGAGGGGCCAGCGAGCTGTACGGAGGGAAGCCATACGCGTCCTCGGTGTTCTCCAGCAATTCGTCCACCGCCTGGGCGTGGTCGATCGACTCCATCAGCTCAGGCATGCCGCGCTCGATGATGAACGACGGAGCGCCCCTCCCGCGAGTGCAGCCGGCTCTGCCACGACAGGCTCAGCCTCTGGCTCGTCTTCAGGCGGTGTGAGGGCACGGCTCGCAGCGTGTGCGCGCTGATCGTCAGCGGCTTCGGGTACCGGCTTGCCACGCCGTGCTCGTCGACGATGACCATATCGTCGGAGTAGAAGACACCGCCGTCGTTGCGCAGCATCGTCAGGATGGTGCTGGTCTTGCCTGTGTCCGTTTTGGCCGAGAGCATGATCTGCCGGCCGCCGATCGTGATGCACGCGGCGTGCAGAAGCATCCTGCCCTTACCCGCGAGGAGGAATCGCAGCAGCGGCTCCACGACGTTGGTGTAGAGGACATGCGGTGACAGCGACAGCAGCGGGCCCGCGGTCACCAGGACAGGGTCGACCATGTCCACCGAGAAGTTGGCGAACAGCGGGCCGAGGTGCTCGCGATACTCGAGCCGGGTCGACCCGTTTTTGATCTTGATGTTCAGCCGCGGCGTCCATCCGCCGACGGGCCTGGTTCGGATGACGATGTCAGGATCGCTTACCTGTGGCGTGCGGAAGAACTCCAGCTCCGGCAGGCGAACGCTGCTCCGAATGCGGATGAGGCCGTCGATGTCGTAGCTGTGGCGGGCGCCTGCGGTGTTGGACGGTGAGCCAAACATCATCAAAGCCTCCTGGCGCGAACTCGGTTGGACCAGATCACGTTGTCGGCGATCAGGAAGCGCACCATGGTGAGCATCACGAGGGTGATCAGGTTCGCCACGAGGTAGTTCATGTGCAGGCCCGCGTAGAGGAACTGCAGCATCGGCAGGCGACCCACCAGCGCCACTGAATTGATCGCGTCGTAGGCGACGAAGCGCCGGACGACGCCCCAGGGTCCACCGGCGCGCCGCGAGCCGTACACCCACGATTCGGTGCCGATGAAGTTGAAGGTCGTCGAGCCCTGCGTGGCGATCGCCG
>WNEZ01012417.1_pt1 | contig 13905 bp, 9 predicted proteins | sample 5400521 | NCBI WGS metagenome assembly WNEZ01 (sample SAMN13153339, study PRJNA577476) | soil metagenome | isolation source: 120 cm saprolite under Douglas fir tree site 2 hole 1 replicate 1 | place: USA:California | collected 2015-04-18 | reverse complement strand
CGGCGCTGAGTGCAAAGGGCTGGTTGCGCTGGAAGTGCAATCTCACCTACACGGCGGCGTCGAATCAGGTCGAGGTGGCACGAGCGCTTGACTCTCTGCCGCAGACGTCGCAGGCGTTTGCCGATGGCGACATCAGCTACCGGCATGCGTCCTTGATCGCCAGCACATCAGAGCAGCTGGGCGACAAGATGGAGGCGCAAGCCGAGGGCATCCTCGTCAACTCCGCGAAAGAGCTCGATCCGCAGAGCCTGGGGCAAGTCGCTGCACACCTTCGTCATTGCCTGCAGCCGGATGAAGTGCTTCGAGACGCCAACGAGGCCCACGAACGGCGCTTCCTTTATCTGAGCCAGACCCTTGATGGCGTCTTCTATCTGAATGGCCGGCTGGACGCTGAGGGCGGGGCGGTGCTGCAGACGGCTTTGAACTCGGTCATGGGCCCGCCGGCGCCGGACGACGCCCGCACCACCAGGCAACGGCGAGTCGATGCAGCGGTGGAGATGGCACGGCGCCAGCTCGACGGCGGCAGATTGCCGGAGGTCGGCGGCCAGAAACCGCACCTGATGGTTACCGTCGACATGGCGACCCTGGCCAAGGAGCCTGGTTCACGGGCAGCGGAGCTGGAATGGGCACAGCCGATACCTGCCGAGACCGCGCGCCGGCTCGCTTGCGACTGCACGATCACCCCGGTGTTCCGCGGCGCCGAGTCGCACCAGGTCGCTGCCGGCGTTAGCAGTCGGGTGATTCCGCCTTCGATGCGTCGCGCCTTGATCGTTCGCGACAAGCACTGCAGGTTTCCGGGTTGCGACCGCCCGGTGGCATGGACAGATGGCCACCACCTCAAACACTGGGCGGACGGCGGACCGACGCTGCCTTTCAACCTGGCCCTGTTGTGCGGGCGGCATCACTATCGAACTCACGAAGAGGGGTGGCGGCTGGAATGGGGCGCCGATGGCGAGCTGGTCGCGATCCCGCCCTAGTGCCTTCGGACAATCAACCTACTTCTGTTTGAGGTGCTGCATTAGGCGCTTGGCGGAGCTGCGTCGCTGTCCTCTTCGTAGCCCAGGATCGGGCGCAGCCAACGTTCGACCTCGGTGACCGGCATCGACTTGCGGCGCGCGTAGTCGTCGACCTGATCCCGGCCGACCTTGCCCACCATGAAGTACCGCGAGTCTGGATGCGCGAAGTACAACCCGGCGACCGCGGCGGTCGGGGTCATCGCGCCAGACTCGGTCAGCTCCATCCCGATCGAGCGCGCATCGAGCAGATCGAACAGGGTGCGCTTCTCCGAGTGGTCTGGGCACGCGGGATAGCCGAACGCCGGGCGGATGCCCCGGTACTTCTCGCCGATCAGCTCCTCGCTCGAGAGCTTGGGCCCCTTCTCGTACCACGTGCGCCGAACCACCTCGTGGAGGTACTCGGCAAACGCCTCCGCCAGGCGGTCGGCCAGGGCCTTGACCATGATGGCGTGGTAGTCGTCGAGCTCCGCAGTGAAGCGTGCCGCCAGCTCATCCACACCCAGACCAGCTGTGACCGCGAACGCGCCAATATGGTCGCCCTCGGGCGCCACGAAATCGGCCAGCGAGTAATAGGGCTTGTCGTCGCCGTGGTCGACCTGCTGGCGCAGCATCGGAAAGCGAACGCTGTTGGCGAGGACGACGTCGTCGCACTCCGCTCGGGCCGGCCAGAATCCGTAGACCCCTTTCGCGCGCAGCCAGCCCTTGCTCTGGATTTCGTCCAGCAGCTCTTGCCCGTGGCTGAAGAGCTCACGCGCGGATGCACCGTACTTGGGGCTCTCGAGAATGGCCGGAAACTTGCCCTTGAGCTCCCATGCGTGGAAGAAGAAAGTCCAATCGATGTACTCGCGCAGCTCGGACAGTTTCGGCTCGATCATGCGCGTCCCCGTGAACGGAGGTACCGGAAGGTCGCCGAAATCGAGTCGCGCTCGTTTCGCTCGCGCTTCACCCAGCGTCAGCTGCGGCCGCTTTGCCGTCGTGTGTTGGGCGCGCAGCTTCTCCTGCAGCTCCCTGTTGTCGCGATCGAACGTCAGCCTGCGCTTGTCGTCGAACAGGTCCGACACCACCCCGATCACGCGCGACGCGTCGACCACGTGCACGGTCGAGCCCGTGTACGAAGGCGCAATACGTACCGCTGTGTGCTGTTTCGAAGTGGTGGCTCCACCGATCAGCAGCGGGATGGTGAACTTGCGCCGCGTCATCTCCTTGGCCACGGTCACCATCTCGTCGAGCGACGGGGTGATGAGCCCGGACAGCCCGACAGCATCGGCGCCCAGCTCAATCGCCGTATCGAGAATCTTCTCTGCGGGCACCATCACGCCGAGGTCGTGGACCTCGTAGTTGTTGCAGCCAAGCACCACGCCGACGATGTTCTTGCCGATGTCGTGGACGTCGCCCTTGACGGTGGCGAGCACCAGTTTGCCGCGGACCTGCTGACTGCCAGAAGCCTCTTTCTCAGCCTCCATGAACGGCTGGAGGTAAGCGACTGCGCGCTTCATCGCCCGCGCGCTCTTCACCACCTGGGGCAGGAACATCTTGCCGGCGCCGAACAGGTCTCCGACCACCTTCATTCCGTCCATGAGCGGGCCTTCGATCACAAGGAGTGGCTTGCCGTACTTCAGGCGCGCCTCGTCAGAGTCCGCTTCGATGAACGCGACCTCGCCGTGCAGCACCGCGTACGCGAGCCGATCCTCGACCGGCTTTTCCCGCCACGAAAGGTCAACCTCGCGCTTGGTGCCGCCTCCCGACACGGTCTTCGCGAAGTCGACGAGGCGCTCGGTGGCATCGGGCCGCCGGTCGAAGATCACGTCCTCGACCAGCTCGAGGAGATCCTTCGGGATGTCCTCATAGACAACGAGCTGGCCGGCGTTGACGATGCCCATGTCGAGGCCGGCGCGGATCGCGTGATAAAGGAATGCGGAGTGCATCGCCTCCCGCACCCGATCGTTGCCGCGGAAGGAGAACGACAGGTTGGAGACGCCGCCCGAGATGTGCACCCCCGCGCACCGCTTCTTGATCTCCGATGCAGCCTTGATGAATGCCTTCGCGTAGCCCGCGTGCTCCTCGATGCCGGTCGCTATGGCAAGGATGTTGGGGTCGAAGATGATGTCGTCCGGGTGGTATCCGGCCTTTTCGGTGAGCAGCTTGTACGCGCGCGAGCAAATGTCGACCTTGCGCTCGAGGGTGTCCGCCTGCCCCTTCTCGTCGAACGCCATCACGACCACCGCGGCGCCGTACTCACGAACCAGCTTCGCCTTCTCTAGGAAGGCCTCCTCGCCTTCCTTGAGGCTGATCGAGTTGCACACGCCCTTGCCCTGCAGGCACTTCAGCCCGGCCTCCAGGACCGTCCATTTAGAGCTGTCGACCATGATCGGGATGCGCGCGATCTCGGGCTCGGTGGCGATGAGATTGAGGAAGCGCGTCATCGCGGCCTCGGAGTCGAGGAGGTCGGCGTCCATGTTGACGTCCAGCAGGTTCGCGCCGCCTCGCACCTGGTCGAGCGCCACCACCACCGCGCCCGTGAAGTCGCCAGACTCGATCAGGCGGCGAAACTTCAGAGAGCCGGTGAGGTTGGTGCGCTCGCCGATGACCACAAAGCCGGTGTCGGGCCCGATCTCGAACGACTCTAGGCCGCTGAACCTCGCGCGGGAGACGCGCTGCGGCACCTGTCGTGGCGGCAGGCCCCCGACCGCTTTGCGGATCTGGCGGATGTGTTCGGGAGTGGTGCCGCAGCAGCCACCGGCGGCATTCAGGAAACCGCTTGCTGCGAAGTCGCGCAGGAGCCGGCTCGTGATCGGCGGCTCTTCGTCGTAGCCGCCGAACGAGTTTGGCAATCCCGCGTTCGGATAGCAGGTGACATAGACCGGCGCCACGCGCGACAGCGACTCGATGTACGGCCGCATCTCGGTCGCACCGAGCGAGCAGTTGATGCCCGCGGCGAACGGCTCGGAGTGCTCGATCGAGTTCCACCAGGCCTCGACGGTCTGGCCGGAGAGGTTCCGGCCGCTGCGATCGACGATCGTGACCGAGATGAACAGCGGCAGCTCGGGCGCCACCTCTTTGACGGCCGCGATCGCGGCCTTGGAGTTGAGGGTGTCGAAGATCGTCTCGATGAGGAGGAAGTCGGCGCCGCCGTCGCGCAGCCCGCGTGCCGCCACGGCGTAACCCTCGCGTAGCTGGTCGAACGTCACGTCGCGATACGAGGGGTCCTCGACCTTGGGTGAAAGCGACAGGGTGACGTTGGTCGGGCCGAGCGAACCGGCGACGAACCTGTTCTCGTACTTGTCGGCGGCCTCGCGGGCCAGGCGAGCCCCCTCGAAATTGATCTCGTACGAGAGGTCTTCGAGGCCGTAGTCGGCCTGCGACACGGGGGTCGCGGTGAACGTGTTCGTAGTGATGAGGTCAGCGCCTGCTTCCAGATATTCGCGATGGATGCGGCTGACCACGTCGGGCCGCGACAGGCAGAGGATGTCAACGTTGTTCTTCAGGAGCTTGGGATGGTCGCGGAAACGCTCGCCGCGCCAGTCCGTCTCGGTCAGTCCCTGCCGCTGCAGGAGCACGCCGATCGACCCGTCGAAGATCACAATCCGCTGCTTGAACAGCCGATCGAGACGCTCGCGGACCGAAGGGGCGATCGAGGCGGCGGAGGCCATGTGGACCCTTAAGAGTACCGAGGCGGAGGGGAGATCATTCTCACTCGATCGTGTCGAACCACCACACATCGACCCCGCCAGTCCTTACGGGCGGTGCGCCTTCGATCTGAGTCAGAAAGCTCACGATCGCGTCGTGCCCTGGAGACGGGCCGACAATGATCGCCGTCGCGCCTGACACCTTGAGGTCGGCGACAAACCTGTCGTGAACATCTGTGGTCAAGCTCACGGTCTTTCCGGCATCGAGGTCGTCGAGCACAGATTGCAGGAATGAAGGATGGGGGCCGAGATACGGCCCCGGGGTGAACGCATCGCCTTCGGGCATCTTGAAGCGGTAGTTCGCGACCGCCTGCCAGTACATCGCATCGGTCGACTCCTTGCTGGAGAACGGTGTGACGAGCACCGCGTACCCGGGCGTGATCTTCTCCACGTCGCCGCCGGGCTTGAAGAACTGGGGAACGGCGGCCTGCGCCTTGGGAAATGGAAGAGAAGGCGCGATCACGGCCAGCCCGGCCACCAGGGTGAGGCCTGCCGCAACCCGCCACGGTTGCGCCGCTTTGAAGGCTTGGACGCAAACCCACGCGACGACGATGCCCACGCCGATGAACCCGATTGCCATCAGCCGTCCCGGCAGGGCGCTGCCCATGAGCGGCAGCCAGGCCAGGGCCGTCCAGGGAAGCCAGATCGGAGTGCCATTTCCGTTGATGTGGAGGTGCGGGCCGAGCGATAGCACGGCCACGACCAGCGTCATCAACCCGGTCCAGCGGATGGCCGGTCTGCGCCACCGACAGACGACGACGAGCCCCGCGACGAAGAGCACCAACAGCGGTAGGCCGATGTACGCGTCGTTCTCGGCGGCGTTGCCTGTGAAATGGATAAATCTCGAGGGGACGACGAAAGCGAGCAGGTCGCTGACGTAGACGTCGGTCCGCTGCACGTTGCCGAAGACGCGCTGAGGGCCGAAGAACTGGAAGCCGAGCGGGTACACGGCGATGATCGCGAAAACGAGAAGCGCGGCGCCGGCGGCTTTCGCGGTATCGGGCAGCCTCGCCCGCACTTCGCCGCAGTGCATGAGCGCGAGCAGTCCGACGCCGAGGGCGGCAATAAGCAGAGTCACCGCGAGCAGCTCCTCTCCGGTCAGGAGCTGAAGCGCCGCCGCCAACCCAGCCAGGGCACCGGCAGCTGCCGGATGCATTCGGCGCCGCACGAGGATTTCGTGCCCGAGGATCAGCGCGATGGGCGGGAAGAGCGAAACCACCACGTGCGGATGGCCCGTCGACTGCCCGGTCAGCGCGGGGCTGAACCCGTAGATGAGCCCGGCCACGAAGCACCAGAGCCGGTTTTCGATGAAGCGGCGAGCGCCAAGAAATCCAAGCCACGCTGAAAGCGCGATGCCTGCGGTGAGGAGGACGTTGTAGGCAACCACCGGACCGAAGAGGGCGGTAACCGGCCATAGCACAACGGCCGGGAAGATCATCGATGTGTTCCACATCAGGTTCACGCCGTGCGGGTAAGACAGGTAGTCGGTGAACAGTGGGTTGTGGCCTTGCGCCAGCTCGTGCGGGATCCAGGCGAGGTACCAGATGAACAGCTTTGGATCCTTAGGCTATGCATACTACGCATGCATACTGTGTATGTAATAAGGGAAGTTGTCGCTTAAGTACGGCGTGTTGGGACTCCTATCGGAGGAGCCGCTGCACGGCTATGAGGTGAAAAACCGGTTTGAGGCGATGCTGGGCGGGACCTGGGAAGTCAATATCGGCCAGGTCTACACGACGCTCCAGAGGCTCGAGCGCGACGGTCTCGTACAGCCGGTCGGCGGGCGCGGCGACCGGGGCAAGCTTCTCTACAAGCTTTCCGAATCAGGGCGCAAGGCGCTCACTGAATGGCTTGCTCAGCCGGAGTCCGGCCCGCAGGAGCTGCGTGAGGACATCTACGTGAAGCTTCTGCTCGCGGCCCGCGTCGCGAACGGAGACCTCGGCCCGCTTCTGAGCAGGCAGAAGCGCGCGTACCTGCAGCGCCTGCGGGATCTGAACCAGCTCGAAACCCGAGCCCGTCGGGACGGACGCACCGACCTCGCACGTCTCGTGCGCGGCGCATTACTTCATACGGAGGCTGACATCAAATGGATCGACGAGTTATCCGAAATGGGCATCTCTGGGGAGTCGCAATGAGCGAGCTGGTTCGGCTCACCGACATCACGAAGGTCTACCAGGGAGGCGTCACAGGCGCCTTGAACGGCGTGTCGCTGATCCTGGAGGAAGGCGAGTTCACCGCGGTGATGGGGCCATCGGGCAGCGGGAAGTCCACGTTGCTCAACATGGTTGCCGGCCTCGACCGGCCCACGTCAGGCAGCGTCGTCGTCGCCGGAACAGACCTGGGTCGCCTCGGTGAGGCGGGCCTCGCGCGTTTTCGCCGCGATCGCATCGGCTTCGTGTTCCAGTTCTTCCACCTCCTTCCCAACCTGACCGTGCTCGAGAACGTCCTTATCCCCGCGCAGCTGAGAAGCCGAGTGAGCGCAGAGGCCCCGGGCCGGAAGCTCCTCTCTCAGCTGGGAATTGAGGACATTGCCGACCGCTACCCGGCAAGGCTGAGCGGCGGGCAGCAACAGCGGGTGGCGATAGCTCGCGCGCTGATCAACCAGCCGACGCTATTGCTGGCGGACGAGCCGACCGGGGCCCTCGACACCCGCAGCGGCGATCAGGTCATGGACCTTTTGATGGAGCTGCACCGGCACGGGCAGACCATCTTGCTGGTGACTCACGACGCGAAGCTCGCCACGCGATATGCGGCGCGTGTGATCAGCGTCATGGACGGCCGGATCGTCGACGATGCCAGGCTCGAGACCGCCGAGCGTGAGGCCGCGGATGTGATCCGCGTCCGAGGCGAGGAGACGCGGCGATGATGGCGATCCTCGTCAAGGCGCTGGCCGACCTGCGCCGGCGTCGCCTGCAAGCCGCCGTCATCTTCCTGACGGTCCTCCTGTCCATCGCGACGGGAACCATGGCACTGACCCTGATGTCCCAGACCCGCGACCCTTACCAGACAGCATTCGAGGCGCAGAAAGGCGCCCACCTGCAGGTCGAATTCAACACAGGAACCGACCCCAAGCTCCTCGCGACCACGCCGTCGATCATCGGCGCCTCCGCGTTCGGCGGTCCTTACCCGGCCACCAACCTCCAATTCAAGTACGCAGGCCGGACGTTCTACATGAACACCTTCGGCCGTGACAACCCTGCAGGCGATGTGGAGGTGCTCAACATCACATCGGGCCGGTGGGCGCGCGCCAATGACGAGATCGTTCTGACCAGGTCCTTCTCGGAGCTCAACCACGTGTCCATCGGAGACCACATCACTGTCACGAGCGTTTCTCAAAAGCCGACGCTCACCGTGGTCGGGCAGGTGGTCGACATCGATGAGGGAAGTGCCGACCTCAGCAGTCAACACGCATGGGTGTTGAGCCCTGCCATACCGCTCCTGACGACGCCCGACTCGTCCTTCTATCTGATGGATTACCGCTTCCCCGGCGATCCGACGAGCGCGCAGCTGGCTGGCTACGTCGATGCCCTGAAAGCTGCCCTCCCACCGGGGACCATCACAGCATCTGTGAACTACCTCCTCATTCGCAGCATCTTCAACATCACCAACCAGATCCTCACCGGTGTGCTGGGCGCCTTCAGCGTCTTCGCGTTGGCGGCAACCGTTGCCGTTGTCGCCATTCTCGTGACCGGAATCGTGATCTCGGCCTACCGCGAGATCGGGATCATGAAAGCCGTCGGTTTCACACCCGCAGAGGTCGTTGGCGTCTTCGCATTACAGATCCTCATTCCGGCGGTAGCCGCCTGCCTCGTGGGGATACCGGCCGGCACGCTGTTGAGTCAGCCCTTGCTTGCGAACAGCTCCCACGCTCTCGGGCTGGCCTACGTGCCCACCTTCTCCATCGGCCTGGACCTGCTCGTGCTCGGCGGCGGGCTGGCTGTGGTCACCGTGGCCGCCGTGCTGCCAGCGCTGCGGGCCGGCCTACTCAAGCCAATCGTGGCGATCGCCAACGCAACGGCGCCCCGGGGCGTCAGCGGGCGGTCGTTGAGACGGCTTGGGGCGCGACTGGGGTTGCCGCGGGCGATCGTGCTAGGGATCGGAGATGTATTCGCGCGGCCGTTTCGCGCAATTCTCACCGTGGCTACGGTCCTTATCGGAGTAGCGACCGTGGTGGTGGCGATCGGTCTGCCGCGCAGCTTTTTGCTCATCAACAACAGCGAGACCGGCGCCGGACACTATCAGGTCGTCGTGGGCCGGAGCGCAGCCTATCCCGACGCGGATGTGATGCGGATCTTGAATGCGCAGCCGGAGACGGCGAGCGTGGTCGGCATCGGCTACCAGAACGTGGTCGTTCCAGGAATCCCGGACCCGGTCAATACACGCGCGTTCCGAGGCGACTCGTCTCGGGTCGGGTTCATGTTGATCGCCGGACGTTGGTTCTCGGCGCCTGGCGAGGTGCTCGCCCCCAGAGGATTTCTCCAGGACGCCCACCTCAAGATCGGCGACAGCTTCACGGGCGTCGCTAATGGCCAGGCTCTTCAACTTCGCGTGGTTGGCGAGACCTATGACATCAACAACCTCGGCCATTCGCTCTTCATGGACCTGGCGACGATGGCTTCGGTTAAGCCGGCGGTCGAACCGTTTACTTACGACATCACGCTGGCGCCGGGCTCCGATGTGGGCACTTACGTCCGGCGGGTGTCCTCTGCGGAACCTGACTTGATCGACGTGCGGCCGGCCGACACCTCGGTCATTGCTCCGGTCAAGATCATCGACACGGTGCTGCTGGTGATCGCCGCGGTTCTGGCTTTGATCGCGATTGGCGGCATCTTCAACACCCTGCTGCTGAACACACGTGAGAAGGTGCAGGACACCGCGACCCTGAAGGCCGTGGGCATGAGCCCGCGACAGGTCATGGTGATGGTCGCGGCGTCAGCTGCCCTTCTGGCGCTGGTCGGTGGTCTGATGGCGATGCCCGTGGGCCTGTACGCGCATCACGTGCTGAACGACGCCATCAGCAGCTCGGCGGGTAACGCCACCCCGCCGGGAGCATATGGGGTCTTCAACCCGCTTGAGCTGGTTTTGATCCCGATGCTGGGCGTGGCGGTGGCGATGGCCGCGGCCCTGATACCGGGGCGATGGGCGGCGCGCACGAATGTGGTGGAGGTGTTGCACTCCGAATGATCGAGGCCTCATGGCGCAATGTCGGTCGGACCTCCGCGTGGGCTTGCGGTGGCCTGGTGATCGTGGGCGGAGCTCTCGTGACGACCGTCAGCGTCGGCATCCCACCGACGGAACCCGACCTCGCGAAGCACTACAGCTACATACGAGAGGTCTGGCCCGCGCTCTACATCTCCTTCCTGCTCTTCATGGTTGCGTTCCTAAGCCTGGCGCCACTTGGGCTGGTGCTGCGGGAGTTCTTCGGGCGGACCCTGCGCAGCGAACTGCTATACGCGTCATTCTTTGCCGCCGCGTTACTCGGAGTCATCTGGATGCTGGCCCAGGCAGGTTCTGCGCAGGCGGTCGCGCGTGACAGCGCAGGTCTCAGCACCCCGGATCTGAATGTGCTCGGGGCTTCGTCAAGCATCTGGTCGGGCGTGATCAACTGGCTTCAGCGGGGCTTTCTCTTGTTTGCCAGCCTCGGGGTCTACTGGACTGGGCGCATCGGGCTTGGGCAGCGCTCGATGCCTCGTGGGCTGGCCTGGGTCAGCGTTGTCATGGCCGGCTTGCCCTGGCTTGGGCTGGCAACACTCATCCTGCGCGATCTCGGCATCCTCCTACCGGAAGCGGTGGGATCGTTCATTCTCGCTCTGGTGGCGCGGATGGCTCTCGTCTGGGCCGGCTGGTTGGGCTTGGCCCTCGGTCGCCCGACTTAGATCCTGTATATTCAGCACGTACTGAATATGCAGAACGCAGTCGGGGCAGCAGCGTGAACAAGGCCCAGCGCGGTTTCGTCGAGGGCTTCGGCCACCTCTACGCGCGGTACGGAGTTTCGATCACATTCGGACGCCTATTCGGCTTGCTGCTCGTCAGCGATGGGCCGCTGAGCCTGGACGACATCGCGGACATCCTCAGCATCAGCAAGAGTGGCGCCAGCGTGGCCGCGCGCGAGCTCGAACGAGCCGGCGTGATCAAACGTCATGGCACTCCAGGAAGCCGGCGGATCGTCTACGAGGCGGTCGACGACATGGAGCCGACCTTTACCGCGACCTTCATGGGGGTCCGTGATTCGCTAAACCTGCTCAAGCGCGAGGAGACGTCGCTTGCCGAAGGGAAGGGCAAGCACCGCGTTCGCGAGATGCGGGAGCTGCATGAGTTCTGGCTGCGGGAGAGCGAGGGAATCCTCGAACGGTGGCGCAACAGGAGGGAGCGATGACAGTCGCAATCAGCACCAGGGGTTTGACGAAGGACTACGGCGGCGGACGTGGCCTGTTCGACCTGGAGCTCGAAGTCGAGGAGGGCGAGGTCTTTGGTTACCTGGGGCCTAACGGCGCCGGCAAGACCACGACCATCCGGCTGCTGATGGGAATGATCCATCCGACCCGCGGGTCCGCAACCATCTTCGGCCGCGACTGCCAGAAGCAATCGGTGGAGGTGAAGAGCTACGTCGGCTACGTGCCCGGCGAGCTGCCAAACTTCGGCGGGCTGCGTGGCAGCGAGATCGTCGCCTACATTGCGGGCCTGCGGGGCGGGGTTGACGAGAAGGTCGTCCAGGAGATCTGCAAGCGCTTCGAGCTCAACCTGAGCCAGCGATTTCGCGAATACTCGCGCGGCACGAAGCAGAAGCTGGCGATCCTTCTGGGCTTCATGCACCGGCCTCGCGTCCTCATCCTCGACGAGCCCACCGGTGGGCTCGACCCGCTCAACCAGCAGGAGTTCTACAAGATGTGCCGCGAGGCCAAGGAGCGGGGCGCCACCGGGTTCCTCTCCTCACACATCCTGTCGGAGGTCGAGCACATCAGCGACCGAGTGGGCATCATCCGGTCCGGGCTCCTGATCAGGACGGCGAGCCTTGCCGACTTGCACGACATCCGCGTCCACCAGGTGGAGATCGAATTCGCGGGACCGCCGCCGGTGGATGCGATCCGCGCCGCGGAAGGGGTCGACCACCTCGAGGTGGATGACCATCGCATGCGCTGCACTGTCCGCGGCAGTTTCGCGCCCTTGATGCGCGCCCTCGCAGGCAGCGAGGTGGTCAACCTCAGCAGCCATGAACCCAGCCTCGAGGAGCTCTTCCTCACGTATTACCGCGAAGGCGATCAGCCTGCTCTTGCGTCGGCGGGTGCCGCCAGGGAGGTCTGACGTGTTGCGGATCACGCTGCGCCTGCAGCGGTTCGGCCTGATCGCAATGAGCGCGTTCGGCGTGTTCTACGGGTCGTTCCAGGCTGCCGCATACAATTCGGCCGCGGGCACGACCACCGCCTCGCGCGCCGCATTCGGCCACGAGATCGAAGCGTTCGGCCGCTCGCTGACGTACCTGCTGCCGATCCCACAGCGCCTCGACACGCTTGGCGGCTACGCGGACTGGCGCATTTATGGCGCCCTGCCCCTCCTGTTCGGGTTCTGGGCGCTGCTGTCCGCGAGCGGGGCCGTCCGCGGCGATGAAGAGCGAGGCTTGCTCGAGGAGTGGTCCAGCGCCGGCGCCGGGCCCTGGCGCTACGTGTGGTCGCGACTCGCGGGATTTTTCATCGCTGCGACGGTGGCGGTGGCGGCTACGTCAGCCGCGTTCGCCGTCGGTGCCGCGGGCGCTGGACTCCAGCTCGACCGGGCCGCGCTGGTCGAGCAATCGGTGGCGGTCCTTGCCGTGACGCTTGCCTGCTACGCGATCGTCCTGGTCGCGGCGCAGCTTCCCACCACTCGAAACGCGGCGGCCGGCCTGGGTGGTGGGGTGCTTGCGGTGATGTTCTTCGTCGACAGCTTCGGCCGCACGGTCGACAGCCTCAAGCCCGTCGCGGCCCTGATCTCTCCTTTCTACTACTACGACCGGAGCAACCCCCTGGTGCCCGGCGGCTCGTTTGACGTGGGGGCGACAGTGGGTCTAGTAGTGGCCTCGCTGGTGCTGACCGCGCTGGCGACGTGGTTGCTGCAGACCAGGGATCTGGGCGCGCCGCTGGTTCGCCGCCGCTCGAGGGACGCGCCCTTCACCGACCGGCCCTCGCAGAACCCGCTGCTCCGTATTCCGGTGATTGCAGGCGTATACGAACAGCGGGTGGGCATCGTCGCATGGGCGGTCGGCACGTCGGTGGGAGCGGTCTACCTGGCCTCCACCGGGAGGTCGATCGTCGACACCCTGGTCAACGGTTCAAGCGCGTTCCGCGCCTACCTGACGTTTGCGGGTCACGGGGATCCATACGTGGCCCTCACCGGATACTTCTGGTACGGCATCTTTCTGACGCTGCTTGCCGTGTTCGCGATCACCCAGGTTGCCCGCTGGTCTGCCGACGACAACGAGGGCAGGCTGGAAACGGTTCTCAGCGCACCCGTCTCGCGCACCAGGGTCGTCATCGAGCGGGCGTTGACACTGCTCGCGGACACGATCGTGCTCGTGACGCTGAGCTCGACCGTGTTCTATCTCTCCGCGCATGCCGCGAGCATCAACATCCGGGCGGGTGACGTCATTGCAGCTTCGGCGCCGCTCGTCCCATTCACGATGAGCTTTGCCGCGGTGGGCGCCCTGCTGGCAAGCCGGGTGCCGCGCGCCACCGTTGCCGTGCTGGCGACGCTTGCGTTTTTGAGCTACCTCGTCGCGCAGGCTGGCCCGCTGCTCAAGTTCCCCGACTGGGCCATGAAGCTGTCCATCTTTTCGCTCTATGGCACCCCGCTGACGTCGGGCATCGAGTGGACAGGACTGTGGATCATGCTGGCGATCACCGTTGCCGGCTTCGGGGCCGGCGGCGTTCTCATGCAGCGGCGCGATGTGGGCGCGTAAGTAAGACCGCGCAGGACCTCGATGGTCGATCCAGCCGGCGCGCAAGTGGGGTCGCGCGTCTTCTTTATATGTGAGGTCGGCGCTTCCCCCGGTCGATCGGCGGGCATGGATTTCCATGACGGCAATTCATGGAATTTGACGATGGTGGGCTGCTGCTCGACCCCCTAGCCTGGACGCTGGAGACATGACGGAGAAAGTGGAAAGCCGACACAGGCCGGCACTTGCCTCCGTCGAGCATTCCCGGGCACGACATTCGGTTGAGGATCCCGGTGAC
>WNEZ01009157.1_pt1 | contig 13908 bp, 13 predicted proteins | sample 5400521 | NCBI WGS metagenome assembly WNEZ01 (sample SAMN13153339, study PRJNA577476) | soil metagenome | isolation source: 120 cm saprolite under Douglas fir tree site 2 hole 1 replicate 1 | place: USA:California | collected 2015-04-18 | reverse complement strand
GCCAGGACGAAACCTTTCCGTACGCAGGCTGGAGCACCAAATCATCGACTCTCGCATCGACCTTCGCCGCCGGACCGGCCTTCCGATCAATTTCTTCGCCTACCCGTACGGTTCCTTCGGACATCACACCCTGATGACCGTCGAGCGGGCTGGATTTCGGGGAGCAATGTCCGTCTCCAAGGGCGATAACTCGCGATTCCAAGTGACGCGAAAAAGCATTCACCGCGGCGGCACCTCGACATTCCAAGACGATCTGGTCCATGCATTTGGAGGGGCGCCGCTCTAGGTTGTGAGCGAGGCGACCTCCCACCCCGCGCAACCAACGGCGATTTCGTCCGTGGCGCATGCGTCCCCGGCACAGCACTGGATGTTCATCCAGCTGTTGCTCTGGGCGATCGGCACCCAACTCGATGAGGCGATGGCTTCGGTTGGACTGGTCGGCTGCGCGGTGGCGGTCGCCATTGACTCGATCGGCAACCGCCGTTTTATCGGGTCGAGTCTGCTGCGCTGGAAACCCCTTCTCGCGTTCGTGGGCTGGGCATTGCTCGCGCCATTGTGTCTCGGCAGAGTCCCCACCGGAGCGGGTGTCGCTCGCGTCATCGATTGGCTGGGCGTTCCGATCGCCGCCTACGCGTTCGGGGCAGTGACCAGGATCCAGCGAATCTGGATTGCGGTGATCGCCGGTTCGGTCTTCCTGGTTTCGTGTGCGTTGGCCGGCCTGCAGCATCTTGGATTTTGGCCCTCTCGAGAGCTCTTTGCGCCGCTGTCCTGGACGCGAATCGCCTTTCACCGGGTTTACGAGCGGGTCCCGGGGATCGAAAACCGCTTCATGGGGGGCGGACTGCTGTTTCACCGGCTCAAGTTTGCGCACCTTGGGGGGCTCGCCGTCCTGGTCTCGCTGGTTTGGGCTTTCCACGCCCCGCGAACGTCCTTGAGGCTGTACGCGGCAATCGTCTGCGCGATCGGATTCCTATCGGTCATCTTCTTTCCCTACGCCCGAGCTGCCGCCGTGGCACTGTTGCTCAGCGCTCTGTTGACGGCGGCCTGGCTCGCCCGCCGAAGGCGAGCGGTGGCGATTCTAGCCGTGGTCACCTTGGCGATCTCCCCTCTGCTTCTGATCTACAACCCGCCGCTTCGCGCCCGATTCATTTCGGCTTCCAGCGACTCGGGGAGTGGGAACCGCCTGGCGCTGGTCAAGGCCGGCGTGGCAGCCATTCACGCCCACCCTGTGGTTGGAATGGGGTTGGGCCAATTTCGACCCTCCAAGTTCGCCATGCCCGGTGCGCCTCCCGATGTTCTGGAGCATCCTGGAAAAGCCCATAATCAATTCATCTCGATGGCGGCGGAAATGGGAGTACCCGGGCTGGGCCTTTTTTTGTGGTTGCTGATTTGGCTGGCCCTGAAGATGGGAATCAGGCAGGCCCAGGGGCTCGCCGGGACGAGCGCCTTGCTGTTCTTCTGTCTGTTGTCACTTTTTCACGACCCGCTCTACCACGCGGAGTTTTCGATGGGCCTGGTGCTGGTGCTGGGGGCGGCGATGGCGCAGGTAGACGAGCCTCAACCCAGACTGGTCCCGCGCATCCCGATATCCCGCCGGTAGTGCATTCCTCGAAAGTGAAGCCTGGCAATGGCGCCGTATGCCGTTTCCCGAGCCGCAGACAGCGTGGAGCCCGAGGCGCAAATGGACAGGACCCGGCCGCCCGCCGTCAGATAATGCCCGCCCTCCAGGCGGGTGCCACCGTGAAACACGGTGGCCTCGCTGCCGACGGCGTCGAGTCCCTCGATCCGGTCGCCGATCCGCGGCGCCTGGGGATATCCCTCAGCGGCGAGCACCACGCACAAAGACACTCCCCGACCCGCGGAGAGGGGGCGGGGTGAGAGGTTGCCCTTCGCACAACTGGCGAGCAGCGGCAGCAAGTCCTGATCCAGGATCAGCATCAGCGCCTCAATCACCGAGAGTTCCGGTCCTTCCAATCGCTCTTCGACCAGGAGGCGTTTGGATGCGATGCCCAGCGAAGCCAGGGCTCGAACTGCCCGCACCGCTTCATCGCCGTTGTTGGCGATGATCACGCCCTTCCCTGCCGCAAGCCCGTCCGCCTTGATCACCGCCGGACCCCGCCCGCGCACGAAGGCTTCTGCTTCGGCGGTCGATTCAAAAACGGTCGAATGTGGCGTCGCTACCCCCGCAGCGGCCATCACCTCCTTGGCAAACACCTTGGAACCTTCGAGAGCCGCCGCTGCCGCACTCGGCCCGAACACGGCGACCCCTGCTCCGCTTAGAGAGTCGGCGATTCCCTTCACCAAGGGCGCCTCCGGACCCACCACCACCAGATCGATCCCACTGTTCCGAACCCACCCGAGTACTGCCCGATGATCGTCGAGGTTCAGCGGAACGTTGCGGGCAAGCCCCGCAGTTCCGGGATTTCCCGGGGCGCAAAACAGGCCGGTGAGCAGTGGACTCTGGCCGATTTTCCAGGCGAGCGCGTGTTCCCTGCCCCCGGAACCGAGAACCAGTACCTTCACACCCTTCTCCCTGGCGGGCTCAATGGCGAAAATGCCGGACGCCAGTGAAGACCATCGCCATTTCGTGCTCGTCCGCCGCCGCAATCACTTCCGCATCTCGCACCGATCCGCCGGGCTGCACAGCGGCTGTGGCACCCGCGCGAGCCGCCTCGTCCAGGCCATCGCGGAAAGGAAAGAAGGCGTCTGAGGCCACCGCGCTTTCCTTGAGAGCGTCCCCGCCCCGACTGGAGGCGATCTTCACGGAATCCACGCGGCTGGTCTGCCCTCCCCCGACCGCCAAAAGCTTATCCTCCCGGGCGAAGACGATGGCGTTGCTCTTCACATGCTTGCAGACCCGCCATGCAAATCTCATCGCGGCCATCTCCCGGTCGGTCGGCGGTCGGCGGGTCACCACCTTCCAGTCCATCGGAGGCTCAATCAGGTCTGGCTGCTGCAGCAGAAGACCCCCGGAGACGCTGCGAGCCTCGAGCATCGAATCCGCTTCACCCGCGGGCACGGCGAAAGGTCCGGCTTCCAGCAATCGCAGGTTCTTCTTGGCGCGCAGGGTGGCCAGGGCTCCCTCCAAGTAGGAGGGCGCAATCACCGCCTCGATGAAGCTCTCGATGAGCGCTTCGGCCGTTGCCTGATCGACCTCGCGATTGAGCGCAACGATCCCTCCGAATGCAGAGACTGCATCCACGCTCCGCGCAATCCGATAGGCATCTGCCAAGCGGTCTGCCAGGGCCACTCCGCAGGGCGAATTATGTTTGACGATGGCGGCGCAGGGCCTTTCGGGAAACTCCAACAGGAGCCGGAGAGCGGAGTCGAGGTCCAGCAGGTTGTTGTACGAGAGCTCCTTGCCCCCCACCACGCGAGAGAAGGCGACCGTGGGGCCGCCTGGACGTTGGTACGAGCGGTAGAAGCTCGCCCGCTGGTGGGGGTTTTCGCCATATCGGAGCTCCTGCACCTTTTGAAAGGCTAGCGAGAGCTCCCCGGGAAAATCCTCGCCGGCCACCTTCGAGAGGTAGGACGAAATCGATGCATCGTAGGCGGCGGTGTGACCAAACGCTTTGCGCATCAGGCGCCGGCGCAATGCCATGGACGTGACGCCGGCCTGACTCAGCTCCTCCAGCACCGCACCGTAGTCGGCGGGATCGATCACCACCGTGACGTGGGCAAAATTCTTGACCGCTGCCCGAACCATTGCCGGGCCACCGATGTCGATCTGCTCGATCACCTCGGACTCCGAGGCGCCGGATTGAACCGCTTTCCTGAACGGATAGAGGTTGACCGCCACCAGCGAGATCGGCTCGATCCCCGTTCGTTGAAGATCGGCTTGATCCTCAGGCAGATCCGGCCGGGCCAAAATACCGCCGTGAATTCGGGGATGAAGGGTCTTGACGCGCCCGCCAAACACCTCCGGGCTCTGAGTATGTTCCGAGACCTTGCCGGCCGGCACTCCCGCTTTGCGAAGATGCTCGAGCGTCCCCCCAGTCGAAAGGATCGTGAATCCGAGCTTCACCAAGCCTTCGGCAAAGGGGACGATTCCTTGCTTGTCGGAGACGCTCAACAGGGCCAACACGGAAGAGCAACCTTTTCCAATCAGGGGGCCGCTGGGTCTAACCATTCGACTGTCGAAGTGTCAACGAGCCGCGCTAAATCTCCTACCCTGTCGCCGCCCGCCGACAACCCGGTCGAGATGGGATGGCAAGCGCGACGTAATTTGATTTCAGGTATATCTTCGCCTCATGCCGGGTTGCTCATGGTGCGGTCGCACCTTGGAAATCGTGGGGAATCAGGTGGGCCGTCGGGATATCTGCCCGGGGTGTGGCGCCGATCTCCGCTCCTGCCGAAATTGCCGCCACTTCGACTTGAGCGCCCCCAAGCAATGCAAGGAGCCCTTCGCCGAGGTTCCGGAGGATAAGGACGAGGCCAACTTCTGTGAGTTTTTCCAGATCGGCGAAGGGGGGATGTCCGCGCAACACAGCCGCGATGAGCTCTTCGCCGCCGCCGAGTCCCTGTTCCGAAAGAAGTAAGCCTAGCGGGACCTACCTTCAGAGGTCCGAAAGCTTGGCGATGATCTCCTTCATGATTTCCGAGGTCCCCGCCCCAATGGTGATCAGTCGCACGTCCCGCCAGGCACGGGCGATCGGCGTCTCCTCGATATAGCCCATCCCCCCGTGGAACTGCTGGCAGTCGTAGGCGACCTTCTGCGCCAGGTCTCCGGCGAACAGCTTGGCCATCGAAATTTCCCTGACCGCCTCTTCCTTCCGATCGTAGAGGTCGACCGCATGATAGGTGAGCCGCTTGGCTGCCTCGATCGCCGTCAGATGCTCGACGAACTTGTGCCTCCAGACCTGGAATTTGATGATCGGGCGTCCAAACGCCTCGCGTTCGTGGCCGTAGCCAATGGCATCGCTCACCATCTGCTCCATCCCGGACACGGTGGTGATCGCCCCCACCAGGCGCTCGCTCTGGAAGTTGCGCATGATTTGATAGAAGCCTTCGTTCACCGGGCCGAGGAGGTACCGCGCCGGAACCCGGCATCCCTCGAAGAAGAGGATCGCCGTATCCGATGAGAGGTTGCCGACCTTCACCGCCAGGGTGATGAAGTCGGCCCGCGTGCCATTGGTGATCCACATCTTGGACCCGTCGATCACGTAGTCGTCGCCAACGCGCCGCGCGGTAGTCTTGATACTCGCCACGTCCGAGCCACAGCTGGGCTCGCTGATCCCCAGTGCGCCGATCTTCTCGCCGCGAATGGCCGGGGCCAGAAACTCGCGCTTTTGCTCGTCGGTCCCCATCTGATCGATGAGCAGCGTGGCCATCTGGGCCTGGACCAGGAGCGCCATGTTCACGCCCGCGTTTCGGCTGCGCACCAGCTCCTCGCAGAGGACCACCACGTACCAGTAGTCCAGGCCGCTGCCCCCATGGCTCGGATCGAAGTTGATCCCCAATAGGCCCAGCTCTCCTGCTCTCTTGAAAACGTCGGCGGGAAAAAGGCCAGCCCGATCCCACTCCAAGGCGTGGGGCGCCAGCTCCTTTTCCGCGAAGGACCGGACCGTCCCGCGAAAGGCCTGATGTTCTTCGGTGAAAGGAGAAAGCATGGTCGGTGCCAATCGCTGATGCTGCGCGGCTGCATAGCAGGCGGACCTCGCAGGAACAAATCGGGCGTGCTCTCAGAGGATCTGGTCGATCTCTTCGGCCGAGAATCCGGCCTCGCGCAGGATTTCGACGCCGTGCTCTCCCAGAGCCGGCGCCGGCGTGGGTGGCCGGCGTCCGATCGGAAGGGGGGTCCGAAGATGCGTGGACGACCTGCCGTTCCCTTCCTCCAGTTGCATCAGCAACCCGCGCGCCTTCAGCAGAGGGCCGTTCAGGACTTCCTGGTCTTCCAGCACCGGTTCCACGCAAAGGTCCGGATCCGACAGCTGAGAGAGCCACTCCGACAAAGGCTTCTGAAGAAAAATGTCGGCGAGCGCGTTCTTGACCTGCTTTTCGCCATCGGGTGAACCATCCGCGCGGTCCAAGAGGTCCAATCGATTCAGGCGCTGGCAGAGGGCGCCAAAGAATTTCGGCTCCAGGGCCCCTACCGACAAGTAGCGACCGTCAGCAGTGCGATAGATGTTGTAGCAGGCGAACCCTCCATTGAGTCGGCCCCGGCCGCGGAGGAAGGGAGCGGCATCCTTCCCCAGGAGCAACTGCTCGCCGAGGGACGCGTGCAAGAACGCCAGCGAGCTATCCGCCAGCGCCACGTCGACGTATCGGCCCCGTCCGGTACGGCCTCGCTCGTGGACGGCGCTCAGAATGCCGACCACTGCCAAAAGGCTACCGGCCACGTCGGCGATCTGAACACCTGGAAGCGCGGGAGGTCCTTCGGCTGGCCCGCCATACCCAAGGACGCCGCTGCGAGCAATATAGTTCAAATCGTGTCCCGACCTCAGTCGGTCGGTTCCGGTCTGGCCGTACCCGGAAATCGAGCAGTAGATGAGCCTGGGGGTTTCCTTCGCCAAGCGCTGATGCCCGAGGCCGAGCCTCTCCATCACCCCCGGCCTAAATCCCTCCACCAGGACGTCATAGCTGAGGACCAGTCTTCGGAACGCGTTGCTGCCTTTTTCGCTCTTGAGATCCAGCGCAATCGATCGCTTGTTGCGGTTGAGAACCTCGAACATCGCGCCGCGGTCGCCCCGCAGCGGCGGAATATGCCGAAGGTAATCGCCCAGCTCTGGCTCCTCGAGTTTGTCCACCCGAGCGCCCAGATCGGCCATCAGAAGGCTTGCGTACGGACCTGGAAGCAGGCGGGAGAGGTCGAGGATGCGAAGATCGCTGAGCGGAAGCTCCGACGAATCGCTCACGGGTCGCGCTACGAGAGCAGCTTGCCCAGCTTCATCGCCAAGCCCATGTCCATCGGTTTGAACTTGAGCTTGCCCTGCATCGCCGCCATCTGTGCATTGAGTTGCTTCTGCCGGATTTTCACGAAGTCCTGATCGCTCACCGTGATCGTCATCTTCGGCGAGCCCTCGGCGCCGCTCTTCACCCAGTCCGAGCTTTTGGTCAAATCCATGGTCCAGGTCCCGCCCTGCTCGCCGGTGATGACGAAGTGAATAATCGCGTTGATGTCCCTGGCCAGCTCTGGCTTGCCCTTGAGCAAGCTCGGAATTTCATTCTCCAGAATCGTCTTTGCCGTCATCTCTGCCATGTTTTCGCTTTCGAAGTGGATGTCAGTTCCTGACGTGGCGCGGACCGTATCGGCCACCGCATGGCCGCGTCAAGCGTTGATCAAACCCTTGCCCATCTCTCTGCCGGCGCGGACCGAGCGACGGACGAGATTCAACAGCTCCTTCAACTCGAATGGTTTGGCGAGGTGACTGACGGCCCCGATTTCTCGGGCCTTACTGCCGACATTCCGATCCGCGCTCAACACCACGATTGGTACCTTCGCACACTCGGGTCGCTTCCGCATTTGCTGCGAGAACTCGAACCCATCCATCACCGGCATCATCAGATCGAGCAGGATCAGATCCGGAGGAGTGGGAGTGAGCTGAGCCAGTGCTTCTTGACCATTTCGCGCCCCACGAACAGCGAAGCCCTCCGCCAGTAAAATGTCCGAAAGCGCCTCCAGGATGTCCGGATCGTCATCCACCACCAGGATCACCATTTCAGAGCTCTGCTCGGAATTCGCCGCCCTGGTGGACTCCATCGCTAACCCCATCGCACTCCAATCCTCGCTCAATCGCCGACCAAACGACAAATCCGTGCCCAAGAAACGTCGTTTTCGCGAAGGATCAACCTGCACACGCCGCGGCACATCGGCGAAAAGCCTGCGGTCGGCTGCATGCTGACCGCCCCACCCGGCTAACGCGCGGCGGCACCGAGTCCGGCGCGCAGGGCTGAATTTTGAGGGTAGCGGCGCTTCACGACTTCCCCGGGAAGTGCGCCTGGGGGTGCAACGTGTTACTGAGATGAGGATGGGTTGCTGGCGACTCAGTCCGGCGACGGGTATATTGGCCCAGCAACCGAAGGAGAAACCTATGGGCGGTCTAAGAATGGGCGAGCTGCTGATCATCCTCGTCGTCGTGCTGATTCTCTTCGGTGCGGCGCGACTTCCGCAATTGGGTTCCTCGCTGGGTCAGGCGATCAAGAACTTCAAGCGGGGCTTCTCGATCGAGGACGAGCCGCCCAGCTCGGGTGGGAAAGACCAGGCGACTCTTTCGGAGAGGCCTGGGCTGGAACCGAAGGACGCCGATCGAACGGTGAAGTCCTCTTCGAAGCTAGGCTAAGGGGTCCTCCGACCGGCCTACTCGAGCTTTTCGTCGTACATTCCATCGAGGATGGACGCGTATCGCTGGGAGCAGATCTTGCGCTTCACCTTCAAGGTGGGAGTAAGTTCTCCCGATTCCTGGCTGAAGTCGTGGTCCATTAATGCGAAGCGCTTGATCGACGCGTAGGGAGGCTGATCGGCGTTGACCTGGTCCAGAACCGCCTGCACCGCCTGCCGTATCTCCGGCGCGCGGCTCATCGCCGCATAATCGGTGAACGTCCTTCCCTTCTCTTCGAGCAGCTTTCGCCCCGCCTCTTCGCTCACCGAGAGGAGCGCGGTGAGGTACTTCCTCTTGTCTCCATAGACCATCGACTGGCTGATCAGTGGAAAAGTCTTCAGGACATTTTCCAGATTTTGCGGCGGCACCTTTTTTCCGCCCGCGGTGACGATGATGTCCTTCTTGCGATCGGTGATGCGAAGGTAACCATCCCCATCCAGCTCCCCGATGTCGCCGGTGTGGAACCAGCCGTCGGATTGCAGGACCTCCTCCGTGGCGGCCGGGTTCTTGTAGTAGGCCTTCATCACGCCAGGACCTCGAACCAGAATTTCGCCATCCGGTGCAATCACCAACTCGGTGCCGGGAACGGCTGGTCCCACCGTCCCGACCTTGATCTTGCTCGGCAGGTTGACACAGGTCGCCGCGGACGTTTCGGTCAGGCCATACCCTTCCAGGACCTTGAATCCGAGCAGCTCAAAGAAGAGCGCGATCTTGCTGGAGAGGGGGGCACCCCCGGAGATGAACAAGCGCAAGTTGCCACCCAATTTTTGCTGCAGCGTTTGCGCCACTTTGGAAAACACCAGGTGCCTGGCCAGCGAAAAACCGAGCGAAGAATATTCTTTCCCCTGCTTTTTCGCGGCGGCATATTCATCGAACAGTTTCATCGCCCAGCGAAACAGCTTTCCTTTCATTCCTGGCGCGGTGGTTCCGCTGGCCGACACGTTGTTAAAAACCTTCTCGAAAACCCTCGGCACTGCGGGCAAAATCGTCGGATGAGTTTCGGCAAGATTTCCGATCAGCTTGTCGATCGACTCGGCGAAGATCATCCGGAATCCCATTCCGAGCCACGTCGCTTTGACCACCTGGGCGAAGGAGTGCGCCAGCGGCAGAAACAGCATCACCGAATCGTCCCCTAGCATCAGTCCGATCCGCGAGACCGCGGTCGCCTCGTAGGTCCAGTTCCCATGAGTCAGGACGACTCCTTTGGGATCGCCGGTGGTACCGGAGGTGTAAATGAAGCAGCTCGGATCCTCTGCCTTCACCTGAGCCACCCGCGACTCGAATGCAGAAGAATCGGCGGACTGCTCTCCCTGCCGAACCAGGTCGGCTAGCGTCCGTTCCCGCGAGCCCGAGGCCTCACCCTCCAGGACGACCACCTTTTTCAACAGGGGGCAGTCCTGAGCCTTTTGGCGGATGCGGGTGAGTCGACCGGGTTGCTTCGCCTCCTTCTCGTCGTTGTCGACGAAGAGCAGTGCGGCTTCGGAGTTATTGAGAATGTAGCGGCATTCTTCCGGCGTGTTGGAGGCGTAGATCGGCACCGTCACTGCTTGCGAAGCGGCGATCGCCAGGTCGCAGATGATCCACTGAAGGCTGGTGGACGCGAAAATACCAACGCGATCCCCAGGCCGGACGCCACCGGCGACCAATCCGTCGGAGACCTTCTTCACCTGTTCCAAGACATTGCCCCAGGTTACATCCACCCACCGCCCCTGCTGCTTGTGGGTCGCGGCAATTTTGGAAGCGGCCTGCGCCCGAGTCAGAAGTAAATCGATCAGGGTTTGAGGCCCCGTCGCCGTACTGGGCATTAGATGTTCGGCCCTCATCGGCACTCCTCCCCTCGCTCGCTCAAAGGCTGCTCGGGAGGACCGCGATCGATCGGGTCACCGGCACCGCCCGGCGTCCTAGCATGCACATCTCACCGCCATCAACAGAGCAGTGAAGGAAAAGCTAGGCCGCGTCGGCGACGTTTTCCTGATCCTGATTGAAGGCCGAAAGGTACCTTTCCAGGAACAGCTTCGTCTTTAGCTCCACCTGCCGTACCCGCTCCCGCGAGACGCCCCATCGGCGGCCGAGCTCCTCGAGGGTCCTCGGCTTGTCCTGGGTGAGACGCTCTTGAAGGATGTCCCAACCCAAATCGCCGATCCTTTTTCGGACCCGGGTCAGCGCCTCTTGAACGGCGTCATCGGTTTCTTGGCTCAACACCTGCGCTTGAGGGGAAAGGCTCGTGTCCTCGAGCTGATCCAGATAAGTCGAGTCGGTGTCGTCATCGATCGGAATATCGAGCGACAGGTCGCTCATCGTCTGACGCTCGAACTCGCCACCTCGAACCTGGCTTCGGTTGTCCTTCAGATAGCGGGTGATGTACGCGCGAATCCACCACACCGCGTAGGTCGCGAAGCGGACGTTTTTCTTGGGGTCGAAGTGCTCGATCGCCTTCATCAGCCCGATATTGCCCTCTTGGATCAAATCCTCGAGCCGAGCACCGCGATGAGCGAACTTCTTGGCGATCGCAACCACGAATGCGAGGTTCGAAACAGCCAGCTGGCGCCGGGCCGCTTCATCGCCCTTCTTGGCCCGACGGGAGAGGTCGTACTCCTGTTCCCGAGTGAGCTGCTTTTGCCCATTCAGGTGGCGGAGGTAGTCCGAGATTCCCTCGTCGTATCTTGCTCTTGCCACCATGTGATCTTGCTCCTCTCTTTGCTTCTTTTTCGCAATAAGTCCAACAACAGAAAGACGTGCAACACGTCTATTGGTTTCACATTCCAATGCGCGACGGAGGGTCGATTCTTGCCCACTCCAGCCGCGCGCACGCCTCGCCCACCGGCACCTTGGAAAAACCAGGAATGAAGTTAAAGGTTTAAGGCGGGGGAAAGATCTTTCCCGGGTTCAGTATTCCTGATGGATCGAAGAAGTCTTTGAGCGACCGCTGTAGAGAAATGAGGGCGTCACTTTGCTCCATCGACAAGTAGCGGCGCTTCGCAATTCCGACGCCGTGCTCGCCGGTGATCGTCCCACCTACCGAGACGGTGTAGGAAAGGATCCGTTCAACCGCCTCGTCCACTTTCGGACGATCGCTGGGAGAATCGAAAAGGATGTTCGCGTGAAGATTTCCGTCCCCGGCGTGCCCATAAGTGGCGACCGTCAGTCCTAGGCTCGCTCCGATTGCCTTGAATCTCCCTACCGCTTCCGCAATTCGCGACCGCGGAATCGCAATGTCATCCGACACTTTGAAGCGCTTCAGCGCTCGCAGCGCGGTGGACAGCACTCGTCGAGCGGACCACAGCCTTTGGCGTTGCTCTTCATCCTGGGCCACGAGGATTTCGGTTGCACCGTGGGCCTCGCAAATGGCTCCCACCGCCTCGAGCTCCTCGCTGAGCGCTTGGTCGATGCTCCCGTCGACTTCTAGAAGGACGGCTGCGCCCACGCTTGGCTGAAAGTGAAAGCCGCGTTCGCTGACCGCCTGGATACACAGCTCGTCGAAAAGCTCGAGGCAGCGGGGAAGTAGCCCCCCGGCCAGAACCGCCGAGACCGCGCGAGCGGCCTCGTGTACGCTGGGAAACAAAACCAGTGCGGTACGGACCCTCTTCGGCAGCGGAATCAACTGAAGGACAATTTCCGTGGCGACTCCCAGGGTGCCCTCCGAGCCCACGAACAGGCCGACCAGGTCGTATCCAGCCACGCCCTTGATCGTGTGGCGCCCCACTTCCAAGACCGAGCCATCCGGCAAGACCCACTCGAGACCGATCACGTAATCCCGGGTGACGCCGTACTTGAGCGCCCGGGGGCCACCCGCGTTCTCGGCGATATTCCCGCCCAGCGTGCAAAACTCGAGCGAGTTGGGGTCGGGAGGGTAAAACAACCCCTTCTCCTCGACTGCCTTCATGAAAGCTCCAGTGATAACGCCAGGTTGGACAACGGCCACCATGTCCTCGATGGAAATGGATTTGATGCGGTTCATCCGCTCGATGCTCAGGGAGACCCCCCCGTGCAGCGGAAGGGAGCCGCCGCTCTTGCCGCTGCGAGCGCCGCAGGGCGTTACCGGGACGCCGAACGCGCGGCAGAGCTTGAACAGCGCTGCCACCTGCTCCGTGCTTTCGGCCAGCAAGGCAATCTGCGGAGGAAACTCCCCGTACTCCGACTCATCCCGGCCATACTCACGCAAGAGCGCCGGATCCGCGACCCATTGATCTTGCGCGAAGTGGGAGCGAAGGGCGGCGAGGAATTCCGCGGGCAGCTCCTGCTGCGGGCGGGGTGGCTGCGCGTCATCGCTCATCCAAAAACCTCGACCAGGGAGCCATTCATCGCGGCGGGCGCTTCGCAGCAAAGGTACCGGACCAACCCGGCGACATCTTCCGGTTTCATCATCGCGTCGAAATCGGACCCCTGAAGCATCGCGGTGTCCACGCTCCCAGGAAGAACCGCCATTGCCAAGACACCGCTGCCATGCAGCTCTGAGGCGAGGACTTTGGTCAGCCCATTGAGGCCCCACTTCGAAGCGCAGTAGGCCGACAGGCCAGGCGTCCCGACGGTCCCGCTGATTGACGAGATGTTCACGATCCTCCCCCACCGCCGGTCGATCATCCCGGGCACCAGCCGGCGGGCGAGGTGAAAGGGACCGCGCAGGTTGACCCCCAGCACGCGTTCGAATTCCTCGTCGGACGTCTGCGCCAGGGCCGCTCGCAAGACGACTCCGGCGTTGTTGACCAGGACGTCCACCCGCTGAAACTGCTGGTGGGCTCGATCCAGCAGCCTCTCGACGCTTCCCGGCAGAACCACATCGCAAGCGACCGCCAGCGCTCTCTGCCCATGTTGGCGCACCGCGTTGGCCGTCTCCTCGGCGCCGCCCTCCTTCGTGGAAGTGAGCACCAGGTCCGCACCGGCGCCAGCCAGGGCGAGGGCGATCGCCCTTCCAATCCCACGCGACGAGCCTGTGACCAGGGCCACTCGTCCGCGGAGGGGTGGGCTCATCCTGCGCCTCGGATTCGGGTCCACAGCTCGGCGCGCAGGTGCCGACTGCTTCGAAGCCGGCCTTCGTATGCCTCGACATGGGTGTGCGCTTCGCTTTGCCGATGCCCCCGCAGGCGCAGGCACGCCTGCTCCGCGTCGATCACGCAGGCCGCGGAAGGACTGCCCAAAACGCGAGTCAATGCTCGGGCCACCTGTCGCGCCAGCTCCTCCTGAAGGATCAGCCGGTGCGCGAAGCAGTCGATCAAGGCGCTCAGTTGCCCAAATCCCACCACCACTTGAGCCGGAGCGTAGGCCACGTGCGCCATGCCTTGGTAGGGAAGCAAATGATGCGGGCAGGTGGAGTGAAATCGAAGGTGAGTGACCACCACCAGCTCGCCAGAGGAACCTTTGGGCGCTGGATACGTTTCTCCCAAAGCCTCGTCGGGCGATCGGAGATAGCCATCCAAAAACTCCAGGGCCCAGACTTTTGCCACCCGGCGCGGCGTCAGTCGCAAATTGGGATCGGCGAGATTGACCTTGGCCGCCCTCAGAAAGGCGACGATCGCCGCCTCCATCCTGGTGCGGTCCGGCTTGGACGCGCTAGCGATGCTGGGTTTCAATCCTGGCGATAGCTGACGCAGTA
>WNEZ01003516.1_pt1 | contig 13913 bp, 8 predicted proteins | sample 5400521 | NCBI WGS metagenome assembly WNEZ01 (sample SAMN13153339, study PRJNA577476) | soil metagenome | isolation source: 120 cm saprolite under Douglas fir tree site 2 hole 1 replicate 1 | place: USA:California | collected 2015-04-18 | reverse complement strand
TGCGGAGGGGCTCAGTATCCCGTTTCGCGCGCCGCCACAACAGTGACGCAGATTTCGCCGCGCTCCATCCGGGCTACGTGGTCGAACAATATTGCTTCCACATGCGCGAATAGGCGGCTTCGAGGTTTTTCGTGAACCGGGCGATGTCGAACAACGGCACGCTCGGCCGCCCGCGCTCGAGCTTGCGCCGCAACGCCGCCAATTGCTTGGGCTTGCTCGCAAGCTTCAGGGCCAGGGCCTCGTACTCCTCGGCCGAGCTCGTGACCAGCTCCGGCACGCCGCTCGCACGAACCAGGCTTCCGGCCACGCGGCTCGCGAACGTCTCGCCGGCGCAAGTGAGCACCGGAAGCCCGGTCCACAGCGCATCGCTCGCGGTGGTGTGCGCGTTGCAGGGCAGCGGTGCGGCCGCCTCCCGCCGCAAGTTGGCTTTCGCCGGCGCATTGGCCTCCAGCAGCCACAGCACGCTTCCCGGCACCGCCTCGAGCAGCCGCATCCAAATTTCGAAGAACGTCGGCGTGATCTTGTAGGAATTGTTGAAGCAGCAGAACACGAAGGCCTTTTCCGGCAGTCCGCACTCGCCACGCGACGGCACGCGCTCGGCGATCTCGCGCTTGGTGTCGTTGGGCTGGTAGCAATCCGGCAGATAAGCCAGCTTCTCGGCGTAGAACTTCTGCTGGGTCTTCGGCGCAACGAAGGAATCCGCGATCATGTAGTCGACGAACTCGGCGCCCATCGTGCCCGGGAAGCCCAGATAGTTCACCTGAACGGGAGCCGGCCGATACGCCAGGATCTCGGTGCGGGCATGGGTCGTATAGCCTTTCAGATCGATGAGAATATCGATGCGGTCCTCGTACATCCGTTTCGCCACGTCGCCGTGCGGCATCGGCCGAATATCCACAAATCCGTCGAAGGCACGGATGAGGCGAGCACGCATTTCGCTGCCGTCATCCGGACCGTAGGAATAGCCGAAGACCTCGAAGCGGCTGCGCTTGTGGAGCTCGAACACTTCGGCGATCAGGTAGGCGGTCGCGTGCTGGTGGAAGTCGGCGGACAAATAGCCGAGGCGTATCTTGCCGTCCCTGCCCGGGCGCGCGTGGGTCAAACGAGCGCTCTGCGGGACTTTCAGCTCCACTCCGTCCGCCCATATTTTCGCGCAAAGCAGCTGATCGGCGGGTGTCGCCGAAGACGCAAGCAGGATGAAGGGCGCGATCGCGCTCTCGCCGCCGCGGATGAACTCGAGCAGGCGCTCCTGATCCTGGTCGAAGTTTCTCCAATCGCAGGCATGCTGGCGCTGGTGAACCAGTTGGCCGAACGGCTCCGGGTAGTGCGGCTTGAGCTCGATCGCACGCGCGTAGGCGGCGATCGCGTCCTCGAGCCGCCCCTGGTCCTGCAGCGCGTTGCCCAGGTTGTTGTAGGCTTCGGGGTAGTCCGGCTTGAGCTCGACCGCCTTGCGATAGGCGGCCGCAGCCGCGTCGAATCTCCCCAGTGCCCGGAGCGCCACGCCGACGTTGTTGTAGGCCGCCGCGTTCCCGGGATTGAGCTCGATGGCGCGGCGGTGCGCCGCAATGGCCTCGTCGAGCTGCCCCAGGTCCTTCAGCGTGATGCCGAGATTGCCATAGGCATCCGCGTCGTTCGGCTTGAGCTCGATCGCACGACGATAGGAGCCGATCGCTGCGTCGAGCCGACCCGAGCCCCGGAACGCATTGCCGAGATTGTTGTGCGCCTCGGAATAGTTCGGTCTGAGCTCGATCGCCTTGCGATAGGCCGCAATGGAATCCTCGAGCCGGGATGCTTCCGCCAGTGCATTGCCCAGGTTGTGGTAAGCGTCGGCGTAATCCGGCCGCAGGCGCAGCGCCTCCCGGTAGGCTGCGATCGCTTCGTCCAGCCTGCCCTGGGCCCTCAGGACGACGCCGAGATTGCTGTGGACGCCGGCATCGTCGCCACGGATCGACAACGCGCCTCGAAGATATTTTTCGGCAAGCCCGTAATCCCGATCCGAGATGGCGATCACGGCCAAATTGGCCATCGCCGTCGCGTTGTCCGACTCCAGCTGCAACACCTGCCGGTACAGCTCCCGCGCGCCCGCAAGATCGCCGCGCTGATGCGCTTGAACCGCTTCCTGAAGTGATGGCGCTGCAGACATCGGGCTTCCCGGGCTAGCAAACATGGTCGCGTGCTTGTACCAGAGTGCGAAGCAATCAGCTCGTCGTCGTTGCCGGGCTTGTACCCGGCAACCCGCGAGCGCAGCGAGCGCCCTCGGGCTTCGACCCGAGGGCCCATCTGGATGCGCGGGTCAAGCCCGCGCATGACGAGTCAAAACTTACGGGCATTGGTATTAAGGCCAAGTGCGATGTGCAATGCACACGCGACACTCTCTGTCCCCTGGAATAGCAATCGCATGGGAGGGCGGTAGTAGCTTTATCTCTCCCGCAGGGCCTCCTGCTTGTATCGGACCAGCGGCGACAGCAGGTAGCTGATGATCCTGCGCGAGCCGGTCTTGATCTCCACCGTCACCGCCATGCCGGGCGATAGGTTGACCAGCTTGTCCTCGATCTGCATTTGCCTGCGATCGAGCGAAACGCGAGCCGAGTAGACGAGCTCCTGGCCCTTCGGCTCGCTGGTGGTCGTCTCAGTTGGCTGCTGGGTGCTGGGCCGGTCCGGGGGCTTGTCGCGGGCAATGGCATCCTGGGAGACGCTCAAGACCACGCCATGCAGCAGCCCATAACGCGTAAAATTGAAGGTATCGACCTTGACCTCGGCTTCCTGACCGGCAGACACGAAGCCGATGTCCTGGTTCGATACCGTCGCCTCGATTTCGAGACGGCTTTCGCCCGGAACCACGACCGCCAACGCCTGGGCCGGGGTCACCACGCCTCCCACCGTGTGCACGACGAGCTGCTGCACGATGCCGTCGACCGGCGCGGTGAGCAATTGCAACCTGGTTCTTTCCTGGGCCTTGATCACATCCTGGCCGAGGCCTGCAGCCTTTTGCTCGGCCTTCGCCAGCTCCTCGAACATACCGCGGCGATACTGGGCCACAGCCTTGGTCCTGGTCTCCTTGAACGCCGATACTGCGGCGTCGGCCTCACGATACCGGCTTTTCTGGACGGTCAAATCGTGCTGCTGACCGACCAGATCCTGAAGCTCCGTCAGATAGATGATTTTCGAACCCAATTCCTTATTGTAGAGATATTTTCGGACGTCGACACGTTCCTGCAGCAGCGGAATGGTAGCCTGCAGCTTCTCGATCGTGGCGGCGATGGTGTCGCGCTCCGCTTCCTTTTGCGACAGCTGCCGATCGATCTCGGCCAGCTTGGAATTCTGTTCGGCACTCTGACTCACCAGGTACTGCCGATGCATCTCGATTAGTTCCGGGGCCGCCTCCTTCGGCGGCTGGAACGCGTCGAGCGGCTTCTCCTGTCCTGTCAGCGCCGCGCGGTATCGCGCGGCGTCGAGCTGCGCAGACAGGAGGTCGCTCTTCATGTGCTCGAGCTCCGCCCCGCTCATGGTCGGATCGAGCTCGATGAGAACCTCGCCGGCCCTGACGCTCTGACCGTCGCGGACGTGAATGGCGCGTACCACGCCGGTTTCGAACGGCTGGATGACTTTGGTGCGCCCACCGGGAACGATCTTGCCGGGCGCAGTGGCGACGATATCGACCGTGCTCAACGCCGCCCAGGCGAGCGCCAGGCAGAAGAACGCGATGATCGTCACTCCGATTGCCCGGCCTACTGGGGATGGCGGCTTCTCCACCACCTCTAGCGCGGCGGGCAGAAAGGCAACCTCGTACTCGCCGCGGCGAGCCTGCTTTTCGGGAAACTGAATGATCTTCCTAACCGACTTCATGGATCCCTGCCTGCAGGTAATGCAGCTTTGCATAGCGGCCGCCCGCACGGATCAGCGCGTCGTGCGTGCCGTCTTCGATGATGCGCCCACGCTCGATGGTGACAATGCGATCGGCGCGGCGAACGGTCGAAAGTCGGTGGGCGATGACGAACACGGTTCGGCCCTGGCCGATCCGCCTCATGTTGTCCTGGATGATGCGCTCGCTCTCGTAATCGAGTGCGCTCGTCGCCTCATCGAAGATCAGAATTCGCGGATCCATGACCAGAGCACGGGCGATGGCAATCCGCTGCCGCTGCCCGCCGGAGAGACTGCTGCCTCGCTCGCCGACGATCGTGTCATAGCCTTCAGGCAGCTCCAGGATGAACTCATGCGCGCCGGCCAGGGTTGCGGCAGCGATCACGCGCTCCATCACCATCGCCGGGTCGGCGAGCGCGATATTGTCGCGCACCGAAGAATTGAACAGCACGTTTTCCTGCAGCACGACCCCGACCTGGCGGCGCAACCAAGCGATATCCGCCATGGCGAGATCGACACCATCGATCAGGACCCGTCCGCTCTCCGGTACGTATAGACGCTGAACCAGCTTGGCGAGTGTACTCTTGCCCGAACCGGAGGAGCCGACGATGCCGACCACTTGGCCAGCCGGCACGCTGAAGCTGACGTCGTGCAGCACCTCGGAGGTATCGACGCGATACCGGAAGGTGACATGCTCCAAGACAACATCGCCTCGGATCGCGGGGAGCGCGGCCCGTGCAGAGCTGAACGTCGGTTCTGGCATTGTGTTGAGGATGTCGCCGAGTCTGGCAACCGACAGCCGGGCTTGGTGGAAGTCCTGCCAGATCTGCGCCAAGCGCAATACCGGCGAGCTGACGCGGCCGGCTAGTATGTTGAAAGCCACGAGCTCTCCGACAGTGAGGCTGCCTTCGATGACGAGCTTGGCCCCGTAGAACAGAATTGCGGCGGTGACCACCTTGCTGATGAGCTGCACGGCCTGGCTCGCCGTGTTGCCCAGGCTGATCACGCGGAAGCTCGCCGCGACGTAACCGGCGAGCTGCTCCTCCCAGCGACGCTGCATCTGCGGTTCCACCGCCATCGCCTTGAGTGTCTCGACCCCGGTGACGCTCTCGACAAGGAACGCTTGGTTTTCGGCGCCGCGCCTGAATTTCTCGTCGAGACGCGCCCGGAACAGCGGCGTCGCTCCCGCGGAAATCGCAATGTAGAAAGGAAACGAGCCGAGCACGACAAAGGTCAAAAGGGGCGAGTAAAAGAACATCACCGCAAGGAATATGAAGGTGAAGAACAGATCGATGACGAGGGTGAGGGCCGAGCTCGTCAAAAAATTGCGGATGTTCTCGAGTTCGCGGACCCTGGCCACCGAGTCGCCGACGCGCCTCGCCTGGAAATAGGCGATCGGGAGCGCCATCAGGTGACGGAACAGCCGCGCGCCACGCTCGACATCGATGCGATTGGTCGTATGGGCAAAGACGTAGGTGCGTAACGCGCCGATGATCGCCTCGAAGATCGAGACCGTCACCAATCCAAGCACCAGCACCTCGAGGGTGCCCATACTGCGATGCACGAGCACCTTGTCGATAACGACCTGGAAGAACAGCGGGCTGACTAGCGAGAAGAGCTGGAGGAAAAATGAGGCGACCAGGACCTCGGTAAGTAGGTGCCGATACTTGTGAACCGCGCTCAAGAACCAGGTGATGTCGAACCGGCGCGAGAGGTCCGATAGCGATGCTCGTCGCGCCATCAGGACCACGCGCCCGTCCCATATCGCCTCGAACTCGGTCCGGTTCATCAGCTCCGGCCGCGGCGACGAAGGGCGCTGCACGAGAATTTTATCCTCGGAGATCTTGCCCAAGATGATAAAACCGCCGTCGCGCAGGGCCGCGATGCCAGGCAGTGGCGTTTTGGTAAGCCGCGCCCAATTCGTTTTGCTGGCACGAGCTTTTAGCCCAAGCTCCTTGCCGCAACGGATCATTTCGGTAATTCGGACCGGGCGGCTGCCCATTTTATGGCGAATCTGCTCGACCTCGGCGGCAATGCCGTGAATACGCAGCAGGATCACCAGGCAGGCGAGCCCGGGGTCGAGAGGCTTTTTTTCCGTATCAGCCGCCATTGTATAGTTCGGTCGTTCGGGACCGATCAATTTTCCGTTCCGATTGCATCCTCGGCCGCCACGCAGACGCGGCGGAAGCGCGGTCGGATTACGGACCCACGCCAACTCAGCTCGGATCGCGGGAAACCCCGCTCCCGGCATGCCAAGGATCCGAGCATTTACACGAATTCCTGCCGAACGGAAGCTATTTCCTTGCCTGCGGGGCCTAAATTATTGAGTTTAATCGTCAATTTCGAAATTTTTCTGCCGCACCACGCCTTTCAGAAGGAAACAAAGGGTCCCCAAACCCCTCTTTGCGGCGGTCCTTTCAAGGACGAGATCGGTAATAGATCAACCCTGATTTGGCCGGCGAAACCGCGTCTTGCAGTCCGCTCTTGCACGAGTTACGGAATAGTCGGCCTCAGCATCGACTGAGACTAGCCGATGGGACAACGCGTCCTGCCCCAGCGACCGTTCTCGGGTACGCCGCCGGTTAGGCCATTCGGACGGGAGATCGCGTGGTAAGCGCGGTGTGAGCTGAAGGACACGGCGAACATCGGCAGGCAAAGACGTTGTCGAGTTGCATACTGAATTCTGGACAACCTTCTTGCTGAAGAAGGCCGGGCTCATTCGCTCCAAAAGAGGGCCTCAGTATGCAGCATGGCTGACGTCAACCTGAACGAATAAGGGGGTGCGATGACAATTTGGTGCGAAGATGTTGTTGACAATGCGAACCTCTGGTTCAACCACAAAAACCATCCGACGATCTGGTTTAAGCACGCAGACTATCTACGGGCATGTGACGAGGCATACCGTGAGCTCACACTTGCCTCTCCATTTCGGCCGTTCAGTCATGATGTCCCAAACGTCGTGTGTGTCGTGCGTAATGAGGAGCGGAGGCTAAGCAATTTTCTGCGCCATTATCGCAGTCTTGGTGTAGCGAGTATACACATTGTCGATAATGGATCGTCCGATCGAACTGCCGAGATCGCGCTTGGAGATCCAATTGTTACTTTATGGCAAACACATGCAAGTTTTGCGGCTGGCGGTTATGGTCAGCTATGGTCTGCCGCAATTGTCCGGCGTCACGGCATCGGAACTTGGGTCGTGAATTTGGATGCCGACGAACTTCTCGTCTATGTAGGCATGGATTCCAGGGGTTTAGACCAGCTCCAGAGCTGGTTGGAGAGGGTTGGGTATGAACGGCTTTTCACGCCTCTTGTTGATCTCTATTATCGCGAGTGGGCGAGTAAAGTTCCCGATAGCGATCAATGGATGAGCAAAGATCTATATTTTGATGGTAGGATCGAATTTGGACATTCATACCAACTTAAGGATGGCCCTTATGGGCCCGTACTTCTCGGCGGCCCGCGAGGTAGAATGATGTCGTCCATCGGAGGAGACAGTCCCTGGCTAAGCAAGTTTGCGCTGGCCAAATGGGATGAGACCACAGCTTATGCCAATCACCATTTCCCTTACCCGTTTAATCGTAATCCCCGTACATGCTTCGGTGCTCTGCTCCATTGCAAGCTTCTGGACGACTTCGAACAACGCGTTAGCCAGGCAATTAGCGAGGGTCAGCATTGGAGAGTTGCGACTGAATACCATGCCTATCGGCGTTGGCTGGAGAAGGGCCAGACATGCTATTCTCCCGAGTTTTCCATCAAATACCAGGATCCTCAAGACCTCGTCAGTTCCGGGATTGTGCAGGCCATTCCTTGGAACGAGATGAAGGCCATCAATATGCTCGGCAAAGTGCAGGAACTTGACAGGAGAAGAGCGTGATCGCCAACGCGATCGGCTATCGGCTCAAACGCGGGATAATTGGTGCTAAGGGAGAAGAGCTTTGAAAATGCCGCGCGGGGCGAGAACGAAAGTCGGACGATTGGTGGCGTGCAGACACTTGGATAAAAGAGCTGGGTATGATTGACCCGCGCGGTTGGGTTTCTCGGCGAGGCTTGCAATTGAGCTTCTAATGGGAACGGTCTTCAACGCATTTTGGTACGGCCCGCCACTCAATGTATTCCATTGGGCGTGCATGCGGTCATTCCTCCGACGTGGGCACGAATATCGTCTTCACGTTTATGATCCAGTTGCTGCCCCTGAAGGGGTAACGCTGGTGGATGCATCTGAATTGCTCCCGCGAGAACAAATCTTCTATTTCGAAAACCCTTTCACCCGCAAAGTGGACATAGGGCCGTTTTCGGATTTGTTTCGCTACAAGCTCCTACTCACACTCGGCGGCTGGTATGTCGATGTCGACACGTTTTGCATGTCGCGTGATATTCCGGACGGCATTCGCGCCTGGGCGCAAGAGAATGAAAAGGTCATTAACGGCGCGCAGATGTGTCTCCCTAAGGGCGACCCATTGGCGAGAAAGCTTTACGAAGAGTGCCTAGCCGTCAGTAGAAATCGCGCGCTCCGAGAAGATTGGGGACCAAACCTGCTAACTCGGGTTATCCCCAGCCTGGGGCTTCCCATGAGTGAATTCGGGAGTACCTCGACCTTCTATCCCGTCGACTGGATCAGCGCATTTACGCTGATGCTACCTTCGTACAGCGACGAAATCCGCACGAAGGTTGGTTCGGCGCTTTTCCTAGCCGCCTATCAATCGTTCTTTCAATACTGTCAAATTGATCTTGCGCGAACACCGCCGGCCGGAAGCTGTCTGCGAGAGCTTTACGAGACACTCGCTCCTGATCAGATGACTTCCACCACATATTCAACCGATGAGATCATTTCTCTAGTTCGTACGTTTCTCAAAAACAATCGTGATTGGGCAATTCAGCTACTCGTGGGCTCACTGGGCACAAGAATCCTTGATGATCTAGCCTGTAATGAGCTCGCGTTGACGTTGGAGGAGACACGTGATCCTGAGGTAGAGTGGCGAACTAAACAAAAAAACGAGAGTTTTGTGGGCTTTACACCCGCAATTCTCGAAGCGGTACCGCTATTTGTTAGAGTGGGACAACCGGGCGGTGAAGTCGAAACCCTGAGGCTCGAGCCCATGGACCTGCAATCCGGTCCAAGGCCTCTCGTATCCTGCGTGATGGTCTCGCGAGGCAACCTACAGATCGCGCAACATTCCGTAGAATGTTATCTCCGTCAAGATTATCCAAACCGGGAGTTAATAGTCGTTTCTGCATCTCCGGATCCCGAATTTGAGGAATTTTTGAGAGCGCTCGAGCCAGCCCGAGTGCGCCTCATCAAGGTCCCCGGAGAGTTTTCACTGGGCGAACTTCGCAACTTCTCTGTCGCGCATTCGACTGGCGAAATAGTTTGCACTTGGGATGATGATGATCTGTTTGATCCTCACAGATTGAGTTTGGGCGTGCATGCATTGATCGCGGCAAATGCAGGAGCTACGTTCTTGATTCAGCTATTGATGTGGTATCCCTCGCGTAAGTTGTTGGGTATCTCAGAACGGAGAGTCTGGGAAGGATCCATGTTGGCTTGGCGACACGTCATGCCAATTTACCCGGCTCTATTCCGCAGTGAAGATAGTTTCGTTACAAACCGCATCCGGGCAAGATACCCTATCGTCGTGCTCGATGAGCCCTACCTTTACTGCCGTACTATCACGGGTCGGAATACCTGGGATGACAGTCATTTCCAAAAGCATTTTCGGAGTTCACAGCACCTTTATGCCGATCGGAGCTATGACCAGGCAATCCGTGTCTTGGCTGAGCGGACCCCGATCCTGGAATATGCCGCAACGCTCGAAGCCATTCACCGGTGACGCCACGCCACATGCGTCCTTGTCTCTCTTCCGCTTTTCCCGTTAAATCTGTTGCCGATCCGATCATGCTTATGCGGAACCAACACACATGAAGGCCTCAATGTCGGGCCTTGCTCGAGTCTTTGAGCTGGATCCAGGTGCCTATCCAAAGGTGGGAAGCTACCCCTATTGGCGTCCGCTCCCATTGGAGAGCGGCGAAGTAGTCCTTACTTTCGATGATGGGCCGACTCATCCCTGCACCAGCACTATTCTAGACGCGCTTGCTCATGAAGGCGTCCGAGCGACCTTCTTCTGTGTCGGCTACCACTCAAAGAATGTACCGGATTTGGTGAGACGACTCCATAACGAGGGTCACACAATCGGCACCCACACCGAGATGCACCAATGCATCTCCACACTTCCCCCCGGGGAGCGTGAAAAGGCAATTAACGACGGTATTGCGTCGACAACATTTGCGCTCAACGGGAGAGCGCCTGCACCGTTCTTTCGGTTTCCTTTTCTCGAACGGGATATCCACATAGAGGCGGGTCTCGCCGCGCGTGGAATCGCCATGTGGGGTACCGACGTCAGCGCGAACGACTGGGAGGGCGTTTCGGTCGACCAGCTGGTTTCTAATGTCGTCCGTCGCCTCGAACAAAAGACGAGCGGTATCGTACTTTTTCACGACATCCAGCCAGTTACCGCGGTTGCGCTGCCTACACTTTTGAGCGAATTGAGAAATCGTAACTATCGATTCGTACACGTGGTCCCCACTGCATAACACGTTCTTTGTTCGCGATGAGAACTGCGCAATAAACCTATTCGCCCTATGTCCGATCCTGCGATGGCGTCGATTGCGAAACACGGCTTGCTTCGAGTGCTGCAGCATATTCACGAGCCGGCGTGCGTTGAGCCAACAGTTTGAGTGCTTCCTCGTAAGTCGCATCCTTATAAACACGCTCTATATTGCTATGGTTTATCCCGAACCGGTCATCCTCGCTTGTAACAACATGACAATAGAGATAAGGCTCGTTCAACAACACCACCGAGCACTTCGTGTTGAGATGTGATGTCACGAACGCGCCTTCTCCACGTGAGAGAGCCGGATATATAGGCAATACGCTTCGCGAAATCATCATCGAGGATTCCAATACCCGTCGTTGTGAGATAGCGAACAGCCTCAGGCCGGGGGACCAGAGCAGCACTCGCGACGAGAAGCCGGCTTCAGCCTTGGTTGCCAAAAGTGCGCGTACGCTCAAGTCAAGTCTGGACGGATCGAATAGATCGGCGGCGTCCCATTGGCATAGCAACTCGCCTTTGGCATGGGCGACCGACACATTGCGAAGCTCCCCCAATGAGAAGCCGGGCCCGACGCCGACAAGTCGCACTCCGGCATTCTCGAAACGTTTCAGCGACGCTTCGAACTGCGGATCCGGAGATTCGTACAAAACGATCAGCTCTCGGTTCGAATAGTTCTGACGTAGATAGCATTGCACGGAAAACTCCGCAAACCGCGTGTTGTCGTGGCAGACCATCAGACAAGAAACGAGCGGCATCGAGTTGCGCTTTTGATCGGGAGCTGACACCTTAACTGTCTCGATTTCACCATTGGGCCTCTGAACATTTACGAAAACCGGTGACACGCTAAGAATCGAAGGCGCAAATCCGGTAAGGCCTTTTCCCTGCGCCATTCGATCACCTTTCCGTTCTCTTCAGGATCTTCTCGACCGATCGAGGCGAGGCCGAATGCGGCTGCGGCATCTCGCATCCCGGCAGAACTCGAATGATCCGCTTCGCCCCGCTTCCCTGGGGAGGCATATTGCACGTGCCGCGCGGCGAACAGTCAAGCCCGGCACGTTCACCCCTAGAGCTTGTGCGCGTGAAGCCTCCAAGGCGAAGTCGATGATGCAAAAGTGCGCACGATTCCCGCCCTGCCAGCCATCGAGCATGAGCCTGCCCGCGGCATGGAGCGCGCAGTCTTCGAGCAGGGCCTCGCCGAGCGGCTTGGGCGCGGCGCGGAACCCATAGCCTGTACGCTGGCACCCTAACTCGATCGGGGCGGGGCTCGAATCGTGCCCCCGCTTCCTTGACAGGCAATTGGTGTCGGCAAACCCATCGATCGGATATTTGCGTCTAATCTGCTCTACGCTCGATCGCGTCCACAGCCACTGCGCAGCATTTGTGGCATTTCCTTGGTGGCCGCTGGATTGAGAACGACGAACGAAAAAACGGGCTGTGAGGCAGATTTCGGTCGAGGTTGCCGTCCCCGGAAGCGCGAGGTACAACCCCCCGGACGTCTCACCTACTCGACGGCGTTTCTGACGATCGTGTGCGGAATTCCGCAGGCAGGCACCGTGACCCACCGACCATTTTCGGCTGCGTCCCGTCCTTTGCAGACTCATGAAGCTTTTCGGCAAGCACTGGCCCTGCACGACCAGGGTCGACAATTGGAATCGGAAAATCTCTACCAAATGGTGCTTGCGGCCGACGATCGGCATTTCGGAGCCCTCAATGGAATGGGACTTCTTCGCTTGCAGCAGAGCAAGTTCGAGGACGCGGCACGCCTGTTCCGCCGTGCAGTCAAGCTCGACAAGAATTCTGCCCACGCGCAATTTCACCTCGGCGTGGCGCTAACCGGCCTGAAGCGGCCGGAAGAGGCTGTGCGGCACTATGAGAGAGCCGTTGCGCTGGCGCCGCGGCTCGCCGAAGCCCATAATAATCTCGGTTACGCCTTACAGTTGCTCGGCCGCGACAAGCAGGCGATTGCGCACTACGAGAGGGCGCTCGCGATCCGGCCGGACTATGCCGAAGCCTGCAACAACCTCGGCAATGTCCTGCACCTGCTCGGCCGCGACGAGGAGGCGATTGCGCATTACGAGAGGGCACTCGCGATCCGGCCGGACTATGCCGAAGCGCACTGGAACATCGGAAACGCGCTGCAGGCACTTGGTCGCGAGGAGGACGCGGTCGGGCGTTACGAAAGCGCGCTGGCAACCAAGCCCAGTTATGCCGACGCACACCGCAGGCTGGCCGACGCGCTCTGCGCGCTCAAGCGTGACGAGCAGGCAATCGCGCATTACGATAAGGCGTTGGCGATCCGACCCGATCACGTGGACGCGCTTGTCGCGCGCGGCATCGCGCTGAGAAAACTCGATCGCTACGACGAGGCGATGGCGAGCTTTGAAAAGGCTTTGTCGATCAACCCCGAGAATCTGTCCGCTTTCAACGAATTGGCGCGGGCCGCCGACGCGTGCGACTGGGCGCGAACGGCAAAAATATCTCGGGAGCTGGTCGCCCGCGTCGACGCCGGAAAATTGGCCATCAACCCCTTCACTTTTCTCGGGTACTGCAGCGACCCCGCATTGCAATTGGCGTGTGCGAGGGCGTTCATCCGGCATAAAGTACCTGCCCTGCCGCCAGGATTGTGCAAGACCCCGGTTCGGCGGCACGACAAAATGCGAATCGCCTATGTAGGTACCGGTTTTCATAATCACCCGATGGCCCATCTTACCACGGAGCTGTTCGAGCTCCACGACCGCTCGCGGTTCGAAGTCCTCGGTGTGTCGATCGGACCCAAGGACAACAGCGATTTCCGAGCCCGGCTGATCCGTGCATTAGACCAGTTTCATGACGTGCCATCGCGAGGCGACCGCGATATCGCGATGCTCCTGCATGATCTCGAGGTGGATATCGCCATCGACCGGAGCGGCTATGTAGTGAATGCACGTCCGGGAATCTTCGCGTACCGGCCGGCTCCCATTCAGGTGAATTATCTTGGTTATCCCGGTACGCTGGGTGCTGATTTCTATGATTATATAATCGCCGATCCAATCGTGCTGCCGTTCGATCAGCAAGCGTTCTTTACTGAGAAGATCGTGCACCTGCCGGAATGCTACCAGGCCAACGATTCCAAGCGGACCATATCGGCGGAGACACCCACGCGGCAAGAAGTGGGATTGCCCGAAGGAGGTTTTGTGTTCTGCTGTTTCAACGATACTTACAAGATCACCGCGCCGGTGTTCGACATCTGGATGCGGCTGCTGAAACAGATCGACAGCAGCGTGCTCTGGCTGTTTCGAAAGAATGCGGCGGTCGAGTTGAACCTGCGCCGGGAAGCCGCGGCCCGCGGCATCGACCCGGCCCGCCTGGTGTTCGCGGATAGGGTGAAACTTGACCGACACTTGGCGCGGCACCGCCTCGCCGACCTGTTCCTCGACACCCTTCCCTACAACGCACCCACGACCG